>Ga0210409_10003593_pt1 | contig 17163 bp, 12 predicted proteins | sample IncBWH17MmetaG_FD_161649 | JGI IMG/M metagenome (GOLD analysis project Ga0210409, IMG submission 161649) | Forest soil microbial communities from Barre Woods Harvard Forest LTER site, Petersham, Massachusetts, United States - Inc-BW-H-17-M | ecosystem: Environmental > Terrestrial > Soil >...
AGCCTGCGGTGCGCCCGCGCGCGTGATGCCGGGGACTGCAAGCGCCAGCAGCGCCGCGGCAACGATCGCACCGACCGTGCGGGCATTCGCGGCGCCCGGCGGGGCGACGAGTCGTGTCACGTGTATCCCGCCTCCAATGCTCACTTCAGCGCAGGACAATGAGCAGATCCTTCGCATCCACCGCCTGGCCCGGACGCACCAGCACCTCGGCCACCTCCGCCGCGACCTCCGCGCGCACCGCCGTCTCCATCTTCATCGCCTCGAGCGTCAGCAGCGCATCGCCGCGCGCCACTCGCGCACCGGGCGCCGCCGTGACCGTGGCCACCACTCCAGGCATCGGTGCACCAACGTGTTGCGGATTGCCGGGCGCGGCCTTAGGTTGCGGCGGGCGGGTGGCCACCTGGCGCTCATCGCGTACGCGTACCGAGCGCGGCTGGCCATTCAACTCGAAGAACACGGTGCGGGTACCGTCCTCGTGCGGCTCGCTGGTCGCGAGATAGCGCACGATCAGGGTCTTACCGCGCTCGAGGTCGACCGTGATCTCCTGCCCGGGCTCCATGCCGTAGAAGAATGCCGGGGTCGGAAGGATCCCGGGGTCGCCGTACAGCAGCCGCTCGCGGGCATAGTCACCGAACACTCGCGGGTACATCAGGTAAGTGGCGAGGTCATCGTCCGTCACCGGGCGCGGCAGCCGCTCTCGCAGCTGCGCGCGCTCGGCGTCGAGGTCGACGGCTGCGAGCGTTGCACCGGCGCGTATCGAGAGTGGAGCCACGCCCTTCAATACCTTGCGTTGCAGGGCCTGCGGGAAGCCCCCGTATGGCAGGCCGAGCTCGCCGCGGAAAAGCTGCACTACCGACTCCGGAAAGGCCACCTCGATGTCCGGATCGAGCACCTGCTCACGCGTGAGACTCGCGCTCGCCATGAGGAGCGCGAAGTCCCCCACCGCCTTGGATGTCGGGGTGACCTTGATGATGTCGCCGAACAGCTCGTTGACCACCGCGTAGGTGCGCGCCACCTCCGGCCAGCGTGCTTCATCGATGCCGAGCGCGCGTGCCTGCTCGCGCAGGTTGGTGTACTGGCCGCCGGGCATGCCGTGCACGTATACCTCGGATGCGCCGGCGCGGATGTCGCTCTCGAAGGCGGCGTATTGCCGGCGCACCTGCTCCCAGTAGGAGGAAATCTGCCGCACGGCATCCGCATCCAACCCGGTGTCGCGCGGCCCGAAGCGCAGCGCCTCGACCAGTGAGCCGAGGTTCGGCTGCGAGGTGAGGCCGCTCATCGCATCGATGGCCGCGTCGACCGCGTCGGCGCCGGCGGCAACCGCCGCCAGCACGCTGGCCGCCGCAATGCCGCTCGTGTCATGGGTGTGGAAATGCACCGGGAGTCCGGTCTCCTCCTTGAGCGCCTTCACCAGCTCGTACGCCGCGCGCGGGCGCAGCAGGCCCGCCATGTCCTTGATGCCGAGCACGTGAGTGCCGGCGGACTTGAGCTCGCGCGCGAGCCGCAGGTAGTAGTCGAGAGTGTACTTGCGCTCCCGCGGATCACTCAGGTTGCCGCTGTAGCAGATCGCCGCCTCGCACAGCTTCCCGGCCTCGCGCACCGCGTCGATCGAGACGCGCATGTTCTCGACCCAATTGAGCGAATCGAAGATACGGAACAGATCGATGCCGCGCTCGGCAGCACGCGCGACGAAGAAGCGCACCACGTTGTCCGGATAATGGGTGTAGCCGACCGCATTCGCCCCGCGCAGCAGCATCTGCAACAGCAGGTTCGGCAACCGCTCGCGCAAGGCGGCAAGGCGCTCCCACGGATCCTCGCGCAGGAAGCGCAGCGCCACATCGAAAGTGGCCCCGCCCCAGCATTCGACGGAAAAAAGCTGCGGCAACAGGCTCGCGTAACAGGGCGCAATCGCTTTCATGTCGAAGGTGCGCACGCGCGTGGCGAGCAGCGACTGGTGCGCATCGCGCATGGTCGTGTCGGTGATGAGCACGCGCTGCTCGCGCAGCATCCATTGCGCGAACGCGTCCGCGCCGAGCTCATCGAGCTTCTGCTTGCTGCCGGGCGCCGGCGGCGGCAGCTGGCCCGGCGGCAGCTGTGGAATGGCAAGTCGGGCCGGGCGAGCCCGGCCGCGCACCTCGGCGTTGCCGTTCACGATGGTCGCACCGAGAAGCTTCAGGATCCGCGTGGCGCGATCGCGCTTGCGCGGCCATCGCAGCAGCTCGGGCGTCTCCTCGATGAAGCGCGTGCTGTAGTCGCCCGCGGCGAAGCGCGGATGGGTGATGAGCTGGTCGAGGAAGCGCAGGTTGGTGACGACTCCACGAATGCGAAACTCCCACAGCGCACGGTGCATGCGCGCGATGGTCTCCTCGGCCGTGGGGGCCCACGCGGTCACCTTGACGAGCAGGGAGTCGTAGGAGCGGGTGATGATCGCGCCGGTGTAAGCCGTGCCGGCGTCCAGCCGGATGCCGAAGCCTGCCGGACTGCGATAAGCGGTGATCTTGCCGTAGTCCGGTACGAAGTTGTTCTCCGGATCCTCGGTGGTGATGCGGCACTGGAGCGCGTGACCGGCGAGGCGGATATCGGCCTGCGCCGGCACGCCGCTCTCGGGCGAGCCGATGCGCGCGCCGGCGGCGATGCGCAGCTGCGCCTTCACCAGATCGATGCCGGTAGCGCACTCGGTGACCGTGTGCTCGACCTGGATGCGCGGGTTCACCTCGATGAAGTAATGCCGGCCGCTGCCGGCATCCTGCAGGAACTCGACCGTGCCCGCGCTCGTGTAGCGCGCCGCCCGGCCGATGGCGAGCGCGGCTGCGCAGAGCTCCGCGCGCTGCGCGTCGTCGAGGAACACCGCCGGGGCGCGCTCGACCACCTTCTGGTGGCGGCGCTGCGCGGTACAGTCACGCTCGAACAGGTGCACGAGGTTACCGTGAAGATCACCGAGGATCTGCACCTCGACGTGCCGGGCGCGTGACACCAGCTTCTCGAGATAGACCTCATCGTTCCCGAAGGCCGCCAGCGCTTCGCGCCGGCACACGGGCAACAGCTCCGCGAGCTGCACCGCATCCCGCACCACGCGCGTACCGCGCCCGCCGCCGCCCCAGCTGGCCTTCAGCATCAGCGGGTAGCCAATCTCCGCCGCCACAGGCGCGCACTCGGCTGGATCGGAGGGCAGCGGGCCGCTCGCCGGCATCACCGGCACGCCGGCAGACACGGCAAGCTCGCGCGCCTTCACCTTGTTCCCGAACATGGCGAGCGTGTCGGGCTCCGGACCGACGAACGACACTCCCGCAGCACCACAGGCGCGCGCGAACGCGGGATTCTCCGCGAGAAAACCGTACCCGGGGTGGATCGCTTCGGCGCCGGCCTCGCGCGCGATGCGCAGTATGTCGTCGATGTCGAGGTACGCTTCGACCGGTCCCCTGGCGCGACCCACCGGGTAGGACTCGTCCGCCTTGGTCCGGTGCAGCGAAAAGCGATCCTCGTGTGAGTACACCGCAATCGTGCGCAGGCCGAGCTCGCTCGCCGCGCGCATCACGCGGATGGCGATCTCGCCGCGGTTGGCGATGAGAACACTGCGTATCCGCTGCGACATCGCGGGTTTCACCTTAAGATCTACCGTCCGGGTCGAAGGCGCTGCCGCACGCGCGCCTCAAGGGTGAGCCCTTCGATCATAGCCGCCGAGAGGAAACGATGTCGCGCCGGAAGATCACCGCAATCGTGTTCGTACTGTTCCTCGGGATGGCGGGCAGCGTGTCCGCGGCGGCACCGCCGCCGATTGCCATCGTCATCCACGGCGGCGCAGGAGTCATCGAGTCCTCCAAGATGTCACCCGAGCGGGCGGCTTCGTACCGGGCGGGTCTCGCGGCGGCGCTCGATACCGGATACGACGTGCTCGCGCGCGGTGGCACGAGCCTCGATGCCGTGATGGCAGCGGTGCGGGTGATGGAGGACGACCCACAGTTCAACGCCGGGCGCGGTGCGGTGCTCAACCACGAGGGCGACGCCGAGCTCGATGCGGCGATCATGGATGGCTCAGGTCCGCGCGCTGGCGCAGTGGCCGGTGTACGGCACGTCAGAAATCCCATCGAGCTCGCACGACTGGTGATGGACAAGAGTCCGCACGTGCTGCTGGTCGCCGACGGCGCGGAGGAGTTTGCCCTCGAGCAGGGGATGGCGCTGGTGCCGCGCGGCTATTTCCGCACCGAGGCACGGGAGCAAGAGCTGGAAAATGCGCGGCGCGCCGAGGCGGCGCCCACCGGCAAACCTACGACGCTCATCGCCGTGCCGGGCGGTGAGTACAGCATGGGCACCGTCGGCGCGGTGGCGCTCGATCGCGCCGGGAATCTCGCCGCGGCCACTTCCACCGGAGGTCTCACCAACAAGCACCGCGGACGCATCGGCGACACCCCGCTCATCGGCGCCGGCACCTATGCAAGCAATGAGTCCTGTGCGGTCTCTGGCACCGGCCAGGGCGAGTACTACATCCGCCAGGTCGTCGCGTACGACGTGTGCGCTCTCGTGCAGTACCGGCACATGACGCTCGCGCAGGCGGTGCACGAGGTGGTGCAGGTGAAGCTGCGCCGCACCGGCGGCGAAGGCGGTGTGATCGCCCTCGACCGCGGCGGCAACATCGCCATGGATTTCAACAGTGCCGGCATGTTCCGCGGGGCGCGCGATTCCCGCGGACGGCGGGATATCGCCATGTACCGCGACGCAGGTCACTGAGGGAGCCGCTATGTACGCCATCGCCATTCATGGCGGCGCCGGCGCCGTGCCGCGCGCCACGCTCCCGCCCGAGCGCGAGCGCAACTATCGGGAGGGCCTCGAAGCGGCGCTCGATGGCGGCTACGCGGTGCTCGAGCGCGGCGGCACGAGTCTCGATGCCGTGGCCACCGCGGTGCGGCTGCTCGAAGATCACCCTTCGTTCAACGCGGGGCATGGCGCCGCGCTCACCCGCGATGGCGCCGCCGAACTCGATGCCGCCGTCATGGACGGCCGGCAGCTGCGCGCCGGAGCGGTCGCCTCGGTGCGGCACGTGAAGAATCCGATCGATCTTGCGCGGCGCGTGATGGAGAAGTCGCGGCACGTGCTGCTGGTCGGCGCCGGCGCCGAGGAGTTTGCACTGGAAGAGCATTTCAGCCTGGTTCCCAACCAGTACTTCCGCACGGCCGAGCGCCTCGAGCAGCTCGAGTCCGAGCAGCGCGGCGAGCGCGTCTCGGACCTGGTGCCGCCCGCGCCGCAGGGAACCGTGGGGGCCGTGGCGCGCGATGCCGCCGGCAATCTCGCCGCCGCCACCTCGACCGGCGGCATGACCAACAAGCGCCCGGGACGCGTCGGTGACTCGCCGATCATCGGCGCCGGCACCTACGCGAAAAATGGCGTATGTGCGGTCTCCGCCACCGGCCACGGGGAGTACTTCATCCGTGCGGTGGCTGCACATCACGTGTGCGCCGCGGTCGAGTACCGGGGACTCACGCTCGAGCAGGCGGTGCACGAGCTGCTGCACGGAATCCTGCGCGAGTTGGGAGGCGATGGTGGCCTGATCGCGATCGATCACGCCGGACGCGTCGTGATGGACTTCAGCACCGAGGGCATGTTCCGTGGCGCGCGCGACGCCGCCGGACGCCGTGAGATCGCGATCTACTAGCGTTGGCCGGACCGCTCAGGCGAAGGCGTCCGCAGTGCTAACGATCTGCGCGAAGCGCCCATCGAGTACCAACTCGGTGTGCTCCTGGATCTCGGCCGGCGAGACCTCGCGTCCGGCGCGTGTACGCATCGGGAAAGTAAGCGTCGCGTCCGTCACGTAGCGCACGCTGAAGCCGAGGTCTGAGGCGTGCCGCGTCGTCGTCTCGCAGCACTGCTCGGATCGGATGCCGGTGATGAGAAGCTCCGCGACCCCGCGCTGGCGCAGCCACTGCTCGAGCGTCGCGCCCTCGGCCGAGCGGCCGAACATGGCCGAGTGGACTGATTTGCGGAACACCGCATCGGGCTGCAGCGTCAACTCGCGCATGGTGCGCACCCAGCCGGAGGCGGCGCAGAAGGGGTTGCCGGGATCCTCGCCGGGCTCCTGGTGAAAAATCTGCACGATTGGAATGCCGCGCCCCTGACAACGGTTGATCAGTGACTGCACGTTGCGCAGGAATGCCGGCAGATCCTGGTCGCGGAAGTACGGTCGCTGGCGGAAGGATTCCTGTACGTCGATGACGATCAGAGCCTGTTTCATGGTTCATGGTCCTCCGGACACCGGGCCATATCTTCCGGCGGACGAAACCGCTCCGCCACCCGGGGCCGCAGACGTCCATCGGTCAAAAACAGACATCCGGCGCGCTTACCGCGGCGCTCAAGCCGTCGCCGGCGACTGGTTTCATCCCCTGCGATCGATTTGTTGCGCTGCAAGCGACGGGATGGCGGAGACGTTGCGCACCGCGCAGGGAGCCGATGCGAGGCGCGCCTCGGCAGCGAGCAAGGTCAGGCCGCGCAGCCGTGCGCGCTCGAGAGCCCTCGCCTCGCCGGCACCCGCCGCCAGCAGCAGCTCGCGCCACACCTGCACGCGCGCTGGCCAGCGGGGCCGCAGCCACTCGGGGTGGCTGTCCGCCAGCGCCTGGATCTGGCGCAGCGTGTAGCGGGCAATCGTCGTCACGCTCGGCGCCGGCATACCGAGCAACAGCCGCGCCGCGGCGGACTGCGAGCGCGTGAGGTGCCAGGCGTAGATGAACACCAGGCGCGCGACCTCCGTAACCGCTGGCACGGTGAAGTAGCAGGCGTAGCGGGCGCTGCCTGCATCACCGACCTGCGCCGCGGGAGGTGTCCGCCAGCGGACCGGATCGGCGAATCCGGCATCGAGCAGCAGGTACGGACATGTGGCGGCACGGTGACGCGCGGCGCCATCGAGACCGCGCCACAGCTCGGCGAGCGACTGCAGCAGCCCGCTCGGGAGACCGCCACGCACGGCCGACTGCTCCACGAGCAGCGCGAGGCACAACTCGTTCAAGCCGGTGAGCGAATCGAGTGTACCGGCGGGCAGCCAACAGCCGCCTGGCGTGTCACCGTCGTTCGCAGCGCCGCCTTCCCTCTCGCAATGCAGCAGCATCGCGCCACCTCTCTGCGCCAACATCGCGCGCGCTATCGTAGCGGACAGCGCGGCCGGCGCCAGAGTGAATTTGGAGATTTTTAACCAATTTTGTCGGATTGCTTTTTGGTGATTTTTCACCAAAATGCCGACATGCGCATCTTCGACGACCGTTACACCCGCGAGCGCGCGCGCATGGAGCTGGCATTGCGCTTCCTGCGACACGAGGCGCGCACCCAGACCATCCGGGCGTGGACTGGGCTGTCGGACGATCGCATCCGCAAGCTCTACCGCTCCTACATGAGCCAGGCGCGCCGGCAGCTGCCGCGGCATCGCGGCAAGTCTCCGCACCAGATCGCCTACTTCACCCGCTCGCTGCGCCTGCAGGAGGAGACGGCGCTGCTCGCGAGCATGCTGTCGCTGCTCGGTGTCCTGCCTTCGGCCGCCGCGGGCGCGGCGCCGCTGCCCGGTGTGATGCGCGGCGAGCTTTTGTGCCAGGCGTTCGAGGCATTCCGACTGCTCCTGCCCGCGGGACAGATCTCGTTCGAGCATGCGGTGTTCCTTGCCACCGCACTCACGCGTGGCGATCAGCTGCGCCTTGGCGACTGCAGCGGCTGCGGCAGCCTGATGGTGACCGAGCGCTTCCTGCTGCGGAGTGCGCTCTGTTCCCATTGCGCGAGCGCAGCACAGTCGCGCGGCCACGGCTAACCACCCCAGAAAATTGCGCTCGCCGCGCTCGGCGAGCGCAGTGCGCCTTGTAAGAAGCGCAATTTTCCGGGGACCCCGGCTGAACCGCTGCCTGCAATCCCGCCGGGCGGGCCGATGCGCCGCGGACTCGTGGGAAGATGCCCGATTTCCCGGGGTAGAATCCGACGCCACTGACACAGGAGAAGCGCGGACGGCGTCGATGGAGCACGATCGCCCCAATTTCTTCGCAGGTCCCTACATCGATCGCCGCGCGGAAGAACGCGAGAACCCGCAGTGGCTCGCCGAGGCGCGCGCCGATCCTGCGACGCGTTATCTCATCGCGCAGGGCACGGCAGAGCTGCTGCAGGGCGGAGCCGAGCCACACGTGGCCCTGCTCGCCAACGGCTCACCACTGCTCAGCGCCGCCGAACCGGGCAGCGAGGTGCTGCTCGGCTGGTTCCAGGGCACGCGCTGCCTGCTCGCGCAGCTGCCCGCAGGGCGTTCCTTCGAGCTCCCTGCGGGGACCCAGCTCGCGGAGCTGCGACCGCTCACCGCGGTATTGCCGGCGGATGAGGCGGGGCTGCTCGCCTACGCGCGCGCACTCCTCATCTGGCGCGCCCGCCATCGCTACTGCGGCGTGTGCGGCGCTCCCACCAAGACGACACGCGCCGGTCACTGTCTCGTGTGCACCAATCCGGACTGCGCACACGAATATTTTCCGCGCATCGACCCGGCGATCATCGTGCTGGTGAGCGACGGTGAGCGGGCCCTCCTCGGGCGGCAGGCGAGCTGGCCGGCGAGGCGCTACTCCACCATCGCCGGATTCGTCGAGCCGGGCGAGAGCCTGGAAGATGCGGTGGCGCGCGAGGTGGCCGAGGAGACAGGGGTCGCCGCGCGGGAGGTCTGCTATCACTCCTCGCAGCCCTGGCCGTTCCCCTCCTCCGTGATGCTCGGCTTTCAGGCGCGCGCTGCCCCCGACAGCGAAGTGCGTGTGGGAGGGGAGCTCGAGGACGCGCGCTGGTTCACCCGTGAGCAGGTGCACTCCGGCGAGGCGCTCACTCCTCCCACGCAGTCGATCTCCTGGCGACTGATCGAGGCCTGGTTGAAAGGCAGCGCCTGAGCATGTGCCTGCTGGTCCTCGCCTGGCAGGTGCACACACGCTACGCCCTAGTGGTGGCGGCCAACCGCGACGAGTTTCACGCACGGGCGGCGGCGGCGCTCGCGAAGTGGCCGCCGCCGCTCGAGATTCTCGCCGGGCGCGACGTGCGCTCGGGGGGAACCTGGCTCGGCATCGATCGCGAGCGGCGCTTCGGGGTGGTGACCAACTATCGCGAGCTGCAGCCGCCGCTTCCATCGGCGCCCTCGCGCGGCGATCTGATCCCGGCCTACCTCGCGGCGCGCCGCGGCGCATCCCCCGCGACTCCTGCGCAGTACTTCGCCGCGCTCGAATCGCGTGCCGCCGGCTACTCGGGATTCAATCTGCTGCTCGCCGACGAGGACTCGCTCTGGTACGGCTCGAATCGCACCACGCCCCGAGCTCGCGCGCTGCCGCCCGGTGTCTACGGCCTCGCCAACGAGTCCCTGGACACACCGCGGCCAAAGCTCGAGCGCGTGCGCGCGGGCTTCCAGGCGTGGCTGCGCGCGGGAACGGGTGCAGGGATGGAGGAACTCTTCAGGCTGCTCGCCGATCGAGCTCCTGGTGAGGAGCCATCGCTCGCGCGGCCGGGCGAGCTGCCCCGGGAGTGGGCGCGCGCACTGTCGGCGCCCTTCGTGCTGCACCCGGAGTACGGCACGCGCTGCTCGACGGTGCTGCTGCTCGCAGGTGACGGGCGAGTGCATCTCACCGAGCGGCGCTTCGATCCTGCCGGGCAGTTGAGCGGCGAGACGGAGTTCGGGCTGCAGCCACACGAGTGGCCCTGAGGCGTGCGCGGCGCAGCGCAGCGTGAGCGACGCGATAGAATCCACGCACTTTCTCTGGTTACACGGTGAGATGGCGCAGCGCAATTTCCTGCCGCGGGGTCGTCGATTGCACAGGCGGGCCCCGGCGCTCGTGCTATGCCTGCTCGCCGGGCCGCTGGCGCACGCCGCCAGCGTCACGGTGGAAGTGCGTGGGGTCGAGGACGAGGTGCGCGACAACGTGCTCGCTTACCTGAGTTTCGAGCGCTACCGCAAAGGCGGTGTCGATCTCAACCCCGACACCGTCGAGCGGCTGCACAACCGCGTCGAGCGGGAGGTGGATGCCGCGTTGCGTCCCTTCGGTTACTACGAGCCGAAGGTGGAGTCGACGGCGACCGACCAGGGACATGGCGACTGGCGCGTTGTCATCGATATCGCCCCGGGTGCCCCGGTGCTCATCGACCACATCGACGTGCGGGTCGATGGTCCCGGCGAGAGCGACCCGCTCTTCCAGCGGATTCTCAACAACCTGCCGCTGCACACGGGCGACCGCCTGAGCCATGCCGCGTACGACAACATCAAGGCCGACCTGCAGCGCACCGCGGCGACCTACGGTTACCTGGACGCCAAGCTGATCCGCAACGAGCTCGTCGTCGATCCTCCCAACCACAAGGCGAACATCGCGCTCGAGCTCGACACCGGCGAGCGCTATCGCTTCGGTAGCACGACCATCGAGCAGCAGGTGATCAACGACAAGCTGGTGCGGCGCTACCAGCGCTACCACGAGGGTGAGTACTTCGATCTCACGCAGGTGCTGCGCACGCAGTTCGCACTCGATGACGCGCAGTACTTTGCCAATCTGGAGGTGCTGCCCGGAGATCCCGATCGCCAGGCGCTCACCGTGCCGGTGAGAATCCGCGCCGACGCGAGCCGCCGCCACCGCTATTCGATCGGCGCGGGCTACGCCACCGACACCGGGATCCGCGGCACCTTCGGCTTCGAGGATCGCCGCATCAATACCCTCGGGCATAGCCTCAGCGTTGCCGTGCAGGCTTCGCAGGTGCAGCGTTACAAATTGCAGAGCCGCTATCGCATCCCCTTCGGCGACCCGGCGCTCGAGAACATCTCGCTGAACGCCGTCATCGAGCAGCAGACGCTCGCCGATGTGACTGCCACCACGCAGTCCGGGGGGGTGAGCTTCACGGACGTCACGGCCAGCTGGCAGCACGTGTGGCTGCTGAACGGCGTGCACACCATCAGCGACAACAGCGCGCCCACCGTCGTCAACGTCAACACCGCGCGCAGCGACGAGCTGCTCGTGCCGGAGCTCGACCTCGCTAGAGTGCCCAAGGGGTATCTCGGTGAGCCGCTTTTCGAGCGGCCCTTCTTCGCCACCATCAAAGCCTCGCACAGTGCACTCGGCTCGCAGGCCGACTTCGTTCAGGTGCACCTGCAGGCCGAGCGCGTGTTCAACCTCGGCCGCAAATGGCATCTGCTGCTGCGCGATGAGTTCGGCACCACCTTCGTGAAGGACTTCAAGGACATGCCGGCCGTGTACCGCTTCTTTGCCGGCGGTGACAACAGCGTGCGCGGCTTCGCCTACAACGAGCTCTCGCCGTTGGAAGGTCCGCTCTGTCAGACGAACTCGGCCGGCCAGGTCCTGCTGACGGCGAACGGCTCTTGTCAGCCAAAGCCCGGCTACTATCTCAAGACCGGTGGCAAGGATGTGCTCACCGGCACGGTGGAATTCATCCGCGAGCTGCCACGCAGCCTCGGCATCGCTGCCTTCTTCGACTACGGCAATGCGCTCAACAGCTTTCGCAAGCCCGACTGTGTGCCGGGGGCGGAGCCGGGAACGACCATCTGCCCGCCGCTCATTCAATACTCGGTGGGGCTCGGCCTGCGGGTGCGGCTGCCCGTCATGACTCTCGGCGTCGACATCGCGCAGCCGCTGTCGACCAACGCCGGGCCGCGCCTGCACATCAACTTCTCGCCGAAGCTCTGATCAGGATCGCCACTGCATGCGCCGCCTGCTGCTCGCCCTTGCCATTCTGATCGTCTTCACCGCGGTTGCGGCGCCCGCGGTGCTCATGTGGGCGGCATTGTTCACGGAGAGCGGCCTGCAGTTCGTGATCCGGCACATCCCGCAACAGCTCGGCCCCGTGCGCCTCACCATCAGCGGCGTGAGTGGCACGGTGGCCCGTGGCCTCACCATCGAGCGGGTGGAGGTCGAGCATGACCTGGTCCACCTCACTTTCACCGGCATCGAGGCCCGTGTGGCCTTGCGACCACTCGTGCTGCAGACCATCCGCGTGGCGCACGGCAAGGTGCAGGGCGCCCTCATCGAGGTGAAGCGCCGCACCAGACCCTCCACACCCGGAGCGCCCAGCTTCCTGCCGGCCTGGCTCATCATCAATGCCGAGGACGCGCAGGTTGGAAGCGCGATGCTCACGGTCTACAACGGATTCCATCTCACGGTGAGTGACATTCGTGGCGCGGCGCTGATTCGCCACCATTACATCCGCTTCTTCGGCGTCGATGGCAGCCTCGAGGGCGCGCAAATCAACGCGCTCGGCACGCTGCGTGCGACCGATCCGCTCGGCATGGAGATCAAGGGTCACCTCGACTGGACCCCTGCAGGGCAACCACCCTGGACGCTCTCGGCCAACGCACGTGGCGACCTCGATGCTCTGAATGTCGTCGCGCACGTGACCAGCCCTTTCCGCGCCGACCTCACCGGTCAGGCGCTCAATCTGACGAGTCACTGGCACTGGGCGGCCGATGCGGTGGTGCAGAGCTTCGACCTGCGCGCCTGGGGCGTGAGCAGTCCGCTCGGCAGCATCACCGGGCACCTCGCGGGCTCGGGGGATGAGAGCGGCTTCAAGGCCCACGGGCCGGTGAATCCGACGGGACTGCGTGCCGGGCTGTTCGAGGTGCAGTTTGACGGCAGCTACGCCGCTCACGCCCTCACTGTGCGCAGCATGGAAGCGCGCCACGTGGCCTCGGGCGCCCGCGCCACCGCTTCGGGCACGATTGCCATCATCGACCACGGCCCGCGGCTCGATCTCAAGGGAGAGTGGAGTGATTTTCGCTGGCCGCTCACGGGGCGCGACCCCGCCGTGCGCAGCGCCGCCGGTGCATTCACGCTCTCGGGCCTCCTGCCCTACCAGGTGCACCTCGGCGGCCGCGGCCGCGCGGCCGGGCTGCCGGAAATGACGGTGGCGGCGAACGGCACGCTCGGCAAGGACGCCGTGACCTTCGACCCCGCGGAGGTCGATCTATTCGGGGGACATGCGAGTGTCAGCGGCAAAGTGGTGTGGTCGCCATCGGAGAGCTGGTCGGTCACCGGCCGTGCGACCGGCATCAACCCCGGAGAGCTGCGGGGTGACCTCCGCGGCAGTGTCAGTTTCGCATTCGCAGCCGCAGGTCGCAGCTTCGATACCCGCGGCGAACTGTCGGCTTCCTTCAGCGAGATCAGCGGCCGGCTGCGCGGGCTGGCAGCGAGCGGCGGCGGCACGCTCACGCACAGCGGCACGACCTGGGGGTTCAGCAACGTGCGCGTTGGACTCGGCACGGCGAGCCTCGCGCTCGATGGCAGGATCGGCGAGCATGTGGACCTGCGCTTTGCGATGAGCGTGCGCGACCTGAGTCTGCTCGCGGCGAACGCGCAGGGCGAGTTGAAGGCCTCCGGGGCGGTGAACGGCACGCTCGCCGAGCCCGCTATCGTCGCGAGCGCCCATGGCGGCAATTTCGCCTGGCAGGGCGTAACGCTCAAGGCCTTCGATGCGGAGGTCAACTTCAATCCTGCAGCCGCCGCTCAGGAATCCAACGTCGATGCACGGCTGCGCCAGCTCACCTTCGCCGGGCGCACTCTCGAGACCGTGGTGTTGACGCTGAATGGGCCGCCGTCGTCCTACAAAGTACATTTCGCGGCCACCGCCGCCGGTCTTGCGGTCGGCGCACAGGCGGTCGGCCCCTACGCCCATGGTGTCTTCAACGGCCTGCTCACTGCGCTCAGCGTCACCGGCGGCGAGCAGCTGCGCCTGTCGCTCGAGCGCCCGGTGGAGATGAGCCTGGCGCTCGACCATGCGCGGGTCGAGTGGCTGTGTCTGGTCGGCACGCCCGGCAGCAGCTGCGAGGATGGCAGCTGGACTCCCGCTGAATGGTCAGCGACGGTGTCGGTCAATCAACTTCCGCTCCGGACGCTTACCGCCGGGATGACGCCGAAGGTCGATTACGAGGGCACGGTGAGTGCCAACCTGCAGCTCGCGGGCCGCGCCAACAAGCCCGTTGAAGGAATGCTCACGGCACAACTCGCCAACGCCGAGATTCTGCACAAGCTCGTCAGCCACAAGGTGGAGCACACGCGGGTTGGCTCCGGCACCGTGCAGGTGACCGCGACACCGGAGTTGATCAGCGCGCGCGCCGACCTCGGAGACGGGGCTGTCGGCACGCTCCATGGCACGCTCGAGCTGCAGCGTGGTGCGCCGTCGTGGCAGGAGATGCCGCTCACGGGCGAGCTGCATGCGCAAACAGCGGAGGCGAGTCTCGTCACGCTGTATGTGCCCGATATCGACCGCGCCGTGGGCCACGTGAGCGCGGACGTCCAATTGGCCGGGACCGCCGGGTCGCCCCGTCTCAGCGGTCTGCTGAAAGTCTCCAACGGAGAGCTCGATGTCTATCAGATCAACCTGAGCCTGCGTCAGCTCGTGATGCAGGCTCAGCTTTCCGAGAGCGGCGTCGATTTCAAGGGCAACGCGCAAGCCGGCAAGGGCGAGGTGAGCGCAAACGGCCACCTCGAGTGGCGCCGTCTCCTGCCCTATGGCCAGTTCCACCTCGAAGGAAGCAACCTGCGCGTGGCAGACCTGCCAGAGGCGCAGATCGATGCCTCACCCGCCCTCGACTTCGCTGTCAGCGGACACAAAATCGAGGTCACCGGCAAGGTCACGGTGCCGTACGCCAAGATCCAGCCGAAGGACATTACCGGCGCGGTGCGGGCCTCGCCCGATGAGGTGATCGTGGGCAGCGAGCCGGATGACCCCAGCGAACGCTTCGAGGTGCTGAGCACCATCACGCTCGTCCTCGGCGATCGTGTCAACATCGATGCGATGGGCCTCACCGCGCGGCTCATCGGCAGCGTCACCACCCGCAGCGGTTACGACCCCGTCACCCATGGCAGCGGTGAGCTATCGGTGGCGGAAGGCAAGTACGCCGCCTACGCGCGCCAGCTCGACATCCAGCGCGGGCGGCTGATCTTCACCGGTGGACCGATCACGAATCCGGGCATCGACGTCGTCGCGCAGAAGGTCTTCCCGGATGTGACGGCGGGTGTGAACGTGCGCGGCACGCTGGCGCAGCCACACATCTCGTTCTTCTCCGACCCACCGCTGCCGCAGCAACAGGTGGCTTCGCTCATTCTCGCCGGCGGCTCGCTCGAGTCGGCGCAGAACGCGAGCAACGCCGCGCTCGGCCAGGGTGCGGCGCTGCTCGCGTCGCAACTCGGGTCACACGTCGGCATTCCGGATGTGAGCCTCGAGACTGATCCGATCGCTAACGAAACCTCGCTGGTGCTCGGCCGCTACCTCTCGCCACGGCTGTACGTGAGTTATGGCGTGAGCCTCACCGAGCAGCTCAACACGCTCAAGATGCGCTATACGCTCGGCGATCACTGGACGGTGCGCACCGAGGTGGGCCAGGCTTACGGGGCGGATCTGGTGTACTCGATCACCAAGTAGGAGCGCCCGTGACCGCGACGGTCGTGCTGTTGACCCTGCTGCTCGCGCCGTCCGCCTCCGACGGAGCGCAGGCACCGCCGGCGGCCACCTGCCAGAGCTTCGGCCGCGACGCGGAGAAGTTGCCGCCGCTCGTGCGCGAGTGGTTTGCTCAGTCGGCGGATGAGCGCGTGCTGGTGTGCCCACGGGGCGCGGCGGGCGCCCCCGAGGCGGATGCGGCGCTTTACTTCGGCGAGGGCGCGGTGACCCAGCACGGCGAAGTGTGCAGCTACCGCAGCCACGGCCTCACGCTGGTCGGCAGCGGCGACGCCGCCCGCCTGCATCGCTACGAGCGCAGCGAGGCGCTCGACATGGCACTCGCCGGCATTGGCTGCCCCCGACCCCACGGTGCCTCGGTCGCGGACGCCTATGTCGAGACCTACGATGTAACCCCGGCGGCATTCATCGGCATCATGCGGCTGTGGTCGGCGGCGACCGCTACCCTCGGGGCCGCGGGGAATGAGCACTGCTGCGCCATGCGCGGTGGGGCGGCCGAACCGGGCGCCGCGAGTGCCAGGATCGCGCCGGAGGCTCGCACGCGCCTCGAGGCCGCGATGAGCCCGGGCCACACAAGCGCTGCAACCGTGACCCGCATCGTGCGCATCCCCGGCTCCGTGCTGCACCACCGTTACGCACTCTTCCTCACGGTGGCGGACACGGCAGCGGGAAGCCCGGCACTCTACGTGGTGTATGTAGATAGGAGGCTGCGCGGCCCGTACGAGATCACGGCCTTCGCCGAAACCAACTAGCTAGCGAGCGGGTGCGCCTCAGGGGCGCGCTGCCCGCCACCCTGCGCCCGTCTCCTTGACTCTCGTGCATGAATATGCACAATGCGCGCATGTTTATGCGAGAGCCCTGACATGCTGAATGATGCCGAGCAGCTCGAGCGGCGCGGCGCCATCGTGCGCATCCTGCGTGACGGCCAGGTACGCCGGCAGGAGGACCTGGTGCGCCTGCTGAAGAAGGCGGGTCACGAGGTGACGCAGTCCTCCATCAGCCGCGACCTGCGGGATCTCGGGGTTCTCAAGGCGAGCGGCCGCTACGTGCTGCCGGCCGAGGAGGCCGCCCGTACCAACGGCGACTTCGGCACGCTCGCGCAGTTCGTGCGCCAGCTGCGGCTCGCGGGACCCACGATCACGGTGCTGCGCACCACCGTCGGGGCCGCGCAGAGCGTCGCCGTCGCCATCGACCGCGCAGCCTGGGCGGAAGTGGCCGGCACGCTTTCCGGTGACGACACCATCTTCATCGCCACCGCCAACGCACGTGCCCAGGAGAAGCTCATCGAGCGCCTGCGCACGCTTTTCCCGGTTTGAGCATGGCCAACACTGCTGCAGCGCCGGGCGCGCCCATCGTGCTCGCCTACTCGGGAGGTCTCGACACCTCCTTCCTCGTCCCGTGGCTCGCCGAACACGAGCGCCGTCCGGTCATCACCGTCACCGTGGATACCGGCGGCATCGATGCCGCCGCTGCGCGCACGCTCGAGGAGCGCGCCCGCGCGCTCGGCGCAGTCTCGCACACGCAAGTGGACGCCCGCGCAGGCTACTTCGAGCAGGTGCTGCGCTTTCTCATCATGGGCAACGTGCGGCGCGGGCAGCTCTACCCCCTGTGCGTCGGCGCCGAGCGTGTCATGCAGGCCCAGACCCTCGCGCGGGTAGCAGTTGAGCTCGGCAGCGACACGGTCGCCCACGGCTGCACCGGCGCCGGCAACGACCAGGTGCGCTTCGAAGTCGCGCTGCGCAC
>Ga0210409_10003594_pt1 | contig 17162 bp, 13 predicted proteins | sample IncBWH17MmetaG_FD_161649 | JGI IMG/M metagenome (GOLD analysis project Ga0210409, IMG submission 161649) | Forest soil microbial communities from Barre Woods Harvard Forest LTER site, Petersham, Massachusetts, United States - Inc-BW-H-17-M | ecosystem: Environmental > Terrestrial > Soil >...
GGATGTACATGAGCACGAACAAGGGAGGGAGGTTCCATATCTGGAGAGAGCGGTTCCCGAATGGCGAACCGGAACAGATAACGAGCGGACCAACAGAAGAAGAGGGAATCGCCATGGAGAAGGATGGAAGATCGTTACTGACGTCGGTGGGAACGACGGACATGTCGGTGTGGATCCGCGACGGAAAAGAAGAGCGGCAAATCTCATCGGAAGGGACGACGTACAGTCCCACGTTTGCGGCGGACGGTAAGACTTTGTTTTACCTGAAAAACGTTGAAGGAAAGAACGAAGCAGAAATGTGGAGTGTGGAACTGGCGAGCGGCAAGAGTGAAGCGGTGCTGCCGGGATATGCGGTGGAAACCGGCGGAGATAACCGGAATTACGCGGTGAGCGCGGATGGCCAGCGCGTGGCGTTCGCAAAGAAGGATGAGAAGGGGATGTTGCATTTGTGGGTTGCGACCATGGATCGACGGAGCGCGCCGGTGGAGTTGCGGGCGACGGTGAGCGAGGACGCGCCGAAATTCTTGCCCGATGGAAGGCTGATTTATCGTGCGACGGAGGGCGGGAAGAATTATTTGAACACCCAGAAGGCGGACGGAACGGAGAAGCGGCGGGTGAGCGAGGAGCCCATCTTGGAACTGCAGTCAGTATCGCCTGACGGGCGCTGGGCGATGGTGACACAGAAGGATAACCAGAACCCCGAGACACCGTACCGGACGGTAGCGTATCCGAGCGCCGGGGGAGAGCCGATAGTGATCTGTGCGACGATCTGCGTGGGCAGGTGGAGTGAGGACGAAAAACACATGGAATTAACGCTGCTCGAAGTGAGCCAGACCTACATCTTGCCGGTACGGAAGGGGACGGATTTTCCGGAAATCCCGACCGGGGGATTCACCCGCGAGCGCGGACAGAAGGAACTGGCGAAGGGGACCATGATCGAGGTGATGTCGGATTCGGTTTTTCGCGCGGATATGTTTGCGTATACGAAAGTGAGCATACGGAGGAATATTTTTCGAGTGCCGATTTCGTAGCGGGGAAAGTTCAAAGACAAGAGGGATTCCTCACTGCGCGGACACCGTTCTGGAAAAAGTGTTCTTTCTGGTTGCGGCATGGTACATCGGCGGCGAGGCGATTGGGGAGTAAGCAAGACGCGGTGGTTGAGGCCCTTCGCGCAAAAGGCGCGCCCCGCAAAACCTTCCGGGACGCAAAAAGACACCCTCAGGATGACCACCCGCGTTCATCCATCATCCTTGTGCTGCTCCAATGGCAATCCATTTGAGAATTTCGAAAAACGTAAAATTGCCGCCAATTCATGCGTTTTCGCTCAAACACAACAAGCTTCCCAAGCTTCTGGCGTGGGTTCGATTCCCATCGCCCGCTCCAGATTCTACTTCGGTGAAATTAAACTCCAGACGCACTTTTGCGTGAACCAACCCGCAAGGATGGGGCCCCCCGGGTAGACGCTTGGCTTTACTTCTTGACCACTACGTCTACCTCGCCGGACTCTTCTTTCACTTTGGCCGTGCCGCAGGTGGTCGGCTTTCCGGTGGCGTCGAAACGGCAACCAAATAGGCCCGCCTTTTTTTCGCCGCATTGACCCGCCTTCACAGCAACCACGAACCATCCCGAGCCCGAGGGCTTTCCCGCGCCATTTCCCTGAGTGTAAATTCCCATCAGCACGTCGCCATTTTGTGAGCTGCCGTCGGCACACTGGTAAGCGTCTTGTTTGTACGTGTAAAGGATTCCGCGCTTCTTATCGAACAGAAACTGCGTGTCCTCTTCCACTCCATCGCCATCGATGTCCACCAGGTCCGTCCAGTACGCGGAGGGCTCGGAAGCTTTCACCGACGCCGGCCCTGCTCCTATCGTTGTTTTTTGACTTTGGTTCTTTGCCGCTGGACTCGGAGCGGGATTCGCCGCCTTCGCCGCTGCGACTGGACCCACATTGACTGTCGGCGTCGGCATCGGTCCCGGCGGCAGTCCCTGCGCTGACGCTTGCGCGATGCCCGTCGCGACCACGATTCCCGCCAAAATCCATTCTTTTTTCATCTATTCCTCTCGTTCTGGAGGTTGGAAGCTACCTGTACCTGCTGGGGATTCTGAGTGCGGAGCATGGCACCGTCTACTGTCTAAATTGACAGGGCCTCTCAAAGCGGTTTTTTCATGAACCAACACAGCAAGGATGCGCACCCGCGGTTTCTAATGAGGCGATCGACCGACAGACGGGTTTGAAACACGGATTTAAAGTGTTTACTGTAAATCATGCTAGGTTTTTGAGACCGGAAACGGTGACGGTTGTGAATACGGCAACAAATCATTTGGCATTCTTCGGGTAATCATGGTTATCAATGAGAGCGAACGGGAGCGAAGCAATGTCACTGCGCCAAGATCTATTCCCTCCTAACTGACGCCTGGCTTTTCCCAAGCATCGCAGCTTTTTTGTGGATTCGCATCGTTAATTCACAGATGGGGCAGAGAGTGATTCAGCGGCTCGGACGCCATCCTGGCCCATGAGACTGCCGGCGCCGATTTGTGCAAAACGTCCTTCTTTTGCTTGCTGTGCTGGGTTTCGGAAGCCTGGTGCGGGCCGTCTATCCAAAAGAACAATCCCGTGTCGATGGTGCCGCCCTGACGTTACTAGGCGGATTGGGTGTCCTTGGAATGCTTGTGTTCTGTGTCGGACAATACTGGTTTACGCGGATTTCAATCGTGCTTGTTTTGTCCGTCGGAATCTTGTTGAGTTTGCCGCCCTTTTTGGAGTTCGTCCGACACTGGCGGCTATGGCTCGCAGACCTGCGTGCGCCGATTTTGCCTTTGGCGATCATTCTCGTCGTGCTTTTGGTTACCGCGATTGGCGGAAAGGTCATAGTTGAGTCGACAACGCTGTGGCATCCCTCAAGGTCCCTCAAGGGTGGCCATTTGACGTTCAACCGGAACCGCATTAAGCTGCGTCGGACAATCGCACAATGCCGAATCATCCTCCTGCTCGCCACGCCGAAATCGGGTGCCGGATTCCCAAGGAATATTTCTGGGTGATCGGCTGGGGAGAAAGCGATGTCGGAATCGAGACCGGATCGTACGACGCAGCCCTGCACATGGCCGGCATCGAGAATTACAACGTGATGCTTTATACCTCGGTGCTGCCGCCTGAAACCGTCGAACTCGCTCATCTGCCGGACATCCACCATGGGTCCGTGCTTGAGGGAATCATCGCCGTTCAACATACGGAAAAGCCAAGAACACGGATTACCGCCGGCCTGCTTATGGCCAAGGTCTATCGCAATTCAGATGAATCTTATCTGGGCGGTTTTGCTTGTGAATATGCTGGCAATGGCTCGGTTGAAGAAGCGGAAGGCAATCTAAGGACCGCGATGCAGCAGCTTTTTGAGCGGCGTTATAAAACCAGGTTCTACAAACTCGAGTTTGGGAAATCGGTCGTTCGGACCTTTACGCCGGAAAAATTGTTCGGGACGGTTCTTGTCGGCATCGGTTTTGCCAGTTATCTCGTGCCACTAGTAAGAGCCGAAGTGGCGGTGACCCCTTCCCACAAAGACAAGTCGCACGTGAAATACACGACCAAATGAGGGCAGTTCTCCCCGTTCCCCGGGGAGCGCCGCCTTTCCGGACGTCACGGAAGGCCGACACGCTGCAACAAGTCCTTGAAACGCGCGTTGTACCTTAGACTGTCCATGCTGGGATCTATACGAAGATAGATAAGCCAGTGAGTGTGTTCTTCGTAGGCCTTCTCGAGGTACTCGATCGCACGGTCGTCTTCACCCAAACCGATGTGGATTCCCGCGAAGAAGTACGGTGACACATACTTCTGCTTTGCCAGCTTTTTGAGATCATCAAGGATCTGACGCGCTTCCTTTGTCCTACCAGCCGCGGCTAGTGTGTGCGCCAGTGCCGCTTGCATCAGAGGGCTGCCGCCTGACAGCTTCACGCCTTTCTCGCCCTCGCGGATCGCCAGTTCATAGTGACGCGTTTTCCTGAGCAACAGACCCAGAATCCAGTACGTGACGGGGTAGTTGGGGTCCAATTCAACCGTTCGCCGGAGTTGTTCGATGGATGCTTCGTATCGGCGCGCATGGTACAAGGCCCATCCCACTGCGACATTGATGATTAGCGACAACGGATCGAGCTCCTGGCTGTGCTCCATCCTTGCCATAGCCTCTTCGTTTCTTCCCATGGTCATCAGATACTCGGCGTACCAGTGGTTCGCCGTAGGGTAGGTGGGACCTAGTTCCAGACTGCATTTGAATTCTGTTCCAGCCGCTTTCCACTGCCAATCGTGAAGCCACAACAGGGCCGCCAAGGCCGTGTGAGCTTCCGCAAGATCCGGATCGAGATGCAGGGCTGTCAGCGCCTCCGCTCTGCCTTTAGAGAACGCTTCTTTCGGCGGCAGGTAGCAGTTCCATCCCAGGAGCACGTAGGAGTCGGCCACACCAGCGTAGGCGAGCGCGTAGCTGGGATCTTTCTCAACGGCGAGTTGAAAGTACTCGATGGCCTTGTAGAACGATTCTTCGGTCCACCTGTTCCAGTGATGACGACCCTTCAAGTAGAGGCGGTAAGCCTCGGGATTCTCTGTATGGTGTACGGTTAGTCGCTTCTTTTCGGCCTTGGTCAATTGCAACCGCAGTTTGCCCGATATTTCGGTGGAAATTTCGTCCTGGACCACAAAAATGTCGTCGGGCTTGCGGTCGTATTGCGCGCCCCAGAGCTGACAACCAGTGGCGACATCGACTAATTCGGTGCCAACGCGCAGAGAGCCGCCGCCGTGCATGATTCTTCCCGTGACCACGGCGCGCACATGAAGTTCGCGACCGATGGCCAGGGGGTCAATTTCGCGGCCCTTGTAGCGAAAGATCGTGCTCTGCGCCATGACTCGCAGTTTCGGTATCGACGCCAGCGTATTGATGAGACTCCCGGTAATGCCGTCACTGAGATATTCCAGTTCAGGGTCGCCGGTGGCATTTTCGAGTGGCAAAACGGCCAGGGAGTTAATGTTCTTGGAGACTCGCTGTGGCTGGGGACCTGCGGTGGGCACAGAAGAAGTCTGTGTGACACGCCGCTTCATACAAACTCTCCCTTTGGCCGAAATTCCGATTTAGACATCGGACTCGCGCATTATAGGCTTCCGCCGCTGTTAGAGACAATGACGATTCGGCCGCCCCGGCCGCCCTGCACCGCTAGCCTGCTTCGGATTGGGAGCGTTTCTGTGGAACCATTGGGCACCTCCATCCGTAAAACGAGTTGAGGCTTTGGGATGGACATTAGCAGGCGCGGAGGAGGTGTCCGATTCTGGGATGGGCATTCCCGCAAGTGACCAGTGCGCCCTAGGTTGTGCGCCTTTCAATTTTGCGTAAGGTGTTCCAGATCAATGCATTAGCGACCGTGGGAACTGGCCTTCGGGCTGCGAACATTGCGATATAAGAAACAACGGTTCAAACAAGGGTTGTTAAGGATGCGTGGGAACGGGGGTTGCGATGCCTATGGAAATCGAAACGTTGCAGCAGCGAATCCTGATTGCCGACGACCAGCAGGATATTCTGGATGCCTTGCGGCTGATGTTGAAGGGCCACGGCTATACGACCCGAGGCGTGACCTCGTCGTCGGATTTGCTGGAAGCACTTGCAAAAGATGAATTCGATGTGTTGCTAATGGACTTGAACTATGCGCGGAATTCCACGTCGGGCCAGGAAGGTCTGGACCTGCTGGCGGTGTTGCAGAAGAACGAGAACTTGCCACCGGTGGTGGTGATGACGGGCTGGGCGACGGTGGGATTGGCCGTTGAGGCCATGCAGCGCGGCGTTGCCGATTTCGTGGAAAAACCCTGGACCAACGAGCGGCTGTTGGAAATCCTGCAAAAGCAAGTCACGCTGGGACGCGAACGTCGAGAGTCGCGCCGGCGAGCCGGGCAAGAAAGCCAGGCACGCGCGGAGATGATCTTTCAGCTGCAACGGCAGAAGCAGGAAATCGCCGACGCGCGCGCGATTCAGCAGGGGTTGCTTCCGAAAGAGATTCCGCAGCTCGCCGGCTACGAGATTTCGAGTGCGTGGCAGTCGGCGCTGACGGTGGGCGGCGATTACTTTGATATTTTGCCGTTCGGCGAAGAAGCGGTTGGGCTGTGCATCGCTGACGTAGCGGGAAAAGGACTTTCCGCTGCCCTGCTGATGTCCAATCTGCAAGCGGCGGTGCGCGGATTGGCTTCTCCATCCTTGGCGCCCGATGGCTTGTGCGCACGGTTGAACGCTCTGCTATGCCGAAACATGACCTCCGATCGGTTTATCACTTTTTTCTACGGGCAGCTTGACGGCCCCACAGGGATGTTGCGATTTGTCAGCGCGGGACACAATGCGCCGTACTTGCTGCGCAGCGATGGAACGCACCGGCGCTTGCGGGAAGGCGGCGGCGTGCTGGGTGTATTTCCGGACCAGAAATTCGAATTGGGATGCGCGCAACTGGTGCCGGGTGACCGCGTGGTCCTATTCACCGATGGGGTGACGGAAGCCAACAATGCGGAGGGCGAGGAGTTCGGGGAGGCGCGGCTGCTCCAGCTTCTGGAGCAAAACCGCAACTGCTCTGCCGGAGAATTGCAAAAAAGAATTCTTGACGCCGTGGCCGAATACTGCGACGGGCATTGGCACGACGACGTAACGCTGCTGGTGCTGGCCGTTTCGTGAAGTTCTGACGATCGAACAGCTGGTAGCCCGCTCTGGCCGGTCCCGATATGCGCCATGGGGCACAGGACTCGGCCCCCCACCGGAAAATTTGTGGCATGTGCCCGCCCCAAGAACCCATCTGTATGGTATTACGATGTACTGAGTTGTGCCGGATGTAACCTGCGGGTGAGGCGATCCGTCCAATATAGTAGCGGGCGAAGAACACCTTCCGCCGCTAAGCAGCGCGAGTTTCCTCAGGGGCGCTGAGGGAACGCGCGCACGCGCCGCATGATTGCTCATTTTTCTGAATCGCGACGATGCGGATGTGTGTGTTTGCGCAGTCGAAAAGAGGCCGGCCTATGGATGACCTGGGATCGAGCGTTCTGCTGGTTGGTAGCTGCGCGCGAAAGTCATCACCGCTTGGACGGTACCTGTTGAAACGAGGCTGCAAACTAAGTTTGGCAGCGGACAAGAAAGAAGTGATCGAATTGCTGCAGCGGCGACGGTTTGATGTGGCTCTCAGCGGGTTCCGGCTACCCGACGGAACGGCCTAGGAGTTGATGGCGCCGTTGCGTGGCACCGATACAACGATGTTTTTCTCTTTCGCGGTGGAAGACGGCTGTTGGTGGATTACCGCGATGCTGCAGGGCCAAGATCGTTCGGAAGAGGCAGGAATGCGGCCGAGGGAGTTCACGATGGTGCTGGATGAACTACTGTCCAAAAAATCTTCAGCAAGCGATGCACATAGAGCCAGCGCGAATCTGAAGGCGGACTACACGAGTGGTTCCGGGAATCGGCAGGCCGATACAGATCGACGAGCCTGAGAGTCAGCAAAGGAGCAGTACCATGCGACGAACCAATCGTAATGCGCGACCTTATTTCCTGATACCGGTGAAAGCGAGTCAAGAGGCGAGCTTCCGGCGATGGAACCGAATATTGATGGTGATGCTTGGACTGCTCGTTGTGGGATTGTTGCTGATCGCCTTTGTGCCGGAAGCAGGGAGCCGGTCGTCTGCTTTTAGCCATTCGGTGGCTGGGGAAACTGCTCGCTGATCATTCGATAGAACGAACCCCGCACCGATCCCTACCTCGATGTGTCCGAATCTTCACATTCTTCTCGGTAAGCTTCATCGCTGAAGCAGCGAGATTCTGCAGCCTACCCCCAGAGGCAAGGGCTTTCGCTCCTGCCGCGAGCACGCCGCGGCGCGAACAAACCTCAGGCCTGAAGGCCTGAGCTACAGGAGTGGGGCGCGTGCTGGGTCGAGATCATTTGTCGGTGCAGCCTTCGCTGAAGGAAATGAGCGCGTTATTTTCGGAGGCTAGCGAGCAGGAGTAGCGCTGGCCGCGGGTGTTAAAGGAATTGTAGCTCTGCGACGACTTTGCTGCGGTATTGCCGGTAAGGGCGCCGGATGAATTGACGTTCAGAGTGTCGGTGGAATTCACCTGATTCTCCACGAAGCCGGCGAAGAAGGGCGAGAGAAGATCGAATCTGAATGCCTGAGAGACGGTGGTTTGCTGGTCGAAGGAGCCATCGGAAGCGAAATTCAGTTCTATATTCATGGTGAGCGGGTAGTGAAAGGTCTCGAGTGACACGAAGGAACCGAAGCCGGACCAGGTGACAGTCTGGGATTCCACGTCGGTATCCTGGGAAATGTCCTGAACATATTGCGCGGTATGGATGGTGAAGTTCTGAATGTTTTTGAAACTGATCGTTTGGTGGACTTCTGTGTTGACCTTGCCGTGCGACGTATTGGCGTAGCCTTCGACTTTGAAATTGCGCGAGGAGAATGTGGTGACGGAACCAGTGATGGCGCCCGAAGAATCGGTAACGAGATTCTTGTTGACCGAGGGAGTCGGTGCGTTGCCGATGGTGTTCTCCGTAACCGCGCCGGTGACTTGCGGGGAATCGTGATCCTGGAACAGGAGCAAGGTGGCGGTGGCCGAGAAATAGTTGTTGGCATTGAAGACGCTGAGAGCAATGGTGTGGGGCTGGCCGTTGTTGAGAAGTCCGGCGAAAGGGGTAAGGTCAACGCGATAGGGGACAAAGTTGAGTGTTTGAACGGCGGGAATAGGTTCCCAAAGGAAAGGATCCACGCCACCGGTGTAAATCCAGGGATAGACGGGGGCAACACCGGCGGGTTGGCCATCAACGCTGATTTCCGCCTCGCGAAAAGCGGTGCCGCCGCAGCTTTGCAGTTCCTTGGCGACATCGTTGGGCACGCAGGTATACCAGAATTCATCGCCAATCTGACTTTGTGTAATGACGTCGAGGTAGGCGCGCTCGACGTTTAAAGGAAGCGTAAAAGTGGTGGCTAGCTGCTCAGTTGGCGTGAACAAGAAAGCGGGTTCATTGATGCCGCCCGTCCCGTTGGATTGAACGAGGGGAAGAACCTGATCGGCAGTGCGGGCCAGATCGTCGTGGCGGCGTTCGTTCTTGGCGGGATAAAACTCGAGCGCGGCGCTGCCGGAGATCACGCCAGTGTAGGTGCTATTCACGATGTTGCCGAGAATCACCTGGCCAGACTGTGGGCTTTCAAAGAGAGCGCTGTAGTCGGTTTCATCGCGCTCCACATGCCAACTGGGGGAGAGATTGTGGCGGGGCTCTGCCGTGGTGCCGAAATAAATGTTCACGTTTCCGAGGTTGATTACGGCTGTACGGTCAAACTGCCTGCCGGCGGTAACGTCGAAGTCCGCGGTGAAGATAACTTTTTCCCAAGGCCCGGGGCAAGCGGCAGGCGGGGTGTATTGATAGGTCTTTATGGAGAAGTCGACAAACTGAAAACCGGAGAAGAGCTGGACGATGCAAGGCTCTTCGTGGGGACGAATCACCTGGGGGGCTGCCGTGACGGTGTTCTGCGAGCCGATGACCGGAGACGGGTTTTGCGCCTGCGTAACGGGAGAAAGCAACAGGAAGAAAGCGACAGTGAAGGCGACTAGAAGCGGACCGCGGACGGGGCGCAAGGCTGGAAACGTAGACATGAGAGACCTCCTAAGCAGCAGGCCTCCCCACGAGACCGGGCTTGGATTTTTTGCCGTGAGAGCGACCCAAGGTTTTCCCATCGTGGGGAGAAAGTCAAGATAGATTTGGTTGCATGGTGCGTGACGTGTGGACGCTGGACGCGCTTGAAAAAACAAAAGTTGAGTTCAGCGGTTTTCCCCTCACAGCAACGTTTATCTAACCTCGACACTGCGGGGGGCGTATTCCAGACTCAGCGCGGAACAAGCGGCGCTTTCGTGCGTGGAGAGCTGGAGGGAAGGGTGAGGGGGTATGGGTGGATTGCGGGAGCGGGTAGAGCGGGAATTGCGCGGCGACATTCTGCCCTTTTGGCTGAAATACGCAGTGGACGACGAGTTTGGCGGATTTCGCGGACAGATTACGAATGACCTGAAGATTGATCCGCTGGCGAACAAAGGGCTAATCCTGAACGCGCGGATTCTGTGGACATTCGCAAAGGCGTACCGGGTTTACGGGTATGAGTCGTACCTGGGGACGGCGCGGCGGGCGTACGAGTATCTGCGGCGGTATTTCTGGGACACCGAATTTGGTGGCGTCTACTGGATGGTGGACCACCTGGGCAAGCCGGTGGAAACGAAGAAACGAATTTACGGGCAGGCGTTCACCGTATATGCGCTGGCGGAATACGCGGCCGCGAGCGGAGAAGAGGAATCGCGAGAAAGGGCGATTGCGCAGCATCGGCTGATTGAAAACGCGAGTCACGACGGAACCAACGGTGGATACTTCGAGACGTACGAACGCGACTGGAAGCTGGCGGAGAAGCAGCAGTTGAGCGAAGTGGACATGGATGAAAAGAAATCCATGAACACGCACTTGCACCTGCTGGAAGCGTACGCGAATCTGCTAAGGGGATGGAATGACGAGGGCCTGAGGATGCGCTTGCGGGAGCTGCTGGATATTTTTCTGGAGCGCATCATTGATCCGGAGACCCACCATTTCCGGGTGTTTTTCGATGAGGTGTGGCACGACCGCTCGGACCGGTTTTCGTTTGGGCATGATATCGAGGGAAGCTGGCTGATTTGTGAGGCGGCTGAAGTATTGGGCGACAAGAAGATTCTCGCTGAAGCGCGGAGAGCGGCGGTGAAAATGGCGCAGGTGGTGTACGACCAGGCCGCCGATGCGGATGGCGGCCTGGTCTATGAGGGTACGAGCGAGGAAATCATCGACACAGACAAGCATTGGTGGCCGCAGGCTGAGGCCGTGGTGGGTTTTCTGAACGCGTACGAACTCTCCGGCAAGGATTGTTTTCTGAAAGCGTCGGAGCGAAGTTGGGAGTTCATTGAGAAATACATCGTTGATCATCAGCACGGGGAGTGGTACTGGAAGGTGTCGCGCGAAGGAATGCCAAGCAACGACAAGTGCAAAGTGGATCCATGGAAGTGTCCGTATCACAACAGCCGGATGTGCTTTGAAGTGATGGAACGGCTAGACCAGTTGGCCAAGAAACAGTGATGCGTGGAATGAATATGGTTTTTTGCTTGGGCCTTTCGATAAGCAGATCCCTCGCTCCGCTCGGGATGACAACGAATTGTAGGTGCGGTATCGGAGAAACTGAATGAAGCAGGCCGAGTTTAGGAAGAAAGGGCAAGAGCTGTTCCGGGAACACGAGAAGCTGATCACGCGCAAGAACGCGAAAGCCAAGCCCGGCAATGGTATGCAAATCCAGTACTGACGGCGGAGCACACGCCGCTGTTCTGGCCCTACGACTCCGATTACCAGAACAACCCGCACCTGATGGAATGAAGTGGGGTGAACGCAACGTTCAATGCGGGCGCGATGGAATACGAAGGGAAGTGTCTGGTGTTTGTGCGCGTTGAAGGAACGGATCGGAAATCATTCTTTGCGGTGGCGGAAAGTCCAAATGGAGTGGCCAACTTCCGGTTTTGGGATCATCCGATGGTGATGCCCGAGACGAATGAGCCGGACACAAACGTGTACGACATTCGCGTGGTGCGGCACGAGGATGGTTGGATTTACGGGCTGTTCTGCACGGAGCGAAAAGATGCGAAGGCGCCACAATGGGATACCTCGGCGGCGGTGGCGCAATGCGGGGTTGCGCGCACAAAGGACCTGGTTAAGTGGGAACGGCTGCCGGACTTGCGGACGAAATCGCCGCAGCAGAGAAACGTGGTGTTGCATCCGGAATTTGTGGATGGAAAATACGCGCAGGACACACGGCCGCAGGATGAAGTCATCCAGGCGGGAAAAGGCAGGGGCGATCGGGTGGGGACTATGCACGACGATGGTGAGTACGAAAGTTGAAGATGAAATCATCATCGATAATCGCGAGTATCACACTATGAAGGAAGAAGAATAAGAATGGCTTGGTCCGGCACCGATCAAGACGGTGCAGGGTTGGCTGCACCTGGCTCACGGTGTGCGGAACACGGCAGCTGGGCTGCGGTATGTGTTATACACATTTTTGAGTGAATTGAAGAGGCCGAGCGTGATCACGCACCGGCCGGGAGGATATTTTCTGGCGCCGCAGGGCGAGGAGTGGGTCGGAGACGTTTCTAACGTGGCGTTCAGCAACGGTTGGATCGCAACGGAGAATGGAGATGTGTACATCTATCACGGTGCTTCGGACACGAGACTGAACGTGGTAACGAGCACGGTAGAGAGGTTGCTGGACTACACGATGAACACGCCAGCCGATCCACTGCGAAGCTTCGCGTGCGTGGAAACGAGGATCGCGCCGATCCGGAAAAATCTGCGAGCATTGAAGGTGTATGGCAAACTCCCCGGGCGACCGCCTGCCGGGCGCGTTCGGTAAGCGAGTGATTTACCACAGAGGAACCCATAAACTCGACTGCCTCACCGCTGTAAGCCCCGGCTGAAAACAAATTGTCAATTATTTGTGCATGTGCTCGTCTGCGACGAGGATGGAGGCAATCTTTGCGAGTTCGGCGGAAGAAAAGCGGAGATTGGCGAGGGCGGCGACATTCTGCTCCACTTGCTCGACGCGGCTGGCGCCGATGAGGGCGCTGGTCATGCGGGAATCGCGCAGAACCCAAGCGAGGGCCAATTGAGCAACGGACTGTCCGCGCGACTGAGCCAGTTCATTGATCGCCCGCACCTGCGCGAGGCGTTTCTCGCTGACATCGTTCTTCTTCAAGAATCCGTGAGGCTTAGTGACACGGGAATCGCTGGGGATGCCGTTGAGATAGCGGTTCGTGAGCAGACCTTGCGCGAGAGGACAGAAGGCGATGCAGCCGATGCCTTCCTTCTCTAATACATCGAGGACGCCGGCCTCTATGTTTCTGTCGAACATGGAATATTTGGGCTGATGGATGAGACAGGGAGTGCCAAGGCGGCGTAGGGTGCTCGCGGCGGCTTCCGTTTGCTTGGCGTCGTAACTGGAAATGCCCGCATACAGAGCCTTGCCGGAGCGCACGGCGTGATCCAGCGCGGACATCGTTTCTTCAATTGGCGTTTTCGGGTCGGGGCGGTGGGAATAAAAGATGTCCACGTACTCGAGCTTCATGCGCTTGAGGCTCTGGTCCAGGCTGGCGAGAAGATATTTGCGCGAACCCCAATCGCCATACGGCCCCGGCCACATGTCCCAACCAGCCTTGGTGCTGATGATGAGTTCGTCGCGATGATTAACGAAATCGTTATGGAGAATGCGGCCAAAATGTTCTTCCGCGGAGCCTGGAGGCGGGCCATAGTTGTTCGCGAGATCGAAGTGGGTGATGCCGAGGTCGAAAGCGCGGCGGAGCATCGCTTGGGCATTTTCGAAGGAATCGACACCGCCGAAATTATGCCAAAGGCCCAGAGAAATGGCAGGGAGAAGCAGTCCGCTGCGGCCACAGCGGCGGTATTGCATCGTGTCGTAGCGCGATTTGTCGGGAACGTAGGTCATATTAGTTTGTTCTGCACGCTCATGAAGGAGCCGAAGCGGTGCATCGTATCACACGCCACTCGCAGGGTTACCGCAGCGTGGCTTTGACAGAGATGCTTTTTGTGTTTGCCGCTGGAAGCGGCACGAGGTTGCCGTCGATTGCCGCTCCGTCGATTTCGAGAGAAACCTGGTTGCCATCTCCGGAGCGCAGCACTTCGATCTGGTAGGTGACGCCGCGGAATTTGCGGCAAACCTTGAAGCCTTTCCAGCTTTTCGGGATGACTGGCGCGATGACCAGTCCATCGTAGGAGGTGCGGATGCCCAGGATCCATTGGGTGACGGCGTAATAGTTCCACGCGGCCGTGCCAGTGAGCCATGAGTTTTTGGCCTCACCATGCGTGGCAGCGTCGCGGCCAGCAATCATCTGGGCATAGACGTAAGGTTCGCAGCGGTGAAGATCGCCGATTTCTTCACGAGCGGAAGGATTGATGCGGGAGTAATAATCGTGAGCGCGATCGCCATTGCCGACGCGCGTTTCTCCGATGATGACCCAGGGATTATTGTGGCAGAAGATGCCGGCGTTTTCCTTGTAACCCGGTGGATAAGAGGAGATCTCACCGAGTTCGAGATAGTACTTGGAGTAGGCGGGCTGTTGCAGGACGATGCCATGCTTGGTGGCTAGGAGTTTGTGCGTGGATTCAAGTGCTCGTGAGGCGTGACAATCCTCGAGACCGATGCCGGCTAGTGTGCAGAACCCTTGGGTTTCAATGAAGATCTTGCCCTCGAGGTTTTCCTTGGAGCCAACCTTTCGGCCGTAATCGTCGTAAGCGCGGAGGAACCACTCGCCATCCCAACCTTGTTTGAGGATGGTGGCTTCCATCCCTGCGACTTCGGTGAGATAGGAGTAGGCCTCGTCGGCGAGACCGCGATGTTTGGCGATATCGGCGAGTTCGCGGCCGGCAAGCACAAAGAGACCGGCGATGAACACGGATTCGGCGACCTTGCCATCCTTATTGGTTGTGGTCTGGAAGGATTGTCCAGGCGAATCGGAGAAGCAATTCAGGTTGAGGCAATCATTCCAGTCGGCACGGCCGATCAGGGGCAAGCCATGGGGGCCGAGACGCTCGCGCGTGTAGTGCAAACTGCGCTGGAGATGCTCATAGAGCGGCGTTTCCGAGCCGGGCACATTGTCGTAGGGCACGGGCTCGTCGAGAATGCTCCAGTCGCCGGTTTCCTTAAGGTACGCGCCAACGCCGACAATCAGCCAGTGAGGATCGTCGTTGAAACCACTGCCCACGTCGTTGTTGCCGCGCTTGGTGAGCGGTTGGTATTGGTGATAGGCGCCGCCGGTGGGAAGTTGCGTAGCGGCGAGATCCAATATGCGTTCGCGGGCGCGGCCGGGAACCATGTGCACAAAGCCCAGCAGATCCTGATTGGAATCGCGGAAGCCGAGGCCGCGTCCGATACCTGATTCGTAGAACGATGCCGAACGGGACATGTTGAACGTAGCCATGCACTGATAGGCATTCCAAATGTTGACCATGCGATTGGTGTGCACGTCGGGCGTGTCCACCTGGTACAGGCCGAGGAGTTTATTCCAGTACTGTCGAAGCTTTTCGAAAGCAGCGTCGGCTTTGGCCGCGACGAGATACTCGGCGATCACCGCTTTCGCCGATTTCTTGTTGATGGCTTGCGAATCGGGCGGATCGAATTTTTGTTCGCGCGGATTTTCCTGATAGCCGAGAACGAAAACGATTTGTCGGGATTCGCCAGGCTTCAGAGACAGCTTGACGTGATGAGAGCCGGCCGGCGCCCAGCCGTGTGCTACGGAATTTGCGGATTGGCCGCTCTCGACCACGGCAGGAGCGTCCCATCCGCGATAGGGTCCCAGGAAAACGTCGCGCTGGGTGTCGTAACCGGTGAGTTTTTCAGAGCAAGCGAAGAACGCGAAGTGATCGCGACGTTCGCGGTATTCCGTCTTGTGATAGATCACACCATCTTCGATTTCGACTTCGCCGATACTGAAATTGCGCTGGAAGTTTGTGGAATCATCCTGAGCGTCCCACAGGCAGAACTCGATGGCGGAGAAGACGGAGAGTTCCGCGGGCTGCATGCGATGGTTGGTAACGGTCAGTTGCCAGATTTCAAGATTCTCGTCGAGTGGCACGAAGTAGCGGGTGCTCGCCGCAACGCCGTTATATTTTGAGGCGATGGTCGTGTAGCCCATGCCATGACGGCAGGAATATTCTTCCAGTTTGCGCCGCGTGGGTTGCCACGAGGGAGACCAAAATTCGGCGGTGCGATCATCGCGAAGATAAATGTAGCGTCCGCCGAGATCGAAAGGGGCATTGTTGTAGCGGTACCGGGTGATGCGGCGCAGGCGCGCGTCGCGATAGAAAGAATAGCCGCCGGCCGTGTTGGAGATAATGCCGAAATAGGCCTGGCTGCCGAGGTAGTTGATCCAGGGCAGCGGAGTATCCGGCTGAGTGATGATGTATTCGCGATTTGAATCGTCAAAATAACCAAATTTCATACCGACGGCTCCATGGCGGGACTGCCTGATGAAAGAATCGGAAAGCTTAGTATAACGATATTTTAGTGGAAAAATACAAGTTTGAGGTGTAGATAAGAAGCATGTTCACAGGGAAGGGGAGTGAGAGCCGGGTGGAGAGGTGTGCTCGGAGTTAACGTCCCGGGTGAGAGCGGTCACTGCCGTCATGGACCCCGCAGGAAGAGGCTTGCCGCCTTGAATCGCACAATAACAGGAAAAGGTCGCGGTATGACCAGGTCCGGGAGTCGACTCAGGGTTGGTGTGACAGGTCTGTTGACCTGGCTGCTGCTGGTATCGATGTTCAGCTTGAGAGTCGCGGGAAAGGCTGGCGGGGCGGAAATCGGAAGCGTGCAGATCAAGGTTGACCAGGTGGGCTACCTGCCGGATGGCGAGAAGCTGGCGGTGGTAACGACGGCGGCCAAGACATTCGAAGTGAGACGTGCGTCGGACAATGTAGCGGTGTTCGGTGGCGCGCTTGGGCCGGCTAGCGCGCATGCGGATACCGGCGATTCCGTGCAGATTGCGGACTTCACGAAACTGAGCGAACCGGGAACTTATTATCTGGACGTGCCGGGAGTGGGACGGAGCTGGACCTTTGCGATCAAGCGGGAAGTGTTTTCGCACACCTATTATTTGGCAATGCGGGCGTTCTATGGGCAGCGGTGCGGCACGGCGGTGGACCTTGGTTCGGAATTTCCTGGGTACAACCATGCCGCGTGCCACTTGAAGGGAGAGTTTCATTCCTCGTCGGGGAAGCAAGGCGCGCGCGACAACCTCGGCGGATGGCATGATGCAGGAGATTATGGCCGGTACGTGGTGAACTCCGGAATTACGACGGGGACACTGCTGTGGACGTGGGAGATTTACGGGCCGAAGGTGAAGAGCATCAAGCTGAATATTCCGGAGAGCGGCAACGGAACGCCAGACATCCTGAACGAAACGCGCTGGAACTTGGAATGGATGCTGAAGATGCAGGATGAAGATGGCGGGGCATGGCACAAGCAGACCAGCGAACACTTTTCCGGCTTCGTGATGCCGGAAGATGACCACTTGCCTAGCGAAGTGATTGGGACGGGACAGCAGCCGTACAAG
>Ga0210409_10003595_pt1 | contig 17153 bp, 23 predicted proteins | sample IncBWH17MmetaG_FD_161649 | JGI IMG/M metagenome (GOLD analysis project Ga0210409, IMG submission 161649) | Forest soil microbial communities from Barre Woods Harvard Forest LTER site, Petersham, Massachusetts, United States - Inc-BW-H-17-M | ecosystem: Environmental > Terrestrial > Soil >...
CGCTGATCCTGAACACCCACAAGCCTCCACGACATCCGCACCTCACCGGACCGGAAACGGTCAGGTGTAAAGGATGTCCTGATAACAACCTGTAAAGCATGTCATGAGACTGAACAGTCTCATCGCGGCTAAGGTGGGGTATCGCAAAGCGATCCGTTCTCGCAACCAGCGCAACGGAAATCCACCTCACCCACCCTTTACGGTGACAGGGAACGACACCATCCTCCCGGTCGCTGTCTCCTCCCACGCGCGCGCCGACTCAAACCGCAGCACACACTTTCCCTCTGCCTTCGCCGCAAACACCCACATCCTCGTTCCACCCGCCCCTGGCTGCCCTGAACCCGGCGTTGCCTGATCCTCTTCCACCGCCAGAATCCCCGCGCAGTCCCCACCCACCTGCCACCGATACCCAGTCGTCCGGTTCTCCGCCAGAGTAACCCGAATCCTCTGCCCAACCGTCATCGTCACAGGCCGACCCGCCCCCGCTTCATTCACCTCAATCATCGCCGCACCTCGCGAGCACGCCCGCACCGCAAGCACCATCGCCAGGAGAACCACTCCGCCAGCTCTCATCAACCCTCTCCGGCAATCAGTTGCGGAGAATCATATCTCTTCTAGTGAGCGGTCAGTACCTTGCGCATAAAGATCGTGGCCTGCGGATTATCGTTATAAGCCGCACACGTTTCATACTGCCGCTTCTTATAAAGATTGATCGCAACCGTAAGGTCATCCTTGCTATCGAGATAAATCTCCTTCAGCCCAAGCACCCGACCATAATCCTCCATCGCATCCAGCAATGCTTCAGCAATACCTCTCCCCCGAAACTGCGAACGCACATACAGTCGTTTACACTCCCCCGCAGAACCCATAGAAGGCAGCGGCCGAAGAACAACACATCCCGCAGGCATCCCCTCCACATAAGCGATCCAAAACCCAGCCGCCCCATCCCGAAGAAAGCCTTCAACATCCGCAAGCGTGTCTCTTTTTACGACATCAACAGCCTCGTAATACTCCGCCAGCAGTTCTAAAGCCTCTACACGCTGTTCCACCGATGCGCGAATTATCTTCATCCTCGATCGAGTGTATCCCCGTAAGATTCGCCTCTGCACGCGCCGACACAGCGCAATTCCAAACTCAAAGCGAAAAAACAGCCAAACTTATGTCATCCTGACCAAAGTGATGCCTCTACCCAAGCTCCGGCCCCTCCTTCTTCTCCTCCTCGCAACCACCGCCTTCGCGCAGTCCAATCAGGACTTCACCCTCCGCACCCAATCCAACGTAGTCCTCATCCCCACCACCGTCCAAACCAAGCACGGCGAAATCCTCTACGGCTTAAAGCCCGAGCAGTTCGTAGTCGAAGACAACGGCATCCCCCAAACCATCCACCTCGACGAAGACACCGACGCCCTCGGCCTCTTCCTCGCCGTCGTCATCCAGTGCAGCCGCTCCGCCGCCGTCGAGTTCGCCAAGCTCCGAGGCCTAGCCACTATGGTTGACGCCGTAGCTGGTGACGCCCCCCGCGAGGTCGCCGTCATTACCTACGGAGCCACCCCACCCTCCTCGGCGACTTCTCCGCCGACCCCGGCGCCATGCTCACCGCCCTCTCTCAGCTCGACACCTGCGACGACTCCGCCGCCGCCACCCTCGACGCGGTCTCCTTCGCCGCCAACCTCCTCGAAGCCCGCAAAAACCACTACCGCCACGCCATCCTTCTCGTCAGCGAAACCCGCGACCACGGCAGCGAGATCAAGGCCGCAAAGGTAATCGCCCAACTAGGCCGCACCAACACCGTAGTCGACTCCGTAGCCTTCGGCCCCGGCAAAACCGAAATCCTCAACGACCTCAAATACGGCGGAGGCAGCGGCCCCATCGGCCTTCTCGTCATGGCGGTCAACGCCGTCAAGAAAAACGCCGCCCACGAGCTAGCCGCACTCTCCGGCGGCGAGTATATCAACTTCACCACGCAAAAGGGCTTCGACAACGGCCTCCACCAGCTCTCCAACCACATCCACAACTACTATCTGCTCAGCTTCCAACCCCACGCCGAAGCTAACGGCAACCCCACCCCCGGCATGCACTCCATCCGAGTCAAAATCCCCGACTACCCCGACGCCAACATCCGCTTCCGCGAAAGCTACTTCAGCGGCTCCCTCGACACCGTCCCACCCGAAGCCCAGTAGTCCAGCCTCCCACAAATCGCGTTTGAGAAACGGAAAGCTCCGCCGCGCCGTATCCGGCAACAGGCCCCTTCTCACCCGACACATTCGAAAATTAATACTTTCTCCTTCCCATAGCTACTAGGCCGTTTTACTTTTGTTGCTAACTCTCGGCCGTCTTGCTGGTCAGATGTGTATATTCCGTCCCCGTAATTGCTGACACATTAGTTCCGCTGCATCAAAGAGGAGCGTTATGCAGACACTGCTTCAAAATGTCCGCTTCAGCCTGCGCATGCTTTGGAAGAGCCCAGGCCTCACAATTACGGTCTTACTAACATTGGCGCTGGGCATTGGAGCCAATACCGCGATCTTCACCGTAGACTATGCAACTCTGCTGGCACCCTTGCCATACCCTCAGCCCAATCAACTCGTGATGGTCTGGTCGAAGATCCAGACGTTTCACAACGGGGTCTCGGCGGGAGATTTCACAGACTGGAAGCAACAAAGTACAACATTCCAGGACCTGGATGCCTGGACCGGCGCTGCCTTCAATATTGCAACGAAAGACCAGCCCGAGTTCATCCAGGGCACACGGGCCACACCCGGCTTCTACCGAATGATGGGGAATGAATTCTATCTCGGTCGCAGTTTTCTGCCAGAGGAGGGTCAACCAGGCAAGGAACACGTCGTCATTCTCACGCACAAACTCTGGCTGAAGCTGGGCAGCAACCCCAAAATCATCGGCACGCCTCTACGCATGGACGGGGACCCTTATACGGTCGTAGGTGTGCTCGCGCCAGGTTTGTCAGATCGCGGTCAAGGACAACTGACGGTTCCTTTGGTTTTCAAGCCTGAGCAGCTTAATCACGACTTTCACTGGCTGCTCGTCATGGGCAGGCTAAAGCCCGGCGTGACCATCAAGCAGGCGCAGGCCGACATGGATGCAGTGACGACACACATAGCAACGGCCTATCCGAAGAGCAACAAGGGTTGGGGATCCTTTGTAGAACCGCTCAAAAACGACTTCCTCCCCAGTGAAAGAAAGCTGACACTCTGGCTTCTCCTCGGTGCGGTGGCCTTTGTTCTTCTCATCGCATGCGTCAATGTCGCCAATCTCCTCCTCGCCAAGAGCATGACCCGTCAGAAAGAGGTGGCGATACGCAGTGCCTTGGGGGCGACTCCAAAGGCAATCTTTGCTCAGCTTTTGACGGAGAGCATGCTGCTGGCAATTGTGGGCGGACTGCTGGGCATCGGCGTGGGCTTTGCCATGCTGCGCGGTTTAATCGCGGTGATGCCAGAGAACACTTTGCCCATAGAGGCTGATCTGCGCCTCAACCTTCCCATCCTGTTCTTCACCCTGTTGATCACGTCACTTGCGGGGCTGCTCTTCGGGTCCGTCCCCGCATGGTATGCCTCCCGAGTCGATCCCAGCGAAACCCTCAAAGAAGGTGGCCGCACGGGGACCGGCATTGGCCGGCAACGGTTGCGCCGTGCCCTTGTAGCTGGTGAATTTGCTCTTGCACTTGCGCTGCTCGCCGGAGCTGGCCTGGCGATTCACAGCTTCGTCAATCTCACACGCATCGACCTCGGCCTCCGCACCGACCACATCCTCACCTTTGGACTTCCCGTTCCAGATTCGCGGGCCAAAGAGACGCAGCCGATCGTAGCCTACTATCGCCAGATTCTGGGCAGCATTCAATCGGTTCCCGGCGTCTCCCATGTCACCGCGATGACTGGGATGCCACTCTACGGCGCTGGTTTTGGAATGCCCTTCACCATCGCTGGTCAACCTGCGTTCAACGATCCTTCGCAACGGCCTGGTGCGGGTTTCGGAATGGTTACACCGGACTTCTTCCAGACGTTTGGAATACGTCTCGTCAATGGGCGCTTTTTTACCGATCAGGACGACGCTGCGAGTGTGAAGGTCGCCGTTGTAAACGAAGAGTTCACCAAACGCTATTTGAAAGGGAAGGATCCGCTCCAACAGCGCGTCGTTGTCGAACAGTTGATCCCTGGCGTCACCAAACTCGGCCCTCCTATCGAATGGCAGATCGTCGGTGTCTATCACACGGTCCGCAGCCGTGGCCTCCGCGAAGATAATCCCGAAATATACATACCTTTCTGGCAGATCCCCTGGCCCAGCGCCAGTATCGCAGTGCGTACGGGAGAAGACCCCACGGCGATGACCCGGACCATTGCTGCAGCCGTACACAGGATTGATCCCCAGATTGCTTTGGCGACGCCCCAGACCATGGATCAGGTTCGTAGCCAGGTGCTGGCCAACGATCGTTTTACCCTTATCCTCTTCGCCAGCTTCGCAGCCGTAGCCCTCTTACTTGCCGCCATAGGCATCTACGGTGTGATGGCCTTCTCCGTAGCCCAGCGTTCGCATGAGATCGCTCTCCGCATGGCCCTCGGCTCCAGCCGCAATCGCATGGTTGGCCACGTAGTGAAAGAGGGCTTCCTGCTCGCCTGCATCGGCTTAGTCATCGGACTGCTTGGTGCCTACTTTGTAGGCCGCGCCATGCGAACCATGTTGTTCGGCGTCGGTGCAATGGATCTCTCCGCATTCGGGACGGTGGGGCTGGTTCTTCTGTTCGCCGCCCTGTTGGCCTGCTACCTGCCGGCCCGGCGCGCGGCATCGGCAAACCCAATGGACGCACTCCGCGGAGAGTAGGAAACCCCCGGAAATATATAAGGGAGTCAGACGTATCGACTGACTCCCCGGCATCATTAACGCCAACTCTCTAGCGGTGGTGATGATCATCATGATGATCGCCATGGTCTTCATGGTCCCAATGGCCCTCATGCATGTGCCAGCCATCGTTGTAATGGTCGTAATGCGGATGGCTCCAGTAAGCCCCGTTAAACGGAGGCCGCCGCCACGCTCCCGGAATCCAGACATAATGCCCGTTATCTGGTCCCCAGTACCCATCAACCCAAACATAGCCCTCACCCGGTATAGGCGGCCGAACCTCATAGCGGATCGGTGGAGGAGGTGCGCCGATCGTAACTGAAATCTGCCCAAAAGCTGGGATCGCAATCGCTGAAGCCAGAATACCGCCATACAACCATTTTGATTTCATAGCCTTAGCCTCCATTGGCACTACTTACTTCGATGCCGATCCCTCCGTCAGGGCTGTGTTCCACCACTCACAATTCCTTCGTGGCGTTGTCACCAAACAAAGGGCCGCTTTTTGGGCGGCCCTTGCTTTTCTTCCTGATAGCGCTTCTCTCTAGTGGTCGTGGTCGTGATGATCATTATGGTCGTGATGGTCGTCATGATCATGATGGTGGTCGTCACGGTCATGGTGATCGTCATGGTCTTCACGGTCCCAATGGCCCTCATGCATATGCCAGCCATCTTCGTAATGGTCGTAATGCGGATGGCTCCAATACACCCCTTCGGAGGGAGGCCGCTGCCACGCGCCCGGAACCCAGACATACCGCCTGCCCTGCGCACCCCAGTAGCCATCAATCCAAACATAGCCTTCACCCGGCATCGGCGGGCGCACTTCATAGCGGATCGGGGGAGGAGGAGCGCCGATCGTAATTGTGATTTGCCCAAATGCTGGAATTGCAATCGCCGAAGCCAAAATACCGCCGTACAACCATTTTGCTTTCATTGTTTTAATCTCCATTTGGTACTACCCCATACTACGATGCCGATCCCTCCGCGACGACTGTTTTCAAATACCCACAATTCCTCCCCGCAACCCTGTGGATAAATAAAGTTGAAATCGCTGCAAAATTTTCGACCGTCGAAAACGTGTCATCCCGCTGTCCACGTTATCCACCCGTTTCACCACAAACTGACCACAAAAACACCACGCCGAACACCCGTTTTTTCGCAAAAACCCCAGCAAAAACCACACTCCACCACGCACAAAAAAATGCCGCAAAAGCACGAAGCTCTCACGGCATTTTTTCTTCGTTTTACGACTTCATAAACTTCCCCAGAAACTCCTGCGCCATCCCGCCAATCGAACTCTGCTCCGCAGCCTGACCATTCGGAGCAAAGTGCTGAATCAGCATCGGAAGCACAGTCGCCAGCGCAGTCTGCACCACCTGCGGCGAAACACCCGCATGTTCAGCGGTCTTTTCAATCAACCCAGTCGAACCCAGACCCTGCTGCACCTGCTCCGGCGTAGCAGTCGCGGCAGCGCCACTAGTCCACGCACCAAGATGCTCGCCCATCCCGTTAGCCTTCAAACTATCCAGCACGCCCTGGATGCCCTCAGGATGCTTTGTGAGTGCCTCAATAAAGCCACCGGCAACCTTCGCCTGATCGCCCTTGGCTGCGTCACCTGCCTGACCAGCCAATGCCTGAATCGTATCGAGAATTCCCATACGTTTGCACCTCGCCCCGATAATATGCCCGTTTTCCGCACCATGCCGCGTGACACCCAGATATTTTTCACCTCTTCATCCCGCAAATCCGCCCAATTTGCAGACATGGAAAGGCGATAAACTTAGCGCTATATGAGCGATCAAGCGAAAACTGCAATTGCAACCAAAGAAGCTCCAGCGGCCATCGGTCCCTATTCTCAAGCCATTCGATCTGGAGATATGCTCTTTGCTTCCGGCCAGATAGGCCTCGACCCCGCTACGGGCCAGCTAGTCCCGGGCGACATCACCGCGCAGACGAAACGCGTCTTTGAAAACATCAAGGCAGTTCTGGCAGAGGCCGGCCTTGATATGACCCACGTCGTCAAAACCACAGTCTACTTGAAGTCCATGAGCGACTTTGCGGCCATGAACGAGATCTACGCTACCTTCCTGGCGCCTGCGGGTACAGTACCTCCGGCGCGGTCTACTGTGGCAGTAGCAGGTCTCCCGAAGGATGCACTGGTAGAGATCGAAGTCCTCGCAAAGGACTCAGCCACAGCGTAGACGCAGCGAAAGCAGCGCATAAGCATCTTATAAATAGGAGACTTGAGCGATGGCTGAGACAGCAAAGAACGAGAAAATTCAAAAGACAGAAGCAGAATGGCGCGAACTGCTGACCCCAGAGCAGTTTCATGTAATGCGTGAAAAAGGAACAGAAAGAGCCTTTACCGGTGCATTACTGAACAACCATGAAGACGGGATCTATCACTGCGCTGCTTGCGATGCACCGTTGTTCACATCTGACAAGAAGTTCGAGTCAGGAAGCGGCTGGCCGAGTTTTTGGCTTCCCGTTTCAGAGGATGCAATAGAAGCGCATGAAGACAATACGCATGGAATGCGCAGGGTCGAGGTAACGTGCGCGAAGTGCGGCGCCCATCTCGGACACGTATTCCCTGATGGTCCAAAGCCAACAGGGATGAGGTATTGCATCAACAGCGCATCCCTGGATTTCAGCAAGCAATAACTAAGGAAAAACAGGAAAAGCCCCAGCCATCGATTACGTGGCTGGGGCGACCTGCTTAATTGCAATGAAGCTTAGCCTTTGACGACTTTGCCGGTCTTGATGCAGCTGGTGCAAACGCGCATGCGCTTGCTTGCGCCATTGACCTGAGCCTTTACGGGCTGCAGGTTGACGTTCCAGCGACGCCGGGTGGTGTTGTGGGCGTGCGAGATGTTATTGCCGAACTGCGGACCCTTGCCGCAAAGATCACATTTTTGTGCCATGACGAAATACTCCAATCTCGAATCGCAGAAACTTCCCGGAAATCAAGCCTGAGAATAGAAAAATCTCAAAGCGGACCGTAGAAGTGGTAGGCACGAGCGGATTCGAACCGCTGACCTCTACCGTGTCAAGGTAGCGCTCTAACCAACTGAGCTACGCGCCTGGGTGCGTCACTACAGTGTAAACGGAATCGCCATCTTAGGGCAACTACGCGACCGGCATGAGTTACGATTGACTAATCCGAGACGTGCCCTTTCTGAGCCAATTTCGCGCTGCGCCCAACCTGCTGACTTTGATGCGGTTGTTTATCATCCCTTTTCTAGTGATCGAAATCCTCGATGGACACTACGAAATGGCATTTGCGCTGTTTATATTGGCCGGGATCAGCGATGCGCTGGATGGGTTGTTAGCGCGATGGTTGAGTCAGCGGACGACGTTGGGGCAGTATCTTGATCCTATTGCTGACAAGTTGCTCCTAAGTACTTTGTTTGTTGTATTTACACATGTCGGATTAGTGCCGCGGTATGTCACGGTTTTGGTTTTCAGTCGCGATTTGGGGATTTTATTGATCTCGACGTTGCTCTTTGCGACGGGCACGCTAAGGGATTTCCGCCCGAGTCTGTTTGGCAAGCTGAATACATTGGTGCAGATAACCGCTTTGATTGCAGTGCTTTGCGGGAAGGTGTTTGCATCGCCCTGGATTGGATCTGTGCGAGACGGACTTATACGTGCGTTTGCAGTGCTGGCGCCGTTGTCGGCCGCACAATATGCGTGGATTGTGTTTCGACGGATCAATGGACCTGGCCCACAAAGTGGGTCGCAGCAGGCGGCGGCTTAGTCTTCCGTCGAAGAATCTGTCGTCTCTTCTTCCTCTAGCGCCATATCGCTAAACTCAACGGAATCAAATACTTCTCCGCACTGCTGGCATTCGACAAATTCGACATCGTCCTCGCGGGCGACCACTTTGACGATAGGGTGTTTGCACTGGGCGGTCATGGATGGGGAGGTGTGAATGGTATGGATTCTGCCCGTCTTGAAGCGCCTTGTCAACAGCGTTTTGAGTGTAATTTGGTGACGCGAATTTGTGGTCAAGTGATGGTGAAATGCGTGGTAAAGCTGGTTGCGTGCGCGCCATTCCAGACGTACACTAAGTACGACCTTAATTGTCGGTATTCTTGGCAATCTTCATGGAGTAAGAGCTAATATGCTTCGTCTGACCAAAAAAGCGGACTACGGTCTGATGGCGCTGAAATATCTCGCCGAACAGACAGGTGGCGCACACAGCGCGAAGGATATTGCTGAGGCATACCATATCCCTCCCCAATTGCTGGCGAAGATACTCCAGACATTGGCTAAGGGTGGTTTGCTGGTCTCCCATGCGGGAACGAACGGTGGGTATGCACTATCTCGGCCAGCCTCGGAGATTTCGGCATTTGAGGTGATCCGCACGATTGATGGGCCGTTGTTCATCACAAGCTGCATTACGATTCACGGAGCTTGCGACTTGACGAGTACTTGCACCATCAAAGAACCACTGCGCAAGGTAAACGACAGCATCAAGGACCTGTTGAGCGGAATTCACATCTCGGATCTCGTTGAGGCGGATATGGAGCCTGCGGGGACAGGGGCGCCGGTTGGCGGTGGTCTCGTGAGTATCGCCCTATAGAGTTTTGGAAGAGCTGGTCAATTCAAAGACAGCAAAACGCGGTAAAAACAGATTTGATTTTGGAGTGGGACACGATATGAGCAACAACGGAGTTATTGTCACGGAGTCTTCGGTGTCTTTGCCTGAGGGCGTGCATCTGCCGATCTACATGGACAACCATGCGACGACGCCACTGGATCCGCGCGTTTTGGAGGCGATGATGCCTTACTTCACGTCGACCTTCGGTAACGCGGCGAGCCGCAACCACTCGTTTGGGTGGGAAGCAGAAAAGGCCGTAGAAAACGCCCGCGAGCAGATTGCGAAGCTGATTGGAGCGACCTCCAAAGAGATCATCTTTACCAGCGGCGCAACTGAGTCGAACAACCTGGCGCTGAAGGGTATCGCCGAGATGTATCGCGAGCGTGGCAATCACATCATTACGCAGGTGACGGAGCACAAGGCTGTGCTGGACACCTGTAAGAAGCTCGAAAAGCTGGGCTATCGGGTGACATATCTTCCTGTGCAGGCCGATGGGCTGATCGATATCGAAGACCTGAAGCGGGCGATGGATGACAAGACGATTCTCGTGTCGATCATGTTTGCCAATAACGAAATTGGCGTAATTCAGCCAATCGCCGAGATCGGTAAGCTGTGCCATGAGAAGGGTGTGATCTTCCACACGGATGCCGTGCAGGCTGTAGGTAAGGTTCCTGTTGACGTGCAGTCGATGAACATCGACGTGCTGAGCCTTTCTGGTCACAAGATTTATGGACCGAAGGGTATTGGTGCGTTGTACGTTCGCCGCCGCAATCCTCGGGTTCAGATCTCCGAGCAGATTAACGGCGGAGGCCACGAGCGTGGCATGCGTTCCGGCACACTGAATGTTCCGGGCATCGTTGGCCTGGCCAAGGCTTGCGAGATTGCAGGCGCAGAGATGGAAGCAGAGGCGAAGCGTGAGACAGAGCTTCGTGACTACCTCCGGGCGAAGTTTGAGAAGGCTTTGGATTATGTTCACGTCAATGGCAACATGGAGCACCATCTGCCCGGCAATCTGAACATGAGCTTCGTGTATGTCGAGGGTGAAAGCTTGTTGATGGGCATCAATGACATCGCAGTCTCTTCGGGTTCGGCTTGCACGTCAGCCACGCTGGAACCATCGTATGTTTTGAAGGCCCTTGGTCTCGGCGACGATGTGGCGCATAGCTCGATCCGGTTCGGTCTTGGCCGTTTCAACACGAAGGCTGAAGTGGACTATGTTTCGGACAAGCTGATTGATGTTGTTTCGAAGCTGCGTGAGCTTTCGCCGCTGTACGAGATGGTGAAGGAAGGCATCGACCTGAGCAAGATTGAGTGGGCTGCTCACTAAGGCAGGAAGTAGGGAAGAGGGAGTAGGGAGTAGAAGGCGCGGCTTTTTGTCGCGCCTCTTCCTTTTTGTGGGGGTGAATTGCGGCAAACTCGCTAAACTTCGTTCATGCATGTTCTCACCGAAGCGGAGGCGAGAGAATTTTTGATCAGGAACAGCCTTGGTGAAAAGCTCGCTCATCTAGACCCGCAGATTTCGCGCTCTGAAGTTACGAACGATGTTGGGAGGAGGTGTGCATATGCAAATCTCCTTACGAATCACCTCATAACCAGCGAGACCTCTATTGCTTGCCTCGACATCACCGACTGGGCGGTATGGCCGTCGTCCCAGAACATGGATTTGTTCTATGCGTATCGACGTTATCTAGGTGAACGTCGCTCGCTTATCGATGCTCACTTCCATGTCTTCACTGCTAAGGAGGCGAATGAGTTCCGCAACATTCTTCATCTTGGGTTGATATCACTTTTTGATGTCGGAGGTGCGAGCACAACTACAGATTTCCGCTTCTACGCTTCACATGACGAATACATCGATGTCGCTTGGTATGAAGGTGCAGAGTGGCGGCAAACGATGAAGTGGTTCTTTGATGACGGGAACTAAGTTACCCATCCCAGTTCCGGTGGTTAGGTGATTTGTGTGCCGGTTTGGACTTGTATACGAAAGATGACAAACTCTGCGGGACGAACTGCGGCCATGCCGACGAGACAGATGAGGCGACCATTGTCGATGTCGTTTTGAGTCATGGTGGTGCGATCGCATTTAACGAAGAAGGCGTCTTCGGGTTTGGTTCCCTGTAGCGCGCCCTGGCGCCACGTGGTGACGAGAAAGCTTGAGATGCGCGAGGTGAGGGCCGCCCAGAGCAGATCGTTGTTGGGTTCAAAGACCGCCCATTGGATTCCTTTGTCGATTGAGGATTCGATGTAGATGAAAAGGCGGCGAACGTTGATGTATGTCCAATCGGGGTCGGAAGTAATTGTGCGAGCGCCCCAGACCAGATTGCCTTGACCGGGGAACGATCTGAGGATGTTGATGCCGAGGTCGTTGAGGGCGTTGGATTCGGGGTCGGCGATAGAGCGCTCGAAGCCAAGGGCTCCAAGAAGGGGTTGATTTGCCGGGGCTTTGAATACTCCCCGCTGAGTGTCGGTGCGGGCGTATATGCCGCAGATAAAGCCCGAAGGTGGGACGAGAATCGGTGTTGCGCCGCCAGCTGGATCGGCGCTGGTGACCCATGGGTAATAGAGGGCGGCATAGCGAGAGTCGATTTGTGCGCGTATGGCCTGGATATCCGTGTTGGAGGCACCGGGCGGCGGGTCGAGGACCGCAAAGCGGTATGCGGCAGGACGGCTAACGTGGGCGATGAGCTCGGCGTGGATGGCGGCTACCTGAGCCAGAGAACTACCGGCGAAGACGGTACTGCCGGGGGCGGCTACGACGGAGACATCGCTGAGAGGCTCAAGAGCGGTGAGGGCGGTGCGGTAGTCGGCCGGGGTTGGAGATGCACCTGCCTGTCCAGCGGCGACTCGAGCGACGTAGAGGCGCTGGCCACCGTTTTCAAAAAAAGCGCGAGCGGCGGAGAAGAGGAAGTTGTGGAGAGGAATCGGTGAATCGCTAAAGGTGAGATCGGAGCCAACACCGTAGATGGACTCGAAGTCGTTCAGGGAGGTAAGGCGCGCGGGGATGGTGTCAGTAGGGCCGATGAGGGTGGGACCGACGAAGGCTGTTGTGCTCGTGGAAACACCCTCGATCGGGTTCGGGGACCCTGGAAGTTCCTCGAGGAAGACGCCGGGGAAGGTGTTCTGGGGTGGCATGGGAGCAGCTTACTCTCCGTAGCGCCTGATAAATGGAGATTTAGGAGGTTTATTTGCATCAGAAAAGTACGGCGGGGGGGGTGGAAAGAGTAATCTGGCGCACCCGAAGGGATGCGAGTATCATCTAAATAACGAGGAATCTACCATGGCATATAGCGATAAGGTCGTAGACCACTACAATAATCCGCGAAACGTGGGCACATTGGACAAGGGCGCGGCCGAAGTAGGTACCGGCCTTGTGGGTGCGCCGGAGTGCGGCGATGTGATGCGCCTGCAGATCAAGGTGAATCCCGAGACTCAGGTGATTGAAGACGCCAAGTTTAAGACTTTCGGCTGCGGTTCAGCGATTGCTTCTTCTTCGCTCGCTACCGAGTGGGTCAAGGGCAAGACGGTTGCCGAAGCGCTCTCGATTACAAACACCGACATCGTCAAAGAGTTGGCGCTTCCTCCAGTGAAGATTCACTGCTCGGTTCTCGCAGAGGATGCGATCCGCGCGGCGATTGGCGACTGGAAGAAGAAGAATAATGTAGGCGAGACGGAAGCAGTTGCTGTTACCGCTGCTCACTAAGCTCGACTGATTGGACATACAACGGTAGCGGCGCGTCCACTCAGTCGCGCCGCTACCGTTTTGCTTTGCTTCAAGGATTAGCGATATGGCGATGGTTTCTTTACAAACCGCGGCGGAGGTCGAGGCGGCTGGGAAGGCCGGACCGGCTCCGGCTAAAGACCCACTGGCTGGGATGAATGTGCTGACGGCTGAAGGACAGGAGCCGAATCAGAAGGGCATTCAGATTACAGAGAAGGCTCTGAAGCGGATTCGCGTCGCGATGGCGAAGGAAGGTGTTTCGCCGGAGCAGGGTGGGCTGCGTGTAGGGATTCAGGGCGGCGGTTGTTCGGGACTGAGCTACAACATTAGGTTTGATACGCAGCCTCGTGAGCGCGATCGCGTCTATCTCTTTGGTGCGGGATTACAGACGGCGGGCGATCCAACGAACGGTGCGCCAATTCGAATCTTTGTCGATCCGAAGAGCTTCATCTATCTGCATGGCATGGTGCTGGATTTTGAAGAGACGCTGATGAGGCAGGGGTTCAACTTCATCAATCCGAATTCGACGAAGAGCTGTGGCTGCGGATCGAGTTTTACGGCGTAGGTTTTATTTCTGGGTGGGCGGGACAGCCATGACAACTGTGTCCGAAACTTTCAAATGATAGATTTGGGCCATTGTGTCTCTGTAGACGTCCATGGGTGGCAGGAGAGCTTTGGCTCTTCTTTGGTCGAGAGTTGCAGGACTCTCCACTGCATACATCGCAATTTCACCGTTAATGAATTTGAATTGCGAGCCGTAACGCTGTAGCTTTCCTTCCGCAACAAGCTCTTTGTCTATAACGAGCGCCAGAGGCGACAGGTCGATCTTGTAGGTATCGGCGAGTTCCTGAAGTTGAGGCAGAAGTTGGCGCTGCCATGCGTGATCGGATGTGTGAGTCAGAATGAGCATCGCGGCGTTTGAAGCATCGATGCCTACGAGCGCGATGGTTGGCCAGCCCTTTTCGTTTACGATCTCTTTCAGCTCCAAAGTCAGGCGGGTATCGATTGCTGGCAACCGGTGGATCATCTCCTGTGTCATGGGGGATGTTTGTTTGCCATGCGCAAAGCCGCGCGCTGCCTGATCGTCTTCGCCCATCTTGATTAGATGATCGCGAAGAACCACATCTGTTCCCGGACCGTTGACTCTGATCAGCTCTTCGCGACGTTCCTTGGCCGCGACTGCCCACGCGGGCATCGGTTTCGTTTCGACATTTGGGCTTTGTGAGGTTTGAGCGTTACTTTGCGCCACTAGCAGCGACGACAGCGTGGCGACTGCGAGAAGCAGGGCGAGACCGACTCGAAACATGTCGTATTTTATCCTGCGATAGGATTTCAGCGCTCTTCGGAAAAGTCCTTTCTAGAGCCGCGCCTAAAATGGAGTTCGATGAACTATTTTGAGTTTTTCACCCTCCCCCGGATGTTGACGCTGGATGTTGTGGCGTTGGAGAAGCAGTTCTACGCGATGAGCCGGAGGCTACACCCGGATAGATTCGCATCGAAGACGGTTGCTGAGCAGGACGCGGCGTTGGCGCAGTCGTCGCTGCTGAATGATGCCTACCGAACCCTGAAGGATCCGATTCTGCGGACGCAGTATCTGCTGAAGCTTGAGGGGGTGGAGCTGGAGGAGCAGTCGAAGGCTGCTACCGATGCGGCACGGGCAACGGGGGTGGAGAAGAAGCAGGTTGTGCCTCCGGAGTTGCTGGAGGAGGTGTTCGAGCTGAATATGCAGCTGCAGGAGATGCGTGCGGCCAAGCAGATGGGTGAGGATGAGCCGGAGCTGCGGCGCGATCTGATGACGGCGAAGGATGCCTTCGACGCGAAGATGGTGGAGACCCAGGCAGAGTTGGAGGGGCTTTGGACGGCCTGGGATTCGGCGGTGGATGCTGGAGACGAGGGAGCGAAGGCCAGAGCCAGGGATGCGATGGTGGCGTTGTTGAATAAGCGGAGCTATCTGCGGAACCTCGTTCGAGATGTGAACGAGGCTCTTGAGTAGTGGCGTTTAGATGGCTGTCGCTGCGATTTTTTCGATCTGCTGCAGGTGGTTAATGTCGTGGCCAGCCATGGTTTCGACGATGGTCCAGAAGGTCATGGTTCCGCGTTCGGGGTGGGTGGTGGGGTGGCGACGATCGTCCTCGGAGATAGTGGTGAGCAGGCGATGGTTCCAGTTGCGTGCGGCCTCGAAGAGGGCCAGGGCCGAGTCGAAGTTGTAGGCGGCGTAACGGTCGGCCCAGCGCTCCTGATCGAAGGGCTGGATGATGGCGTGCTCCTCGCTGAGGGTCTGGCGAAGGCGGAAGTTGAACACGGTTTCACAGTCGGCGAGGTGGGCGGTGATCTCGCGGATGCTCCACTTGCCTGGCTCGGGGCGACGGTCGATCTGCGCCGGTGTGAGAGAGGCCGTAAGAGCGCGCAGGCGGTCGATTGTCGTCGTCAGGACAGGGATCGGCTCCGTGCCGTCCAGAAACTTTGCGTACGGATTTAGGTCCATGAAGGAACGGTATCACGGGGTAGTGGGCGGGGCTAGGGGGTTGGCTGCGCCCAGGGATCGTAGGTACCGATGTTCCAGATGTGGCCCTCGGGGTCGCTGCAGGTGAAGGCGCGGCCGCCGTAGTCCATGTCTTTAATGTCGAGGAGGATGGTGGCTCCGGCGGCCTTTGCGGTGGCGTAGACGGCGTCGGCGTCGGAGACGACGAGGTATGGGGTCTGGGTCTCGCGACGGCCGATCTGATCGGGCTGGGTGATGAGCTTGCCATAGGGCGTGTCAGCGATGGAACTGAGCACAATCATGCCGTTGCCGAAGGTTAGTTGGGCGTGGGCTACGGTGTTGTCGGGACCCATGTAAACGGCCTGCTTCTCGAAGCCGAAGGCGCGGGTGAGCCAGTCGATGGCGGCGACGGCATCGCGGTAGTTGAGGGCTGGAATGACGGCTTTGGCTTGGTTTTTCATGGTGACATCGTGCTCCATTGAAAGCGGTTGGTCTTGGAAAAAACGGAAGGTGGAAGTTTATTTTGCAGCTGGTGCGGCTAACCCCTCCCCCCCTCTTTCAGGGGTATTTTTGTTCCTAAGTTGCTTTGAATCAGCTATATGCGGGGATGATGTGCCTGTAAGATATTCATTCTAAATGGGTTTCCTGCAAAATATTCTTTCTAAAGGATTTATGGGGGAAATAAAGAAAGCCCCGGAGTTTTGTCCGGGGCTTTTCTTTATCTCTACTTTTAATTATAGCGGTTCGCGCATAACTCTTTTGCAATGCGGATCTTCTTTCTAATCATTGGGTTAGATGGTTTGGGGGCTTGACAGCTTTTTCGAAGCGAGCGTCGATCCACTACTTGGGAACAGGCGAGAACAAACAACGGCGAAATACAGAGATCCTTCACTGCGTTCAGGATGACGACGTCGTGGATAAAAAGGGTTGAGGATGCCGCACGACAACTGGGATGATGACATACCAAACGGCGACAAGACGTCTTTCACAAACAACAGCAAGATGTCGTTTGGGTTAGACAGTTTTTTAGAGTTTTGATGTGGGTGTATGCTTGTGGCCTCGTTTTAGACATGAGCGTCTCCGCTGGGTGCGGGATGTGGGCCATTCCCTTGTGAAGTCATCTCGACAAAGGAAAAGGCGGGCCTGTGTAGCGGACCGCTCGGGATTATCGATGAAACCCTCTGGCAACTTGAGTTGTTGTGTCGTGGCAGCGTTCGCGCTGCTGAGCCTTGGTGCAGTAGTGCAGGCGCAATTGCCGAACTACGTCGTAGATGCGCAGGTTCCGGTTGCATCGAGCGATGGGTTTAATGATCCGCATGGTCTGGCGACGGTTGCGGGCGGGACGGTGTATGTGGCGGATTCGGGTAATCATCGTTTGCTGAAGTTTGCTCCGGACGGCACACAGACGACGGTGAGCTTTGGGGTGTTCGGACCTGTTGCGGAGACGATGAGCGGACTTGCGCGGGACGGTGTGGGCGATCTGTTTGTAGCAGACACGGCTA
>Ga0210409_10003596_pt1 | contig 17150 bp, 16 predicted proteins | sample IncBWH17MmetaG_FD_161649 | JGI IMG/M metagenome (GOLD analysis project Ga0210409, IMG submission 161649) | Forest soil microbial communities from Barre Woods Harvard Forest LTER site, Petersham, Massachusetts, United States - Inc-BW-H-17-M | ecosystem: Environmental > Terrestrial > Soil >...
TGGCTCGCGCGGTCCAACTACGAGCTCGACTTCTCCCCCGAGAGCGAGCTTGCGGAGCGCGTGATCTATCCGGTCAGCGAGAACGAGAGCCGGGGCATCGAGGATGCCCGCTTCGTGCGCTTCACTTATCCGGACGGCCGAATCGCGTACTACGCCACGTACACCGCGTACAACGGCTTCCGCGTGCTGCCACAGATCATCCAAACGACCGACTTTCGCTATTTCAAGGTGAACACGCTGAACGGCCGCTGCGTGCAGAACAAGGGCATGGCGCTCTTCCCACGCAAGATCGGAGACGACTTCGTGGTGGCGTCGCGGCTGGACGGCGAAAACATCTACTTGCTGCGATCTAACAACATTCACTTCTGGAACGAGTCCAAGCTCGTGCACAAGCCCAGGTACCCGTGGGAGTTCATTCAGGTGGGCAACTGCGGCTCTCCGATCGAGACGGAGAAGGGCTGGGTGCTCCTGACGCATGGTGTAGGGCCGATGCGTCAGTATTGGATCGGCGCGCTGCTACTCGACCTCGAGGACCCGTCCCGCGTGCTCGGCGAGCTCGCCGAGCCGATGTTGACTCCCGACCCGGCCGAGCGCGACGGGTACGTGCCCAATGTGGTGTATTCCTGCGGCGCAATGCGGCACGATGACCGCTTGGTGATTCCCTATGGCATCGCCGATTCGCACATCAGAGTCGCCACCGTCTCGATCCCCGAGCTCTTGGCGTGTTTCACAGATGAGTAGCAAGCCCACGGCGACATTCCTCGACTATGAGCCGGTCTCGCTGACGTTCGGTACGAGCGGCTTACGCGGTCTAGTCAAGGACATCACCGACCTCGAGGCTTACATCAACGTCAAGGGCGCGCTCCGGTACCTCCTCGCCAGCGGAGATGTTCACGAGGGCGGTACCGTCGTCCTCGCCGGCGATCTGCGGCCGAGCACAGATCGCATCTTAGTGGCCTCGGCTCGAGCGATTGTCGACTCCGGGTGCGGGGTCGAGAACGCCGGCAAGATTCCGACGCCCGCCTTGATTCTGCGCGCCATCTCCACCGGGCATGCGGGTGTGATGGTCAGCGGGAGCCACATCCCCTTCGACCGCAACGGCATCAAGCTGAACAAGAGCGTCGGCGAGGTCCTCAAGAGTGACGAGCCTGGCATCGCGCGGGAGGTCGAGCGTGTGCGGATCGAGGAGTACGGCCGGACTGCGACCAGCTCTATCTTCACGCCCGCCGGCATGCTGAAGACCTCGCCGGGCCTTCCACCCGTCGATCGTGCCGCCGAAGGAGACTACGTCCGTCGCTACGTCGATAGCTTCGCTCCGGGCGGCCTCTCCGGCTTGCGCGTTCTCGTGTACGAGCACTCCGCCGTAGGCCGCGACATATTGGGGCGCATCCTCCGCGAGCTCGGCGCCGAGGTCGTGACCGGCGGACGCGCAGAGACCTTCATTCCCATCGATACGGAGAACGTCAATGACGAGCTCCTCGATCGCCTCGAAGGGCTCGTGGCCGACGCGGCAAAGGGCCGACCCCTCGACGCCGTCGTATCTACGGACGGCGACTCGGATCGGCCGCTGGTGGCGGCGGTGCTGCCGGAGGGCGATTCGCTCGGTCGGCATGTGCGCTTCCTCCCGGGTGACCTCCTCGGCATCGTGGTCGCCGAGTACTTGCGAGCAGATGCCGTTGCGGTCCCGATCAGCGCCAACGACGCCGTCGAGCGGCGCATGAAAGACCGCGGTGTGCTTCTCCAGTATACGAAGATCGGATCGCCATACGTCGTCTCGGCGCTGGAGGAACTGCGTCGTGGAAAAACCCACGCGCGGATCGTTGGCTGGGAGGCCAACGGGGGGTTCTTGCTCGGCAGCCCGGTCCCCCTCAATCGAGGGGTCATGGGCGCGCTGCCCACGCGCGATTCGACGCTGCCCATCTTGACCAACCTGGTAGCGGCTTCCGAGCAGCGCATCGGGTTGGCCGCGCTGTGGGAGAAGCTGCCCGCACGCTTCGGTCGCGCCGGCTTAGTCGATGGCGTGCCGCTCCCCGTAAGCAGGGCGCTTTTGACGCACCTTGTTCCGCCCGGGGACACAATCGAGGTCGAGTTCGCGGGGGTTGGGCTGGTCACCCGCGGTCGGTCGGAGCGGGAGCCCACCATCCTCGATGGGCCGTCAGCGGACGCTTGGCGAGAGCTCAAGGCGACCCTGGCGCGTTTTTTTACGCCTGCGCTCGGCTTCGACGACATCGTCCGAATCAACGTGCTCGACGGCGTGCGCATCCATTTTAGGGGCGGCGACATCGCCCACGTCCGGCCCTCCGGAAACGCGCCACAACTCCGCATCTACGCCAACAGCGATTCCCAGGCCCGCGCTGACCGAATCGTGGAGTTGGGGCTGCGCGAGCCTGACGGCATCCTGCGTCTAATGGAACGCGCTCTAGCGTAATACGCACCGCCGGGGCTCCTACGAAGGACCCGATTACGTCGGCACCTCGTACGCACGTCCCGCCCGCCTTCGGTCATCGTCATGGTCATTTGCTCAGATGACTTCCTTCTTGAGCCGTTGGGCCAGGAGATCGACAAATCGCCGCACACGCGACGGTGTTCGGGAGCCCGAGGGCAACACGGCGTGGGCCTGAATCGGTGCCAGCGTGAAGTCGTCGAGCACGACCTCCGCGAGCCCGGTCTCGACGGATCCGCGCGCGTAGTAGAAAGGCATCACCGCAATGCCCAGGCCCGCCAGCACGGCATGCCTGGTCACGTAGGCGTTGTCGGCTTCGAATACACCCTGGACCGAGACCCGATGGGGAGTCCCGTCCCGAGCGTGAAACGTCCACGCGCGAGCATCTTGCGCCGATGTTCGAATGATGCAGGCGTGCCGCGCGAGGTCCGCCGGAGTCTCGGGTCGACCGCGCTGTGCAACGTACGAGGGCGAAGCGATCGCGACGCGTCGAAGCGTTGCGATCTTGCGGGACTTCATCGGCGAGTGGAGAAGTTGGCCGATCCGAATCATGAGGTCGACCCCCGTGCGGACCGGCTCTGCGAATTCTTCGGAGATGCGGAGGTCAAACTTCACACTCGGATGCTGGAGCGAGAAGTCGCGAATGGCCGGAACGACGTAGTGGCCGACGAAGAAGGCGGAGCCCGCGACGCGGAGCGTTCCGCTCAACGTTTCCGATGTGTCGCCGACCTCGGCCTCGGCGAACGCGATCTCGCGAAGGGCCGCGCTCACACGCTGATGAAAGGCGAGGCCCGCTTCGGTAGGCTGGGCCGTGCGGGTGGTGCGGCGGACGAGGACGACACCGAGCTGCGCTTCGAGCCCAGAGAGCGACCGGCTGACCGATTGCAGCGACCGGCGAAGGAGAGCGGCAGCCCGGGTCAGATTCCCCGTGTCAACGATCGCGATGAAGGCCTCGTAGTCGTGGAACTTCGCGCGGTCGGACGGGAACTCTTTCACTTCGTGGAAGAGTATTCTCCGGCGCCTGGCGCGCTAGTGACCTGAGTCCGTCATTCGTATGGGAATGACGGACTCAGGTCACTACCTCCGGCCCTCGTCGGGCTGGCGCCCGCCGACGCCGGAGGGGATGGTCTTGTGGGGGCTGCGTCCCCCTCCAGCGCGTTGCGCTGGAGTCCTCCCCCGCATCGCGCTTCGCGAACGACTTCGCTCGCGCGAGGTCGCAGCGAGAGGCACGACGGTATCTTCTCTCTCTCTTCTCTCTCTTCTCTCTTTCTCCTGCGTCGTGCGACAGCACGACGTTCGCCGAAGGCGTCGTGTCGCAATCGCGTCCTTCAGAGAATCTCTTCGATCACGTGAACTGGCCCGTCGGCACGAATCTCCCCCGTGCCGACGGCAAGCAATCGGTTCAAGAAGGAATACTTCGCTTCGGCAGTCTCGAAGCGCGGCAGCGTGCGAAAGTAGGGACTTCCCGGCGCTCCGTCGTCACGGATGCCCTCGAACGTCATGTGGATGAGTGCCCCGTCGTCGGTCTCCAGCGTGACGCGCAGGTCGAGTTCGACGACGCCGTCCGACCGTTTGACCGTCCAATCGTCGCCACCCGACAGCACCTTGCCGCGAAGTCGGTCACCTTCGAACGAGCCGCCTGTGATCGGAAATGTGACGCGAGTTCCGTGCGGTCCGGCGCCGATGTTTTGGGTCGGTGCCGTGCTCAGACGAAGCACAAGCAAGGGGCGTGTTCTCAAAGCATTGCTCCTTTTCGCGGGTGATGGGGAGGGGGCTGCGAGGGGCATGGATGTGCATCCGGCGAGCGTCGCGAAGGCGGCCACTTTGAGAACGTCCCTTCGTCGACCGTCCATGGAGGCCTCATAGGATCTCGTGGATCGTGTAGACGGGGCCTGCCGGGCGCCGATCGCCGCTGGATACCGCGAGGAGGCGATTCAAGAACGCGTACTGCCGGTGGCCCGTCTCGAAGCGGGGCGTGGTCCGGAAGTAGTAGGTCGAGGGGTCGACGCTCTCGCCGCGCGCGAGCGCCGCAATCACTTCCGGCGGACCGTGACGGAGCCCAAACGACGTCATGTGTACGAGAGCGCCGTCGTCGGTCTCGAGTGTGAGGCGCAAGTGGAGCTCGAGAACACCGTCGCCTCGAAGGAGCGTCCAATCGCCGCCACCGGGCAGCACCCTTCCGCGTAGCCGAGGGCCCTCGAAGTGGCCGCTCCCTATCTGTGCAGTGACACGGGTACCGTGAGGCACTGCGCCGATCTTCTGCGCGCCCACCACGGCGACCTGCAGCGTCATCAACAGACGTGTATCCATTCGTTCAACTCCTTCGGCCGTCAGCCCACGCCTGCCGCTTCGGCGCCGACGACTGAGCGCGGCGAGGCCCGCAGGAACTGCGTTGACCATGCGAGAAACGTAGGTCGGTGCCCGTGCGCCCGAAAGACGCAGACGCGTGCAAACACTCTTCCACGGGCCGGAAGAATCTGGTGGAAAGGCCGCACAACCTTGGAATCTCGGCGGCGGCCCTCGCGCGTCGCGGGAGCCACCTCGACGAGCGTCAGTTGACCGCGTTGAGGGCGGCGTCGTCCTCGGGTGACGCCCGTGATACGGTCGCTGGTCCCTTCAAGGAGGCACGCATGGCGAGCACGACCATTCCCGAGAAGTTCCTCCCCCTCCTCACGCAGAAGAAGGCCTTTGCGAATCTCGCCACCGTTATGCCGGACGGGTCGCCGCAGGTGACTCCGGTATGGTTCGACTACAAGAACGGAAAGTTCATCGTGAACACGGCGCGAGGCCGGGTGAAGGATCGCAATATGTCCATGCATGCGCGCGTCGCGCTCGCCATCATGGATCCGGAGAATCCTTATTCGCACATTGCGGTGCGCGGAAAGGTCGTACGCGTCACCGAGGAAGGGGCCGATGCAAATATCGACGCCCTCGCGAAGAAGTATCTCGGCAAGGATACCTACCCCATGCGAAAGCCCACCGAGGTTCGCGTGATCTACGAGATCGAGCCGACGTCGGTCTCGGCCCAGGGCTGAGCGATGCAGCAGGCGTTGGGACGTGTCGCCCAAGGGGTACCCCTTTCGGACGAGAATGCGCTAGCGCTCGTCGACTCCGCGGCGGATCAGGCGATCGCGGGCGAGATCCTCGCAGCTGCGCGCGCCGCCCGTGACGCATTCTTTGGTCGCATCGTGACCTACTCACCGAAGGTCTTCTTGCCGCTCACGAACCTCTGTCGCAACCGCTGCGATTACTGCTCGTTTCGGCGCTCGCCGGGAGATGCCGGAGAGTGGACCATGACGCCCGACGAAGTGAGCAGGCAGATCCAACGCGCCCGCGAGCTCGGCTGCGCCGAGGCGCTCTTCTGCCTCGGCGACAAGCCAGAAAAGGCGTTCTCGTCGTATCGGCGCACGCTCGCGGCGCTCGGGCACGAGAACACGGTCGAATACCTTTATGCGAGCGCCCGAGTCGCGCTCGACCATGGATTGCTCCCTCACACCAACGCGGGGCTGCTGACCGACGCGGAAATGCTCCGGCTCAAGGAAGTCAATGTCAGCCTCGGACTCATGCTCGAATGCGTGAGCCCGCGCCTCTGCGAGCCAGGCATGCCCCATCATCGCGCGCCCGACAAGCGACCGCACCTTCGACTATCCATGATCGAAGGGGCGGGTCGCCACCGTATTCCCTTCACCACCGGGATCCTCGTCGGCATCGGCGAGACACCACGCGAGCGCATCGAAAGCCTCCTTGCGATCCGGCGAACCCACAGGGCGTTTGGACATATTCAGGAAGTCATCGTCCAGCCGTTCCGAGCAGTGGCCGGCGTGCCGATGGAGCACAGTCCGGAACCGGGCGATTTCGAAGTAGCCGTCGTCATCGCAATGGCGCGGCTCATTCTGGACCATGACGTGTCGCTCCAAGCACCGCCCAATCTGAATCCGGATGCGACGGCAATGCTTCTGGCCGCGGGGCTGAACGACTTCGGCGGGATCTCGCCCGTGACGCCCGATTACATCAATCCGCGACACCCCTGGCCACATGTCGGCGCGCTGGCCGCCGCCTGCGCCCACGCAGGCTTCGAACTGCGGCGCCGCGCATCGATCTATGACTCGTTCGTCGAGCGAACGGGGTTTCTCGATGCGCGTCTCGTCGGGCCCACGCGCGACGTGCAAGCCCGGCTTGCGTCCAGCCACCTCGTGTCATGAGCTTCGCCGAACGCTTCTTCGACGCCGTCGATCGCGAGGTGCGACGTGTCCTCGAACAGGCGCTCACGGGACGCGAAGTCTCGATCGAGGATGCCGTGGTGCTGTGCGGCGCCCGCGGTCGTTCGCTCAACGCCCTTGTCGCCGTGGCCGACGAGCTGCGGTTTCGACAAGTCGGCGACAGCGTGGCCTACGTCGTCAACCGCAATATCAACTTCACCAATGTCTGCGTGAAGGCCTGCCGCTTTTGCGCCTTTTCCCGCACGCGGCGGAGCGACGAAGGCTACTTCTTGCCGGCCGAGGAGATCGTCCGGCGCGCGCTCGAAGCCAAGGACTTTGGAGCCACCGAAGTGTGCATCCAGGCCGGACTCGCACCGGGAGTCGATGCGCGCTTCTACATCGAGCTTGTCTCGACGCTGAAGGCTGCTGCGCCCGACCTTCACGTGCACGCATTCTCTCCGGAAGAGGTGAAGTACGCGGCAAGCGAAAGCGGCTGGTCCATCCGCCGTGTGCTCGAACAACTCAAGGGTGCGGGCCTGGGATCTCTGCCGGGTACATCGGCCGAGGTGCTCGACGACCGGGTGCGCGCTCGGATTGCGCCGGGCCGCATCACGACCGCCGAGTGGATCGACGTCATCACCTCGGCGCACGCGCTTGGGCTGCCCACGACCTCCACGATCATGTACGGCCACATCGAGACCGACCTCGAGCGCATGCGCCACCTAGCATTGCTCCGATCCATTCAGCGCGAGACAGGCGGATTCACCGAGTTCGTGCCGCTGTCGTTCGTGCACGAGGAGGCGCCCATGACGTTGCGCCACCAGCTTCCGGATCTGCGCGCCGGCCCTACAGGGCACGATGTCGTCCGGCTCTACGCGATTGCGCGCTTGATGCTCGGCGACTCCATCCGCAACCTCCAGGTGTCCTGGGTCAAAGACGGAATGCGCCAGGCCCAGTGGCTTCTGGCTTGCGGCGCCAACGATTTCGGAGGGACGCTCATCAACGAAAGCATTTCGACCGCCGCGGGCGCCAGCTTCGGCCAAATGCAGCGACCTGTGGCGTTGCGGCACGCCATCCGCGACGCGGGGCGCGTTCCGATCGAGCGCAACACCTGTTATCGGCCGCTCCGCGTCTTTGGACGCGACCGCGCGCCGGGCGAGGAGGGCGCGCTCGACGCGGTGGAAGATACCGAGGCGCTCTTCGGCAGTTACGAGAAGCTCACGGGCGACCCGCGGTTTAGGTTTCGGCTGCCGGTCGCGGTGTCGTGAAGTGCACGTGATCCTCAGGGCCATCGACGTCGAAGGCGATTCGCTCGTTTTCGATGATCGCGAGCCTTAGCCCGGCATCTAGTGCGGCGGCGCAATGCGCAGCGAAGCTATCCTTATGACCGAAGCACGTCGCAATCGCCGTCGGTGGCGTGATGGCCAGCGCGTTCGTGTGTCTGCCCAGGTGATCGCGCACGAGCGCGATGTCGTGCTCGTCGAGCGCCGCAAGAACGCTCAGCAGGTCGCCGGGCTGGACCCAGGGTAGGTCCGCCATGAGAACCAGCGCGGCTTGTGCGCCGTGCAACGCGACCTCGGCGAGCGCTCGGTCGATCACCAGCGCAAGTGGCTCGACGCCGCTGTCGCGCAACACGTGCGCGCCACGAGCCAGCGCGAGGTCGACGACGTCATCACCGTCGGTGGCGACCAGAATGCCTCCGAGGTTGCACGCGCTGGCTACGTCGAGCACGTGTTCAAAGAGGCCGCGAGCGAAGCGAGACCGCTCGTCGTCGGCGAGCACCGGGCGCAGACGCGACTTGCCGCGAGCGAGCGACTTGGCGGGGATGATTGCCCACGGCCGCGCGTCCGAAGGGACTGGCCGACCCTCGAACATCGACCCTGTCATCGCTGCCCCTCCGCCGCGAAAGCAAGCACCTCGCGCGCCAATCGCAGTCGGTCGGCACGCGACCGCATGATGGTCGACGTGCCCAACACCGGCATGTTCGCGACGGTTTCTTCATCCCCTCGCTCTACGACCATCGCAGCGCGAGTCAGCGCACTGTAATGGCGAGCCACTGCGCCCGCCGACACTGCCTCGCCGGTGAGATCGCGAATCATCGCGGCAAGGGGACCCTTCACGGCCGCGCCGCGAACGATGGGGCTCACCAAGACGACAGGCTTCCCCACGATGGCTTTTAGAACGCCGGAGAGATGCAGAATAGGATCGATGGAGACGTAAGGGTTCGATGGCCCGATGATCACGGCGTCGCTCGCATGGATTGTATCGATGACCGCTTCCGCGGGTTTCCCATCGCCCTCGCACGAGACCGAGCGCACGCGCGGTTCGGCGCGCCTCTTTACAAACCACTCCTGGAACGGCAATGCCCCATCGCTCGCCGTGACGACGATCGTGCGCTGCGGCCCATCCGACATGGGCAAGATCGCGTGCGCTATCCCCAACGCAGCGCACAACCGCGCGGTGACGGCGGAAAGCGACACCCCCCTGCGGAGCGCCTCGGTGCGAAGCAAGTGCGTCGCGAGATCGCGATCTCCCAGCGTGAACCAATCCGGGCCGCCATACCTTCGCACCATCTCCAGCGAGCCAAACGTCTCCTCCGCCAGCCCCCAGCCTCGCTCCTCGTGAGCCAGGCCGGACAATGTGTACATCACCGTGTCCAGGTCCGGCGACACGTTCAGACCCAGGTGAACGAAGTCATCCCCCGTGTTCACGATGGCGGTGAGCGCGCCAGGCGGTAGCGCGCGGGCGAGGCCGTCGAGAAGGCGGGCGCCTCCCACGCCTCCGGAGAGCGCGACCACCCTCATGAGTACAGATCCTCCTCTCGCGGACGGAGCAGCGCGGTAGCGCCCTGGTCGCCCGGATCGAAGCGCAGCCCGCGTACGAGGACAACGGGCCGACCTTCGGCTGCTTGCCCCGCGACGAGATCCGCCGCCGCCGCTACTTGGTCGCCCAGCGCCGTGATTGTTAGCTCCAGGGGGCGCCCGAACAGATCGGGCTCGCCGCGCCGGTCCCAGAGCGGCGGTAGTCCCGACACGCCAATGGCGACACCTACCGTCCCAAGGCGGAAAGGCCGCCCGAACGAATCGCTCACGACGACCCCGATGCGCACGCGCGACTCCGCCTCGATCCGAGCGCGAATCGACGCGGCCGAAACGTCCGGCGCGCTCGGCAGAAGAAGCGCCCACGGTCCGCTCGTCGAAGGGGCGTCCGGCGGAAACGCGTTGCTCGCGTCGATCCCCGCGTTCGCGACCACGAACCCCAGCCTATGCCGCACCACGAGTACTCCGCGCGCCTTTCGAGATATCTCGGTCGACTCCCGCAAGATGAGCTCGACGACACGCGGGTCTTTACCGACCGCGTCCGCCAGCTCCAGCGCGCGCTTCGACGGTTCAATCCTGGAAAGCTCGACGAAGCGCCCCTCGGCACGCGAAAGGATTTTCGAGGTGATCACGAGCACGTCGCCATCGGCGAGCGTTATGCCCGCGGACGTGATTGCGGCCGAGACGATCGCGGGCACGTCCGCACCGCGGCCGATGAGCGGCAGACCCGTCAGCGCGACAACTTCGAGGCGATCAGCGCACGCGATCATGATAGGCCTGCGCCTGGAGGCAGCGGATGCGAGTCGGGATCGTGGGCGGCACCGGGAAACAGGGACAGGGACTCGCGATGCGCTGGGCTCGCGCAGGTCACGCGATTGCGATCGGCTCCCGCGATGGAGCCAAAGCGCGCGCGAGCGTCGAACGGCTCACGGCGCAGGGACACCGCGGCATCGAAGGCGGCGAGAACGCCTGGGCAGCGCGCGAGGCGGAGGTCGTCGTGCTCACCGTGCCCTACGAGGCCCACGCCGATACGCTTCGTGCCATCCGAGACGCCGCGGCCGGAAAGGTGCTCCTCGATGTGACCGTCCCTCTCAAGCCGCCCAAGGTGAATCGAGTGCAGCTTCCGGCCGGTCAGGCTGCAGCGCTCGAGGCGCAGGCGCTTCTCGGGGAGAAGACGCCGGTGGTCGCCGCCCTCCATCACGTCAGCTCCGCTCACCTGGCAGATCCCGCGCATCCGATTCGATGCGACGTCCTCGTGGCCGCAGACGATGCGAACGCGAAGGCCACGGTGCTGCAGCTCATTCGCGATCTCGGCCTGCGGGGCGTCGACGCCGGCCCGCTGGTGAACGCCATAGCGCTCGAGTCGCTCACGCCTGTACTCATCCATTTGAATCGCACGTACAAAAGCGACGGGGCAGGCATTGTGCTCACGAATCTTCCGACTTCGTAGAGCTTTGCTTTAGCGTGCCGTGGGGTGCAGCACGAACATGCGAGGCTGCCGGTGCCTGAGCCTCGCCAGATACACATCGTAGCCGCCGTAAATGGATGTGAGTTTTGGCCACAGGCGACCGAACGCCCCATCGTCGGCGAGCTCGGCATTGACGGCTATCGATTCGCGACCGACGACGATTTCAGCACGCGGTGTCTTGAGCAGGTTTCCCGTCCACGCCGGGTGGTGCTTCGTGCCGAAATTCGTTCCGACGATGACGAAATCGTCGCCATCGCGCACGTAAAGCAACGGCGAAGTGCGCTTGTGCCCCGTCCTCGCGCCGGTCGTGACGAGGAGAAGCGTCGGAAACCCGTAAAGCCTCGTCGCGATTTGGCCCCCCGTCTTGCGGAATAACCAGGGATCGACCTTCGGTCCCAGGCGGCGATAGACGGCCGCAAACGCCCGAGTCGGTCCGATGACCTGAAAAACCCTGGTCATCCAGGTCGTTTGGCGGCCGCGCTCGTAGTTCTCTACTCGATCGAGGGCCGCCCGAAGTTCGCCGGCAGATCCAGCAGATCCAGCAGATGGCTGCCCCATGTGCCGGCCACGTTATTCGAATGGCCGCTCCGCCGGAAGCCGTTCGTGTTAGTGGTGCGACATGAATCTCCTGTTCAAGGCCTTCGTGAAGGGGCACGTCTGGCTGTACAGGTCTTCGGGCGGACGCCGCGGTGCAAGCATGAGCGGCCGCAAGCTGATTCTGCTGACGACCGTGGGCAAGCGGTCGGGCCAGCCGCGCACCGTACCGGTGGTGCCTTTCATCGACGGCAAGGAGATGTACGTCATGGCTTCGATGGGCGGCGCGCCCACCGATCCTGCCTGGTATAGCAATCTGGTCGCCAACCCCGACGTGCAGGTTCAACTCGGCGCAGAGACGTGGCACGCGCGCGCGGTTCCGCTTCAAGGAACGGAGCGCGATCGCGTCTGGGCCAAAGTCGTCGCCGATATGGCCAACTTCGGCGAGTACCAGAAGAAGACTTCGCGGGTCATCCCCGTCGTTCGGCTCGACCGTCAAGCGAGCTAGTGTCCCGAGTCCGCAATTCCTGGGGAATCGCGGACTCGGGACACTACCTCCGGCCCTCGTCGGGCTTCGCCCGCCGACGCCGGAGGGGATGGTCTTGTGGGCCTGCGGCCCCCTCCAGCGCTTCGCGCTGGAGTCCTCCCCCGCATCGCTTCGCGAACGACTTCGCTGGCGCGAAGTCGCAGAGAGAAAGAATCTACACGACGGTCTCTTCTCTCTTTCTCCTCTCTTTCTCCTCTCTTTCTCCTCTCTTTCTCCTGCGTCGTGCGACAGCACGACGTTCGCCGAAGGCGATGCAGGGGAGGCTCGCCGCGTAGCGAACGCGGAGCGGCGAAGGGCGCGCAGCGCCCCACTAGACCATCCCCTCCGACGTCGTCGGGCGCTAGCCCGACGAGGGTCGGAGGTAGTGACCTGAGTCCGCAATTCCCTACGAATTGCGAACTCAGGTCACTACAGCGACCCGAGGAACGCGATCAACGCTTCACGGTCGCCTTTCGACATCGTGCGGAAGGTCTCCTTGGCGGCCTCGCCCTGGCCGCCATGCCACAGAATCGCCTCCTCGAATCCGCGCGCCCGGCCGTCGTGCAACAAGAAAAAGTAGTCGTCGATTCGCTGAACCAATCCCAGACCCCACAATGGGGGTGTCCTCCATTCGCTGCCGGTAGCTTGACCGTCGGGACGGCCGTCTGCGAGGTCAGGCCCCATGTCGTGGAGCAACAGATCGGTGAAGGGCCGGATCGTTTGATTGGACAGCTCCGGCCAATTCGGGAGCTGGCCCGTGGTCATCTTCGGGATGTGGCAGGTCGCGCAACCGGCCTGCGTGAAAAGCTGCTCTCCGCTTACGACCGTCGGGTCGTCCAGGTTGCGCCTCGACGGCACCGCCAAGCCCATGGCGTGAACGATGAGTCCGTTCTCACGCAGAGGCTCTAGATTCGGCTGGTCGAGGGCTTGAGGAGCCGACGCACACGCTGTCTGGACGGTCGGACAATTCTCGGTCGAAAATACGCTGTCGGTGATGCCCATGTCGTTGCGAGACGCGGCAAGCACCTGCTGCGCGACGCTCGGCTGGTTGTCCTTCCAACCGAACCTGCCGAGCACGTCCTGCTGATTGCTCAAGTCCTGCACCATGTTGGCGTGGCCGCCGTTTTTCCCGGCAAAAGTTCGGATCGTGCTTTCGTCGACCGCTTCGAGCAATCCCAGCCCGATGGTCTGCGGCGCCAAGCGCGGGCCGATAACCTCGTTGGGATCGAGCGGGCCGAAGTTGAGAGATCCAATGGAGTAGGTCGGCTTGCGGAGTGAATAGCCGGCCCCGTCTCCGTAGGTGCCTGGTTGCTCGGCATAAGAAGCCGCAGGCGTACCTTCACCCGGCACGCCAAAGATGCCATACGGCTGCAGCTGATCGCCATAATTGGGATCCGGCGTGATACCCGCCTGACCGGCTGCAACGATTCCCAGCCGCAGGAGCAATCCGAGAAACGATTCGCCCTCCGATTGGGGTGGAGCGCCACGCCCGTCGCTCTTGTGGCAGCTCGAGCACGAGACCGCGTTGTAGGTGGGGCCAAGCCCATCGTTGCCCTGCGGACCGGGGGCCGGAACCCAATTGCGGTTGAAGATGGCATCGCCGATCTGAAATGCGTCGCGGTGATCCGGCGAGAGGTTGCGAGCGGGATAAGAAAAAGCCTCGTCTCCATCGTCGAAGATAGTGCCGTCGCCGCCGAGGAAGGCCTCGCTCGGGTCGATCGAGGGCGCGGGCTTGGAGCCGCAACCCAGGATCGCTGCCGTCGCCAAAAGGATGGTCGATCGCGGCCCCATCTTCGTTTGCCTCAAAGGTTGTTGACGATCCCCAATGCCTTCCCGGCCTGATCGAGCAACCCCTGCATCGGCTGGAACGCATTGACCGCCGCGCCGACCGCCGTTCGCTCTGCGGACATCGGAGGCGACAAGACCGAATGGTCGAATGGTTGCGGAATCGCGCTGATCGCCATGCGCACGGCCGCGAGCTCCTGGCGAAACTGCGTATCGAGCGCCGGGTCCTTGGCCTTCACCAGGTCGGAAATCGATGGACCCTGCAGCCCCGGTCCGGCAAGCGTCTGGTAGTGGCCCGTGTACGCGTCCTCGACGCCGAGCGCGTTGGCGACCAGATCATTGTACGTGCTCTCGCTGAAACAGGATGCTTCGTCCTTCTTGTCTTGCGAGATGTAAGGGTCGTCCAACCGCTCGTAAAGCAGCTCCGAAATGGCCATTTGCGAAATGCCACGAAAGAACTTCGTGAGCGCGTTGCGTGGATTGGCGAGAAGTTGCGACGCGTAGCTCATCTTGTCATCGAGGTTCCACTGCGATCCCATCGCACGCAGATCGAACACCAGCTCGTCGGTCACGACGCTCAGGTACATGCGGCGTCGATCCTGATTGGCGGCCGTGCCTCCGTCCACATAGTCAGTGTATGGCCGCGTGCCGGGGCCTTCCGCCGGATTGGGGCGCTCTCCCCAGAGCAGGAACTCGATTGCGTGGTAGCCCGTCGATAGATTCTCGGTGCCCCCCTTCTCGTCGGCGGTAGCAAGGATCTGCGCGTTGATCCGCGGATAGTCCGTCGGGTCGTTGATGATTCCGCCGGCGGGGCTCTGCTGCGTGTAGTCGATGAAGCTCTCGTCGATCGGCCACTCGTTCATCCCGCCCTGCGCCTGGTCGATGGGGCCACCGTAAAATCGGCTGTACTCACTTTCGCCATAGGATTGGTGGGCCGCAAGCCACGCGGCTTGACATGCTGTCAAGCCATCGGCGCTGGGTGCGGCGACAAACGCCTGGACCGCGGTGTCGAGCGCTTCGGTCTGTGTGATCGCGTCCTTGTAGCTCGAGTCGAGATCGACGGCGTATTGGTGCACCACGGCTGAAGTGGGATCCGGGGGGCTTGAGCTTCCACACCCTGCGACGAGCAGCAGGCTGGACATCGCCCCAACGATGTCGAGTCGAATCATGCGGCGAAGACTCGGTCGAGCCGAAAATGTGTATACCATGAGGGGCCGCCTCAATTGATTTTTGCGCCTTGTTTGATCCAGCCGCGCACCGCGTCGCGCTGGGCGACGTCGAGAGTCGAGGGTGCCTGATACGGCATGAAGACACCGCAATTCGGGCGGGAGGAACCCGTCACCATGCATTGTTCGATGAGGGTGCATTGATCGCCATCCATCTTGTGCATCAAGAAGCTCTGCTCTGGATCCCCCGCGGTGACCAGGTTCATCGACGGATCCTCCATGGACTTCACGCCGACCAGACCACCGAGCACGCTGCCAGCAGTACCTGCATCGGCTCGATGGTCGAAATACCCGAGGAAGGGCCGCGCACTGGAGACAACCGACGGGTCGCCGTGACAGCTCTGGCCACCAGCAGCGCACGTGGCCTCGAAGATGGGCGACAGGACGTCGGTCTCGAACAAGATAGGCGTGGACAAATCGGCATTCGACACGTAGCGCGGACATCCCCCCGACGTGCCCGCATCGGCTGCGGTAGATGAGGAGGCGCACCCGAGCGACAAGCCGGCAAGCGCCGAGGCCGCAAGAACGGTGGGGAATAGCATTAGTGTGCGATCAGCACGGAGTTCTCCGACGTGATCAGCAGGGCGCCGGAAGGCGTCAGTGCCACAGCAAAGGGTTGATCGAGTTGCGCGGGCAATGGACCGAGAAGCACGCCCGGAATCAGACCGCCGACGGTCGTTGTCACAGCACCGCTAGAGACATCGACGTGGCGCACCGTATTGTTCGAGGTGTCCGCCACGAAGAGGTCGCCGGATCCGTTGGCTGCGAGACCGTTGGGAGAAAAGAATTGTGCGGCCACGCCCACGCCATCGCTTCGACCCCTCAATACGCTCCCGCCTCCCGCAAGCGTCGTGACCGAGGCGGTCGCGATCACGATCTTCCGTATTGATTCGTCCTGGTTGCCGGCGACGAAGAGATTGCCGCGACCGTCCGCCGCGATCCCGGTCGGCCCGTAAAAGCCCGCCTCGGTGCCGATGCCGTCAGCTCGAAAATGGAAGCGATACTTCCCCACGAACGTCGAGATCTCATTGCGCTTTAGATCCGCCACGACAATCGTATCGTCGGTGTAGTCGGTGATGAACAGCCGCCCTCCGTCGAGCGCCAATCCGGTCGGGGCGTCGAGACCGCTGTAGGCGGCTCCCGGCGCCGGCGCGAAAGCGGGCGTGCTCACCGTGCCCGCGCTCAAGTCGATGACGCGGATGGCTCGGTTGACCGTGTCGGCGACATAGAGTTTCTGCGCCACCCCGTCCAAGGCCAAGCCCTGTGGCTGGTTGAAGCGTGCATCGGCGAGCGACCCGTCGACCCTCCCCGCCTGCCCGACGGCGCCGGCCAGCGTCGTCACCTCACCGCTCGAGAGGCTGACCTTACGGACAGCATTGTTGTTCGTGTCGGCGACGTAGGCGTTGGTGCTGTCCGTGACCAGGGCCTGAGGTCCAAAGAAGCGCGCTTGCGCGGCAGCACCATTGGCGCCACCCATCGACTTCGCTCCAGCGAATGTGCCCACCGTGTCGCTGGCGAGCGCGAGCGTTCGGATCGCGTTGTTTTTGGCATCGACCACATAAAGAGTTCCCGAGCCGTCGTTCAGGAGCCCCGTGGGTGAGTTGAATCGCGCGTCGCCACCGGCTCCGTCCTCGAAGCCCGTGACCCCAGTCGTGCCGGCCAAGGACGTCACTGTCCCGTCCGGAGCGATGCGGGCGATCGTGTCGTCTGAAAGCGACGCGATCACGTCGCTGCCGTCGACTGCGAGACCGTCGGGCGTGGCCTGAAAGGTCGCAACGGTAGAGACTTTGCCCGTGTCCGTCGCTACTTTGCGAACCTCGTTGTTTGTGCTGTCGGCCACGTAAAGATTCCCGGACGGGTCCAAGGCGACGGCTTTCGGTTTGCCGAAGCGCGCAGCCGCGCCCGTACCGTCGACATTGCCGGGCGTCCCCGGACTCCCCGCGATGGTCGTCACGGTGCCGCTCGCGAGCGCGAGCTTGCGGATCGTGTTGTTGTCCGTGTCCCCGATGTAAAGGTTGCCCGCCGCGTCGAGCGCCAGCCCTTCCGGCTCTCGAAACAGCGCTTGGCTCACATCGCCATCGGTGGTGCCAGGCCCCGAGCCGGCGACGGTGGTCACCGCCCTGCTCGCGATATCGATTTTACGCAACAGG
>Ga0210409_10003597_pt1 | contig 17149 bp, 17 predicted proteins | sample IncBWH17MmetaG_FD_161649 | JGI IMG/M metagenome (GOLD analysis project Ga0210409, IMG submission 161649) | Forest soil microbial communities from Barre Woods Harvard Forest LTER site, Petersham, Massachusetts, United States - Inc-BW-H-17-M | ecosystem: Environmental > Terrestrial > Soil >...
TTGGTGACTCGCATCACATTTTGTTACAATTATGGTGTCTGGATAAGGGCTGCATCCCGCACCTAGGGAGTGGCACCGGAGGCCGACATGAGCATCATCCCGAATGGGGGCAATGGGAAAGTCACTGTCCCCGAACTACTTCAACGCAAAACCTCTTCTGCAGACTCTTCCGCACAAAAGAAGATCACTTGCCTTACGGCATACGACTATCCCAGCGCGCGTATCGTCGATGAAGCCGGCGTGGACGTCGTGTTAGTAGGCGACTCGCTGGGGATGGTGGTGCTGGGCTACGACAGCACGTTGCCCGTCACCCTCGATGAAGCCCTGCATCACACCAAGGCTGTCCGTCGCGGCGTTCACCACGCCCTCGTTGTCGGAGACATGCCCTACGGCACCTACCACGGCGAAATCCACGAAGCCATCCGCAACGCCATGCGCTTCGTGAAGGAAGCGGGCGCGGAAGCCGTGAAGATCGAAGGCGGCGAGCGCCGTCTGGAGCTGATTGCGCGGCTCACCGAAGCGGAAATCCCCGTGATGGGGCATGTGGGCCTTACGCCCCAGTCGGTGAACGCCATGGGCGGCTACCGCGTGCAGGGCAAGACTCCTGGAGCGGCGGAGCAATTGCTTCGCGACGCGCGCGCCGTAGAAGCCGCAGGCGCATTCGCCATCGTTCTGGAGGGCATTCCCCGCGAGGTGGCCGCCGAAATCACGCGTAGCGTGCGCATTCCCACCATCGGCATCGGCGCTGGTCCGGATTGCGATGGGCAAATCCTGGTGCTGCACGACGTCCTCGGGCTGACGTTCCAGGAGCCGCCCAAATTTGCTCGCCGCTATGCCAACATTGGCGACGCCATCTCTCAGGCCGTTCGCGAATACTGCGGCGACGTGCAAAGCGGCAGCTTTCCTTCCGACGCCGAGTCGTATCACTCGCCGGCATCGGTTGGCATGAAGGCGCGCAAAGCCATGTCGATTTCCCGGTAACTGAATGAGCGCGGTTTCTTTACGGAGTGCCTGAACAGGTTGCGGAAAAATTCTCCTTTTTAGGGGTCGGAGCGTTAGCTCCGACATCAAGTGCTTGGTTATCATTGGGCTTCAGCCCTTGAGGAAGTGGTTTCGGCATTTCTTCGCAGCCCGTGAAGCGATTCGGGCGCCTTTTTCAGTCAAAACCGATTTTCGCTGTGCACCAAGGAGGAATCCATGAAGCCGGAAGAGATGGTGGCTCTGTACGAATACAACGCTTGGGCGGACCGCCGCGCGCTGCAAGCGGCCAGCGCTCTCACTCGAGAGCAGTTCACAAAACAGTTGGGCTCCAGTTTCTCCTCCGTGCGCGACACGCTCTCGCACATCTATGGCGTTGAGTGGTTGTGGCTTGAGCGTTTTCAGGGGCGCTCCCCATCCGCCATTCCCGACGACGCGGAATTTGCTGATATCGCCAAGCTTCAGGCCAGCTGGGCCGCGTTTGAACCCACGTTGCTGAATTTTGTGCGCGGACTTACGCAAGAGCAACTGGATCGCGTGATGGAATACAAGACCATGAAGTTCGGCGTGTATCGCAATCCCTTGTGGCAATCCATGCAGCATCTCGTGAACCACGGGACCTATCATCGCGGCCAGGTCACCACCATGCTCCGCCAGCTCGGCGCGCAAGCGGTTTTGACCGACTTGATGCACTTCTACCGCGAGCGCGCCTCGGCCGCGGGAGCTTAGCCGCGGAATGGAGACAATTCGAACCATTGCCTGGATAAAAGAAAAAGCGCGGGAAGCGCGCCTGGAGCAACGCGCCATCGGATTCGTTCCAACCATGGGTGCGCTGCACGCTGGGCATCTGGCATTGGTCGAGCGCGCGCGACGTGAATGTTCGCCGGTCTACGCCTCGATTTTCCTGAACCCCACGCAGTTTGGCGCCAACGAGGATCTATCGAAATACCCACGCCCCTTGGAAGCCGACACAGAAAAACTCACCGCCGCCAAGGTCGATGCGCTTTTCTTGCCGCAGGCCGCGGACATCTATCCGCCCGGATTTTCGACCTTTGTCCAAGTCGATGGACTCAGCGAACGCTTGGAGGGCCAATCGCGCCCGAGACATTTTCGCGGCGTCGCCACAGTCGTGCTCAAACTGTTTGAGATTGTCCAGCCGCACTACGCTTATTTCGGACGCAAAGACGCGCAGCAAGTCCGCATCGTTCAGCAGATGGTTCGCGATCTGAACCTCGACACCGAAATTGTGGTTTGCCCGATTGTGCGCGAACCCGATGGATTGGCCATGTCTTCCCGGAACGCTTACCTGTCCGGAGAAGACCGCAAAGCGGCCACCGTGCTCTCGCGGGCACTACGCGTCGCGGAAAACGAACTAGCAGCGGGCGTGCGCGATTCGCTGGAATTGCAGCGTGCCATGCAGAAAGTTCTTGCCGCCGAACCGCGTGCCCGGGTTGACTATGCGGAGATCGTCGATGCCGAAACTTTTGAGCCTCTGGTGCGCGTCTCTCGCCGCTCCTATGCCGTTCTCGCCGTTCATGTCGGCAAGGCCCGGCTCATCGACAATCTGCTCATCGAGCCCGTTGGCGACGGATTCAAAACCGAACTGTAATTCCCACAATCACGCCGCCGCCCCCAGCCGCGCCAGCACTTCCGCCGCGTGCCCCTTGGCCTTCACCGGATCCCACACTTCCTCGATCTTGCCGCTCGGCCCAATCAAGTAGCTGCTGCGCACAATCCCCTGGAACGTGCGCCCCATGAATTTCTTCGTTCGCCACGCGCCATAGGACGTCAGCATTTTGTGCGTCGGGTCACTCAACAGAAAGAAATTCAGCCGGTGCTTGCTTCGAAAGCTTTGCAGCAGCTTGATCGGATCGGCGCTTACCCCGACGATCACCACACCCTGCTTGTCGAACTTTGCTTTTGCGTCACGAAACTCGGACGCTTCTACCGTTCAACCCGTGGTATTCGCTTTGGGATAAAAGAAAACCAGAACCCGTTTCCCTTTGAAATTTTCCAGAGACACTTCTTCGCCTTCATCGGAAGGAAGCACAAAATCGGGAGCTTTCTCGCCTATTTTCAGCATCACTGTCCACCTCGTCCTCAGATTCTCTTCGGTTCGATCCGTTTCTCCGCCAATTCCTTCACAAATATCCTTGTTCCTGCAGCCAGCCCGGCAGTTCAGCGCTCACACTTAGCGCTTCTCCCGCCGTGAAACGCACGGTCATTCCGAACGCGATGGCCTCCAGCGGAATCTTTTCATAAATAAAATCGGAGTCCACGATCCCCTGCACGTACGCCCGCGCAAATTTTTTCATGCCCAATATCCGGTACTGCTCAACGTGAACCATCTCGTGAAACAGCAAATCGATAGGCACTCCTCGATCGACGATCAGAACGCACTCGCCAAATGTGATTCCAGCCGCTGCCGAAAAATTGAGATGCACACGCTTCCCGATGAATTCCAGCTGCTTGAGAATGCCCCCGAAAAACGGTGGACTCGGCACCCGCTCAACCCGCGCCACACGCGCCTGCGCAAGGGTCTCCTCCGCAAAATGCGCCCTCAGCGTGGTGCGCTCACGATCCGTCAACGGCCGCGCAACAGGGAGATGTTCCGCGCGTTGCGACTCGATCCAGTCGTGCACTTTGCCCGCAACCACTGGGACGAAGCTTTGCAGCCAACCCACGTCTATTCGGCCAGTACCTTGCGAACGATTTCATTCACCGCTTGCGGATTCGCCTGCCCCTTCGTCGCGCGCATTACCTGGCCAACAAAAAACTTGAACACGCCTTCGTTGCCGGACTTGAATTTCGCCACGTTATCCGGGTTCTTCGCGATTACTTCGCGCGCGGCTTGCTCGATGGACGAGTCGCTCACTTGCGCTCCCAGGCCTTCCGCGGCAACAATGTCCGCCGCGGTCCGCCCCGACTCGAACATCGTCGCGAACACCTTCTTGCCCACCGCTCCGGTGATCTTGCCGGATTCAACCAGCGTCACGAGTTCCGCCAGCGCCGCCGCGCCCACCGGACTCGCGCTGATCTCCTTGCCCGAATCGTTCAGCCGCCGCAGCAGTTCCGTCTGCATCCAGTTCGCCGCGCTTTTGCCCGGCGCTCCCGCTTTCACCACCGCTTCGAAATAGTCCGCCAGTGCTTGCGTGTCCGTCAGCACTTCCGCGTCATACGCCGTAATTCCTAACGCCGAAACGAATCGCGCTCGCTTTGCGGTGGGAAGTTCCGGCAGCGACCGGCGAACTTCGTCGCGCCACGCCGAACTTACGTGTACGGGCAAAAGATCCGGCTCTGGGAAATAGCGATAGTCGTGGGCCTTTTCCTTCGAGCGCATCGGCTCGGTGCGTCCCGAAGACTGGCTCCACAGCCGCGTCTCCTGCCAAATTCGCCCGCCCGATTCCAGCACCCCGATGTGCCGTTCAATCTCGAATTCCAGCGCCTTTGCCAAATACCGGAACGAATTCAGATTCTTCACCTCGACCTTCGTCCCGAATTCCTTCGCGCCACGCAGCCGCACGCTCACGTTGGCATCGCAGCGCAGCGATCCTTCTTCCATGTTGCAATCGCTCACGCCGGTGTACAGCAAAATCTGGCGCAGCGTCGTAAGGTACGCGTAGGCCTCGTCCGGTGAACGCATATCCGGTTCCGAGACAATCTCGCTCAGCGGCGTCCCGCATCGGTTGAAGTCGACATAGGTCTTCTCGTCCGAGTGCGCGAATCCGTCGTGCAGCGATTTCCCCGCGTCTTCTTCCAGGTGCAGCCGCGTGATCCCGATGCGCTTGGTCTCGCCTTTGTGCTCGATCTCGATCCATCCGCCCGTCGCCAGCGGCAGTTCGTATTGCGAAATTTGATAGCCCTTGGGCAAGTCCGGATAGAAATAGTTTTTGCGCGCGAAGCGCGAGTGATCGTGAACCGTACCGTTCAACGCCAGGGCCGCCCGCATGCCCATCTCCACCGCGCGTTTATTCAAAACCGGCAGCGTTCCTGGAAGTCCCAGGCAAACGGGGCAAACATTCGAATTGGGAGCATCGCCGAAGCGCGTCGAGCAGCCGCAGAAAATCTTCGTGCGCGTCAGCAGCTGCGCGTGCACTTCCAGACCGATCACGACCTCATACTTAGCGACCATTTCTGGCGACACTGCGGATTCTGTGGCGAATTTGGTCATGGTGAAATAAAAGTATAGCAGAGGGGCGGCGCAACCGGGCCGCCCTCAGCATCTATGCGGGTACTCGCGATTCCGCGGCGCGAAGCGCGGGGCTCAGCCGCTCAACAAGCGCAAATCCACCGAACAGCATCAGCACGTACAGCGAATCGCTCGCCAGCGTGTTTCCGAAAAATGGGATTCCCGCCACATAGCAGCTCAACAAGCCGGCTGGAGATTTTGCATAGGTGTTCCCGAACGCCCACATCGGGAAGTTCGTCACCAGGAAAAACTGCGTAGCGCCCAGCAACGTAGCCGCCGAAAGACCCAGCGGCGACTGGCGATTGCGAAACAACCGGCCAATCAACACGCTGAGGCAAAAGCTCAGATAAACAATGGGGATCACCCGGTAAAAGCCGCTGAACCGGTGAAACCCGACGACCAAGTCACCAAAAAATAGCGCCGACAGTGGAAACAAAAATGCCGCCCACGGATTGCGCAGTTTTGCCCCGCCAAACAGCGCCATTGCCCCCACGGGAGTGAAATTCCAGGGATGCGGAAGTATGCGCACACACGCAGCGAACAGAATGAAACACGCAATCGCGAAGAAGCGCAGGAATCGAGCATCAGAATCGTGATTCATACGGTCGAACATTGTTTTTCTCCTTGGGAATCCGGTAATAAGTCGCAAAAGACAAAAGAATCGCGCTCCACAACCTGCCCGGTCACAACCGGCACAGCCGAGCAGAAAATTGGTCCATCGAAAACAAAGGTGTGGAATTCGCCATTTTCTCCACAGGGATCAACTTCAATCGGCAACTCCCGAAAAAAGTCGGCGTCCAATTCCCTGCCGGCGAAAGACTTGTCGAGTTTCCTCGGATCGATGCAAGCGGTCCTGGCGCGAAACCCGTCGGCCAGGAAGCGCGCCGCCAGTTCGCGCGTATCCACGTCCCACAGCGGAAAAAGCGCGGACATCCCTACGCGAGTGAGGTTTGCCTCGCGATAAGCGCGCAGGTCGCGCAGGAAAATGTCTCCGAAGCCCAGGTGCAGAATCCCACGCTCCCGATAGCGCAGGATCGCCTCCGCCATGCGGGATTCGTAGACAGTGTTGGGGCATTGCGGTGGAATGCGCACTTCCTCCAGCGGCAGCGCTATAGAAGCCGCTTGCTGGTGCAACAGTTCGCAACGCACGCCGTGCATACTGATGCGTTCGTAGCCTTCCGTGACCGTCGTCAACAGGCCGGCAACTTCAAACGCAGGGTCGCGCAAAAGACGGTGCAGCGCCATCGCGCTGTCTTTTCCTCCGCTCCACGCGAATATCACGGGGAACGCCATGGCTAGTTGCGGCCCGAGAATTGGTAGCGAAGCCCAATGCGCGCGTCGCGACCCAAAGCCGGATAGCCAAGCACGTCGGAATATTGTTTGTCGAACAGGTTAGTCGCCCGGGCATAAATCGAAAGCCCGCGATAAAACGTATAGCTGGTGGAAAAATCAAATCGCGCGTAACCGGGATTGCGCGTAAACCCGAGAAACAGAAAATCGCTGTCCGTGCGCACTCCTGTAAAATAGCCGGCCAATACCGCGTTGAACCTGCGATACGCCGCCGTCAGCGTAATCGATCCTGAATTCAACGGCCGCCGGATCAGCCGGTTGCCGGCGATTTCCGACGGGTCCGTGGCATTCGGTGATTTCAGCACCCGCGTGTCGTCGTAGGTGTAATTCCCGGTCACAAACAGCCACTTTGTCGCGCGCACCTCCCCGGAAACATTCACACCGCGCGAAAACGCCAGGTCCGTATTGAAGTAGCTGCCAAAAAAAGGACAGCCGGCCGGCCCCGAGGCTTGCCCGAAACTCACGATGTCGTAGAAGCGATAGTAAAAATAGTTGGCGGATACTTTGAATCGGTCGCCATCGAGTTTTTGATCCAGGCCCGCGCTCCAATTCTTGCTGGCTTCCGGTTTCAGGTTGGGATTTCCGGGATCGCACACATCGGTGCCGTACGTCTGATCAAACCGCGGTTCCTTGATTCCCTGCCCATAGAACATGCGCAGTTGTGTGTCGCCCCAGAAGCCTTTGCCGTAGCGCAGAAACGCGGTTCCGCCCACGCGCGGCACCACTCGCGTTCCGTAATAGCCGTTGTCCTCGGCGCGCGCTCCGAAATCGAACGCCAATCGCGACATCGGCAAGTAGCGGAAATCCAGATAGCCCGCTTGATTGTTGCGCCGCACGTGCGGTTGCGGCAGGTAATAGATGGATCCGTTTTCGACCGTGTATTGATATCCGGCCGTGGCCGCAAACTTCTGAATACTGTAGGTCGTCTGCGCCGTCACGCTCGCGACGTTGTAAGCGTACCGCGCATCGTACACAAAGTCGCAAAACTCCGCCGTCGCCACTGCGTTCGGATTCGTTTGCGGGCAGAACGCATTCGGGTCGGTAGCGTAAAAACTCTGCGTAGGATTGAAGCTGTGTTGCCGCATGTAAGCTTCAGCTCCCATCAATTCGTTTCGCCAGTGTGAACCGGTCGCGAAGTCCCATCGCGCGTTGGCGCTGAACAATTCCTGGTTATAGCGTTGGTACAAACTCGCTGGCGTAAACCCGATTTCCCCGGGAATCCCCGCGTCCCCTGAATTGTTCCGCAGCGTCAACCGCAGTTGATTCGTGTCGCTGATGGCATATCCGAAATTGCCCGAGAACGTGCGGTTGATGAAATCGCTATTCGGGTATTGACCGTCCGTCTGAAAATACGAAGCGGAGCCCGCATAATCGAAAGGGCCCGCCATGCCGGAAATTTGGCCGCCGCCGCGATAGGTAGAAAAACTGCCGCCCTCGGAAAATATGCTGAACGCGGGAACCACGGTGCTGCCGCGGTGAGAAATGAGCTGCACGACCCCGGAAACGGCATCCGTGCCGTAAATCGCGCTCTCCGCTCCGCGCACCACTTCCACCTTGTCCAAATTGTCAGTGGTGAGTATCGAAAAATCCACCGCGCCACCCGGCGGATTGATCGGCGTCCCATCCACTAAAACCTTCGTGAAATTCGAATTCCCGCCATCCAGAAAAATCGATGCCGTCCCATTTGGGCCGGTTCGCCCAAACGCCACGCCAGGGGTATAGATCAACAAGTCCGGAACGAACACCGCTTGCCGCTGCGCGATCTCTTCCCGCCCAACGATGGTGCTCGGCGCGGGCGATTGCTGCGCGCTAATCGGTTCCGCTTGCGCGGTCACCAGCACTTGGTCCGACAGGGGCTGCAGCTCCATACGAAAATTAAGCGTGCGAGTCTCACCGGCTGCCACTTCCACCGTCACATCGCGCGGCGCAAACGTTTCGCGAGAGAAATGCACTCGGTAGCGTCCCGGCGGCACGGACAAATCGTAGGCGCCATCGGTCGAAGAAGTCGCCGACCACACCGGCGCATCGGCCGCATTTTCCAGTTGCGCGGTTACGCGAACGCCTCCGACTCCACCTCCACTGGGGTCTGTCAAGTGACCACCGATATGAGCATCGGCAGGCTGGGATTGCGGAAAAACGCGTGCGGCACTGACGGACAGCAAGTACAGGCAAAAAGCAATATGAAGAGTTTTCATGGTTCCTCCGCTCCCTCACGCGCGGGAGCTCAAAGGTTGGCCAGCGCACCCATCAAACAAATCACGCTGGCTGCCGACCTCGCCGGTCTCCTGGCTTGGCAGAAGGGAACTCGCCGCATTCACTCATCGATTCATCGCTGAGTGAATCCAGTCCGAGTCCTCTCGCGGCCTTCCCGTAGCCAATCGCTCCACAGTGGCCGGCGAGCACTGCATCTGCCTTACAGTCGCGCGGCGGCGACGGTATTTCACCGTCTTCCCGAGCACGAGGTCTGCGGTAAATAGAAGGGGCAAAGCCCGCTGTGGATTGCCAGAATCGGCTGCACTGCACGCGGCAGCCGGGTTGGGGTTAACGTAGAGTACCGCTACATCTATGTCTTCGAAAAAAGCGTTACGCGTGGCCGGCCGGAAGGTGTCATCTCCACGCTCAATGGCGCCTGAAACACTTGCTCCAGCAATTCGCGCTGATAAACCGTTGCCGGCGGTCCCACCCGCAGACATTTCCCTTTCTGCAGCAGCACCACCTGATCCGCGTATTCGCCGACCAGATTCAATTCGTGGGTCACCACCACCACCGTGTAGCGGTTCTCCGCTGCCAGCCGTTTCAGCGACGCAAGCAGATCCACTTGCGCGCCGATGTCCAGGTGCAACGTGGGCTCGTCCAGCAGCAGTAGCAACGGCTGTTGCGCCAGCGCGCGCGCCAGAATAATTCGCTGCTTCTCGCCGCCGGAAACCTTGTCCATCCAACGGTCGCTCAGGTGCGATGCCCCGGTCTGCGCCAGCGCGTTTTCTGCGATCAACACGTCGTCCGAATTTTCAAAACGCAGCCCGCGCCCGTACGGATGCCGCCCCTGCAGCACAAATTCCCACGCCCGCGACGGGAACAACAGCCTGCTTTCTTGCTGCACCATGGCGATTCGCTGCGCACGCGTTTTCGCCGGCAGCGTGTGCGTCTCGAATCCGTTCAGAAAAATCCTGCCCGACATCGGCTGCAGCTCGCCCGAGATCAGTTTCAGCAAGGTGGATTTGCCGCTGGCGTTCGGCCCCAGAATCGCCACGATTTCCGCCGGCTTCGCCTGAAAGCTAAGCGCTTCCAGCGTGAACAGCGGCGCCTGCGAAGGATTCGGCGAGTACGCGTAACTGACTTGCTCCACACTGAGCCGCACATCGGATCCTGCCCGCAGTTGGTCCGCGCCCGCTGACGAAGGGACAGGAGACCGCAGTGGGCTGCTCATGCAATCCTCCTGCGCAGCAAATAGATAAACAGCGGCGCTCCCGCCATGGCCGTCATTGCTCCCACTGGCAGATCAGACGGAGCGACGACCGTCCGCGCCAGCGTGTCCGCAATCACCAGCGCGATTGCCCCGCCAAGCGCCGATGCCGGTATTAACATGCGATGGTCCGAACCAAAAATCAGGCGCATCACGTGCGGCACCAGCAGCCCCACGTAGCCAATCGCTCCGCTCACCGAAACGGCCAGGCCCGTCAGGATCGAGGCCGCGATATAAACCACAATGCGCACGCGCCTCACTTCCACACCCAGATGCATCGCCTCTTTTTCCCCGGCCAACAACAGATTTAGGTCCGACGACGTGGTGTAAATCGCGCCGGCCGCCACCAGGAACCCTATTCCCAGCAAGTACAGCAAAGTTTTGGGCTGCGGCGTCGACAAATCCCCCATCAACCAGAACGCCGTGCCCCGCAAATTGCTTCCAGACAGCGTCGTCATCAAGAACATGATCACCGCCGACAAAAACGAAGCGGAGATGATTCCGCCGAGAAGGAGCGTGGCACTTTCAATCAGCCCGTCGCGCATCCCCAGCAGATACACCGCGGCAATGGTGACAGCAGCCCCGATGAACGCCCCCAACGGCGTGATCAATCCCGCCAGCTCCGGCGAAATTGCCATGTGGCTTTCGGCGATCAACGCAATGATGGCGCCCAGCGCTGCTCCCGAAGAAATCCCCAGTACATACGGATCAGCGAGCGGATTGCGCAACAGCGCCTGAAAACTCGCTCCCGCAACCGACAGCGAAGCTCCCACCACGATTCCCAGCAGGATTCGTGGCAGCCGTATATCCAGCACAATCATTCCGTAGTCCGTCGAAATGGCGGACCTGCGCCCAAGCAGCACCTGGATCAGGTCCCTGCCCAATCCGTACAACGACACTTGCACCGCGCCCATCTTCAGCGATATGACCACGACCCCGAACAAAATCAACGCCAACAGCCCGCAACGGAGCAGCAACCGTTCCAGCGTCAAAGGGCGCATGCAGACTCCGCGAAGCACTCGTCGCTCGAAGAATCTGGCGCGAATAACGCTGCATGAGGATGTTGCACAGGACTTGTATTGTTCGTCGGCACGATTTCCTTTTCTGGGCTGGGGGAATCCTGAAACAACGCCGGATGCAACTGGTGCGCAAGGTCCTCGATCGCAGAAACGATGCGCGGCGCCGGCCGGTTCACCGCGTCACTGATCACCGCATAATGGCGAGTCCGCACGGCATCCAGCAGGTGCCACCCCGGCCGGTTCATAAGCGCCTCAAAGTCTCGTGTTCCTTCCGCCGCGTGCGCCGCCGCGAATACCAGATAATCCGGTTGTAGATGTACCACTTCTTCTAGGCTCATCTGTGGCCAATCCTGCGTCGAATCGACAATGGAAACCGCGCCCGCTTTGCGCAGCGCGTCCGCGATGAACGTGTTCTTTCCCGCGGAGATTAGCGGCTCCGTCCACACCACGAACAGAACATGCGTCGCAGGCGCGGACCGCAGTTTCTCCTGCAGCGTGGCCAACCTGAGATGCAAATCATCGCCCACCGCTTTGCCGGCCTGCGCCGCGCCCAGAATATCGCCCAGCCTTTCCGTCGACGAAATAATTCCGTCGATCGTGTGCGCCGCATCCGTCGAATAACTCGGAATGCCCAGTGTATCCAGCGCGCGAACGGTATCGAGCCGGTTCAAATCTTTGGTCACCAGCACCAGGTCCGGCCTCAGCGCCGCGATCTGTTCCAAGTTCGGATTGATCGCCCCGCCAACCTTCGGCTTTTTCTGCGCTTCCGGCGGATAGTCGCAATAGTCCGTGTCGCCCACCAGTCGGTCCTGCAGCCCCAGTGCGTACACCGTTTCCGTCAAATTCGGCGCCAGCGAAACGATGCGCGTTGGCACCAGCGGAATGCGCACAGTCCGGCCAACTTCGTCCATAACTTCATGCGTACTTGGCTGAGCAGCGGCCGATTTTGGCGCGTTCGCGTTCGTGTTCCCCTGCGCCGCAAGCTTCCCTGGGCACAAAAACAGCAGCGCGAACACCAATCGAATGGCGCGCGGGCCGCAATTGCACCGAACTCGTGGCACGAATTTCCCCTGACGAGAGTTGTGCGAGATCGTTCCCAACAAAAAAGCCCCTCGCGCGTCCAGGGGCCGTTTCCGGATGCTTCCTCTCTCGCGAAGGGCGCGCAACCGATGCGGCTTGAGAGGGTAGCCTGGCTGACGGCTTCGGAAGCCGATTCACAGTGGCGGGACCGCGGCCGATTTTCACGGCACTTCCCCACTTCTCGAGCCTGCAAATTGTAAATTCAGTTTACGGCGCGCCTCCCGCACTGTCAATCAATCGCCCTTTCCGCTCTTTCCGCTGTGCTGCGTTACCTTCCGCCAATGCCGTTCATCGAGTATCTCAACGATATGTTACGGTTTGATGCTAAGCCAGGAGGAACCAATGCCACCACAATCCAACGGCATTCTCGAATCCTCGTTGTACGTGAGCGATCTGCCGCGCTCCATTCGCTTCTACCAGGAAACGTTTGGGTTTTCTGTCATCAAAGAGTTCGGTGAGCGTGGTTGCGCGATGCGCGCAGGCACGCAACAGGTCCTACTACTGTTCAAGAAGGGCGCCTCAGGGGCGATGCAATCCCCTCACGACGGGGACGGCGAGTTACACCTCGCGTTCGCCATCGCTTCTGCCGAATTACCCAGTTGGGAATCGTGGCTCCAAGCGAGAGGAATAGCGGTGGAAGAGCAGCGCACGTGGGAATTGGGAGGTACGAGCCTGTACTTTCGCGACCCGGACCGCCATTTGCTCGAACTCGCTACGCCGGGCACCTGGTCGGTCTACTGAATTTCTGTAGCTCACCCCTTCAGGGGTGAGGCTCGTTGGTCTCTATTGCGACCACTCGGTCCGCGCGCGAGCACCGCAACAATTAGCTCTGCCGCCCAGCCTGAAAGGATTTTCGCAATCTTTTCATCCTGCCGAAACACTCCGCCCCTTAGCATAGCCTCTCCGCCACTGGAGGCCATATGATCCGCTTTCGCTTTTTGCTCGCGTGCTGTTTTTCTCTGACTTTTCTGTTTGTGTCCAGTGTTCTTGCCGACCCAACTTACACCGTGCATGTTTTTGCCACCGGCGCCGCTGTTAGCAGCACCGCGCCCGACTCTGTCACCTACGGCGATGGCTCGCTTTGGATCGCCTATCAAAATGGAGCCGACTCCACGGGCGCCAGCGGCTCCAGCACCGTCGTGCGCTACTCACCAAGCGGTGCGGTTCTCAATACCTGGACCATCAAGGGCAATGTCGACGGCTTGAACATCGACCCAACCTCCGGTCTTGTCTGGGCGCTTCAGAACAATGATGGCAACTCGGCTTTGACGACCATCAATCCGCTAACCAACGCCACCACTGCCTACACCTACGGCAACACCTACACGAATGTGGCCAACCGCGGCTTTGATGATTTGGTTTTCACTCATGGCAACGTCTTCATCAGTGAAACGAATCCTGCCAGCGGCACTGACGCGATCGTTGTCAAACTCACCTCCGGCTTGAACTCCCCGTTGCAAATCAGCCCGATTCTCAACTCCACGTTCACCGGTACGAATCTGGCTACCGGCATGCCGGGAAGCGCGACCATCACGGATTCTGATTCGCTGAAGCTCACTACCACGGGCGTTTTGGCCTTAACTGGCGAAGCAGACAAGACAATCGCTTTTATCACTAATCCCGGCACCGCCAGCCAGAGCGAAACATTCCTCTCTCTGCTGGCATCGGGTGGCGCGCCAATCACCGGTAACCCGGATGACACGATTTTCCCGAATGCCGCCGATGGCTACTTTTACATCGCGGACACTGGCGGGAATACCGTTTATCGCATTGCCGCCACTGGCCTAGCTCCCGGCTCGGTCTACATTGATGTCGGCACTGAGTTCGGCATCCTGGACACCAGCACCGGAATCGTCACCCCGATTTTCACCGGTGTCAGCCCCCATGGCGCCACTTTCGTCCCATTTCCCGAACCCAGCACAGTAACCCTAACCCTGGCAGGCATTCTCCTCTTTGCCGCTTTTTTCGCCGCTAAGCGACGGATGAATTCCTGTAGCTCACCCCTTCAGGGGTGAGGCGAGTTCGTCTCCATGACGGGTGCCACACGCCGCCTTCGCGTGTGGTTCCTGCGGTAGTTTTTGTAGGGACGGCCTTCCGAGGCCGTCCGCTTCGTTCCTGGTAGCACAGACTTCAGTCTGTGTAGGTTCTCCGTTGTTCTTGCGTGTTGCCCTGGGGGGTGGGCGTCCGCTCGCCCCTCAGCAATTACTTGTCTTTTCGCGGCAGCCATTCCTGTAGCTCACCCCTTCAGGGGTGAGGCTATTTCGTCTCCATGATGGGTGCCCGACACGCAGCCTTCGTGTGGGCTCTTGGGGTTACCCTGCACAGGGACGGCCTTCCGAGGCCGTCCGCTTCGCTCCTGGTAGCTCAGATTTCAGTCGGTGTGGGTTCTCGGTTGTTTTTGCGTGTTGCCCTGGTAGCGGCAGGCGTCCGCTCGCCCCTCAGCAGCCAGTCGTGTTTCCGTGGTTAGTCACGCCTTCCTTCCAAAGGGCAAGAGAAATCGATACGTGCAGCCTTTTGCCCAAATTGCGCAGCCTTTCAGCACTCGCCGAAATCGTCGCCCGTCTAAGTCCTGCGTTTACAATCGCCCGGAATCTGGCTGGCTAGTTGCAATAGGTCCGTTCAGAATTTCGTCGCTTTGAATTGGGAAGGAGCCGTCAGCCGCCCAGCCTCTCGGCTCCTTTCGCAATCTCAGTTTCATCGCACTTTTGACTACATCCCCTCGGCCATGCCCTGGTTCAGCAACACTTTCACGTCCACGCGACGGTTCAATTCCCGTCCCTGTGGGTCGCTGTTGCTTGCCGCTGGATGAGTCGCCCCGTACCCTGCAGGTGCCATGATCCGCCGCATTGGGATATTTCCCTTTTCGAGCAGATACTGCGCCACATTCGCCGCGCGCTCTTCGCTCAGCTTTTGGTTTTCTTCTTTTGTGCCGGTCTTGGAGGCATAGCCCGCGATTTCGATCAGGTATCCGTCAACGCCTTTCGTCGCTGCCGCCACCATGTCCAAGTCCGCTTTTGCCGCCGCATCCAAACTTGACTGGCCGGTCGCGAAATAAATTCCCGCTTCCGCCACAGCCTTGTACTCGTCCATATCCGAAACGCGTTGGTTCACCATCCGTACGGCCGCTGCGTCCACCACCGCCATGTCGCCCGCCGTCGTTGCCGCTTGCCCCGCTGCATTCGCCGTGTCTTGCGCCTGGTTCGCCGAAGCCTGCGCCTGCTCCGCAGCTGCTACGCCCTGGTTCGCCGTCGTTTGTGCTTTCCCCGCTGCCGCCTTGTTAGCCATGACCTGTTGCTCTTCCGCTACTTCCACCGCAAACACGTCCGGAACAAATGAGATTTTCTTGGCCGCCAATTGTCCCTTTGCGTTTCCTATGCCTTCCGCCTCGATGGTCAAGCCCGGCACCATCGCGGTCAGATCCATATCCTGGTGCCGGAAAAATTCATACTTGCCCTTTTTCCGCTCGATTTTCGTGTCGTCAGAAATGGCAATCACCACCGGTTGTCCCGTTTTCTTATCCTTGACCTTCACAAAGTCTCCGCTGCGCGAAACGATTGTTCCGGTCACCTTGGACTTCTCATCAGCATTGATCTGTGGTCTGCCGGCCGCGCTTGCACACGTCAGAGCTCCCAGCAGCGCTACACTCAATGCACCTCCCAGAATCGATGCCTTCCACTTCTTAGTTTTTAACGCCATTGCAATTCCTCCGGTAGGTACCTTAGCCTCGTCAAATAGCGGTTGTTCCCTGGCACGCGTTCCGCGCTCGCCCAACCCAAAATTGACACGGTTCAGATGACCTCGTTGATCAGGACATCATGCTCGCTGTTGCAAGCTTGCTGTTTTTGACAGATTCCCAACAAACAGACCATTGTCAGTACTGACAGGGTGCTTCAAATTTCTTGTGCTGTCCCCGACGGCTAACGCGATGTTACTTTTGACAATTACACCCTCCTGGCACCAGCGAGACCATGTCAAAGGGACTCCAATGGGCACAAATGCGGATTCCAGTCTCAGCCATACTCTCGCTGAAGCTTCTTTTGTCCGTGGCGGCCCGTTTTATCGAGCGCAGCAGGCGCTCGGGCTAATCCACCCGAATCATTGGAACCTGCCGGCGCATCGCGGTTCTGATCGTCATCACCTGCCTCTGCTTGTGCTCACCACCCTTTTGAATCTCCAAGGCTTGAATTCCCTGCTGCGGGACTATCGCGTTCACGCTCGACTGCTCGTCTCCGTGCCAGCGCTGTTGTTCGGTGAGCTTCTTATGGAGGCGCGATTCCGCGCCGTGATGGCTCATATCCGCCAATCCCGCCTGCTGCAAGCGCCGGACCTCGAATACATGGATGGCGTGATTGCTACCCTGGTGCGTTTGCGCGACTCATACCTTCCGGAGCTTGCGGTTCTGGTGCTTCTGATTATTCACACTGCCGTCACATACAAAGGCCTGGTGGACCCCACGCCATGGCTGGCGCGAGGATCAGGGAACAGTCTCCAGCTAAGTGCGGCCGGTTGGTATACCGTTCTGGTGCGCGCACCGATTTTCCAGTTCTTGCTGGGTCTTAGCCTCTGGAAATGGCTGCTCTGGGCGATTTTTGCGTTCAAGTTGTCGCAACGCAATTTGCAGTTGGTCCCTACGCATCCGGATAAACGCGGAGGCCTCGGGTTCCTCAGCCTCACCCCAGCGGTCTTCGCGCCCATCACTTTTGCCGCCGCGGCGGTAATTGGAGCAACCTGGCGATACGACATCCTTTATCACGGCGCCCACTTGAAGAATTTCATGCTGCCAACCATTGCCCTCGGAGTGATCGTCGCTTTCGTCGCACTTGGCCCATTGGTCTTTTTTGTTCCCCGTCTGTCGGCATTGCGCCGCAAAGGAATTCTGGAATACGGGATACTCGGACAGTTGCATAGCGCCGAGTTTCACGAAAAATGGATTCTGCATCGTTGCGGTCATGAAGCCGAATTTCTCCAGGCTCCCGAGAGCAGCGCCCTCGCGGATTTTGGTCAGAGTTACGAGAAGATTGAACAGCTCAGCCCTTTCCCGGCAGACAAACAGGATTTGATTCCCCTCGC
>Ga0210409_10003598_pt1 | contig 17149 bp, 16 predicted proteins | sample IncBWH17MmetaG_FD_161649 | JGI IMG/M metagenome (GOLD analysis project Ga0210409, IMG submission 161649) | Forest soil microbial communities from Barre Woods Harvard Forest LTER site, Petersham, Massachusetts, United States - Inc-BW-H-17-M | ecosystem: Environmental > Terrestrial > Soil >...
GCCTTGTTTCCGAGATCGTCACCACCGCGCGCTCGGAGAAAACACGCGCGCGGGTGAAAGAGCTCGGCGTCGTCGATGCCGTGGTCGAGACCAATGTCGAGGCAGTGAAAGGCGCCGACCTCGTCATCCTCTGCATCCCCGTCGGCGCCTGCGGCCCCGTGGCGGCGGAAGTCGCAGCTCACCTTGCGCCCGGCGCGATCATTTCCGACGTCGGCTCGGTCAAGGGCGCGGTCGTGCGCGAGATGGCGCCGCATTTGCCGCCAAACATCCATTTCGTCCCGGCGCATCCGGTGGCCGGCACCGAGCATTCCGGCCCCGACTCCGGCTTCGCCGAGCTCTTCATCAACCGCTGGTGCATCCTGACGCCACCCGAAGGCACCGACGCGAAGGCGACCGAGAAGCTCCGCGCATTCTGGGCGGCGATGGGCGCCAAGGTCGAGGTGATGACGCCGGATCATCATGACCTCGTGCTCGCTATCACGAGCCACCTGCCGCATCTGATCGCCTACACCATTGTCGGCACCGCCGATGAGCTGGCACAGGTGACTTCGTCCGAAGTGATCAAATTCTCCGCCGGCGGCTTTCGTGATTTCACCCGCATCGCCGCCTCCGATCCGACCATGTGGCGCGACGTGTTCCTCGCGAATAAAGAGGCTGTGCTGGAAATGCTCGGCACCTTCAACGAGGATCTCTCAAAACTCACCCGCGCGATCCGTCGCGGTGACGGCGAAGCGCTGTTCGACCATTTCACCCGCACCCGCGCCATCCGCCGCGGCATTGTCGAGACCGGCCAGGACTCCGCCGCGCCCGACTTCGGCCGCCCGCACGCGCAACTGGATAAGAAGTAAGGTTGGGGCAACCCGCACTTCACCTCTCCCGCTTGCGGGGGAGCGTAGGCCGCCTTTGGCGGCCGTCTCTTGAGAACGCCGAAGCAAAGCTTCGGCTATGTCGCATCGAAGATGCGATGCGGGCGGGGGCTCTCTCCACTCGGAACAGTGCGGCTCGCGGAGACACCCCCACCCCGGCCCTCCCCCGCAAGCGGGAGAGGGAGGGCACCGTCATCACGGCTGCTAATTGAACGGATAATACCGCAGCTGGCTCATGACGATGTTGTCGTCGGTCTTTGGCGCGCCGCCGACGCCGTCGAAGGCAAAGCGCTGGTTGTAGGAATATTGCACGCCGGCTTTCACCGTGCCGTACTTGCCCTGATAGACCGTGTCGTAGAAACCGGCCGTGAACTGCCGGATCTCCTTGGTGTTGCCATTGCAGGTCGCGGCCGCCGAGTTCTCGGTATTGCAGCCCGTGTTGTTGTAGAGCGGGTTGCCATAGCCGAACGGCACGGTGCCGACATCCATGAACGCGGCCTTGGTCTTCTCGATGCCGGCGTAGGTGTAGAGATCGAGCGTCGGTAGTGTGTGCCAGATCAGGCCGACCGCGGCGGCCGTAATCTGAAGCGGCAGGATGGTGCCATCCTGCGCCAGCGCCGCATCCGGGAACGGCGTCGCCGTGAAGCGGCCGAGTGCGCCCTGGGCGCCATAGACCTGCAGGTCCAGCGTCTTCGGGATCAGCTCCGCATTGATGTGGCCGCCGAAGCTGCCGGTGTCGTAGGTGTGGTTCGAGAAGTTGAAACGATCGAGGAACTGGCGATACATCGCCCAGGCTTCGAAGTGCAGGTGATAGGGCCCGAGCCGCGGGTCCCACGCCGCCTTCACGGTCACGTCGGGCACCTGGTTAAGGCTGACGTTGTTGGCGTTGTTAAAGAAGCTGCCGCCCGGTCCTGTCAGGTTGACCAGCAGATTCGAGTTCAGCACACCCTGCGGTCCGACCGCAGGCGTGCCGACGGTCGGCGTATTGCCGCCGAAGAACGACGTCTGCGGGTTTTCTGCCGAGGCCGCGATCTGCAACTCCGGCCCGACATTTTGCCAGACGCGGATACCGGGCTCGCGCGCGGCGAGAAAGCCGGGCACGGATTCGAAATCGATCACGCCGGGCGCGTCGACGCCGATCGGATCGATGCCGGACTTGCTTGGCGCGTTGAGCGACCAGGATTGGCCGGCCATCACGTGGAAGCCCAGGTCAGTACGATCGACCCGCAAGCTCATCTGACGCATGCGCGGGTTGAACGAGTTGGTCGCCACCGAGTTGGCGGTCTGGGCCGCGCCCTCGAAGTCGATTTCGCCGTAACCCGCGACATGGGTCGAGGGATCGACGTCGCCTTCAACCAGCGCCGAGAAGCGGCTCTGGCGCGCCGAGAAGCGCGATTCCGGGATGTCGAAGTTCTTGCTCTGCGCGAACGGAATGAAATTGTAGATCGAACCGGTATCGGAAGCCAGGTTGCGCGTCCTGTAGATGTCGGTGAGATCGACCCAGCCGCCGAAGGTGATGGTCACGCCCTTGTAGCAGACCTTGCCATAGGGGCAGGCATCAGCCAACGCCTTGTACGGCAGGGTGGCGGGCACGGGCGGTATCGCCCTGGTCTGCGCTTCGATCTGGCGTTCCTTGCGCGCCTGATCGTCGACGCGCTGCTCGAGCTGCTTCAGCTTGGCCTGAAGCGCGCGGATTTCCGCAGCCGGGTCGTCTTCGGCAAAAGCCTGGCTTGCCGAAAGCAATAGACCACCGGCAACGATGAAGTTGAATAATCGCACATAAGCCTCCCACTCGATGAGAGGAAGCTTCCCCGTGCACATCGCATCTCGCTTCGAGATGTGTGCGTGCCCCCTCCTAAAAGTGAGAGACTTGCGAAGCGGTTCCGATATTCGCGCCGCCGCGCTGATTCCGACATCACGATTTTCTGCGGAAGCCTTCGGGAATTTTTTGTGCGCTCGTCCGATATCGCGCGCGCGGATAAAAGTGTGCGGCTCGCATGAGCGTCGCGGCCTTAAAAAGCCTGGGCTCAGCCGGGGCATGGCCGAGCCCAGTCAGTGGGGTCACACGCGCTAGAAGATGGGGTATCGAGAGCTCAGTAGCGTCGCACGGCGGCGCCGTGACGCGGGCGCACCGACATCTGGGTGCTGGCAACCGGAGCGTCGCGCAGCGTCGAGGCCATCGCATTCGACGAAGAGGATGACGGCGACGGACCCACATTGAGGACGTCGGCGTTCGGATGATAGAATGAATAGGAGCCGGGCTCGTCGAGAGCCTGCCACGCCGAAGCGGGTGCCGCGGCGAACGCAGAGAGCCCGGAGAGCGCAAGAGCGGCAGTAATGATTTTGAGGCTGGTCATGTTTTCCTCCTGATGCGCGGCCCGCAACATATGCGCGCCGTTCACAGACATGACTGGCAGCCAGGCCTTCTCATTCCCGCCAGGCAATCACGCTTCGGCGACCAAGGCGTGAAATGTCGTCTTCGTGAGAGGTCGTCCTGGCGACGTGTCCGCCGTAGCTCGAAGAGCGAAGGCGGAAAGCCGGGACGACAGTGAAGAGAAGGTTAATACAGCGGCGGCGTCTGTGCGACCTTGAGCGGTCCGAGGAAGACTGCGCCATCGACGAAGCGCAACGGGAAGGAGCGCGCCTTCTTGCCCTCGAGCACGGCTTCCTTGCCGAGCGCGTTGATGCCGACGGCGACGCCGACATTGGCGTTCTGCTTCACCACCTTGCCGAGGCCGGGAATGGCGCGGTCGAGCGCGCCGAAGAGATTGTTGATGTCCTGCGTCTTGACGCCGGGCGCTACCTTATCGAGCGTCTCCTGCGGCACGCCCTGATCCAGCATCTTGTCGATGCCGAGCGCGGGAATCACCTTCTCGAGACCGGTGACCGTCATCTGCAACTCGCCGTCGATATGTCCGCTCGGGCTCAGGCCCAGCGTACCGGCCGCAACCGCGATCAGGTCGCCCTGCTGCACGCGCGACTGCACGATCTCGACATGGCCGCCGGCGGCCTGCAATTCGCGAAACCGCACCGGCCAGGGTTTGGGCGAGAGATCCTTCAAGCCGCTGACGATGGCGTGCACGTCAAGGTCGAACGGCGCCGCGAGCAAGGGATGCACGCCCTGGATGCTGCCCTGGTTGATCTCAAGCGCGCTTTCGATGGCGGGATGATCTGATGTCGAGCCCTGCGCAATCCGGCCGTGCAGCTCGATATGTTTGGCGTTCGCGAGCGGCACCTGCACCGACTGATCGATGCGCTCGAGCTTGGCGTCGTTGAACTCGATGGAGGCGCGCTCCGGCGTGAATGGCAAGCCGGCGATACTGGCATGGCCGAGGCCCCAGCTCGCGGCAAAGGACTGGCCCTGCCCGTCCGACAGCGTGGCGGGCGAGGCAAATTCCGCGATCACGCGTTTGGGATCATAGACCTGCGCCACGACCAGGATCTGGCCGAGCTTGGCCGTGACCGGCGTCGCCGACTGGCCTGCCGCCTGCGACTTGAGCGCGACGCTGGCGCCCTCGCAGGTGACCTCGAGCCGGAACGGAAAGCCACCGACCGAGCGCCGGGCGCAATCATAATCGCGGCCGGATTGGGCCTCGTGCGCGCGCCAGGCATCGGCCTGGACGTCGACTTGCGAGGCCGCAAAGAACCAGAACGCGCTCCAGGCGATCGCAATGATCAAGAGCAGCACGGGAGCGATGAAAATCCGCCAGCGCTTGGTGCGGCGCGGCGCGAGGGCAATGTCGGTCATCGGCGACCCTTTGATCGGCAATTTTGGCAATAAAGCGGTGAGAAGCCGCCTTAACAGGTTAACGCCTTTTCACGGAACGCAATTTTCTGCTAGTCGATGGGTGGAAAATGGCATCCATCATCCACCCCGAAGCGGAAAAATCCAGCGAAAATTCCAAGGAAAACTTGGAGGGCGACCTCTGGGTGTTCGGCTATGGCTCGCTGATGTGGCGGCCGGGCTTCGACTATCTGGAGAAGGTTCCGGCACGGCTGATCGGCGAGCATCGTGCGCTCTGCGTCTACTCCTTCGACCATCGCGGCACTCCCGAACGGCCGGGCCTTGTGCTCGGCCTCGACCGCGGCGGCGCCTGTCGCGGCATCGCCTACCGTGTGGCGGCGAGCCTGCGCGGCGACACGATCGCCTATCTGCGCGGTCGTGAGCAGACCACCAATGTCTATCGCGAGGTGATGCGCTCGGTCTGGCTCGACAACGAGCCGCGCGAGCGCGTCAGCGCGCTGACCTATGTCGCCGACCGCGGCCATGTTCAATATGCCGGCCGCCTGCCGCTGGCCGAGCAGCTTCGCATCGTGCAGCGGGGACACGGCCGCTCCGGCAACAACCGCGATTATGTGCTCTCGACCGTCAAGGCCATCGAAGCCGAAGGCTTTCGCGACGCCCCGCTGCATCAGCTCGCGCTGATGCTGCACGACGCGCACCCGAAGCAGGCCGAGGCGCCGGCGGTGTGAGGGCGTTTGTGTCGCACTAACCCTGCGGAATCCCCCCGAACAGTTCCTTCTGCTCGGCCTGCGCCGCAGTTACGATCCGGTTGGTGGCCCCTTCGATCACGCTCTCGATGCGCGTCAAAAACTCCTCGCGCTTCAAGCCTGGCGGGATCGGATCGAGAAACTCGACGACCAGCGTGCCGGGATAGCGCATGAAGGTGCGGCGCGGCCAGAACAGGCCGCTATTGAGGGCGACGGGCAGGCAGGGCACGCCGCAATCGACATAGACCATGCCGACGCCGGCCTTGTAGTGCGGCGGCGCGCCGGGCGCGGTGCGGGTGCCTTCCGGGAAGATCACGAATTGCCGGCCGCGGCGCACTTCTTCCTCGGCGCGGCGCAGCACCGCAAGCAGGGAGCGGCCGCCCTTGGCGCGATCGATCGCGACCATGTTGGTCTTGATGACGAAGAGGCCGAAGATCGGGATGAATTTCAGCTCGCGCTTGACCACGAAGAACGGCGCCTCGAAGAAGTGAAGCAGCGAGATCGTCTCCCACATCGACTGATGTTTCGAGGCGACGATCAGCGGGCCTTTCGGGATCTTCTCGACACCGCGGAACTCGACCTTGATGCCGCAGATCACGCGCATCAGGATGATGTTGCTCTTCGCCCACCAGCTTCCAACCCTGAGCATCACCGCGCGCGGCATCACGAAGGTCGGCAGCGCCACCAGCGACCATAACAGGAAGACGATGTAGAACAGGATGTTGAAGACCAGCGAACGCAGGAAAATCAAAGTCATCGCAAAACCTGTGGAACCCCTGATCAATTGGCGTCGGCCGTCGTCGGACGGCGGGGCGGCAGCGAGCCGGTGGGCTGCTCGAAACCCTCGAGCGGCAGGTCCAGGCCGAGATCGGCAAGACGTACCCGCAAGCCAGCTGCGATGTATTTCACATATTCCGACAATACCAGCCGGAACGTCGCGCCGCTCTCCCACCACGGCTCATCCCGCCATTTCTCGCCGACCACGGAATAAGGGATCAGCGCGATATCCGGCATGGCATGCGACATCTCGAGCACGGCACGCGGCATGTGGTAGTTCGAGGTCACCACGATCAGCGATTTGAAGCCGCGCTCATGCACCCAGCGCTTCGTCTCCGAGGCATTGCTGCGGGTGGAAACCGCCGAGCGGTCGAGATCAACGCAGCAATTGAACAGCGACTGGCTGCCCGGCACCGCGCGCGAGATATCGCTGCGGGAAATATCGCTGGCCGAGCTCGACGGATGCACGCCCGAGATCAACAGCCGCTTGCCGTAGCCGGCGGCCAACAGCTCCATCGCATCCGAGACGCGGGAGGAGCCGCCGGTGAGCACCACGATGCCATCGGCCTGGCGCTCGGGTCTGGTTTCGGTATTGCGCAGTTGCGACAGGAAGACAGCGAAGCCGAGCGCGATAGCGACAAGGAATGCGAGCGGCAGCACGGCGCTCGCGCGTGAGCGTCGGCGCGGCACGCGCGAAGACGCGTTCGGCGATCTATCGTCGGACTGCGTGGTCATGCGCGATCAGAAAACCCTTCCTCGATCGATCTTAGAAAGCTTTTCCGGCGAAGTGGAGTCCGGTGATCGGAGGATGGCCCCGAAAACCCTCGTTCCAAATCGTTATTCAATGTCATCGAGGGTGGCAAACAGCGTGCGCCGCGAGGCCCAGGCGGTGATCGCCGCGATCATGACCGCCTGGATCGCCAGCACCAGATAGCCGGAGGGGCGCAGCGAAAACGTGCCGAGCAGCCCGGCAAACTGGTCGCCGACCGGCGTGCCGGAGAACCAGCCCGCCATCGATTCGGAGAAGCCGAAGAGGAGCATCGCCGCTCCACCGCCGATGACGCCGCCTTCGAGTCCGAGCAGCAGGAAGTGGCGGAAGAAGCGGTCGGCGATGAAGCGGTCGCCGGCGCCGACGAAATGCAGCACCTCGACGATCGGGCGGTTGGACGCCATGGCGCCACGGGTCGCAAAGGAAACGGAGATGATCGTGGCGATGATGACGAGCGCGAGGATGCCGAGTCCCGCCGCCACGGTGGCACCGCTCATCGAGCGCATCCGCTCGATCCAGGCGCGGTGGTCGTCGACGCTCGCGGTCGGCGCCACTTGCTGAACGCGGCCTCGCAGCGTGGCGAGATCGAGCGTCGTGCCGGGCGAGACCCGCGCCACGATGACACGCGGCACGGGCAAATCGTCGAGCGAGAGCCCGCTGCCGAGCCACGGCTCCAGCAGGGCGGAGGATTCCTCCTTGGTGAACGGCCTGGCATCGATAATGCCCGGCTGCGTGCGCATGGCATCGACGAGCGCGGCGACGTCCTTGTCGAGATTGCGGCCGGCCTGCGGCCGCACCTGGATGGTGATTTCGCTGCCGACTTCCGACTGCCATTCCGTTGCCGAAGCGCTGATCAGAAGCACAGCGCCCGTCGTCATCGAGGCAAGGAAGGTCATGATGGCGACGACGGCGACCAGCGCGCGGCCGGAAATCGAGGCCCGCGGGACGATGGGCGACTGAATGCGGGCGCGCGCGGGAAGCTGCGGACGCTCGTCACCGAGGTCCACCAGCGGCACATGCTCGTCGATCCTACTCATAGATATGCAAGCGTCCCTGGTGCAGCACCAGCCGCCGCGCTTCATACTGGTCCATCAAGGTAATATCATGGGTTGCGATCACAACCGCAGTACCCGTCTTGTTCAATTCGATGAACAGCCGCAGCAGCCGCCGGCCCAGGGTCGGGTCGACATTGCCGGTCGGCTCATCGGCGAGCAAAAGCTGCGGCCGGGAGATCACGGCGCGCGCGATCGCCGCGCGCTGCTTCTCGCCGCCGGAGAGGATCGGCGGCAGCGCGTCCATGCGCTCGCCGAGGCCGACCCATTTCAGGAGGTCGATGACCTCCTTGCGGTAGCTCGATTCTTCGCGGCCCATGACGCGGAACGGCAGCGAGACGTTCTCATAGGTCGTCATGTGGTCGAGCAGGCGGAAATCCTGCAGCACGATGCCGATCCGCTTGCGCATGTCGGCAATGTCGTCCTTGCCGAGCAGGGAAATGTCGCGGCCGAACAGATTGACCAGCCCCCGGGTCGGCCGCAGCGACAGGAACAGCAATTTGAGCAGCGAGGTCTTGCCGGCGCCGGAGGGCCCGGTGAGGAACTGGAAGGAATGGGCCGGGATCAGGAAATTGAGGTCGCGCAGAATCTCCGGCCCAAGGCCGTACCGCAGTCCGACATTTTCGAACCGAACCAAGCTCAGCTCCGTTCGACGGCCGACAAGGCGAACCCCAAAACCTTAAGCAGGACGGTTTTTGCGTCCGTTATGGTTTCCGGTTCGTTAACGGTCGCCTTGTAGCATCCTGGTGTCACGAATCCGACCAGCATGAGCGCTCCATGCACATCGTTTGCCCCCATTGTACAACGTCTTATGCCATCAATCCGGCCACCCTTGGGGAGGCCGGGCGCACGGTGCGCTGCGCGCGCTGCAAGGAAGTCTGGCTGGCGCGGCCGGAGGACGCGGTCGAGCCCGCCATGGCCGAGGCCGGCCGCAGCGCCCGGGAACGCGAGATCGCGGCCGAATGGGACGCGGCAGGTGGCGAGGACGATGCCGGGACCGCCCCCCATGTCGACAGCCCCCCGCTCGCCGGTGGCTGGCAGTCCGACGAGGACGCTTCCGCCGACGGCAAATCCGACTGGATCGCGCTGGTCCGCGATTCCGGCGACACTGAGGAGGTCGAGCGCGAGCCGCGCGGGGCCTGGTTCGGCGATCTCCTCAAGCGCAACCGGCCGGCGCAGGCCAGCAGCCGGCTGGGACTCCTCACCGGACTTCCCACCACGGTTGCCGCCATGGGCGCGCTGGTCGTGGCGCTCCTGGTCTGGCGCGCCGACGTGGTGCGCCTGTTGCCGCAAACCGCCAGCTTCTACAAGCTGGCCGGGCTTGGGGTGAACCTGCGCGGCGTGAGCTTCAAGGACGTCAAGGTCTCGACCGAGACCGTCGAGGGCAAGTCGGTGCTGGTCATCGAAGGCGTGATCGTCGACGAAACCAGGAAACCGGTGGAGCTGCCGCGGCTGCGCTTCTCCGTCCGCGACGCGCAGGGCAGCGAAATCTACGCCTGGAACACGGTGCTGGACCAGACCACGCTGCAACCGGGCGAGCGCGCCTGGTTCAAATCCCGCCTCGCCTCGCCCCCCGCCGAAGGCAAGAGCATCGATATCCGCTTCTTTAACAAGCGCGACGTCGCCGGCGGCAGTGTATGATGGATGTGCGCGTCCATCGCGCTTGAGTAACGGGTCTTTTTCGACATGCCGCGCGTCCTGATCGCCGACGACGAAGCCTCGATGCGGGCACTGGTGGCGCGCGCGATCGCCATGGACGGGCACGAGACCGTCACCGCGCAGGACGGCGCCGAGGCGCTGGAGATCCTGGCTCGCGAGGGCGGCGCGTTCGATCTGCTGCTCACCGACATCCAGATGCCGATCATGGACGGCATCGCGCTCGCGCTATCGGCGGCGCGGGATTTTCCGAGGCTGACGATCCTGCTGATGACCGGCTTCGCCGACCAGCGCGAACGCGCCTCCAACCTCAACGCGATTGCGCATGACGTAATCACCAAGCCGTTCTCGATCGCCGACATACGCACCGCCGTGGCGGACGCGCTGGCGTCGAGGAAGGGGTAGGCGCTCGTTCTGCCCTCCTCCCCTTGTGGGAGAAGGTGGCGCGAAGCGCCGAATGAGGGGTTCTATCCGCGCACTCGACGTTGACGATAGAGCCTCGCAAGCGGAGACAGACCCCTCACCCGGAACGCATCTTCGATGCGTTCCGACCTCTCCCACAAGGGGAGAGGTGAAGAACCTCAATAATCCTTCAGCAGTCGCTCGATGTAGTCGAGCTCGGTCTGCGACCTTGACGGATCCGCCAACCGGCGGCGAAGCTCTTCGAGGATGCGGCGGACCTTCTGCACGTCGATCTCGCCGGGGATCATCTTCGACAGCTCGTCATAGTCGTGCGAGCGCAGCGGGCGGCCGAGCGGGTCGGTGCCGTTGTTGCCGGCCTGCTGGCGGCCGGCGCGGTCGCCCGGGCTCTGGCCGTCGCCGTCACCCTGCTGCATGGCCTCAGCAAGTTTCTGCGCGCCCTTGCGCAGCGCTTCCACAGCCTTGCCCTGCGCGTCCGTCGCACCATCGGCATTGCCTTCGCCGAGCTTGCTCCCGGCATCGCCCATGGCGTTATCGGCATCGCCCAGGCTATCGCCGTCATCGTCGCCCTGGTCGGCCCCCTGTTGATCCTGGTCGCCTTTCTGGCCCTTTTGGCCCTGCTGGCCCATGCCGCGCTTGGCAAGCTCCTGCTGGAGCTGCTTCAACCGGTCGCGCAGGCCCTGCTGATCCTGCTGCAGGTCGCCCATGCTCTGGTCGTTGCCCTGCTTTCCGCGCATGCGATCGCGCCGCGAATCCTGACCCTGCTTGAAGGTCTTGTCGCGCAATTGCTGCTGCTTGCGGATCATGTCGTCGAGCTCGTTGAGCGCCTGCTCCATGTCGCTGTCGCCCTGATTGGGCTGCGCCATCTGCAGGTTTTCCAGCATCTGCTGGAGCTGATCGAGCAAGGCCTGCGCGCCTTCCTTGTCGCCCTGGCGCGACAGCCGCTCCATGCGGTCGATCATGTTGTTGAGATCCTGCTGACGCAGGATCTTGGTGTTCTGGTCAAGCGGCCGGGCGAGCGCCTGCGGATTGTTGCGGAACTGCTCGGCGAGCTGGCGCATGTAATTGTCCAGTGCCTGCCGCAAATCCTGCGTCAGCTTCTTGATCTCCTCGTCGCTGGCGCCACGCTCCAGCGCCTGCTTCAAGGCGTCCTGTGCCGCGCGCAGCGCCTTGTCGACGTCGGTGATGTTGCCGTCCTCGATCGTGACCGCGAGCGCCCAGAGGCTCGCGACCACTTCGCGCAGCTGGTCGTCGGTGCGGGCGGCTTCGAGCTGACGCGTGACGCTGTAAAGGCCGAGATACTGGCCTGACTCCGGCATGAACAGTTCCGGCGCGATCGCGAGCGCATCCAGCGCGGTAAAGACCTCGGAGTTCTTGTTGGCGTCGAGCGCGAGGATGCGCCGCTGCTCGATCAAGGCGCGCGCGAGCGGCTTGGTGAACAGCCGCTCCGGCAGGCGCATGTTGAAGGGTTCGCTCTTGCCTTCGTTGCCGGCTTCATCCTTGGCGGTCAGCGTCAGCGTGACATCGGCGCCGGCATAGGGGTCTTCGCTCAGATCCTTGACGGTCTGGCCGACGCCGTTGCGGGTGCGCGCATTCGGCAGCACCAGCGGAAATTGCGGCGCCGCGTAGAGCGGCCGTGGCGCCTGCGCATCTTCCGTACCCTCTGCGAGCCGCGCCACGAACCGCGCGCGCGCTTCGGTGACGCCGTAATCGTCCTCGATCTTGTAGGACATCTGCAGCGAGCCGCGCGCCTGCCGCTCCGGATCCTTGGCCAGCGAAATCACCGGCGGACGATCGGGCGTCGCGGTGAATTTCCATTGCGGCTGGCCGGAAGGCGCGCGCACATGCACGGTGCCGTCGCCGGCAATGGTGAAACGCTTCTCGTTGGTGCCTTCAGGAGCCTTTTCGGTCGACACGGCTTCGGTGATGCCGCCGCCGGCGACCACATCGAGCGAGCCGCCGCTGGAGCGCACGATCAGCGTCGAGCCTGATGGCACCGGCAGCGGACCGGACATCGGCAGCGCGGCGGCTTCCTTGTTCGCGGCGGAGAGAATGATCGGCGGCTTGCCGGTATAGACCGGCGGGTTCACCCAGGCATCGACGCGGATGTTGCTGGGCGCGAGAACGCCGTTCCAGTCGAAGGCCGCAGCGAGGCGCATCACGCGCTCGTCACCGGCGGCAAAGAAGGCCGCGACCAGCATGACGGCGACAAGGCCGCGCAGCGCCCAGGGATCGTAGAGACGAAGCCGCGGCGACGGCAGGCCGGCGCGGATGCGCTTCAGCGACGCCAGCGTGCGCTCGCGCTGCGCCTGCCACAAGGCGAGGGCGACCGGGTCCTGTGTCGAGAGCGTGTCGGTGAGCGTCGTCGCAGGGCGATGGGCAATGCCCGAGCCGTGGTCGAGGCGGCTCAGACCCTGCTCGCGGCTCGGCCAGCGAAACCAGACCAGCGGCAGGCTCGCCGCAAGGGCCAAGAGCACGAAGAACCCGAGCCCGATCGCGCGCGCAACCGAAGGCAGTGCGAGCCACAGCCCGGCCCAGGACACCACCAGAAACAATCCGATGACGGTGAGAAGCCGTGCCAGATGCGGCCAGGCGCGTTCCCACGCGATCGCATATTTTGCCCGTTGCAGAGCCTGCGTCAGCTTCAGCCGCGCCAAGGTCGCGTGGGAGCCCTCATGGGCAGTATCCGCCGTGCGTGCGGGCTCGGTCGGGTCAGGGGTTACGCCGCTCAATCAACTCTCCAGGTTGCCGGCAAATCAAGCCTAGCACAATGGCGGCAGCGAGGCACCCGTTAGAGCACGGTATCCCACCTGTTTCCCGCATAGCACGAAGACGTGACTATGTTGCGCCCAGCCCCTAAGTTTCGCCCGCCATTCCAACAGGGGAAGCGTCAATGGACCAGAAAATGATCGAGAAGGGCCTAGAAGTCCGCAAGGCGGTGCTGGGCGAGGCCTATGTGAATAATGCGCTGAAAAACGTCGACAGTTTCAACGCGCCGTTCCAGGACCTGCTCAACGAATATTGCTGGGGCTCGGTGTGGGGCCGTGACGAACTGCCGCGCAAGACCCGCAGCATGCTCAACATCGCCATGATCTCGATCCTGAACCGGCCGCACGAGCTGCGCGCGCATCTGCGCGGCGCGCTGAACAACGGCGTCACCCGCGAGGAAATCCGCGAGATCCTGATGCAGGTCGCGATCTATGCCGGCATGCCCGCCGCCGTCGACAGTTTCCGCATCGCGCGCGAATTTTTTGCCGAGATCGATAAGGCGTAAGCCATCCACCGTCGTCCTGGACAAGCCAGCTCCTTGCGGCGCGGAGCGCCGTCAAGCAGCGAGCGCGATCCAGGACCCATACCGCGTGATTTCTGCAATGGGCAGGCTGATCGTAACTCCGTTCTTCGGCAACGACTGACGCCTGTGGTTACGGGTCCTGGCTTTCGCCAGGACGACAGCGGGGTATGAGGCGCGTGGCTCGGCCAAACGATATAGAGGAAAAAATGGAAATCGGATTTATCGGCCTCGGCAAGATGGGCTTTCCCATGGCCCGCCGCCTGATCGAGGCGAAGCATCAACTCACCGTGTTCGACAGGCGAAAAGAAGTCGTCGACCAGCTCGTCAAGCTCGGCGCGCAAGCGGCATCGTCACCGAAGGATGTCGCCGACCGCACCGAGACCGTCATGGCGAGCCTGCCCTCGTTGCAGGCGTCCCTCGATGTCGCGACCGGCAAGGACGGCGTGATCGAGGGCCAACGCGTCAAACGCTTTGTCGACCTCTCGACCGTCGGCTCGCAGATGGCGGTGAAGATCCACGACATCCTGGCCAGGAAGAACATCGTGCAGATTGACAGCCCCGTCTCCGGCGGCGTCGGCGGCGCGGAAAAGGGTACCCTGGCGGTGATGGTGTCGGGCCCGAAGGCCGATTACGAGGCGATCAAGAGCGCGCTGGAAGTGATCGGCAAGCCCTTCTTCATCGGCACCAAGCCCGGCTCGGGCCAGACCATGAAGCTCGCCAATAATTTCCTGTCGGCGACTGCGATGGTCGCGACCTCGGAAGCGGTAGTGATGGGCGTGAAATCCGGGCTCGATCCGAAGGTGATGATCGACGTCATCAATTCGGGCTCAGGGCTCAATACCGCCAGCCGCGACAAGTTTCCGCGCTCGGTCCTGCCGCGCAGCTTCGATTTCGGTTTCGCGACGGCGCTGATGGTGAAGGACGTGCGGCTCGCGGTCGACGAGATGCGCTCGCTCGGGCTGTCGATGGAAGTCGCCGAAGCGGTCGGCCGCTTGTGGGAGACCGTGATCAAGGAGATGGGCCCGGATTCGGACTTCACGTCAGCGATCGTGCCGATCGAGAGAGCGGCGGGCGTTGTGGTCGGTGGGACGAAGGGTGGCGTGACGGGGAAGTAGCGCTCGCGCAACACACTCCGCTGTCGTCCTGGCGAAAGCCAGGACGACACCGTCAGTATAGCGGCAGCGTGCCCGTCACAACCAAGGCGCCGGCTTGTCCATCGCGATCAGTGCATCGACATCCACGCGCGGGCGCACCACGGCATACTGGTCGTCCTTGACCAGCACTTCCGGGATCAGCGGCCTCGTATTGTAGGTGCCGGACTGCACCGCGCCGTAGGCGCCGGCTGTCATGATGGCCAGCAGATCGCCGGGCTTGGGCTCGGGCAGCGTGCGGTCCAGCGCGAGGTAATCGCCGGTTTCGCAGACGGGGCCGACAACGTCGGCGACCATGGTCTTGGCATCCCGGGCCACCTCTCTGACCGGCAGGATGTCGTGATGGGCCTCATACAGCGTCGGGCGGATCAGATCGTTCATCGCGGCATCGATGATGACGAAATTCTTGCCCTCGCCATGCTTCACATAGATCACCTTGGTGACAAGGATGCCGGCATTGCCGACGATCATCCGCCCCGGCTCGAACATCAGCGTGCAGCCGAGATTATGCGTGACGCGCTTGACCATCGCGGCATAGGCGTCGGGCGCCGGCGGCGCCTCGCGGTCCATGTAATAGGGGATGCCGAGGCCGCCGCCGAAATCGACATGGGCGATGTCGTGACCGTCGGCGCGCAGCGTCTGCACGAATTCGGCGAGGATGCGGAACGCGGTTTCCATGCGCGAGAGATCGGTGATCTGGCTGCCGATATGCATGTCGGTGCCTGTCACCTTGATGCCCGGCAGCTTGGCGGCGCGTCCATAGACCTCGCGGGCGCGCGAGATCGGAATGCCGAACTTGTTCTCGGACTTGCCGGTCGAAATCTTGGCATGGGTGCCGGCATCGACATCGGGATTGACGCGCACCGAGACGCGCGCGGTGCGCCCGGTCTCGACCGCGAGCTTCGAGAGCAGCTCAAGCTCCGGCTCGGATTCGACGTTGATGCAGAGGATGTCGGCGGCAAGCGCGGCGCGAAGTTCCGCTTCGGTCTTGCCGACGCCCGAGAACAGGATTTTTTGCGATGGGATGCCGGCAGCCAAGGCGCGCTTCAATTCGCCGCCCGAGACCACGTCGGCGCCGGCACCAAGTTTCGCCAGCGTGCGCAGCACCGACTGGTTGGAATTGGCCTTCATGGCGTAGCAGACCAGCACCTTCTCGCCGGCGAAGGCGTCGGTGAAGACGCGGAAATGCCGCTCCAGGGTCGCGGTCGAATAGCAATAGAAGGGTGTGCCGACGGCGTCCGCGAGGCCAGACAGATTGACCGCCTCGGCGTGCAGCACGCCGTTGCGATAGTCGAAGTGATTCATGGCAGCGCCGGGTGTGTTATTTGTCGCCGAGCAACGGGTCGAGGATAAACGGTTTCTTGGTGCCGCGGGGCGCGGCCGGCGCGGTGTCGCCATAGGTCGGGTTGAACACGCTCGGCTTGGCAGCGTTCTCGGCCTCGGTATCGGTTGCCGCAGCCGCCGCAGGCGCGTTCGCGGTCGGCGGCAGGTCCAGCGGGCCCTTGCGGCCACAGCCAGCCAGCGACAACGCAACCACGCTCAAGAGCACGACAGCCCATCCCGGCGCCGGGCGGAAATTACTGATCACGACGATATCCCCAATGCGGGCCGCACCATACAAAGATTGCCTCGCGATGGCGAGAGCAGCCGTCCCACGAAATTGCAGCGAAATTCGTTCGCTCCACCCTATTTTCGCTGTTTTTCGAGCCGCTTGGCCCAGGCTTTGGCTTGCGCCGCCACATTCTTCGGGGCGGTGCCGCCGAAACTGGTCCGGCTCTTCACGGACGATTCGACCGAGAGCACCTTCAGTGCATCCGCGGTGATCCTGGGTTCGACCTCCTGCATCGCCTTCAGCGGCAATTCATGCAGCGCCACGCCCTCTTTGGACGCGAGCGCGACGATGCGGCCGGTGACATGGTGGGCCTCGCGGAACGGCATTTTCAGCGTCCGCACCAGCCAGTCGGCGAGATCGGTCGCGGTGGCATAGCCGTCACCGGCCGCCGCCTTCATCCGCGCTTCATCGGGCACGAGGTCCTCGACCATGCCGGTCATGGCGCGGATTGCGAGCGAGAGTGCGGCAAAGGCCTCCATCGCGCCCTGCTTGTCCTCCTGCATGTCCTTTTGATAGGCGAGCGGCAAACCCTTCATCACGATCAAGAGCGCGGTCAGCGCACCGATCACGCGCCCGGTCTTGGCCCGCACCAGTTCCGCCGCGTCCGGGTTGCGCTTCTGCGGCATGATGGAAGAGCCGGTGGTGAACTTGTCGGAGAGGCGCACCAGGCCGACCAGCGGCGAGGTCCAGATCACGATCTCCTCGGCAAAGCGCGACAGATGCACGGCGCAGATCGCCGCCGCCGACAACGTCTCCAGCACGAAATCACGGTCGGAGACCGCATCCAGCGAGTTGGCCATCGGGCGGTCGAAACCGAGCGCCTTCGCGGTCGCATGGCGGTCGATCGGAAACGAGGTGCCGGCGAGCGCTGCCGCACCCAGCGGCGATTCGTTGAGCCGCTTGCGCGCATCGGCAAAGCGGCCGCGGTCGCGCGCCGCCATCTCGACATAGGCAAGCAGGTGATGGCCGAAGGTGACGGGCTGCGCCGTTTGCAGATGGGTAAAGCCCGGCATCACGGTTGCCGCATGCTCGGTCGCACGCGCCACCAGCGCGCGCTGGAAAT
>Ga0210409_10003599_pt1 | contig 17148 bp, 12 predicted proteins | sample IncBWH17MmetaG_FD_161649 | JGI IMG/M metagenome (GOLD analysis project Ga0210409, IMG submission 161649) | Forest soil microbial communities from Barre Woods Harvard Forest LTER site, Petersham, Massachusetts, United States - Inc-BW-H-17-M | ecosystem: Environmental > Terrestrial > Soil >...
GGGGCCGCGGACTCCGATTCGTGAGCGGAGTGAACCGCCTGCTCTTCCTGTCCCACCGGGTGCCGTTCCCGCCGCACAACGGCGCGGCTCTTCGGACCTACAACATCCTGCGATTGCTCGCGCGCGATTTCGAGATCGTGGGATTGTGCTTCGATCGCGGCGACCGCGCGACCGCGCATCTGGGGCTCGCGCAACGGCTCGCTGGTCTCGCGCCCTTCGGCCAGTTCGAGGCGTTCCCCATTCCTCAGGAGCTGGAACGCTCTCGTTTCGTCTGGGACCACGCGCGCAGTGTCTTCACCGGTCGGCCATACACGTGGTACACGCACGACTCGCCGCCATTCATCGCCCGACTGAAGACCATCCTCGCCGAGCAGCATTTCGATCTGGTACATGTCGACAGCCTGGACCTGGTCCGCCTGCTACCCATCGTCCAGCGTCTGCCCGTCGTCTGCACGCACCACAACGTCGAGTCGGAGCTGCTGCGTCGCCGTGGCGGCGCGTACCTCCGACACCAAGCCAACGCGATCGAGCGCGTGGAGCGCGAGTGGTTGCCCCGCGTCGCGCTCAACATCGCCGTATCGCCTGACGACGCCGCGGCGTTCAAGAAATTGTCCCCCGACGCGCGCGTGGCAGTCGTCCCGAATGGTGTAGACACCGAGTACTTCGCGCCGTGCGATGTCGATGACGCCGCGGGCTGTGTATTTGTCGGTGGAACGAGTTGGTACCCGAATCGCGATGCCTTACAATGGTTCGTCGACGACATCATCCCGCGCCTCGGCCCGACCAAAACCACGTGGGTGGGCCGCGCCACTGACGCCGAGCGCCGCGCGTTCGCCAACGTCCCCGGTCTCGAGCTCACAGGCTACGTCGACGACATCCGCCCATACGTCGGCGCGGCCGCCTGCTACATCGCGCCGCTGCGGGTCGGCGGGGGCACGCGACTCAAGTTGCTCGATGCGTGGGCAATGGGCAAAGCGATCGTCTCGACGTCGATTGGCGCCGAAGGCCTCGGCGCGCGCAACGACGAGAATATGCTGCTCGCCGATACCGCGGACGCATTCGCGGATGCGGTGGCGCGAGTACTCAGAGACGATGCGCTCCGCCGCCGCCTTGGCGCCGCCGCGCGCCAGACGGCGGTATCCCGCTTCAGCTGGTCGGTCATCGGCGACCAAGTCCATTCTCTCTACGCTCAGGTTGTGGCCGAGGGCAGGGCCGGATAGCCGGTCGGCGGTCGACGCGGGACGGAGAGCCGCGCGATGAGCTTCCATCGTTTGAGCCCACGGCTCATCGAGAGCCGTGGCGGCGGCGCGTCGGCCGGAATGCCACGCATCGTTCGGTTGTCCAAGGTGAGCGATGTCTGCATGCCGGCCTCGCGCGAGAGCATTATCGTCCGCGCGTCGTAGAGCCCAAAGGGAATCGCGAGGACGGGCAGCGCGTTTGGCACACGGTCGCGCAACTCCCGATGGGCGTTCGCGACCTCGGCGACGAGCTCCGCGTCGCCGAGGAGCGGCAAGACCGGGTGCGAAATGGTGTGCACGCCAAACTCAACGAGCCCAGTCGTGCCAAACGCCGCGATCTCGTCCCATGACATGGCCCGCTGTGTGGTCGTATGGTTGTACTCCTGCTCGAGCGCGGCCAGCGCCGACTCTAATTTCTCCGGCCACCGACCGCGATACTGCGCCATGATCCATTGGCGCAACGGCCGCAACGGCCCATACTCGGGAGGCTGTCCCGCGCGATACGCGGTCGGAACACCGACCACATCCTCGAACGCACGCCAGCGCTCGGCGCCGACACGCGGGTACAGATCGTCGATCCGATCCCACCAGAATCGAGCCGCTCGATCAGTCGCCGCCGTCGTGACGAACACCGTGATGGGCACACTCGCGCGGACGAGATAGTCGCCGATCAGCGCGGGAAGCGCAGCGTACCCATCATCGAACGTGAGCGCCGCCAAGCCACGCGTCGATCGCTTGGCGCGATGTCGTTCGAGGATCTCGCGGAGCGACACGATCTCCGCCATCGCTCGCAGCACCTCGACCGCGGCGATGAGCTCGCGATCGGGAACGTGCATAGGGCTCGCCGATGACAGCCCATTGGCGGTAACGCTGTGCCAGCACAGGATGGAGCCGGGGGGCATTGGCCTAGAAGACTACACGATTGTTGCGTATGCGCTACAGGCGCCGTTTCACCGGGTGAGCCGATGAGCTATGTTTCTGCCGGATAACGGTTTGGGGCGCTCCGCTCGCCGGCCAGCCCAGGCAGCCTCCTTGCACTAGGTTCCGTGCGGTATGGATAGCTCTTTCAAAGCAGCCCGAGATCCGTTTCGCATCGCGCTGTTCGTGCTGACGGTGCTGACCGTGAGCCGGATCCACGAACAATACAAATGGCTGTCGATCCTCCGACCCGCGCTGATCGCTACGGCGGCCGCCGCGATCTATGCGTATCTGCGGCCCCAGGTCGTCGCCAAGCGGCCGCTGCTCGCCACGATCCCGGCCAAAGTGATCGCCGCGTTCGGGTTCTGGGCGGTGTGCGGCGTGCTGCTCGGGATCTCGTTCGGGAACTCGGCCAACTTCGTCCTGAACGTCTACGTCAAGACGCTCGTCTTCGCCTATCTGCTGATCGCGTCGATTCGCTCGACGCAGGACCTCAAGACGCTCGTCTGGGCGTACGTCCTCGCGACACTGCTGCTGGATTACACGACGCTCTACGTGTTCAAGCTGGAGCACTACGGCGCGTATGACCGGTTAGCGAACGCGGACACCTACGACGCGAACGATCTGGGGCTGGTTCTCATCGTCGGCCTCGTCATCACGCTTCTCGCCTTCACGACCTCGGGCATCAAGGGCAAGCTCCTCTGCATCGTGATCATGTGCGGCGTCGGCGCCGGCATCGCGAAGACCGGATCGCGCGGCGCCTTCGTGGGCATGGTCGCCGCGGGCGCCGGCCTGCTGTTGCTCCTCGACCGGGTGCCCGTGTGGCAGCGCTTGACCTTCATCGGGCTCGTCGCGGGCGGACTGTCGGCGTTCGCCCCGCCCGGTTACTGGGGACAGATGGCAACGATCCTGGACCCAAAGCACGACTACAACTGGGACTCGGTCAACGGCCGCCGCAAAGTCGCGCAGCGCGGCATCGGGTACATGATGAGCTACCCGATCTTCGGCGTCGGCATACACAACTTCTCGAAGGCCGAGTGCTTCATCTCGGATAAGGCGCTGAACTACGAAGTCGGGACCGGCATCCGATGCACGCCGCCGCACAATGCGTACATCGAGGCGGGCGCCGAGATGGGTCTCCCGGGTATGGCGCTGTGGTTGTTCATCATCCCCGGCGGTGTGATCCAACTCGTGATCTTGCGCCAGCGCATCCCGAAAGCCTGGGCGCGTGGTGATCCCGAGCAGCAGTTTCTCTACTGCGCGGTCGTCTACTTCGCGGTCGCGCTGCTCGGATACGCGTTCGGCTCGTTCTTTCTGTCGTTCGCCTGGACGGATATCAGCTACTATCTGATGGCGATGATGGCGGGCGTCTACATCTGCGTCGAGGATCGCCTCGCCCGGGACCGGTCGGGTCAGGTGCTGGGACCAGGCGCGGCAGCTCCCGCGGTCACCGCGCGGTCCGGCTGGCGCGCGCGCGAATCGGAGGCGGCCGTCGCCCGACGGCGACTTGCCGGCGGGCGCTGACATCCCTGCCGGCGTCGCTGTTCTCGTGACCGATGGCGAGCAACGTTCGGCACTCGCCGTAGTCCGGTCGCTCGCTCGGGCGGGCTATCGCGTGCACGTGGCCGCGAGTCGACGACACTCGTTGGCCGGCGCGTCGCGCTCGGCCCACGCGCGCGTGCTGACGCCCTCACCCCTGGCCGATCCCGTCGCGTTCGCCGACGCCATCGCGTCGTACGCCGCCGCCAACTCCGTCGCCGTCGCCATCCCCGTCACGGAAGCATCCGCGCTGGCGATGCTCGCCGCGCGCGACCGGTTGCCGCTCATTCCGATGTCCGATCTCGCGTCGTTCCGCGCGCTGTCCGACAAGGCGGCGCTCGACGAGCGCGCCGCGGCCGCCGACCTCGCCTTCCCGCCGCAGTGCATCGCGCGCGATGCGGCCGAAGCGCTCCGGGCCGACGTGCGTTATCCGATCGTGCTCAAGCCATCGCGGTCGGTCAACGAGGGCACGAAGATGTCCGTCGTGCACGCCGCCGACCGCGCCGAATTGGAATTGCAATTGGGTCGTCTGCCGGCGGCCGCGTATCCGCTTCTCATGCAGGAGCGAATTGTTGGCCCAGGCGTAGGCGTGTTTGTCCTCATGTGGGATGGGGAACCCGTGGCGACCTTCATGCACCGGCGCATTCGCGAGAAGCCACCGAGCGGCGGGGTCAGCGTCTACGCCGAGAGTATCGCGCCCGACCCCGCGCTCATTGATCGTGCGGTTCGATTGCTGCGATCGTTCGATTGGCGTGGCGTCGCGATGGTCGAGCTCAAGGTCGATGCCAGAACCGGGACTCCCTATTTGATGGAGATCAACGGCCGGTTCTGGGGATCGCTGCAGCTGGCCATCGACGCCGGTGTCGATTTTCCGGCCTTGCTCGTCGATCGAGCGTTGGGCGGCAACGCGCGTGGCCCGGATACCTGGCAGGTCGGAGTACGCGGGCGCTGGTGGTGGGGCGACGTCGACTACATGGTCACGCGGCTCCGGCGATCCGATGCTGCGTTGGCGCTGCCCAGCGATGCGCCGAAGCGCGCTCGGGCGGTGCTCGACTTCATGACCACGTTCGCGCCGGATCAAGTTTTTCGGCTCACGGATCCCATGCCCTTTGTGCGGGAGAGCGTGCAGTGGCTGACGCAGTCGGCGTAGTCCACGTTCACAGCGCCTGGTCGCATGATTCGCGCGACACGCTCGCCACGTTGCGCGAGTTTGCGCTGGCCCGTGGGCTGCGGTTCATCGGCCTCACTGACCACGCCGAAGATTTCGATGCCGAACGGTTCATCGCTTATCGAGCCGAATGTACTGAACTATCAGATGCGGCGGTCACCTTGATCCCCGGCCTAGAATTCCGGTTTGAGGGATATACGGGTTTGCATCTCCTCGCGCTCGGGCTGCAACGTTGGATCATGCCGGCGAAGCCGGCTGATTTCATTGCCGAAACGAAAGGCGTGACCAGCCTGACCATCGCGGCGCATCCGGTGCTATTCAAGTACCAGGCGCCCGATGACGTCAAAGCGGGCATAGATGCGATCGAGGTCTGGAACGCAAAATACAATACCAGATATCTGCCCGATCCGCGCGCCATCCGCCTGTTGCAGGACCTCCGTCGCACGCGTCCAGAAGTCGTGGGCACGGTCGGCCTGGACCAGCACGACGCGGCGAACGACCGCGGCACACGCGTCATCGTCGATGCCGCTGCCGCCGACCCCTTGGCCGAGATCCGCGCCGGTCGTTTCCAGAACAAAGGCGTGAGCCTGTCCTTCGGCCCGACGCTCGATTGGCCCGCCTATGGCCTGCCGCTCCTCGAGGCCACGAGGTTCGTGTTCGATCGCGTCGAGCGAACCCAAGAGCGGCTCGCGAAGACGAAGAAGATATAGATGCGAACGATAGTCGTTGCGCTAGCCATGGTCTTCGTCTTCGCGCTGTCCCTCGAAGCGACGTGCCGAATAGACGACGCCCTCCGATTCAATACGCCGCTGTTCTCGCGCGTCGAGTCCGAAGCCGAGCTCCTCGTGCGCGACTCGACCGGCGAGCACGGCCGCCCCTACGCGCGCTACAAAAAGTGGCATATCAACAACGTCGGAATGCGCGGCCCAAACGTCCCGGTCGCCAAGCCGCCCGGTACCCTGCGTGTCGTGACGGCGGGCGCCTCCGAGACGTTCGGCCTCTACGAGTCCCCCGACCGCGAGTTCCCGCGCCAGCTCGAAGACACGCTCCGCGCCCGTCTCTGCGGCGACCCGGTCGAGGTGCTCAACGCCGCGATCTTCGGCATGTCGCTGCCGACGCTCGAGCAGGACTTGCGACTCCGCGTGCGACCGCTCGCCCCCGACGTCGTCGTGCTGTACCCCACGCCCGTCCAATATTTGGAGGACGAGATGCCACGGCCGGCCGTCCCGGACTCGGGCCGACCGACGCCGTTGCCGGTATCGCTCGCGCTCTACCCGCGCGCGCTCGAGCGACTGCGCAATCAGCTCAAGCAACTGTTGCCGACGTGGCTCGCCACGGATCTCCGCCGCGATGAGATCGCGCGCGACGCCAAAGCCCATCCCGCGGATTGGCGATTCACGAGCGTGCCCGCCGATCGCCTCGCCGCCTATGACGCCGATCTGCGGCACACCATCGGGACGATCCGTTCGCTCGGCGCCGTCCCCGTCGTGGCGATTCACGGCAACGCATTCGACGGCGGAGGGCCGCTCGACCAACCCTTGCTCGTGAGCTGGGAAAACCAGTACCACCGGGCGACCGGCGACGCGCTCATCGCGTTCGATGACGCGGCGGCTCGCGCCACGCTCTCCGCCGCGCGCGATTCCGGCGTGACCACGGTCGACCTGCGCCACCTGCGCGGCGCCCCCGGCGCGCGGCTTTTTGCCGACTACGCGCATTTCACCGACGCCGGCGCCGCCTCAGTCGCATCCGCGCTCGCGGGCCCGGTCATCGCCGCCGCGCGCATCGACAGCGCCCGGTGTGCTGCGCAATGAGCGCGACGCCGCGGTCAATCTCTGTCGTGATCCCGACGTACAATCGCGCCGTGCTCCTGCGTCGTGCGGTAGACTCGGCCCTCGCCCAAACAGTTCGGCCGACGGAGATTCTGATCGTCGATGACGGCTCCACGGACGACACGGCCACCGTCGCCTCGACTTGGGCCTCGCCGGTCCGTTACATCGCCACACCAAACGGCGGCGTAGCCCGTGCGCGCAACGTCGGCATCGCCGCCTCCCGCGGCGAATGGATCGCGCTGCTCGACTCGGACGACGAATGGGAGCCGGAAAAACTCGCCCAGCAATGCCGTGCGCTGGACGCCGCACCCGATGCGCGCTGGTGTATCACCGGGTGCACGCTCGTCGACGGCGACGGTAATCCACGACCCGGCCGGCAGAGCTGGGAAGCCACGTTTCCCGTCTTCTCCGAGCTTCGCGATACGCCGGCCGAGTACTTCGCTCACGCCTTGCAGCCGCTGGGTGATGACAGATATACGGGGGACCTGTACGAGACCCTGTTCCGCGGCAACGTGATTCTTCCTTCCTCCGCACTGCTCCATCGTTCGGTGTTCGAGCAGTGCGGCACATTCGACCCTGAATTTCGCTACGCCGAAGAAACCCAATTTTTTCATCGCGTTGCCGCCGCATTCCCAGTGGTGGTTCTTCTAGCAGCGTTGGTTCGTTATCGCGTAGCACAATCGGGTTCACTGACGTCCTCGGCGAACACGCAGAAGCTGATCACGAACGCCTTGAAGAGTCTCGATCACGCCGCGACCCTGCGGTCGCCCACGCAGTCCTCTCGGGTCGCATATTCAGACGGCAGGCGGAGTTTGCTGCTCCGCATGGCCTACGCGAGGCTGTCGGAGCGAGACACTCGCGGCGCGCGAAGCGCGGCCGCGCAAGTGTGGACGCACCCCCGCGCCTGGAGCATTCTCGCGGCGTCCCTTCTGCCGTCAGCCGTGCTTGGCGGCCTCCACACGCTCAAAAGGCGGCTCAGAGCATGATCATCGCCGAGATGCTCGAATCGGATGGCCCGGGCGGAGCCGAGCTCGTCGAGCTGCGATTGGCGCAGGCGTTGCGCGCCCGCGGCCACGTGATCGTGCCGGTCGGCCCGGCAGCCGGTTGCGGCTGGCTCGCCGGCCAGTTTCGGGATGCTGGCTTCGACCCCCAGACGTTCACGCTCCGCCGCCCACTCGACTGGCGCTGTCTCCAAGGCATGATCGATCTGCTCCGCCGACACCGGGTCAACGTCGTCCATAGCCACGAATTCACGATGGCGGTCTACGGCGCCGCCGCCGCGCGCTGGCTCAGGATTCCCCACATCATCACGATGCACGGCAGCCAGTACGTGACGTCGAAATGGCGCCGCCAGGTGCTCCTCCGATGGGCATTCCGTTCGAGTGCAGCCACCGTGGCGGTATCACAGGACACGAAACGACACCTCGAGAAGGAGCTCGGTCTCGCCGAAACGGTGCTGCGCGTCGTCCCGAACGGCGTCCCCACCCGTCCGGGCAACCGATCCGCCGTTCGCGCCGCGCTCGGCATCCCGGACGATCACGTACTCCTCTTGGCGGTCGGGAGCCTCGTGCCGCGAAAGGGCCACGCCGTATTGATCGAGGCGCTGTCGACCATCGGTGCCGGATCGTGGATGCTCGCGATCGCTGGCGGCGGAGCCGAACGCGAGCGCCTCGAAGCCCTGGCGGTATCCAAGGGGCTCTCGGCGCACGTGAAGATCCTCGGCCACCGGGAGGACGTCCCGGATCTGTTGGCGGCGACCGATGTCTTTGTCATGCCGTCCCTTTGGGAAGGGCTGCCGCTCGCGCTCCTCGAGGCAATGCTCGCCGCGAAACCGGTCATCGCATCGCGCACCTCAGGCATTCCGGAGGCCGTGACCGATGGCGTCGACGGTATCCTGACGACGCCCGGCGATGTGCCCGAGCTGGCGAACGCCCTCCGGGGTGTCCTGACCGACGCGGCGCGCCGCGCGGCCCTTGGCGCGGCGGCGCGTGCGCGCGCGACCGCGGCGTTTACGCTCGACGCGATGGCCGACGGCTACGAAGCCGTATTCCGCGAAGCGCTAGGTCGCGCGAACGGCCGGCCGTAGTCGCGCGCGCACCGACGCCGAGATCGTCGCTGGCAGCGTCAGCAACGCCCGCTTGTCGCTCGCGCTCAGGATCGGCAACCACCACATGAGCGCGAGGAAGACGGCGAACTCCGTCACGCGCGCGGCCAACGCCGCGACGGGCGAATGGGCGGGGACGAGCACGCTCACGACCACCGTCACGACCGAGAGCGCGGCGAGACGGAGGACCGGCGTCCAGTTGTAGCGGATGGGCCAGAGCCGCTGGGAGAACGCGTAGGTGCACCCGTAGCGAACGCCGTACGCAATCGCGGTAGCGATGGCCGCGCCCCATCCAGCGTAGCGAGGGATCAGCAGGGCGTAGCCGGCGAGCACGACACCGGCCGAGATCCAATTCGCGATCGCGATGTACTTCGTCTGCTCGCTCACGCCGATGCCGACATCCTGCGACGCCGTCCATGCCTGGAAGATCATGGCGATGAGCAGGATCGGCACCACGTTCGCGGCGGGGTAGAACGGCGGCGTGGCCATGATGCGGAGCACGCCGTGCACGAAGAGCGACATGCCGACCGCCAACGTCAGCAGGGTGACGTTCTGATAGACGAATACCCGCGCGTAGATGCTGTCGCGGTCCGCGCGCTTGGCGATCTCGAACTTCTTCGGCTCCCACACGAGATCGAAGGGAGTCTGCGCCAGGTACGCCAGCAGGAACGCGAACGAGTACGCCATCGTGTAGAGACCCACCGACGTCAAATTCGTGACCACGCGCAGGAATGGCCGATCGCCGTAGGTGAGGATGAACGTCGCGAACTGCGTGACGATGAGCGGCGCCCCATAGCGATAGAGATCTTTCGCCACCTGCTTATCGTACCCGAAGCCGACCTCGCGAAAGACCATGAAGGTCATGACGCCGCCGACCACGATGTTGCAGATCAGCGTGCTGAGGAAGATCGCCGCCGGCCCCAGGTGGAAGTGCACGAGGAAGAGGACGTTCATCGCCACCTGCAACGGGAGCCGGATGAGGTTCATCCGCACGAGCAGGGTGAATCGTCCGGTGAGCCTCAGAAAAACGGGCGGCACGAAGTACAGCGCGACCACGGAGAGATTCACGGCCGCGAGTCGGGCGAGCCCGGTGTACTTGATGTCGCCAATGACATATCGCGCGAACTGTGGCGCCAGGATGTACGCGACGAGCGCCGCGCACACATACCCCGCGTAGATCGTGAGCATCGCGGTCGAGACCACGCGGCGCCGCATGGTCTGGTCATCGGTCTTATAGTAGAAGCGGAATACGCCACCCAGGAGGCGGGATCCGGCGACGATCTGGAGGACGTCGAGGCTGTTCTCGATCAGCTCGATGACGCCGTATTCGGCCGGCGACAGATACCGGACGTACAACGGCAGCATGAAGAACGACACGCCCTTGCTGAGCAGCGTGAGCGCCGCGAACAGCGTGGCGTACCCGCCGAGCGCCTGGAGGCGGATCGGAGCGAGCTCCTCGGGTGCCGGAGGCGCCGGGGAAGTCCCCGGCGGGAGCGGCAACTCGTCAGGGAGGAGCGGATCTTCCGCGGCGTACGGATTCGTCACCGGCTGGAGGTCGCGTGCTTCCGCGACCACAGCGGCGCGAGCGGCATCAGTGGCAGCGCGGCAAGATGTTTGAGCGCGTTCAACTTCGATCCTGGCATGTGCATCGCTTCGAAATACGCATTCACTGCTGGCCTGGCCTCCCCGCGCCAGAAATGATGATGGCCGAGGGAAAGGTACGCCCGTCCGAGCCGGCGGAGCACAGCGTCGCGCTGTCCCGCATCATGCACCTCCCGCGCCACGCGCGTCAGCGCATCGATGTCGGGCTTGAGCTTCTCCTCCGCCCGACGATAGCTGTTGGTATTGTGCCGCCGCACTTCCACCAGCGGCTCCTGAATGAACGCCGCCCGCGCCACGGAATAAATCCGCAACATGTAACAGTAATCCTGGCTGAGCCGCATGTCTTCCGGAAATTCGATGTCGCGCGTGCATTCGGCCCGGATGAGCGCCGTCTGTATCCACGCCGGGAACTGCCGTGTGGCGACAAGGCTCACGAGCGCGTCCGCCTCGATGACCCGGGCGTGACCTTCCCGGCTGTCGCGTAGCGGGAGGTCATAGAGCTCGGGAATGATGTCGAACTGCGTGTCCTGGTGGCGGCCGCTCTCGTCGAACCGCACGAAGTTCGTGAACACGAATCCCACGTCCGGTTCGCTACACAGCACATCGATCTGCGCCTTGAGCTTGCCGGGGCACCACCTGTCGTCCGCGTCCAGATACGCAATGAAGCGGCCTCGAGCGAGGCGCAATCCGTGATTCCGCGCGGCACCCACGCCGACTTTCTCGAGATATGCCACTCTGAGCCGCGGATCCGCAATGCGCGACAGCCGCTCGCGCGTGTCGTCGGTCGATGCGTCGTCGACCACGATGACCTCGAGGTCATCGACACCTTGCGTGAGGATGCTCATCACCGCTTCGGTGATGTACTGTCCGAAATTGTGGCTGGCGATGATGACGCTAACGAGCATACGACCGAGGCTCGAGGTGTGTGACCTGCACACCACGAAAATGTACCGGGGCCCTCACAACGTAATGACGACGCATGTAGCCGTCGATCACGGCGGGACTCGATTGCAGCGCCGGCATGAGCCGGTTCGCCTCGACGAGCCAGACCCCGCCGGTCGCGCCGATCGCGGCGAGGCGGGCGGCGACGACCGCGCTATCGCGAATCGCGTACTGGCTCGGCTCGTAGTGATCCAGGTCCGGGTCGATGGGTAGTCCCGAGACGGCCGCGCCGGACCCGAGGTAGTACGTGAGGGGCAGAACGCGATCGGGATCGAATACGAGAATGTGCTCGCCCGGCACCACCTGACGGACCAGGTAATCGCCAACCTGTCGCCAATCTTCCGGATATTGTGGATCGATTTCGAAACTGACAACGAACGCGAGGAGCAACGCGATCAGGCTGGTCGCCGAGATCACCCGCGGCAGGCCTGGCCGCGTGCGCGCGATCCACAGGGTCGCGAGCGTCACCGTCGCCGGAAGGAGCAGCACGAGATGGCGGTGCCGCATGGGGATCCGATGGGCATACATGAGCGCGCACAGCACGACGAGCGGCACGACCAGACAGGGGATGAGCGCCTTCTCCGCCACGGTCGCTCTGTCGCCGAAGACGATCCGCATGACCGGCACGAGCGCGAGGATCGCCCAGAGGATGATGACCCCGTGCGCGAAGTGGAGCGCGGCCGTGTCGGTCAGCAGCGCCTTGAGCGGAATGCCCGCGACCACGAACAGCGGGTTCGCCACGGCCGTCGTCTGGTCACTCACGGGGACTTCGATCGGATGCGTGGAGCCCTGCGCCAGAATCGTCGGCACCCACGGCACGATGCCGATGGCGACGATGCCGAGCGCCCCGGTGATCCGTCGCAGCTGTCGTCCGACCACGAGCGCGCCGATCCACTGGCCCACGAGCAGGAACGCGTTGTAGTAGAACGTGAAGATCGACAGATACGCCACGATCGCGAAGATCACGGTCGCGCGATTCGCGTTCTCGCTCGGCCCGACAATGATGCGCAGGTACCAGTACAACGTCAGGCAGGCGAGCAGCAGGGACATCCCGTACACGCGGGCTTCGTCGGCGGCCCAGATGATTCCGGGCGTCGCCGTCGCGAGCACCGCTGGCGTCAGCCACCCGCGAATCCCGATGAGGCGGCCGATCGCCGCCAGCACCGCGAGCGTGCCGAGGATGCAGCCGAGCGAGAGGAGCCGCGCGAATATGATCCCGGAGTGCAGATCGAGCCACACGTTCAACGCCATGAAGTACAGCGGCGGCTGGAGCTCGAAGTGCAACGCCTGATGGAGCGTGCCCGCCAGCGGTCGCATCGCCGTATTGAGCGAATACGACTCGTCCGTCCACAAGCTCTTGTGGACGGAATTCCACAGCACGAGCGCCGTCAGTAGCGCGACGGCGATCGTGATGACGACGCGGGACTCGCGCCTACTGGCGGCGCTCACGGGTACTCATTGGGCGACCGTCACCGGCGCGAGCGCGCGCTCCACCAACGAGCTGCGAAACGGCGTGACCCCGGCCGGCGCGCTCACGACTCCCGGATCCGCGATCGCGCATCCGGTAACGCACGTCCCCGCGAGCCGTTGGACCTCGGTGAACCGCACGCGATTGAACTGATCGTTGCTCGCGTAGCGCTCATTCAGAAACTCGGCCGTCTCCAACACCTCGTTCGCCAGGCCCCGCTCCATGATGCGGAACCCCGCGTAAACGCTGTCGACGAATGCCCCGGTTGGCGCCTTCGCCCCCCGTCCGATGCCGGTATACGCCACGCGTCCTTCGATCTCGGCCGCCCGGTAGAGATTGCAGCCATCGATGAGCGCCCGCGCCTTCGGGGCGGCCCGCAACATCGCGTCCCGCCCGGCGCCGAGATAATCCCGATGACCCGTGCACATGATCAGGATCTCGGCATCGCGCACGGCGTCCGTGAGGTCGTTCGTGAAGAATGCCGTGAGCGAGAACTTGGCCAGATTCTGGTCGTCGGGTTTGACGTACGGGTCGTGCAGCCGAACCTTGCAGCCGCGGTCCAGCAGCAAGCGCGCCAGCGACAAGGTCGGTGAATTGCGGGTGTCTTCCGAGTTGAACCGATACGCGGTCCCGAGCAGCGCCACGGCCTTGCCACCGATGGACCCGATGCGCTGCTCGGCCAACCGCACCGTTTGCGCTGGCGACGCATCATTGATCCGGCGCGCCTCGAGGATCAGACTCTTGCTGGTATCGGCTCCGCTCTCGATGCGGCGCCACCAGAAGAGAATGCCGTCCTTCGGCAAGCAGTGCCCACCGACACCGACGGTTGGAATCAGCAACCCGCCGCTCGGCACCGCGTTCGGATCGTGGCTCGCGCCGTCGGCTTGATGCAGCCGCGCGTTCACTTGATCCCGGACGTCGTAGAAGTCGATGTTCGCCTCATCGCACGCCCTGGCGACCTCCGCCGAATACGCAATGCGGACATCGCGATACGCGTTCTCGAGCGTCTTCACCGACTCGGCCGTCATGCTATTGGTCGGATATAACGTCCCGCCGGTCACGATGCGGGCGTACAACCGCTTGATCAACTCCGGCGTGGCCGGATGCAACCCGGCCACGAGCTTGTCGCTCGCCGCCACGCGTTCCACCAATCGCCCGGGCATGACGCGATTCGGGCTATTGCCGAGCAGCACGTCCCGTCCTTCGACGAGTCCATACGTGGCGAAATGGTCCCGGATCAGCGTCGTCATCGACGATGGCGCCAACGTCGACTCGAAGATGATCACCGGAATGTTGCCCGCTGGCCGGTGGCGCAGCTCCTCGCCTATATGCCCCAGGGCTTCGAACAGCGGGCCATAGTCGGGCGCGAACCCGTCTTTGTCCGTCTGCACGCAGACCAGGATCACGTCGGCGTCGCGAACGCCCGCGTAGTCCGACGTCGCCGAGAGCAGGCCGGCGGCGACCGACTCGGCGACGACGCGATCGAGATCCGGCTCGACGCCGCCAATCGGCGATTTCCCGGCGTTGATGGCGTCGACTTTCCAACCCGAGGTCGCCGAGGCGCGCTGTACGACGAGGACGCGAGCGGGCGTGTCGCTGCCCTCGCGAATCCGCGCATGCGCCAGCAGCGCCGCCATCGGCATCCCGACGATACCGGGGCCGACGACCGCGATCTTGCGAACGTGCCAATCTCGGGCGGTCTGCCCGTCTAATTGCAAAGGCATATCAAGGTGTGTGGAGTGTGACGAGATGTCTGAGATCGAACAGGATGGTCCAGGCGCCCTCGGCGGTGACCGGGTAGCGCTGTCGCAAGGCCTCCTCGGTTCCCGGCGCTCGCCGCAACGCCTCTTTCTCCGCGACATAAAACGTCGCCCCGAGTTGCGCGATCGAATCGACCGCGGCCACCGACTGGTGATCGCGGCAGATGCTGAAGCCCTTGTGGTCGGTCCAGTACAACATGTACGGCGCGTTCGGCGCCAACGGATGGCCCAACGGATCGCGACACGGGCCGCCCGATGCGAGGACCCGGTCGCCGGTTGGCAACAAGGGCCCAAAGGCCGTCGCGTCGGTGTACAGCGCCGTGAAGTCGTGCGGGTGCATATCGGTCTTGATGCGACGGGCTTCCTGGGCATACGTCGCCACCGCGCACAGCCCGGCGACCACGGCTCCGGCCGTGCGCCAACGCGCTCGTGCGGCGGCCGCGACACCGGCGCCGAACAACAGGGCAGCGGTCGGCACCGTCACGACGTGGTAGTACGCCGCCCAGTCCTGGCTCGTCGTTCGAATCGTCACGACGTAGTAGATCGCGAGGGCTGCCAGCCACGCGAGGCCGAACTGGACGGCCGTGGATCGCCAGTCCATGACAATGCCGTAGAGCACGACGGGGATGGCGACCCAGACCCACACGTAGCGAGCCTCCACTGATATCAGCTGGACAAAAAACCACGGGTGGGTCAACACGTCCCAGCCGATGTAGTGGGCTTCGTTGGAGACGCCGAGCGAGTTGCCCCACTGGAGCCAGAGGTCGTGGGCATGCCAGTACCACAGAGCGCCGGGCAGGAGCGCGAGGATCGCGAACGCCCAGCTCCGCGGGTCACGGAACGCCGCCGATCCGCGGCGGATCACGAGCCAGGCCGCGAACGCGAGACCGATGTGTGCCGCCGGCGACTTCGCCAGAATCGCGAGCGCGGTGCTGACGATCGCGAGGACGTACGCCCACCGCGCGTTCGTCTCCGTCCACCGGAGGAACGCAAAGACGGCGACCAGGAGACACGCCAGCATGATGGGCTCGGGCTGCAATGCATTGGCGATGCGTGCCGCGAGCGGACTCAACGCGAAGAAGAGGCCGGCGGCCGCGACACCGATCGGCGGCAGCACATCGGCCGCAAGCGCGAGAAAGGCGACGAGTCCCACCAAGGTCACGACGTACGCGACCACCCGCCCCACTTCCGGCCGTACCCCGGTGACGTGGTACGCGGCCGCCATGCTCCACGGGAGGATCGGGAGCTCCATTTCGGCGAAGCCAGGCCCATTCCCGCGCCAGTCGACGCGCGGATACAGGACGTTCATCCCCTCGCGATAAAAATTGCGGGCGATGGCGGCGTCATCCGCCTCTCGCCAGGATGCGCGCGTCCGACCATCGAATGGCCGCCAGAGATCGATGGCCCACACCGCGGCCGCGAGCATGACAATAGCCACGCCCCATCGAGGGAACCGGACCAGTGCGTTCATGCGGCGTCGATGAATTGCCGATGCCACAGCTCGAGGTTGATGAGACCCCACAAACGACGGCTGAACGCCGTCTCGTTGGCCATGAGCTGCTCCACCTGGGCGACATCGAACAATCCGCGCTCGCGCGTCGTCCGCGACAGCAGCACATCGGCGAAGAAATCGCGCGCCTGCCCCTTCGCCCACAGATGCAGCGGCACCGGGAACCCCATCTTGTCTTTCCGCTCGGCCACGGCGCGCGGCAGCACGTGGGCCGCCGAGCGTTTGAGAATGTATTTGAGCTCGCCCCCGCGGAACTTCATGCGGGGCGGCATGCTCGTGACCAGGTCGGCGAGTCGATGATCGAGGAGCGGCACGCGCGACTCGAGTGACGCGGCCATGCTGACGCGATCCTCGACATGGAGCAGGGCAGGCAGCCCCGTCACCAAGTCGAAATGCGTCATCTTGTTGTAGTACGATTTCGTGTCCGGGTGATTGAACACGCGCTGGAACCGCGAGAACAAGTGCTCGGTCTGGTACTCAGCGCGAAAACCATCACTGAACAGACCCAATGCTCCACCGGACCGATCGATCAACCGGAAATAGCGACGATCCATCGGCTCGAAGACATCCTGCGACCAGAACTGCTGCAGCATCGGCGCGTACTGTCGCAACGCCGGCAAATTGGGGATGATCGACTTGAGTGAGACGATGTGCTCGGCTTCTTCGGTCGTCTCAAAAATCGCCCCCTTAATGGCCTGCTCGAGGTAGGCAACCAGATATCGAGCGTATCCGCCGAAGATCTCGTCGCCACCCTGGCCCCCCAAGACCACTTTCACATGTTGCGCCGCGCAGCGGGCAACGATGAATTGCGGAAAGAGTCCGGGCCCGGCGACGGGCTCGTCCATCTGATAGATGATCTGTGGCAGGAGATCGATGAACTGCTGCTCGGTCGGCACGATCTCGTGCACCACCGCGCCGCAACTCTGCGCCACCAGACGCGCATACCGGCTCTCGTCGAACTCCGGCCCCTCACGGAATGAGCCGGTGAACGTATGCAGCGGCCCGCCAGCATGCGGAGCCGCGAGTACCGACACGATGCTCGAGTCCATACCGCCCGAGAGATACGCACC
>Ga0210409_10003600_pt1 | contig 17142 bp, 15 predicted proteins | sample IncBWH17MmetaG_FD_161649 | JGI IMG/M metagenome (GOLD analysis project Ga0210409, IMG submission 161649) | Forest soil microbial communities from Barre Woods Harvard Forest LTER site, Petersham, Massachusetts, United States - Inc-BW-H-17-M | ecosystem: Environmental > Terrestrial > Soil >...
ACGGCAACAGAAAGCCATTTATGCGTCATTAGATACACCACCTCCAAGACAGGATTAAGCTTTCTCCTCAATCCACGTCCCGGAGACAGAGGCGGAAAGGCTCTTACAAATGTTAGGACCACGCAGGCCAGTCCCTTATTCCGCGATGAAATATTAAAAGTTTGCGAGAGCGGTCAGCCCGCCGGCGATGAGAAAACTGCGGCGATTCGGTGGATATTCCATGCCGCCCAACTTACCGATTCACGGTCAACGAGGAAAGTGGGCGCGTAGCCCGAATGGCCTGTTCTCGAATATGTCAAACTCACGTCGGTCGAGCTAAGATACCGACGTCCGCCCCTACACCACAAGGGGCGCCCTTTTATATTGCGTGGACTTATCGGGAGTCAGCTCGCTGCCGTCGTGTCTAGGTCTCGAAAAAAGAGCAGCGGGCCTGCGAAGTTCTCCTCAGTCTGCGTCAGTCAATGTCGAGGGCGTCCTTACCCTCTTTCTCTTCGAGTTCCTTTTTCGCCGCATCTGATAAGGCATTCGTCTTCTTTAAATCGATGGTGACCTTGTCAATCTTTCCGGTGTACTTGTTATTCCCCTTCGGGTAATCCGAGGTCACAGGCGTGTACAGGTCCATGCCCACGTCCGCAGTTTCGGCCCCGAAAAGGAACGGAATGGTGTGCGCGATTCGGCCGCTGGCGACCTTTTTTCCGTTGATGAAAATCGTACCCGTACCGCCTGAGCCGGGTGCTCCAATCACGTTTTCACGTCTAACTCCAATCGAATCACATCTTTGCAAAAACAGGGGGGAGGGGGTCCCCCCCTGGCGCAAGCCTCGTCTTCCCTCTATAGGATCCCTCCGCCTTCAACTTTCAACTTTTCAACCTTCAACCTTCAAACGCTTCTACTCACCACTCACTATCCACTACCCCCATCACACCTCTTGAAACCCCAGCTCCAAATGGCGCATCTTTATACATGTACGTGGCAAGAAAGGCCCGGCGGCCCGGGAACCCAGGTACTCATCATGCGCCGCTTCCTGATTGCAATTGCTTCCCTCGCGGTACTCCCCGCGATCGCTTCCGCGCAACGTGGAGGAATGGGAGCCGGAATGGCTCGCCCGGCGATGGCTGCCCCTGCCCCCCATGTCGCGATGCATGCCCCCGCCCCCTCCAGTGGAACTCACGTTAGCTCGGGAGCGGCAAGCCACGCCTTCGCAGGGTATCCCCGTTTCATGCGAACCCGTTCGGGCGCGATCGTCGCTCGGCCGTCAACGCGTGTGAATGGCACTGTTCGCAATAATGGATCCGTAGGCTCAGGGCGGGCATTGCTTTCCCAGGACAATGTGCCAGGGCTAGGGTTTGACTACGCGCACCTCGCGGCAATCCATCCACATGGAATTCACGACCGGGACCGAAACCGAGCGTTCGTCGGGACCTACTTCCCGTTTTTTTACGGCGGCGGATACTACATGCCGCTCTCTTCCGATGATTATGGAGACGACGCGCCACCGGCCGAAGCGCAACAAGTGGATGCCGGAGCCGGAGGTCAGGAAGCAGCGCAATCGTCTGACAGAGCGCGCCCTGCGAGACCGTCACGGGACTACGTGCCGGCCCCGCAGACTGCTGCCGAACAAGAAGCGGAACAATATGTGTTTGTGCGCCGCGATGGAACTGTCTTTTTTGCGGCGGCCTACGCTTGGGAAAACGGAACGCTCAGGTATATCACCAGCGAGGGATTACGCCACACCGTGACCGCGGACAAGCTCGATTTGGACGCTACGCAACAGTTCAACGAACAGCGCGGCTTGACTTTCCGATCGCCCGTCTGATTTTTCTCATGGCCGCCCCAATTTGTTTCTTCGCTGGCTCACCAAGCCCAGGCTTAGCGGCAGTCCGCGCAACCAGAGTTTATTTCTTCACGGGCTCAGGCATCACATAGCCCGAAACGGCTGGAAGTCCAGCTCTCTCGAGCTGGACGGTAGTGTGATCGATCTTAAATTCCTTCGCCGCCTTTTCTTGAATCGCCCTCAACAAGTGCTCGCATTGATCCAAGTGCATGTCCGGAATTCGCGCGTGCAGGCTCAGCGCGTTGTGCCCGCCGCCGAGCGACCAGATATGCACGTCGTGGACTTCTTGCACGCCTTGCACGGTTAGGATGGCGCGCGCGACTTCCTCGACGCGCATCTCGCGCGGCCGCCCTTCCAGAAGAATGTGCGACGACTCGCGCAGAATGCCGATGCTGGACCACAACACCAACAGGCCGATGGCGATACCGAGAAGCGGGTCGATCCACAGCGCGCCAGTCATGCGAATGGCGATCGCGCCAACGATGATGGCGATATTCGAGAGAGCGTCGCCGAAATTGTGAACCAGGATGCTTCGGAGATTTAGGTCCTTGTGGCCGCGGACGAGGGCGAGAGTAATGCCGCCGTTGACGGCGAGAGCGGCGAGCGACGTCCAGATCATCCAGCTTTCGACGACATGGACCGGCGAGCGGAAACGTTCCACCGCTTCATAGCCGAGCCAAAGCGAGAGCAAGACAAGCAAAATAGCGTTGGTGAACGCGGCGAGAATGCCGGCGCGGTGATAGCCGTAAGTCTTTTCGCTATCGGCGGGACGCTCGGCCCAGCGCATGGCCAACCAGGAAATTCCCAGAGCAGGAACGTCCGAGAGATTGTGGACAGCATCATTTAATAGCGCGACGGATCTGCCGAGGACGCCGCCAAAAATCTCGGCAACAACCAAGCCCAGAGTGGCGACCATGGCCCAGCCGAGGACTGACGGGCGCAACGGCGGGTGGCCGTGACCTTGGTGATCGTGCGAGTGCGGATGGTGCACATGGCCATCATGGTGGCCGTGCTCGGGATCGTAGTCATGATCGTGGGAGTGGTCGTCCATCCGGTCCATTCGCTCCATTTTACGCGCCCGGGGCGTGCCGCGCACGGCAGAACGCAGACAGCAAATGCGCGGCGGCGACAAGCGCGCAGCCGAGAAGAGCACAGGCAGGAGCGCCTGTGCTACCAGTGGGAAGTTTGACACGTCCCCGGCGCGAATTCATTGACGCATTTCCCGGTGGCTGCCAACATCGAACTAGCTTCCCGTGCGCTTAAAAAGCGGCGGGAATGGCCTACGCACCGGGTGTGCGTTGAGGGACATGACGGCTCCCATTGCAAAGCTGAGTTTCTGGGGTGTTCGAGGGTCGACGCCGACGGTCGATCCTGCCACCTGGCGCTACGGCGGAAACACGCCGTGCCTCGAACTTTCCGCGCCCGACGGCACGCAATTTATTTTGGATTGCGGGACCGGCCTGCGCATGCTGGGCAGCCGCTGGGGAATGCCGAACGGCGGCGGAAATCCCGAGACACACATTTTTGTGACGCACTACCACTGGGATCACATTCAGGGGATTCCGTTTTTTTCGCCGCTCTATGCGGAGAATAACGAATTTCATTTTTATAGTTTTCGCTCGAAATTTTTGGGGCGCGACAGTTTGAAACAAGTGTTCGAAGCGCAGATGGCGCTGCCGTATTTTCCCGTGGACATGTCCGCGATGAACGCGAAGAGGAAGTTCAAAGAAGTGGAAGGCGGAGACACTTTCAACATTCGCGAAAACAAGATCACAGCGAAGTGGCTGAATCATCCGCAGGGATGTCTCGGGTTTCGGATTGAGACGCCGGCCGGAACGGTGGTCTATGCCACGGACAATGAGCCCGGCGATCCAAAGCTGGATGAGAACTTGCGGGAACTGGCGGCGGGCGCGGACATACTTATCAACGATGCGCAATTCACGCCGGAGCAGTTGAAGACGACGCGCAAGGGCTGGGGGCATTCGTCGTGGAAAGAAGGCGTGAAGCTGGCGCGCGAAGTCGGCGCGAAGACTTTGGTGCTGTTTCATCACGATCCGGACTCGACGGACCGCATGGTGGATTCGATTTTGCGGCAGGCGCGAGAAGAGTTTGATTCCGTATTTGCGGCCAGCGAAGGCATGGTGATTACGCTGGGGGCAACGGGGGACAACGTGCAGGCGCACATGCCAGGGGCGCGGACGTCCTTGCGGCGAGAAGCACAGTTCCGCGCGAAGGTTACGGGAGTGACAGAAGACGGGAAAGAGTTCCAGGAAGAGACCGTCGTGCGCGACATTTCTTTGCAAGGAGCTTTGATTTCACTGCAGAATATTCCGCAATTGCAGTCGGAATTGCAAGTAACGATGGAGACGCCCGGCAAAGATGGTTTGCAATCCTCGATGCGCTTGAAGGGGTATGTGGTGCGGATCGATGAGGGCGCAGAGAAGGGGCAAATCGCGGTAGGTGTGGTTTTTACGGATTAGGTTTTGGCGATCACAATTTCAGAACTCCAGGCGCCATTGAAACGCGATCATGCGGGGTGTGCTGTCACCGCCCAAACCAACGCCGAGTAAGCCAGTCGGCGGAGAAGTCGTGTAAGTAAGCGCACCAAACCCAGTCTGCGTAGTAGGCTTCCCCGGAATGCCAGCCAGCACCACGCTCGGAAGGCCAAAATTCGGATGGTTGAATACGTTGAAGAACTGGACGTCAAACCTGAGCTTCAACTGCTCAGTTAAGGGAAAGAGTTTAGATAGGTAGAAGTCACTCCATGTGAAATTGGGGCCGCGCAGCGCGTTGCGACCGAGGTTCCCGAATTGACAGTTCTTGGAGCTATTGCCACCAAGGCACGCCCCAGTACTCGGGTCCACAGTAGAGACGAAAGCGTCGGGATTGAGCCACTGAACCGTGCCTGGTTGTGTGATACCTGGAATGGGATTGTGTTCATAAAGGGGTACGCCGGGAACAACGCTTGCGAATTGCGGGCCACTACCGTTCACGATCCCATTTCCATTTGCTGAATAGGGCGTGCTCAGGACGGAGAACGGAATCCCACTATGCCAAAACACGGTTCCCGACACCTGCCAGCCGTTCAGCGCATAGCCAAGAAGACGATTTTGCACCTTGACCGGAAATTGATAGACATATTGAGCATTGAGATTGTGCCGGATGTCGTAATCGCAGGGACCGTAGTCGCGACGTAAGTCTGCGGGGAGGGGGGACAGAATTCCTCCTGCCGAGAACTGTAGGAATCCGCCGTTAGACACGGTGTCCATGCAACGGCTCCAGGTGTAGTTGATTTGTCCCATTAGACCGTGACCAACACGCTTCATGGCGGTAATTTGCAATCCGTCGTAGTGGCTGTTCGCGCCGGTGGATAATTGTGTGACTGTCCCGAATCGCGGATCGGTGGATTGCCCATAAGGAAAAGGCGCAAAGCATCCCGTGCAGACCGTTTGATAGCCGTTCACTTGCGACTGGTATGGCTGGTTCACCGCACGAGTGCCGACGTATTGGGCACGGATGTTTCCCGTAGAACCCAACTGCTGTTCCAGGCCAAGACTCCACTCCATGAAGTAGGGTGCGTGAAGTTCTCCTTCGGGGACCGCCGTGATGGCCACCGGAGGAAGACAAGTCGCAGGACTCGCTTGTGCGGCCGCACAGGAAAGCTGGCCTGATGAAAATCCTGAACTAAATGTCTGGTTGGCAGCCACCGTCGAGTCAATCGCGCTGTTCGGCACTCCCGGTGCGATGGTTGTGCCGCCCACGGTTCCTAGAAGTCCACCCTGAAAAGTTTTCACATAAGGTGGGTTGACGCCGACCACGTCTGCAATACTGCCCGGCAAAATATCACTGAAGAGTCCAAAACCCGCGCGCAACACGGTCTTGGATTCAAACTGCCAGGCGATGGCAGTTCTGGGTTGCAGGATTGCCAGGGGCGTCGAGGAAAACACGTTCCCCAGACCTGTCTGAATGGCAGTGTTCAAAGGCTGATTCACATCATGCGAGATGGAATCGAAAGAGCCATGAAGGCGGGCAATTTGCTCGTGGGGATTCAGCGGGTTGGAATTGAACGTGTCGCGAATGCCGAAGGTCCACGTCAGCTTCTTGGTCAGTTTCCATGTGTCCTGCGCGTACAGGTCGAGATTCAGGAAGTTAAAAGGTTCGTTGGCCGAAGTGGGGAACGTTTCTGTTGCCGTGGATGCCACTCCATAAATGAACTGCGGCAGCGTGGTGTAGGTCACCGTCGGGACCGAACCTTCGCCGAAGTCATAATCATTCAGGCGAAGGATTCGCATGTTGGTGCCAAACCGTATCTCGTGCGCGCCATGGCTCCAGGCGAGGTTGTCGTTGATAAAAAACCTTGAGGCGCGTCTTCCCTGAATCCAGGTATTGTCGAGGCCACCGAGGGTAGTGAACGGGGCATTCGCTCCGCTGCCTTGCAAGACGATGGGGAACGCCGAAAGAGTTTTCTGAAAATCCGCGGGCCCGAACAAGCTCTCGTACCACGAAAATGCCGGGTTGAAGTAGTTCACCACATTCTGCGAAAAAACGTGCGTATAGCCGGCGGCGAAAGAATAGAGCGGCTGTGGGGAAAGCGCGTCGAACAATGGGTTGATGGGATCTGTATAGGCGGCTTGCAGCCCGGTATCCGCCTGAAAGCGATACCACGTGCTGTTCTTTTCATCGATGTTGTAATCGATTCGCGCCGTCTGGACCTGTTCATGGTCACTGCTCGAATGCGAAATGCTCTGCCGATTGGCGCAACCGTTCCCGTCGTTGGCCGCGGCGGGCGCAACGCCACCCACATCGAACGGACAGCCCAAGACCATGAGTGGCGTTCCACTGGTATTTCCGTACAGCGAAAACATCTTCTGATAGAACGGCACTGACTCTGGTGAAGGCTGGTAGACCGACCCCGTGACGGAATCGGTTCCTCCCAAAGGGAGTTGCTGCAAAACGTAACTCTGGAACGCCGGAGTTGGGACGGTAGTGGCCGTTACGATGGGCAGTGCGATCCGAACCCACTCGCTATCGAAGAAGAAAAACAACTTGTCCTGAACTATCGGCCCGCCCACGCTGCCCCCGAAGTGGTTTACAGTCGATCCCGGTTTGTGATTTCCAGGAGTGGCATCCGTGAAATAGTCGGCGGCGTTGAACTTCGAGCCATTCCACAACTCATATAGGTTTCCATGAAACTGCTTCGCACCGGACTTTGTAACGTAATTGACCTGCGACGCTCCATAGCGCCCCTCGTCAACGGTATAGGACAGCGTATTGACCGTCACTTCCGAGATCGAATTCAGTCCGAGGACCAGATTTGTCGAGAGCCCGCTGTTCAGATTCGTCAGCGGATCATTTGTTTCCAAGCCATCGACGATGTAACCATTCGAGAGAGCGGGGAGTCCGTTGAACTCAACGTTGCCATACCCATTCGTACCGCCAACGAAATCATTGCCGCTGCCAGCCGTGTTGACGAGTGCGCCGGCTGCGAATTGAAGTGGATAGGTTAAGTCACCCCCCGGATTGGGAAGGTCTTCCAGCGCGTGTGCATTGAGAGTCGTGGAAGTATTCGCATTCCCGGGGTTGAGGATCGGGGCTTCACTGCTTATCTCAACGGTCTGGTTTGACTGCGCAATCTTGAGTCTGAAATCGACAGTCTGCTTCTGGCCTAGGGCAGCGGATACAGCATCATTCTGCTGTGGTGCGAAGCCTTCTGCTTCCACCTTGACGGAGTACGCACCGGGTTTCAGCTGCGGAAAGTTGAATCGGCCAGAGTCATCGGTACTCGCGTTCCGCCTCAGTCCAGTCTCCTTGTTCGTAACCGTCACCGTGGCACTAGGTACCGCCGCGCCGCTTGCATCGCTGACTTGGCCGACGATCGCGCTGGTAGTTTCGCCCTGGGAGAAGGCTGCTTCAGGCAAGAGAGCAAGAAACAACCCGACAAAAATAAATATCGAAAGTGTTGAGCGCAGCATCGTTGTAAGCCGGGTTCTGTTCATCTGGACCGTTTGCATAATTAACCTTACTTAATATAAGTTGTTAACGCAAGTAAATACGATGCGAAAAAGCGAAATCTAATAGATTGGCAAGCTTCAGTAGGGTCAATCCACGATTGCGGTCGGATGACGAGGTACTCGGAAGTAAATCGGCATTCTTGACGAGCGTAGTAACGAGAAACTGACTACCTGGCGAGTTTTTTGAGAAGAGGCCCGACGCGCTGCACTGCGCTACAATCTTGGCCTTATGTCCACGACTGGTTCGCGAACTCCCAATTTTGTTCCCGCGAGTGTTTTAGATAAGAGGCGGCCATCAAAGGTGGCGTTGATCCGCGGATTGGTGCGGCAGGCGCCGTTTGTGGCGAAAAACTTTGGGCTTTATTTTCGGAATGCGTGGCGGCGGAACATTTTGCATACGAATGTAGTGGCGCCGTATGCGGTGACGTTTTATGTGACGCACAAATGCAATTTGGCGTGCTCGTATTGCACGCAGAAGGAGCCGGACGTTTTCAGCGACGAGTTGTCGACGGGAGAGACGATCCGGTTGTTGCGGCGGATTCGCAAAGAGACGGACTCGATTGTAATTACCGGTGGCGAGCCAACTTTGCGGGCGGACATTGAGGAGTTGGTGGAGGCGGCGAGGTTTCATTGCAAGTTTCGGTCGGTGCTTTTGATTACGAATGGGACTTTGCTGGATCGCAAGCCGGGGATTTTGCGGGCGGTGACGGGGTTGGTGGTGAGTTTGGATGCTCTGGCGGCTGATCCGTCGAATGCGCTTTCGAAGCCGGCGGCGCTGCCGAAGGTTTTGCAAAATTTGGCGATGGCCAAGGAAGTTTTGGGGAGTCCGCAGCGGATTACGATCAGCACGGTCATCGAAGAATGGAACATCGGGGAAGTGGAGAAATTGCTGGATTGGTGCGGGGCGGAAGGATTTGTGTTTGCGGCGCAATCAGCGCAGATGGAAAAGATGCCGAATCTGAAGCTGCTGCAGAATCCGAAGTATCAGGCGCTGGTGGATACGATTATCGAGCGGCGGCGCAGCGGGGCGCAGCCAATCAACGGGACGCCGCGGACTATTGAGACGCTGCTGCGATTTCGGGATTTTCAGTGTTATCCGACGATGTTTCCGCGGGTTTATCCGAATGGGGATGTCTTTTATCCGTGCGAGCCGCTGCGGAAGGTGGCGGGGAATTTGTTGCGGCATGGATCGCTCGCGAAGATATTTTCGCGTGGAAAGAAGATGTATGGAGATATTCCGCCTTGCCAGGGGATTTGCTATTTGTTTGGGAATGTTTTGTCGCACTATTACGTGAATGATTTTTGGGGCTTGGCGGGGGATTTTGTGCGGTGAGAGGAATCGAACGGAAAAACATTTTACACTGAGGGCACAGAGCACACAGAGTTCACGGAGAACAGATTCGCCGAGCTTCGTCTAATGGTGGCGAGAAATCAAGTTAGTTCAGGTCGGAGATTTTTTTGTCGAGGTGAGCGAGAGCGGCTTCGAGAGACTTGCGATGATTGGGGTTTGTTGCGGCGTCGAGGTCGTGCGCAATCCTGATGCGAGATAGCTGCAGGTCTTTGCGTTCCTGTTCACGGCGGAGCTGCTCGGGGCTCTTGGTGTTGTTGCCGTAGTGACCCTTGGGTGCCTGGCCGGATTCGACCTGCGACTCCACGTCTTTGCTTTCCCATCCTCGCGCCATACGGATAGTTTGACACATTTTGCAGCAGGTGCGGGGGTTTATGAGAGAAAAACTTCGAGGGGCTGAGGCGCGGCGGGGAAGCTAGAAGTGCTGGGTTGGCGTGGCGCTACTCGGCTGCGCGATAGATGATCTTGCCGGCCCGCAGCGTGTATTTGACATGGGCCAGCGCTCGGAGATTTATGGCAGGGTCTTGATGGAAGACGGCTAGATCGGCCTGAAGACCAGCGGCGATGCGGCCTCGTTTGTTGGCGTCGCCGAATTGCTCGGCGGGAGCGGTCGTCAGAGAGGCGAGAATCTGAGGAAATGTCATGCCTGCTTCGGACATTAGGGCGTACTCCTCGCTGGGATCGTATTCGACGGCACCGAGATCTGTGCCGAAGAGGACTGTTCCTCCTGCCGTAAGCCAGGCGCGGAGTTGGCCGATTTCTGTCTTGGTAACTTTTTCCTGAGCGGAGAGGCGGTCGTGGCGCAGGTAGTATTTCCAAAGAGTGAGGGTGGGTGTGAGGGCTACGCGTTTTTGCTTCATTGCGGCGAGGAGCGCTTCGTCCCACGGACCGGAATGGGGCGTAGTGTGAGCGATGATGTCGACTCCACCGCGGACGGCGCTAAGGACATCGGCAGCATTATTTGGATGAACGAAGACGGGTTTGCCAGAGCTATGAGCTTCGTCTGTGGCGGCTTGGAACACGTTCTCCGGAAGCGGGGCACTGCGTGGAGCGGAGGCGAAGATTTTTATTCCGTCGACACCCGCGTCGAGAAGCTTCTTTGCAGCCGCTGCGGCCTGTGCGGCGTCGGCGATCTCGGGAGCCGGCAACTTCATGACGCCCATCATGCCGAGGACTTGGTCTGAAGGCAGAGCGCCGGGAGGAACGAGGCCCTCACCCGTCGAGCGAATCCTTGGGCCGGGGACTTCGCCGGACTCGATGCGATCGCGGAGACGGCGCGTGTTTTCCCAAACGGAGCCGGTGTCAAAGACGCTGGTGAAGCCGTAACGGGTGAGCATGCCCTGAAGCTGGCGGCCGAGTTCAGGCGCGGGGATGGTTGCTGCATCGGCCCACTTGCGTTCGAAGAAGTGAACGTGGCTGTTACTGAGGCCAGCGGTGATGGTGAGGCCGAAACAATCGAGGACGTGCGCGGTTTCGGGAAACTGCATCTGCGCCCTGCCGCCCACGGACACGATCTTTTCGCCCTGTAGGAGAACGACACCGTCGCGTATGGGCGCTTCCGTCGGGCTGACGTAAATCGTGGCGCCGACCAGAGCGGCATAGTCGCTTGGGGAGTTTGGTGGCGTGTTCACAGGATCGTCTCCCAGACTGTGACTGAGTGGGACATTTTAGCTTAGCTGCTGGCTAAGCGCTGGCAGCGCGGCTCTTTGGCAAAATGGGAAGCGGGGAGTGCATCACGCTGCCAAGCGTGCTCTGCGCGACGCGAGCGAAGTGCTCGGCAAAGACGCCCTGATAGAAGAATTCGGCGGCGTTATCCGACCAGCGAACCTGCAGAATCCAGCGATCCTTTTTTTGCAAGGCATTCGCCGAAGTGATTTCGGCGGCAGGAATGACGATGAGCGGTTGGAAGTGGGAATCGAGCGCCCAGATTTGCTCTGCGCCGACAAAAAGCTGAACCGGCGCTGGCGCGGCATTGCCCGGCTGATACTTTCCGCCGTTTACGATAACCAGGGCGCCGAGTTCGCGAGCTTTGTCGTCGGCAAGGTTGCGCGGCTTGGCGGGAGGCAGCAGGATGGCCGCAAGAAACATGCCAAGACCGGCGATCGCGGCGAGCCAGCTATTCCAAAGACTGAGCGGCAGGATGACAAGCGCGGCGCCTGCGAATCCAAGAAAAACGCGGAAGGCCATCCAGGATTGAGCGTTGCGGCGGACGTGGAGAAGCCTGGGAATCAAAAGAACGAGGGCAAACAGAGCGCCGATCATCAGGTTGCGTAGACGCGCGCCGGTTCCTTCGTGTTGAGATGCCGCAGTGGCTGGGGCCGTGCTCATCTTACTTCCTTGTCCTATCTGCTTGCTTAGAGTATGCGGCAGGCCTCAAGGTTTCAACGAATCTATCTCGCGCATGCGGGCAAAGGCGCGGCGCACGTGGGGAATGGTGATCGAGCCGCCGACGATCAAGGCTACGTTCAAAGCATCGATGACTTCTTCGCGCTTCCAGCCTTCTTCGCCGCAGCGAACGAGGTGATAGGTGATGCAATCGTCGCAGCGGAGCACCGCGGAGGCGACCAGCCCTAGAAGCTCCTTGGTTTTCGTGCCAAGGGCGCCGGGCTCATACGTCTGATGATCCAGCGCGAAGAATCGCTTCATGCCAAGGTGGCCGCAATTGAGAATTTCTTCGTTCAAATCGGCGCGAGTCTTCTGAAAATCTTCAAGGCGGTCTGCCATGGTTCCTCCAAAAGTGGAGCGATTATTATGGACTAAATCAGATTAGTTCGGCAGGACGCGGCCGGGGCGTGCGCCAGTGGCTTTGCCGGTGTCCCAAACGAGTGCGCCGTTCACGAAGACTTTTTCGATACCGGTTGGGAGCTCGAATGGATTCTGAAACGTGGAGCGGTCAATGACGGTGGTGGGATTGAAGAGGACAAGGTCGGCGAAAGCGCCTTCGCGAAGCACGCCGCGATCTTTCCAGGCGAGGCGCTGCGCGGGGAGACCGGTCATTTTGTGGACGGCTTCAGGCAGAGTAAGCCACTTCCTTTCGCGGACGTAAAGGCCGAGCACTCGCGGAAACGTCCCAGCGCCGCGCGGATGCCGTGAGCCAATGCCTCCGTCGCTGGCGACCATAACCCAGGGCTGTTGATAGAACGCCTGAATGTCGCGCTCGATCATGGATTGGCCGATGACCTCGGCTTCGGTGTTGGCGGCGTCGCCTTCGCGGATGATACGGATGTACATCTCGACTGGAGAAATGCTGCGCTGCGCAGCGAGGTCCTCGATGGTGTGGTTTTCGTACGTGGTGTTCGGAGGAAATTCGACGATGGTGACGTGCGACGGTCCGCCGACATCGGCCAGAGCTTTCGCGACGCTTTTTGGGTCTACATATTGTTTGTCCGGGACGAGGACTTTGATGTTCGAATGCCACGCGTCGTACGGATAGCAGTCGGCGAGAAAATCGAGGCCGCGCTTGCGGGCGGCTTCAATCACGCTGATATACTGCGGAGCTTTGCCCCACACGCCCACGGTGCCGAGCTTGATGTGCGAGTGCTCGACGGGAATATGTGCGCGCTCGCCGATAGCGATTTCTTCGTCCAAAGCTTGGAACGAGAGGTCCGCCTCATCGCGAATGTGCGTCATGTAAAAACCATGAAGCTTTGCGGCGGCGGTTGCGAGGGCCACGACTTCGTCCGTGGTGCTGTAGGTGCCCATGTCATATTCGAGTCCGCTGGAAAGGCCAATGGCGCCTTCGCGCATACCTTGATCCACGAGCTGGATCATTTTATTGATTTCGGCCGGTGTTGAGGCGCGCTGGTAATCCTTGCCGAGGATTTGTTCGCGAACGGTGGCATGGCCGACGAGGACGGCAAGATTGAGCGATGCGGGGTTTTTGCGCCGCGTATCAAGCCAGGGCGCGATGGGCCAGGGCGAATCGCCGTCGGGGCCGAGAATGACCGTGGTGATGCCTTGGGCGATCTGACTTTCCGCGAGCGGATCTTTCTCCAGGCCTTCGGTGGAGTGGTTGTGAATGTCGATAAAACCAGGAGCGAGGACGAGCCCCTTGGCGTCGATAGTTGTCTCGCCTTGCTTGGGTTTGAAGTCACCCAGGGTGACGATGCGATCGCCGGAAACTCGGACACTCACTCTTCGCAGAGGCGCTCCGGTGCCGTCGGCGACTTGAGCATTAATAATGACGGTCGAGGGCGATTTATCCTGCGAGCGCGCGAAAACGCAAGTGAACGCCATCGCAGTAAACAAAAGAATGCCCAAGTGCCGGGCGATGCGAAACATCGGACTTCCTCGAAATGACATCAGCGCATAGCGTTCCATGCCCCACCTATATAACAACTAGGAGCGCAGAGGGAAGGGAAGACTGGGGAAGAAGTCATTCGGTGGTTGCGGCGAGAGCTTTCTCCGCCAGCTCTTTTGCGCCGGGCTTGCCCGCCAAAACAAGGTTCACCCATTCGGCGCCGACTTGCGACAGGCGCACAGCCTCACTGGTGAGGGATTCTGGCCCACCGGAATCGTTTCCGCCAAAATAAATACGGTCCATCGGGTGGGCGGCCGCAATGCGGTTCTTTGTGTACTGTCCGGGCGTGGACATAAACATGGGATGGCCGCGGCGATAGATGCGGACTTCGATGGGATCCACGTTGAATTCCGGCAAGACTTTCTGAAAATCGGTGAGAACGCGCGCCGCGAGGGTTTTGCAATCTGCTTCGTCGAGAAGAGTGGAACGGAATTCTTCGCGGAGCGGAGTATAGAAGGTGAGGATGTTGTTTTTTTGTTTGTAGCCGGGATCGTTCCGAACGGTCCAGTCAGCGACGATAAAGTCGGTGAAGGAATTGCCGGGGCACCAATTGTCGTAACCGCGATTGTAGACGGGCTTGTCGAAGATGACGTTGACCACCGGATAGGGAGCGAAGCGCGTGCGGCGCATGGCGGTTCGCTGTTCAGCGGGCAGTCCTTGAACGATGCGCGAGGCGATGTGCTTCTGAGTGCACATCAACACGGCTTTCGCGGCAACGGTCGTGAGTTTTCCCTCGCGGTAATAAGTTACGTTTACGGCGTCTTTCTGCTGGACGACGCCGACGACCGTGGCTTCGCCAAGCATGCGGTCTTGGTATTTTGGCCGGAGGACTTCGACAAGTTTGTGCGTAATACAGCCGAGACCTCCCGGCAAAATCGCGCGTTTGCCGTCGCCGCCGGTGAAAAGATCGTTGGCGTTGTAAAGGCCGACGAACGCGGAAGTGTCCGGTGTAGTGGCGCCCCAGTTTGAAGGGCCGTAAATGTCCCACCATTGCTGAACTTCAGGAGCGTAGCCGGCGATGAACTTGGAGAAGGGCAATGCGTCCAGTTCCGCCATGCGCTCGTTGATTTTCATTTTCAAGATGTCTTCGCGGAATTTCACGAAACTAGCGACGACGGCTTTGGGATAAGGAAGCTGCGCGATCCCCGTTTTCCAGGTGTCCGGAACATAAGTCTTATTGACGAGGGTGGGATCGGGCATGTTGACCATCGGAAGCTTCAGACCGATCTCGGAGGCGAGCTGGTCACCTTCGTCCCCGTGATAGGCGTAGGCGGAGCCGGTGGCGAAAGGCTGCCCATCGTATTCTTCCTCGTAAGCATTGCCGCCGAAGTGGTCTTCTTTTTCGAGCAGAAGCCAATCTTTGCCGCGAAGAAAGTAAGCTGCTGAAAGGCCCGCGACGCCGCCGCCGACGATCAGGATATCGGCTTTTGAAGTAGCGGTAGGCAGATCGAAATGGTGGCCGTCTCGCACTTGGTGGCAGATTTCGAAATGTTCGCTATCGACGAGGGGTGCGCCGGTCGGGTTGGAAGTTGACGGCGCAGAATCGGGCTCGGGAATGAGAGCGGTATCGACGGGGCAGCCCGACGCGACCGAACCTGCTACCACATATCTGATAAATTCACGGCGCGAGTGCGGCATTTGACCTCCCATGGGTCCTACGGCCTTTCCAGCAATTGCTTCGTTTCCGAGCCAACGCTGCGCATCCGTATCCGATACCAGATGATGATAAGCGCAACAGAAACGGCAAAAATCAGTGTGGAGACGGCGTTAATCTCCGGCGTGATGCCTCGGCGCAAGCGGCCCCAGATTTCGAGGGGAAGCGTGTTGTCGCGCCCAATCAGGAAAAAAGTGACGGCGATTTCATCCATCGAAAGCGTGAAGATGAGGAGTCCCGCGGCGATCAGCGAAAGTTTGAGATTCGGCAGCGTGATGCGCCAGAAAGTTTGCCAGGGCGTGGCGCCGAGATCGAGCGAGGCCTCTTCCTGCGCGCGGTCGGTTTTTTGGAGGCCGGCGAAAAGTTCAGTCGTGGCAACGGAGATGAGGGCCGTGCCGTGTCCGAGAAAAACAGTCAGCAGGCTGAGCTGCAAGCCGGAGAGCACAACGAACATAAGTAGTGAAAGGCCGGTGATGATACCGGGAAGAATGAGCGGGAGGAGAACGAGGCGGCGAAAGAGCGCTTTTCCGGGGAAGCTGGCGCGATCAAGTGCGAGGGCGGCAAGCAGGCCCAAAGTGAGTGAAAGAGCGACGGCTCCGCTGGCGACGATGAGGCTATTGAGCACGGAGTCCCAAATGGGGCCGTCGGCGAAGAGCTGGCGATACCAATCGAGGGTGAGATGCTGCGGTGGAAATCCACCGACGCCATCGCGATTGAAGGAATAGAGAATGAGCACAACGAGCGGCAAATAGATGAAGGCAAAGACGAGCGCGGCGTAAATCGCTAGCAGAGGAGAACGGCGAGTTCGAGATTTGCGGCTCATTTGAAGGACCAGCGTTTTTCGAGCCGTTGGGTGAAGAATAGCAGCGAAAGAGTGAGGAGCAGAATGCAGACGGAAATCGCGGCGCCGAGCGGCCAGTCGTACACTGCGCCGAAAAGCGTTTGCACGATGTTGGCGATCATGGTGCCAGAAGAGCCGCCCACGAGCAGCGGTGCCAGAAAATCTCCGAGTGAGAGAACGAAGGCGAAAGTGGCTCCAGCGAGCAGACCGGGCATCGAGAGCGGAAGAATCACGCGAAAGAAGGTGGAAAAGGAGCTGGCGCCGAGATCTTGCGAGGCTTCGACGAGGGGGCGCGGAATATGTTCGAGAGAGGCGTAGATGGGGAGGAAGACGAACGGCGTATAAATATGCGTGAGCATCAGCACGACCGCGAAAGGGCTGTAGAGGAGAAAGCTCACGGGTTCGTGAGTGATGTGGAGGTATTGGAGAAAGCCGTTGAGCACACCTTCGCTTCCGAGAATTGTTTTCCAGGCGTAACCGCGCACCAGGTAGCTGACCCAAAGCGGGACGATGACGAACTGGTACAACAATTCTTTTCGCGCGCCCGAATGAAACGAGAGGTAATAGGCGAGCGGATAGCCAAGGAGCAGAGAACAGAGCATCACCGAGCCGGCGATGCGCATAGTGCGGAACAGAACTTCGGCATAGAGGGGACTCGTGAGCAGTTTTTTGTAATTGTCTAAATTCCATTGATGGACGATGGCGCCGTCTTGCACGGCCCAGAAGCTGTGCGCAAACATGAGCGCATAGGGCAGCAGGAGAAAGAGTCCGACCCAGAGAAGCGGTGGAGCGGAGACGATCGTTTTGTAGGGGCGCGAGTACATGACGATGTCAGTCCGTGACGCGGATTGCATCCGCAATCGAGAAAACAAAATCATGTTCGCCTGTGAGCGGGCCGCACGCGGGCAGGCGGACGCGCAGGAGTTGATCGGCGCCACAATCCACTTCGAGCAGTTCGCTGGCACCGCCGTAGATTTGCTGGCGGACAGTGGCGCGAAATTTTACTTCATGAGTTTGGCGTTTGCCGTCCGGGGAGAGGCGAATTGTTTCCGGGCGAAGAGAAAAGACGACGAGGCCGTCCTCTTCCTCCAATGGCCAGCGCAGGACGCCGCACGTGGCGATGCTTCGGCGGATTTCTCCGCGCAGCAAATTGG
>Ga0210409_10003603_pt1 | contig 17130 bp, 14 predicted proteins | sample IncBWH17MmetaG_FD_161649 | JGI IMG/M metagenome (GOLD analysis project Ga0210409, IMG submission 161649) | Forest soil microbial communities from Barre Woods Harvard Forest LTER site, Petersham, Massachusetts, United States - Inc-BW-H-17-M | ecosystem: Environmental > Terrestrial > Soil >...
CTATATTTCTGTGTTACTGCATAAGTTACTATTCTTAATTAGTATCTATGCATGTGGACTCGCATACTCGCTCTTCACCTGAGTCTTTTTTTGTTTTTGGTAGCCCTGTCTTCCGCCACCAAAACGCCACCCACTCAACCCATCAACATCAACACCGCGGACTCAACCCAATTACAGTTAGTCCCCGGCATCGGTCCATCAACCGCTGAAAAAATCCTGCAAATGCGCAAATCCTACGGTGCCTTTAAAAGTGTCAATGACCTCATGGCCATTCGAGGCCCAGGCCCAAAACGCCTCGAAAAAATGAGGAAATATCTGACCGTGGGCAAGCCTGCATCCGCAGCCCCAAACACCGCGCAACCCGCCAGTTGCTCGGGATGCGCAAAACCGAAACCCCGCGTCCCAACCAAATCCACACCTACAAAATCCGCCGCTACACAAAACGCACCGCCCCCGCGACCATCGACCGAGCAGGCTGCCCCAGAAACAGAAGAGCCCTAGTAATAATTTAAGGTCAGAAAGACCACCGGAGGGTGTCTCGGGTTCGCAGTTGAGATATGAACCCGGACTTGTAGTTGAACTATTTTTCCTAAAGGGAGAGCACAATGTGTTTATTGTGCCGTGACACTCCTACATTCTCTGGTGCGTAGTTCTCTGTTCGCCACTAGCAGCTTCCAATTGCAAAGGCACCTGGTCAGCGATCCGTATTCCATACCCTTCCAGCGCCACAACCTTCTTCGGATGATTGGTCAGCACCCGTATATCCTTCAATCCCAAGTCGATCAAAATCTGTGCCCCGATCCCGCTCTCATGTTGGACCATACGCATCCGCGCCGGCTCGCGATCCAGTTGTCCCCGCGAATGAAAATGAATTTGCGGCAGCGCGCCCGGCTCCGCTCCAGTCTCCACGGAAAATCCGCGCCCGGTGTGATGCAAATACAGAAACACTCCCCGATCTTCTTTGGCAATGGCCGCCAGCGAGCCCGCCACCAGTTCGGAACAGTCGCAAGCCGTGGACCCGAAAACATCTCCCGTCAAACAATGTGAATGTACGCGCACCAGCGCCGGCTCTGGGCCTTCCAGGTCACCCCGTACCAGCGCGATGTGCTGGTCGTGATCCACGTCACTGGCATACGCGATCATCCTAAAATTTCCAAATCGCGTCGGCAGCACCGCCTCCGCAACGCGCCGCACGTAGCGTTCATGCTGCATGCGATAGCGAATCAAGTCCGCGACCGTCAGCATCTTGATGTCGTGTTCTTTGCAAAACTCCAGCAGCTGTGGCACCCGCGCCATGCTGCCGTCTTCATTCATGATCTCGCAGATCACGCCCGAAGGGTTCAACCCTGCGATGCGCGAAAGATCGACCGACGCCTCCGTCTGTCCCGCGCGCACCAGCACTCCGCCATTCCGCGCGCGCAGCGGAAACATGTGCCCGGGCCGAGCCAGGTCCTGCGGCTTCGTTTTCGGATCAATCGCGGTAAGCACCGTGATGGCTCGGTCCGATGCGCTGATCCCGGTAGTCACACCCACGCGCGCGTCAATCGCTTCGGTGAATGCCGTGCCATGCACTGAGGTATTGATCGGCGACATTAGCGGCAGATGCAATTCGTCGCAGCGCTGCTCCGTCAGCGTCAGGCAGATCAATCCACGTCCATACTTGGACATGAAGTTGATGGCTTCCGGAGAAATTTTCTCCGCTGCCATGGTCAGGTCGCCTTCGTTCTCGCGGTCCTCGTCATCCACTAGCACAATCATGCGCCCCTGGCGAATTTCTTCGACCGCTTCCTCCACCGTCGCAAAATGTGATCTGTTTTCAGGCATGCTCAAATCCCGTTACCAAAGTTACAGCGATACGCACTCCATTCCGATTTTATAGCCTTAAACTTCACTTCAACCAAAGCTGTATCCCGTGAAATACCGCCGCTCCCACCACTGCCGCGCCCGGTATTGTCAGAACCCAGGCGATAACAATCCGCCTCGTTACTCCCCAGCGCACCGCAGACAGCCTTCGCGTAGCGCCCACTCCCACAATCGCTCCGGTAATTGTGTGAGTAGTGCTCACCGGAATACCGAAGTGCGCCGTACCCATCAGCGTCAAGGCTCCCGCCGATTCCGCCGCAAATCCGCCAAACGGGGTCAACTTGGTAATGCGTTGCCCCATGGTCTTAATGATGCGCCAGCCCCCCGCCATGGTACCGCCGGCCATGGCCAGGTGGCAGCAAAGAATCACCCAATATGGCACCGCGTACGTGCTCAGCGCGCCTCCCGCCACCAGCGCGGTGGTAATAATTCCCATGCCTTTTTGCGCGTCATTCGTGCCGTGCCCCAGGCTATACCCCGCCGCCGAAAGAAGTTGCAATCGTCTGAACCATTTGTCCACGCGCCGCGGCCGCTGCTTCCGCACAATCCAACTGGTCACAATTGTTACCGCCGCGCCCACAAATAACCCAATCACCGGAGCCAAAAAAATAAACATCACCGGCATCGTCCAGCCGCTCAAAATCAACGCCCCAAAACCAGACTTGGCCACCGCCGCCCCGCCGTATCCGCCCATCAGCGCATGCGACGAACTGGTCGGCAATCCCAGGACCAGGGTGATTAGGTTCCACGTGATCGCCCCAAGAAGCCCCGCTAAAAGCACCTTCTGGTTCACCATCTCAATGTGGACCATCCCTTTTCCAATGGTCTTCGCCACCGCCGTGCCAAACACAAAAGCCGCCACAAAATTCCAGAACGCCGCCCACGCTACCGCCCGAAAGGGAGTCAGCACACGCGTTGAAACCACCGTCGCGATGGAATTCGCGGCGTCATGCCAGCCATTGGAAAATTCAAATATTAGGGTGAGTCCGACGACCATCAACAGCAGGTTAAAGCTATCCACAGCTGCAACTCTTTGTCACATAATCCGGCGCATAAGCATGGCCGTAGCCCGCCACATCACCACACACATTCACGTTAGCAACGCACATCGCTAAAAATTCCATCGGTGGGTTACGCGCTTTTGAGGATTACGCCTTCGATCACGTTGGCGACGTCTTCACACTTGTCGACGGCGGTCTCGATTACTTCGAAGATTTCTTTCCACTTGATGATCTGCACCGGGTCCCGTTCTTCGTCGAATAATTGCGCGATCAACGTGCGGCACAACCGGTCGCTCTCATTCTCATAGCGATTGATATCGATGCAATGTTTCAGCGCCTTTTCCGGTGATTCCAGGTCCCGCACCGCCGCCGCCACCTCCGCTGTGGTGGACACCAGCACCTTTACCAGCTCAATCGTCCCCGGGCGCACCACATCCACGCGATACAGCACAAAGCGGCTTGCCGCCGCGTCGATCAAATCGATAACGTCATCCAGTTGGCTGCACAACTCGTGGATATCTTCGCGGTCAAACGGCGTGATGAACGTCTGGTTCAGCTTGGTCAGAATACTGTGCGTGATGTCGTCGCCATCGTGCTCGATGGCCTTGATGCTTTGCACCTGCTCCGGCACTCCGGTGTAGTGCGAAAGCATCTCCAGGAGCGCCTTTGCGCCCACAAAAATATTGTCCGCCTGCTTTACGAAGAGGTGATAAAACCCCTCCTCACGCGGCAATAACCGCTGCAACACGCCTGTCATGAAATGGCTCCCCTGGAAGCCGTTCTCGACGCTTCAAAAGCTGTCAGACATTACCAGACCCAGCGAACCCTAGGCAAGCCGCCTCGCACATCGGCGGCACGGTACTCGCCCACACGAACAAAAAAGGGCGCCCGGTCTCCCGGACGCCCCTCTTCACATCAATTGTTTCCGTTCTCTTAGTACATGCCGCCCATACCGCCGGGGCCGCCTGGACCACCGCCGGCCGCAGCCGACTTCTTATCGTCTTCCTTGATCTCCGCGACGAGCGCTTCCGTCGTGAGCATCAGGCCGGCAATCGAAGCCGCGTTCTGCAACGCGAGCCGGGTAACCTTGGCGGGGTCAATAACGCCCATCTTCACCATGTCGCCGTACTCGCCGGTTTCCGCGTTGAAACCGTAGTTCTCTTCCTTCGACTCGCGGACCTTGCCGATCACCACAGCGCCTTCAGCTCCGGCGTTGTGTGCGATCTGGCGGGCTGGCTCTTCAAGAGCGCGCCGCACGATGCCGACGCCAACCGCTTCGTCATCCTGCAGCTTCAGCTTGTCGATCGCCGAGATGCAGCGCAGCAGCGCCGTGCCTCCGCCGGGAACAATGCCTTCCTCGACGGCTGCGCGGGTCGCGTGCATGGCATCCTCAACGCGAGCCTTCTTTTCCTTCAGCTCGGTTTCGGTTGCGGCGCCCACCTTGATGACCGCCACTCCGCCGACCAACTTGGCAAGCCGCTCTTGCAGCTTTTCCTTGTCGTAGTCGGAAGTAGTGTTCTCCACCTGCGAACGGATCTGCTTGACGCGTCCCTCGATGTCTGCGGACTTGCCATAGCCTTCCACGATCGTGGTGTTGTCCTTGTCGATGGTAATTTTCTTGGCCCGGCCCAGATCCTCAAGCTTCACATTTTCCAGCTTAAGACCCAGGTCCTCGGTAATCGCCTTGCCGCCCGTGAGCGTCGCGATATCTTCCAACATGGCCTTGCGGCGGTCGCCAAAGCCAGGAGCCTTGACGGCAGCGCATTGCAGCGTGCCACGCAGCTTATTCACGACCAAAGTGGCCAGCGCTTCGCCTTCCACGTCCTCAGCAATGATCAAGAGGGGCTTGCCCATCTTGGCGGTCTGCTCCAGCAAAGGCAGCAAATCCTTCATCGAGCTGATTTTCTTTTCGTGGATCAGGATGCGGCAGTCTTCCAGAATGCACTCCATGCGCTCCGGATCGGTAATGAAGTAAGGAGACAGGTAGCCGCGGTCGAATTGCATACCTTCGACCACTTCCAGCGTCGTTTCCATGGTCTTCGATTCTTCCACGGTGATGACGCCGTCCTTGCCAACCTTCTTCATCGCTTCGGCAATGATGCCGCCGATTTGCTTGTCGTTGTTGGCGGAAATGGTGCCAACCTGCGCGATCATGTCCCCCTTCACATCCTTGTGTAGCCGCTTGATCTCTTCCACGGCAACTTCCACCGCGCGTTCGATGCCGCGCTTTAGAGCTGTCGGGCTGGATCCAGCCGCTACGGTCTTCACGCCTTCGCGGAAGATCGCCTGCGCCAGTACCGTCGCTGTAGTGGTTCCGTCGCCGGCTACGTCGCTGGTTTTCGAAGCCACTTCGCGAACCATCTGCGCGCCCATGTTCTCGAGCGGATCGCGCAGTTCGATTTCTTTCGCTACCGTTACGCCGTCCTTGGTGATGATCGGCGCGCCGAACTTCTTTTCGATTACCGCGTTGCGGCCCTTGGGGCCGAGCGTAATCTTCACTGCGTCGGCAAGAGCGTTCACGCCGCGCAAAATCGCCTGGCGGGACGCCTCACCTGTTACTATCTGCTTCGCCATACTGGTAATTCCTCCTAATTGATTGACTCAATTTTCTTTAATTGCCTGGATATCTGCGTTACTGCTGCTACCCGAATTATCCGGTTTATCCGAACGCTTCGAAAAACCGGCGACTCTTTCCTTAAATCTTAGAGAAACGTTACTTCTTTGCGGCTTTGGCCTGGCCACCCAGTTTTGCGAGAATCTCTTCTTCGCGCAGGATGAGCAAGTCTTCGTCTTCGATCTTGATTTCTGTTCCGCCGTATTTGCCGAACAGCACGCGATCTCCAACTTTTACGTCCAACGGGTGAACTCCATCCTTTTCCCGTTTGCCTGGTCCCACGGCAATCACTTCGCCCTCTTGCTGCTTCTCTTTGGCGGAGTCCGGGATGATGATGCCACCCTTCACACTTTCTTTTTCTTCAATGCGCCGCACGATCACACGGTCGTGGAGCGGTGTAAGATTCACTGCCATCTTGAGAAAACCTCCGTAGGTAAATGTAGCGGTTTGTACCGGAGAAGAGGGAATTAGCACTCCTCGCGGTCGACTGCTAATATAACAGAGTCCGAGGTGAAGTCAACGTTTTTCCGGGATAAACCTTAGTATGTCACGCTCATATTCATTCAACTGAAAACACATGGCTTATAATGGCCCAACCCTTCGATGCTGCGATTTTCCTCAACCTTTTTATTCCGGCCAAACTTGTTGTCTGGCTGTCGACACTTTCCCTTAGTAGTTTGCCCAAGGCGTAATCGCGAATATGATCGAACCCTAATCACGGAAATCATGTCTCCACCTTCCAACTCAAATGTGCGCGGGTATGTTCTCGCTGGTGGCGGGAGTTCGCGGTTTGGCCGCGACAAGGCTCTCGTCTGCTTTGACGCAACTCCGTTGCTGCTGCAAATCGTTCAACTGGCGCAAACCTGCGCCTCAGACGTTACAGTTGTCGCCAGTGCTCAGAAATACCGCGATCTCGACGCTAATCTCGAAATCATTGAAGATCAATGGCCCGGCGAAGGCCCCCTCGGTGGCATCATCACCGCGCTGCAACATACCGCCGCCACCGATCGCTCCGCCGAATGGAATCTCATCCTAAGCTGCGACATGCCCTTCCTCACCGCTGGGTGGCTCCAATTTCTAGTTACCCATGCGCGCGAATCGAACAAAGAGATTCAAGTCATACTCCCGCATTCCGCGCATGGTCCTGAACCACTCTGCGCCTGCTATCGCACCAGTGCAGCGGATGCCCTAAAAAACGTCTTTGATCGCGCCGTCCGCAAAGTGACGCAAGCCTTGAAAGAAGTGCGCACGGAAGTCCTTGACGAGTCGGTCTGGAAACGATTTGATAGCGCAGGGCGCTTATTCTGGAATATGAATACGCCCGCTGACTTTGAAGAAGCTCAGCGCTTGTGGGAGAGAAAAAATAATGAGTGACGAGAAGTCATCTGAGGCAAAGCCGGAGATTGACCTTCCTCCCATTCCCGAGCCCATTCTTCCGGCGGACACCACTCCCGAGCTTCAAACCATTAACACCACCACGGAAAACGACGCGCCCAATTACTTTGAGTTCAAGCATGTCAGCAAAGGTTTCGACGGCCGCCCCGTTCTCGATGACGTCAGTTTTTTCGTGAAGCGCGGTGAAACCTGCGTCATCATGGGCCGCAGCGGTGTGGGCAAATCCGTTTCCTTGAAACATATTCTGGGATTCCTCAAGCCCGATTCCGGCCAGATTTTTATCGATGGTCAGGATGTAACCGACTGGACCGAAGACGAATTTCAAGCCGTGCGCCGCAAAGTCAGCATGGTCTTCCAATCCGGCGCGCTGTTCGACTCTTTAACTGTTCGCGAAAATATCGCCTTCCCCCTCGAAGGCCAAAACGGCCTTTCCGATGACGACATCGATAATTACGTCGCAAAGCTATCCCGAACTTTGGAAGTGGACGACTCGCTGGACAAATTGCCAGGGGAACTTTCCACCGGCGCGCGCCGTGCCGTGGCCATCGCACGTTCTCTGGCGCAAAATCCCGAGGCCATTCTTTACGACGAACCGACTACGATGGTCGATCCCATCATGGCCGCGCACATGGGCGACTTGATCCTTCGCCTGAAGGAAGCTTTCCACAAAACTTCCATCGTTGTTACTCACGATACTCATCTCGCCAAAAAACTCGCCGACTCCGTCGTTTTCCTTCAGGACGGTAAAGTATCTTTCTTCGGCCCCTGGAAAAAATTTGAAAATTCCAAAGATCCCTTCCTCCAGAATTTCCTTGCGCAGGATCAACTGATTCCCGCCATGGACGTCACCCTGTGACCCAGACTGAAAACACTTCAGCCAACCCGATCAAACAGCTTCGCAAGGAAATGGGTTTCTGGGATGTGTTGTTCTTCAACATCGCCACCGTCCTGGGCCCGCGCTGGGTGGCCGCTGCCGCGCACAATGGCACATCTTCGATCAGCTTGTGGATTCTCGCCGCGCTCTTCTTTTTCATGCCGACCGCGCTGGTAATCAACGAATTGTCGTCGCGCTTCCCTAACGAAGGTGGTTTGTACGTGTGGTCCAAGGAAGCTTTCGGCGATTTTCACGGCTTCGTCGCGGGATGGACCTACTGGATCTACACCGTTTTTTATTTTCCCGGGTTATTGCTCGCCAGCGCCGCGATGAGTGGCTACGCGGCGGGCTCCGGCGGCGCCGCGCTTGCGCAGAACAGAACCTTTTTGATTGCCGGCTCTTTCATTCTGCTGACCGTCGCGGTGGTCCTGAACATCATCGGCCTCAACATTGGCAAGTGGCTGCAAAACGCGGGCGGCGTCTCCACCTGCATTCCTCTGTTGATACTTGCCGCCATCGCAGCCTTTGTTTATATGCGTCACGGTTCCGTCACGCACTTCGCGGTTTCCAACATGATGCCGCACTGGAATCTCGACACCGTCAATTTCTGGTCGCAGATCGCCTTCGCCTTCACCGGACTTGAACTGGTCTCCGCCATGAGCGATGAGATTCGCAATCCGCGCAAGACTCTGCCGCGTGCGGCGCTGACTGCCGGGGTTCTGATCGCCGTCATCTACATCATCGGCACCTTTGCGGTGCTCTCGCTGATTCCCGCGGAGCAGGTCGAGCCCACCAGCGGCGTATTTCAAGCCATCACCGCGGGCTCCAATGCCTTGCGCATCGGCGTCGTTGGCGTGCTCGCCGCCCTATTTGTCTCGGTAGGCAACGCCGGCGGAGTCGGCACCACCGTCGCGGGAATCGCCCGCGTCCCCTTCGTGGTGGGCATCGATCGTTATCTTCCCGCCGCCTTCGGAAAAATTCATCCCCGCTGGAAAACTCCTTACATCTCGATCATCGTGCAGGCCAGCGCTTCTGCCGCAGTGCTGCTCTTTAGCCAACTGAACGAAACGACGCGCGGCGCTTATCAATTCCTCGTTGACGCCGCCATCATTCTTTATTTCATTCCATTCCTGTATATGTATGCCGCGGCCATCAAGCTCGCCGGCCGCAAAGACCGCCTCGAAAATCCTCAAGCCGTTTTGATCCCCGGCGGCAAACCGGGAGTGTGGCTCGCCAGCGGCCTCGGTTTCCTGGTCGTGCTCGCCGGTATCGTCCTCTCGCTCATTCCTCCGGGCGATTCCTCCAATAAATTGGGCTTCGAGCTAAAGCTCATCGGCGGCACGGTAGCGTCCGTCGCCCTTGGCCTCATCCTGTATTTGCGCGGGGTCCGCAGCAAAACCCGCACGGCATAGTTCTGCGCACAGCAATATCACCGAGCAGCCAATTGGCCCTACGAATGACGATTCGATAGTAACTTCCCCGCCAGCCCCGTACCACGCCATCCAGCCTGGGTCTGTAGCCGAATGTTACGATAATTTGCTATGGGCACCGCCGCCACAACTGCAAGTGTAGGGATCCCCGCCGAGCGGTTTTTTCGCGCGTCGCTGCTGTTACTGATTTTTACGTCCGTATGCACCCTGGCCCTGACCGGCAAACTGGATCCTTTCACCGCTCTTCTTGCTCCCGCCGCGGTGATTTACAAAGCCTTTCACTGGTGGCAAGGCCGTCCCAACGAAATACAGAATAGCCGTGCGACCTGGCTGGTCATTATTTACCTCGCATTTTTTCCGCTCGATATATTCATACTCTCGCGTGTGTTGGTTCAGAATTCCGCGAATCCCCCTCTCTACGCAGCTCTCATGGCTGCTGTTCACTTCCTGATGTTCGTCATGCTGGTGCGCTTGTACAGCGCGTCTACCGACCGCGACGCCGTGTTTCTGACTATGTTGGCCTTCGCAGGCATCCTGGCCTCCGCGGTCCTGACCGTGGACACCACTTTTCTGATTTGTTTTTTTGCCTTTTTAATTTTTGGCGTGGCGACCTTCACCGGCATGGAGCTGCGTCGAGCGGCCAAAGGCGCGCTCACCCTAACGGTCCCCGCAGGCCAGATCGAGCGTGAACGCCAGCTGAATCGTGCGCTCGTCTACGCGTCGCTCAGCGTTGCACTCGGAGCCATTCTCTTCGGCGGCATACTGTTCTTTTTCTTCCCGCGCGTTAGTGCCGGCTATCTTGGACGAACCAGTTTCAATCCCGCGCTCATGACCGGATTCACCGATGATGTGGAGTTGGGTCAAATCGGAGAAATCAAGAAAGATTCCACCATCGTAATGCGCGTCGAGACCGGAAAACCGGTCGGCTATCCCCGCCTGCGCTGGAGGGGAATTTCGCTCTCGAACTTTGACGGCAAACGTTGGACCTCTGAGAATCGGCGCGAGATACGCCCGCCCAACTCCGACGGCTGGGTTTACGTTGGCGACGGCATGCCCCGCGGCGACGCCCGCTCGCCCGGCCTGCTCTACACCGTGTATATGGAGCCCATCGCCTCGGACGCGGTTTTTGTGCCCGGCCAAGTAGTCTCACTCCGTGGAAACTTCAACGGCGAAGCAGGCAACAGGGCACCTTTGAAAACCTACCTCTACAAAGATTCGACCGGATCAATCTACAACCCGTTCCACAATTACACCGCCGTGCGCTACGAAGGATTTTCGCGAATGCCCGCCTTGGACGTCATAAAATTGCGCGCCGCGGGAACGGATTATCCCGAAGACATCAAGCAAACGTATTTACAGCTCCCCACACTTGACCCCCGAATCGCGCCGCTTGCCGAGCAGATGACCGCGCGCAAAACAACTCCGTACGACAAAGCCGCTGCCATGGAAATTTATCTGCGCAGCAAATATGGCTACACCCTGGACTTGAAGGGAAAACCGGGCGCCGATCCGCTAGCGCATTTTTTGTTTGAGACCCGCGCCGGCCACTGCGAATATTTCGCCTCCTCCATGACCGTTATGTTGCGCACCTTGGGTATTCCCGCTCGCGAGGTCAACGGCTTTCTGCCCGGCGAATACAACGATCTGGCCGGCGATTATGTTGTCCGCGCCAGCGACGCACACAGCTGGGTGGAAGTTTTCTTCCCGGGTAACGGATGGGTCACTTTCGATCCCACTCCCGACGGCCCTGAAAACGCCGGCGGCCTTCTCTCGCGCATGGGCCAGTACCTGGACTGGCTTTCGCTTACCTGGAACGAGTGGGTCATCAGTTACGACTTCGCGCACCAAGTAGTGCTCGCACAAAACATCAAGACCAGCTCGCGCAACTGGAGCGACTCACTGCGCGCCTGGTTTGAAAAAAAACAACAACAAGCCCGCGGCCGCATGAAGGATTGGGAGTTCCGACATTCCAGCCTGCGCTATCTGTTGCCCGTCGCCCTGGTATTTTTTCTGGTGGTCTTGCGCGCCGACATGATTCCCGAGTTGGTACGCCGCCTCAAGGTCTATGCGCAGATGCGCGTAGGCCGCTCGTCGCATACCAACCCGCAGCTCGCCGCGCGCTTGTATTCGGAATTGCTGCACGTTTTAAATAAGCGCGGTATCCAACGCCTCGAAACCCAAACGCCGCTGGAGTTTGCGGCTGCAGTCGGCGACGCGAGAGTGGCGCCCGCGGTGCGCGAGTTCATCGACATTTACAGTCACGCCCGATTCGGCGAAGCTCCCTGCAATGCCGTGCGCCTGAGAGAGCTCATGTCTCAAGTCCGCCACGCCTTTCGTTCGCGCTAACCAATATCACCGAAAGCCAGTCATTAGCTCGATGCGTGTTACAATAAAAAGTGCGTAAATACCGCAGCAAACCCCGCAAAAATTGCTTATGACTAAAGTCGGTTTCGTCAGCCTGGGATGCCCCAAAAACCTCGTCGATAGCGAGGTCATGATGGGTATTCTCGCGCGCGGTGGTTACGAACTGACGCCCCGCGCCGATGAAGCCGAAATCCTCGTCGTCAACACCTGCAGCTTCATCGAAGCCGCGCAAAAAGAATCCGTAGACGCCATCCTGGAAATGGCCGAGCACAAGAAATTTGGCGCCGCCAAAAAATTAATCGTCGCCGGCTGCCTCGTGGAACGCTATCGCGCGCAAATCCTGGAACAAGTTCCCGAAGTCGACGCCATCGTGGGCACCGGCGAAGTCGAGCGCATCCTCGAAGCCGTCGAAGGCGATCTGCGCATGTTGCCTGCCGCCGCGCCCGCGTTTCTCTATCACGATTTGACGCCCCGTGTGGTAACCACTCCTCGCCACGCCGCGTACATAAAAATTGCCGAGGGTTGCGATCATCCCTGCACTTTCTGCATCATTCCGCAATTGCGCGGCGAATTTCGTAGCCGCCGCTTCGAATCGGTAGTACGCGAAGCGCAAAATCTCGCAGCCGCAGGCGCTCGCGAAATCACCTTGATTGGTCAGGACACCACTTCCTACGGCGAAGACCTCGGTTTGCGCGATGGCCTCGCACAATTGCTGGCCCGCCTCGCCCGCGTCGAAGATTTGCTGTGGGTGCGCTTCCTTTACGCCTACCCCAATCGCGTAACGCAGAAACTCCTCGACACGCTGGCATCGCATCCGCGCATCGCCAGGTACATGGATATGCCTCTGCAGCACGCCAGCCGCAACGTGCTCGCGCGCATGAAACGCGGCTCTCATGGCGACGCCTTCTTGAAATTACTCGAGCGTATTCGCGCCACCATCCCCGGCATTTCCCTGCGAACTTCCTTCATCGTCGGCTTCCCTGGCGAAACAGAAAGCGATTTCGCCGAACTATGCGATTTTGTGCGCGCCGCGAAGCTCGACTGGATGGGCGTGTTTGAATATTCCGACGTGGATAACGCCGCCAGCTTCCCCCTTGCCGATAAAGTGGACGCCTCGACGATCACCGATCGCCGCAATCAGCTGATGGCCATTCAAAAGAAAATCTCTCGCGAAAATTTGCGCGCGAAAAAAGGAACCACCGCCATCGCGCTGGTTGAAGGTCCATCCAAAGACAATCCGCTGGTGTGGGAAGCCCGCCTCGAAGGCATGGCCCCAGAAATCGACGGCAAAGTTTATCTGACCGACATCGAAGTAGCCGGCCAGACAGCCGAGACTGGCGACATAGCCCGCGTTGAGATCACCAAGACCGACAATTACGATTTGATCGCGCGAGTCGTGAAAATTCTGCCAGGTCGCATTGCACCGTCTTTGTCATCAGCCATCCCGCCCGCCGTGCACCCGGTCGAACAGCTCACGCGCATTTCTACCGGAGCGGCGCTGCGAGTATTGGGATAGCGACCAGCCGCTCGCTAATTAACTCCCCGCACGTAAGCACTCTCCAGCAGATCGCCTAAATCGTTTAAGCTATCCGTCTGGAATGCCGCAGCATCCAAATGTATTCCTCGCGCCGCAATCGCATAATGCTCAACGCGAGGGGAAAAATTACAAAACAGGCAGGACCACATGAAACACAAATGCCCGATATGCAAAACCGCCACCGATTCCGCGGTTCATGCGGATTTCCCTTTTTGCAGCGAACGATGCCGCGAGCGCGACTTGGGAAATTGGGCCAGCGAAAAGTATGTAGTCTCCGAGCCCATCTTCAACGAAGACGACAGCGAAGACGGCGACCGCAAAACCATCATTCTCGATTTGCCCGACCGCGGCGGCGAAGCCGAACATTAAATCCCGCGCCACAGCTTCCCATCACCACCAAAAAGCGCGCAGGGTGCCCCACCCTCAGATTTTTGGAGGGTTTACCTGCCGTGGCAGGTGGGTCTTGTAGCGTGGAAACATCGCCCAACTAAACCGCGAGTGCGCAAATGTCCTCTTCTTGGCATGCGCTAATTTGTCTAGATCATGTTTTGAAGCTCTTGCTACGCGCGAAAGCAGCCTCCCTCTTGCTGCAGAAAGTGGCTGCGATCTTCGCGATTTGACGCTATCCTCGACGCTTTATGATCGTGACGGCCACGATCCAAAAGTGTTTTCCTGTGCGCCAATTTCTTTGCTCATCTGTTACCAATCATTTCCTGTAGTGCCCCTATATTGGAAAACCCACCTGTTGCTTTATACTTTTCGTGTCTTCGACATCTGGAAGCCGTTCCCCGCACGGCAACTGGAGCATCTGCCCGGCGGCTGGGGAATCATGGCCGACGACTGGATGGCAGGCATCTACGCTGCAATAGTTTTGCGTGTCGCGTTACACTTCAGAGTGCTATGAAACTAGGCTTGGGTGGGGCAGCAGAAAAAAACGGCAATCCACGCATAGAACGCGTCGCGCCCACCGCGGCGATTCCCGGCGGCGAAATCACGATACATGGTAGCGGTTTCGTTTCACGCACCCAGGCGCGACCGCTGGTGCGCTTTGGTGACGCCGAAGCCAGTCTCGCGCTCTCCAGTAGCAAGCGGCTCATCGCCCGTGTGCCCGACGGCGCCACCGGCGGCATAGTGCGCGTGACCAGCGCTGAACACGACAGCCAGCCCTATCCAGTAGCGATCGGCTTGCAAATTGCCGACAACTTGCATCCCGTCGGTAATCCGGCCGTCGACGCGCTCGGAAATATTTATGTCACCTTCAGTGGCCCCCGCGGTCAACGCGTGCCCGTATCGCTCTACAAAATAACCGCCAACTACAGCATCAAGCCTTTTGTAACCTCGTTGATTAATCCCACTGGCTTGGCCGTCGACAAAGCCGGCAATTTGTTCGTCTCCTGCCGCCATAACGGCACCATCCATCGCATCACTCCCGACGGCCGCAGCGAGGAGTGGATCGAGGGCATGGGCGTAGCCACCGGAATCGCCTTCGACAAGGACGAAAATCTTTACGTCGGCGATCGCAGCGGAACAATTTTTAAAATCAGTCCCAGCCGCGAGATTTTTGTCTTCGCCACCCTGGAGCCCTCCTTCGCCGCCTATCATCTGGCATTTCATCCCGGTGGCGATTTGTATGTGACCGGGCCCACCACTTCGAGTTTCGACCGCGTCTATCGCGTAACTCAGGGTGGAGAAGTGAAAATTTTTTACCGCGGCCTCGGCCGTCCGCAGGGCTTGGCCTTCGACCGCGACGGAAATCTTTATGTAGCCGCCTGCCACGCCGGACATCGCGGCATCGTGCGCATCACTCCCCAAGCGCAACCTGAAATGGTCTTAAGCGGATCCGGAATTGTAGGACTCGCGCTGCAACCCTCTGGCCGCGCCATCGTGGCTACCATCAACGCGCTCTTCACGCTCGATTGGGACATTCGCGGCTTGCCCTTGATCGGATAAACCCATAAATGAAAGCGGAAATCATCGCGGTCGGGTCTGAGTTGCTTACTCCAGACCGGCTGGACACCAATTCTCTTTTCCTTACCGAGGAGTTGAACAAACTCGGCATCGAAGTCCTGCGCAAAACTATCGTCGGTGACCAACGTGAGGAATTAACGGATGCCTTTGCTGGCGCGCTTAAGCGCGTGGAACTGGTTATTTCTTGTGGCGGACTCGGCCCCACCGCAGACGATTTAACGCGCGAGACTGTAGCCGATCTTTTAGGGCGCAGACTGCAGCGCGACGATCGCATCGTTCACGCCATCGAAACTCGTTTTCGCAGCTTCCGCCGTGAAATGCCCGAAATCAATGTGCGCCAGGCCATGGTGCCGGAAGGTGCCGAGGCGTTGGATAATCCGCGAGGAACCGCGCCAGGATTGTGGATCGAACAAGGTGACCGCGTAATTGTGTTGTTGCCCGGTGTGCCAAAAGAGATGCGCGGACTCTTTGCGGAAGCCGTTGCGCCGCGCCTCGCCCGCCGAGCCACCGGACTTCGTCTTTTTCATCGCGAACTGCGCGTCACCGGGTTGGGCGAATCGCACGTCGAGCAACGCATCGCGCCAATTTATAAACGCTACGAAGATGTGAAAACCACGGTGCTGAGCGCCCCTGGCGAAGTTCAGGTTCATTTGCGCTTATGGAGCGATGACCCGCAGCAGGCCAACAAAACACTCGACGAGATTGAGCGCGGATTCGATATCGCGCTCACCGACCGTATTTTTTCACGCGATGGCCAGGCCCTGCATGAAGTGGTGGCCCGCGAACTGACCCTGAACAACACGACCATCGCGGTGGCCGAAAGCTGCACCGGCGGTCTACTGTCGCAAAGATTGACCAGCATCGCCGGCAGCTCCAGTTTTTTCCTCGGCGGCGTGGTGTGCTATAGCAATGAACGTAAAACCGCCTGGGCCAATGTTCCGCCCGAACTGATTGCCACCAAGGGTGCGGTGAGTCCTGAAGTGGCCGTAGCGCTGGCGGATGGCATTCGCCGCCAGGTGGGTAGCGCGCTTGGCGTCGGCGTCACTGGTATCGCAGGACCCGGCGGTGGCAGCGAAGAAAAACCAGTAGGCACTGTGCACATCGCATTGGCGCACACCACCGGAGTGGTGGAGCGCGCCTTAACCCTTCCGGGAGATCGCGATGCCATTCGCTGGCAAGCTTCGCAAGTCGCGCTGGACATGGTGCGCATGTATCTCTTATATGGCGCCGCAGATCGCAAGTTGTCTTCCAAACCGCAAGGTCGAAGTTCTAAAAAAACCACCTTCTAAAGAGGCGTTAGCGATGCGCTTGTTTGTGGCGCTGGAAATTCCGCAAGCGGTGCGCGAGAATCTCGCGGCGATACGAGAAAAGTTTTCTTCTATCGGGCCTAAACTGCGCTGGGTTCCGCCGGAAAATCTTCACGTGACCCTTAAATTTATTGGTAGTGTACCGGCAGAAAAGCTTCAGGCGATTATCGGCGCGCTGCGTTATGTAAGAGCGGATAAATCCGTGAAGTTGGATTTTATCGGACATGGCGGCACCATCGCTGGAGTCTATTGGGCTACGATTGAACCGGACCCGGCTTTGGAGAAGTTGGCCGCCGATATTGATCGTTCTCTGGAGCCGCTCGGAATCGTTAAAGAGAACCGTGCGTTTCATCCTCACGTCACCCTAGCCAGGTTCAAAGATCGCGGCATTCTAAAGAAGATCAACGATCTAATTCACGAAAACGCAATTCATGGTGACGGCCTCCACCTGAAATGTGAATTTGGATCTATGACCCCGACAGAATTTCATCTCATAGAGAGCAAAACATTGCCCACCGGCCCGTTATACTCCAAACTTCAGTCCTTCCCGTTGGCTGCGGGAAATTAAATTATGTTTGGAATATCCATCACACTTCTCGGCATCGTGGTTACTGCTTATATCTTGGGCTCCATCCCGTTTGGAATTCTGATTACCAGAGTTTTTGGCGGTAAAGATGTTCGCGCCTCCGGCAGCGGAAATATTGGCGCGGCCAATGTGACCCGCGTTGCCGGCCCGACCGCTGGAATTTTGACTTTGGCGCTCGATACCGCGAAAGG
>Ga0210409_10003604_pt1 | contig 17125 bp, 20 predicted proteins | sample IncBWH17MmetaG_FD_161649 | JGI IMG/M metagenome (GOLD analysis project Ga0210409, IMG submission 161649) | Forest soil microbial communities from Barre Woods Harvard Forest LTER site, Petersham, Massachusetts, United States - Inc-BW-H-17-M | ecosystem: Environmental > Terrestrial > Soil >...
CCGTGGATGCCGCGCTCGCTCAGCGCCTTGAGCAGCGGCGCCACCGGGCGGTCAAGCACCAGCACCGCCTCGTGAAAGCACGGACCGGTGAATGCGAGGCGCACGCCTGCCACGCGGGTGAGCGCCGCGATGAGCTCGCGCGTGCGCGCGTGCGAAGCAGCCGCGGTGCGTGCCAGGCCCTGCGGGCCCATGAGCGACAGGTAGATCGTCGCCGCGGTCACAGCTAAGCCCTGGTTGGTGCAGATGTTGGAGGTCGCCTTGGCGCGACGGATATGCTGCTCGCGCGCCTGCAGCGTGAGGGTGAACCCCTCGCGGCCAGACAGATCCAGCGTGCGGCCGACGATGCGCCCCGGCATCTGCCGCACGTACTCCATGCGCGTGGTCATGAAGCCAAAATACGGGCCGCCGGAAGACAGCGGCACCCCCAAGGGTTGGCCTTCGCCTACCGCGATGTCCGCGCCGCGCGCGCCCCACTGCGCCGGGGGCTTGAGCAGCGCCAGCGAGGTGGGATTGACCACCGCGATCACGAAACTGCCGCGCTGGTGTGCCCAGTCGGTGAGCGCATCCACATCCTCGAGCCGGCCGAAGAAATTCGGTTGCTGGATGACGAGCGCGGTCACGTCCTGGCCGTCGTACTTCTTAAGCGACGCCGCCGGCGTGATGCCCTCTTCGGTGCAGTAGGGCAGCTCGAGGAACTTCAGCCCCATGTTCGACGCGCTGGCGACGGCCACCTGGTGGTAGTGCGGATGCACGGTCGCGGGCACGAGCACGGTGAGGGATTTCGATTTGCGATTTGCACGCACCGCCATGAGCGCCGCTTCCGCCATGGCCGAGGCGCCGTCGTACATCGAGGCGTTGGCGACCTCCATGCCGGTGAGGCGCGCGATCATGCTCTGGAATTCGTAGATCACCTGCAGCGTGCCCTGGCTCGCCTCCGCCTGGTAGGGCGTATAGGCGCTGTAGAACTCCCCGCGGGTGGTGACCGCCCACACGGCCGCCGGGATGTGGTGCTCGTAGGCCCCGGCGCCGATGAAGTTCAGCGGCGCGCCGTCCGCGCGGGCGCGCTCGGTCATCAGCCGCCCGATGGCCATTTCGTTGAGTTCCTCCGGTATGCCCGCGAGGGACTTCACGCGCAGGTTCGCCGGAATCTCGTCGAACAGGTCCTCGATACGCTTAGCGCCGATAGCGGCGAGCATCGCCGTCACGTCCGCGGGGGTGTGGGGAATGAAGGCCACGGATCAGCCCTCCGCCGCCAGGAATTTCTCGTAGTCGGCGCCCGACATGAGGGCCGCGGCGGCGAGCGCGCCGGGCGCCGGACGCAGCCGCATCAGCCATGCCGCGTAGGCGTCCGTGTTCACGGCTTCCGGTTCGTTGGCGAGCTGCGGGTTGCCCGCGGTGATCTCGCCGGCGAGTGGCGCGTAGACGTCGGACGCCGCCTTGACCGATTCCACCACGGCGCATGCCTCGCCCGCCTTGACGACGCGGCCCGCGTCGGGCACCTCGACAAACACCAGGTCCCCGAGCGAGTGCTGGGCATGATCGGTGATGCCGACCTCTACCGTGCCGTCGGCGAGGCTGCGCACCCACTCGTGCGACCTGGTGTACTTAAGATCAGCTGGAACATTGCTCATGGTGAAACCCTTCTTTGAATGGCGCTTAGCCTCAGCTGACCAGTGCCTTGCCGTTACGGACGAACGGCGGCTTCACGACCCGCGCGTTCAGGAGCTTGCCGCGAACCTCCACCTGCACCCGCTCGCCGGTGCCGGCCGGCACGCGCGCCAATGCGATCGAACGTTCGAGTGTCGGGGAATAAGTCCCGCTGGTGGTCTCGCCCTCGCCGGCCGCGCCCGCGATGACTTTCTGGTGACTGCGCAGCACGCCGCGATCCTCGAGCAGGAGGCCCACGAGCTTCTTCGGCGAGCCGTTTTTTTTGATGGCGGCGAGAGCTTCGCGGCCGATGAAGGCGCGCTCGGGCTGCATCGCCACCGTCCACGCCAGCCCCGACTCGAACGGGTCGGTGCTCTCGTCCATGTCGTTGCCGTAGAGATTCATGCCGGCCTCGAGACGCAAGGTGTCGCGGGCGCCCAGCCCACAGGAAGCCACACCCAGGTCGTTGAGTCTGCGCCACGCCGGCACTGCGTCCTGCGCGGGCATCATGATCTCCAGGCCGTCCTCGCCGGTGTAGCCGGTGCGGGCGACGAACCACCCGCCCAGCTCGCGCCCGACGAAGGGCGCGAGCGCCAGCGCCGGCTGAGCGTCCGCGGGCTTGAGCAGCTGCACCGCCTTGGCACGCGCTTCCGGTCCCTGGATGGCGAGCATCGCAAGATCAGCGCGCTCGGTGACCTCGACGCCGAAGCCCGCCGCCTGGCTGCGAATCCAGGCGAGATCCTTGTCGCGGGTGCCGGCATTGACCACCGCGCGGAACCAGGATTCGGTGAGAAAGTAGATGATGAGGTCATCGAGCACCCCGCCGCGCTCGTTGAGCATGCAGGTGTAGAGCGCCTTGCCGGCCAGCGTGAGTTTCGCCACGTCGTTGGCGACCAGGTGCCGCAGAAATGCGCGCACCCGCGGGCCCTTCAGGTCCACCACGCACATGTGCGAGACGTCGAACACGCCGGCGCCGCGGCGTACCGCGTGGTGTTCGCCGATCTGGGAGCTGTACTGCACCGGCATGTCCCAGCCGCCAAAGTCCACGATGCGGGCGCCCAGTTCCTGGTGCAGCCTGAACAGGGTGTCTGTCGTCCCATGCGGCGCCTCGCGCGACTTCAGGCAATAAAAAAGGCGGCAGGCGCCCGCCTGTTCAAGGCACCTGCCGCCCTTCTGTCCTGTAACCTGAGAGATCAGGCGCGCCTGGCGCACCGCTCCCCTTCGGTGGACGGAGCCCTTGAGGACCCGCCGCTCTCCAGAAGCCCCTGCCGGACGCTCGCGCGTCCTGACCGTCTGCCGTTCCTTTGCCTGAGCGTTTCCGGGCGGAATTTGCGCCTTCGGCGGTCCGGGACACCTGCGCCGGACTCTCTCCGAACAGACTTCATTCGGGGCGCGCCATGATAGCAGTCCGAAGTAGAATCTGCGCATTCCGCAGGCACTGTCAGTTCGCATGAGCATTCCGCGCCGTTCATCAGTCCAGGTCGTCATCGCCGGGGTCCGCGTCGGGGGCGGCGCCCCGATCGTGGTCCAGTCGATGACCAATACCGACACCGCCGATGTCGAGGGCACGGTGCGGCAGGTGCAGGCGCTCGCGCGCGCCGGATCCGAACTCGTGCGCGTGACGGTTAACAGTACCGAGGCCGCCGCCGCGATCGCCCCTATCCGCGAGCGGCTTGATCGCGCCGGGGTGCGAGTGCCGCTGATCGGGGACTTCCATTTCAACGGCCACAAGCTGCTGCGCAAGCACCCCGGGTGCGCCGCCGCGCTCGCCAAGTACCGCATCAACCCCGGCAACGTCGGGCGGGGAGCCAAGCGCGAGCCGCAGTTCGCGGAAATGATCGAGACCGCCTGCCGCTACGACAAACCGGTGCGCATCGGTGTGAACTGGGGCAGCCTGGACGCGGAGCTGCTCACCCGGCTGATGGACGAAAATTCGGCCCTGCCGCAGCCACGCGATGCGCAGGAGGTCACGCGCAGCGCCGTGGTGTTGTCGGCCCTGGGCAGCGCGCAGCGCGCGCTGGAGCTGGGACTGCCGCGGGACCGGATCATTCTGTCGGCGAAGGTGAGCGGCGTGCAGGACCTGATCGCGATCTACCGCGAGCTTGCCGCGCGCTGCGACTATCCCCTGCACCTCGGGCTCACCGAGGCCGGCATGGGTTCAAAGGGCATCGTGGCCTCCACCGCCGGCATGGCGGTGCTGCTGCAGGAGGGCATCGGCGACACCATCCGGGTATCGCTCACCCCGGATCCGGGCGGGGATCGCACCCAGGAAGTCGTAGTGGCGCAGGAAATCCTGCAGACCATGGGACTGCGCTCGTTCACGCCCATGGTGGTCGCGTGCCCGGGCTGTGGACGCACCACCAGCACCTTTTTCCAGGAACTCGCGCAGCAGATCCAGTCGCACATCCGCACGCGCATGCCGCAGTGGGCGCGCGAGTACTCGGGCGTGGAGGACATGAGCGTCGCGGTCATGGGCTGCGTCGTCAACGGCCCGGGCGAGAGCAAGCACGCGAACCTAGGCATCAGCCTGCCGGGCACCGGGGAGCGCGCGGTGGCGCCGGTGTACGAGGACGGCGCCAAGACGGTCACGCTCAAGGGTGAGCACATCGCCGCGCAATTCCAGGAAATCGTCGAACAGTACGTCGCGCGCCACTACGCGCGCAGGGTGACCCCATGAGCACGCTCGCAGAACGCAGCTGTAAACCCTGTGAGGGCGGCGTCGCACCGCTCAAGCCCGCAGCCGCGCAGGAGTACCTGGCGCAGATCTCCCCGGGCTGGGCGCTGGGCCCGAACGCGCAGACCCTGCGACGCGAGTTCGCCTTCCGGGACTTCTACCGCACCATGAGCTTCGTGAACGCGCTGGCGCATGTCGCCAACATCGAGGACCACCACCCGGATCTTGAGGTCGGCTACAACTATTGCCGCGTCACCTTTACCACCCACGCCATCCGCGGCCTCTCGGAGAACGACTTCGTGTGCGCCGCGAAGCTGGATCTCATCCCTTTGCCGCCCGCGGCAACTCCCCGGTGATCCCGAGCGCGCGGCGAATGAATACGCGCCGCAGCTCAGGCGCGCCGTTCACCCATGAGAGCCCCTGCTGCGCCAGTCGCGCGAGGGGTCCGGTGCCGTGTGCAAGGAAGCGATCGAACGCGTCGATGGCGGCACTCATGAGGGCGACCTCGCTCTTGCGCCAGCGTTCGTAGCGTCGCAGTACTGCGAACGCGCCCGGATCCTCCCCGTCGGCGCTCGCCGCCAGCACCAGGTCCGCCAGTGCCGCGGCATCGAGCAACCCCAGGTTCACCCCTTGCCCGGCGAGTGGATGCACTACGTGCGCCGCATCCCCGATCAGCGCTACCCGGCGTGCCACGTAGCGCGGCGCGCGCAGCCGCCGCAGCGGGAAGGACTGGCGCGCACTCACGAGCCGCGTCGCCCCGAGCGCGAGATCCGAGGCGCGGTCCAGTTCCACAGCGAACTGCGCCTCGCTCGCGGCCATGAGGCCGGGCGCCACCTCGTCATCCGCGGACCACACGATGGAGCTGGTGCCGTCGGCCAGCGGCAGAAAGGCGAGCGTCCCGGCCTGCATGAAACGCTGCCATGCGGTCATCCCGTGCGGGCGGGCGGTCGCCACCGTCGCCACGATCGCCGTCTGGCGGTAGCTCGAGATCTGCGCCGTAAGCCCGACCGCCTCGCGCACCGCCGACTGTGCGCCATCGGCCCCGATGATGAACCGCGCGCTGAAAGTCCCGCGGTTCGTCTGTACCTCCACCGCCTCCTCGCCGATGCGCACGCCGGAGAGCTGCGCCGGCTCGATGTGGCCGCCTGCCTGCGTGAACGCTGCCAGGAGCGCCGTCTGCAGCAGCCGGTTCTCTACGATGTAGCCGAGGTTCGGCTCACCGACATCGGCGGCGTCGAACACCAGCGCCGCCGTACTGGTGGCGGATACGCTCTCGTGCCAGATACGCATGCGCTCGTAGGCGCACAGGCGCGGGCCGAGAATCCCCGGCCACGCCCCGGCGCAGCCAAGCGTGCGTTCGCTCGCACGCGACACCGCCACCACGCGCGGCTCGAGCGCGGCGCCCGCGGGCAGCGGTGCGGGGGGCTGCGGTTCGAGGAGCGCCACAGACAGTCCCGGACCGCCCGCGCCGCGCGCCAGCAGCGCCCCCGCGCAGGCCCCCACCGGGCCGCCGCCGACGATCAGCACGTCATACATGGCGCACCGGCAGTCCGCGCGCGAGCCTGGGAGCCGGCCCGCCAAATCCGGCGCTGACGCGCGCCAGCGCGCTCTTCGCCGGCGGCGCCAGATCGAACATCAGGAGTCCGAGGTTGCGCAGCAGCGGCACGCCGGGGCGGGTGTCCGCGAACATCTTCACCAGCCCGTCAGTGAAGCGCGTGACGCCGTCGCGATCGCGCGCCCGCCACTCGCTGAAGCGTTGCAGCAACTCAGGCGCGCCGACATCGCCCCGCGCATTGGCGATCACTTCCGCGAGCATCGCCGCATCCCGCAGCCCCAAATTGAATCCCTGGCCGGCGACCGGGTGCAGCGCCTGTGCGGCGTTGCCGATCAGCACCGTGCGGGTCGCAACCGTGCACGCGGCACGCGTCAGTTTCAAAGGGTACGAGCCGCGACGGCCGGCCCGCACGAAGCGCCCGGCGCGCCAGCCAAACTGCGCCTGCAATTTCCCGAGGTACGCAGCCTCGCCGAGCCCCAGCAGCTCCTGCGCCTGCGCCGACCGACAGGCCCAGATCACCGCATAGGTGCCGTCGTGCAGGGGCAGCACCGCGAGCGGGCCTGCGGGCGTGAAGCGTTCGTAGGCGATGCCCTGGTGCGGGCGGTCGGCGGCGACATTCGCCACCACCGCGACCTGCTCATAGTCCTCCACGGCGGCGTCGATCCCGGCCGCCACGCGTACCTGCGAGTGCGCGCCGTCGGCGGCGACCAGCAGGCGCGCGGCGACACGCTCGCGGCTGCCAGAGCCGTCCACCAGTGTGAAACCCGCGCCCTGCGCGCTTGTCTCGAGGGCTTGCGCGCGGGCGGGGACTCGCAGCGTGATGCCAGGGGCGCGGGCGAGCGCGCCCCACAGCGCCGCGCCAATGGCGCGGTTAGCCACGACATAACCGAGGGCGTCGACTCCCTGCTCGCGGGCATCCAGACGCGAAAAGCCAAAACGCCCCGCATCCGACACATGAATGCCGCGGATTGCGGCGGCGCCCGGTGCGATCGCGTCCCAGATACCCAGGCCGCCGAAAATCCGGCGGCTGGCGTTGCCGAGCGCCGTGGTGCGCTCGTCGAAACTCGGCTGGGCGGCGGAGTCGAACGGGGTGCTTTCCACCAGCAATACGCGCACGCCGGTTCCGGCCAGGCCGAGCGCGAGACTCGCGCCGACCATGCCGCCGCCGATGATGGCGACGTCGGTATCGTGGACGGCGGTGGCGGTGCTGGTGTCGGCCATGCGGGCCAAACTGGGGCGCGCAGCGTCAGCCGCGCGCCATCAGCGCCTCGATTTCTTTTACTTCCTTGGGCGCGCGCGCGGTGAGAACTTCCGGCGCGCGCCGGGTCACCACCACGTCGTCCTCGATGCGGATGCCGATGTTGCGGAAGCGCTTCGGGACGCCGCGGGCGCTTGCGGGGAGGTAGATGCCCGGCTCGATGGTGAGCGCCATGCCGGGCTCGAGCACCCGCCATTCATCGCCGACCTTGTAGTCGCCGACATCGTGCACATCAAGGCCCAGCCAGTGGCCGGTGCGGTGCATGAAGAACCGCTTGTAGGCCCCGGAGCGGATGAGCTGCGCGACGCGCCCCTTGAGCAGTCCGAGCCTGACCAGTCCCTGGGTGATGACCCGCACCGCCGCCGTATGGGGATCATCCCAGTGATTGCCGGCACGCACGCGTTCGATCGCCGCACGGTTCGCCTCCAGAACAATCTCGTAGACGGCGCGCTGCTCGGGCGTGAAGCGCCCGTTGACCGGAAAAGTGCGGGTGATGTCCGAGGCGTAGCACTCGAACTCGCAGCCCGCGTCCACCAGCAACAGGTCGCCATCGTTGAGGAGCTGGTCGTTGTCGCGGTAGTGCAGGATGCAGCTGTTCGCCCCGCCGCCCACGATCGGCGCATAGGCGGTATCGGCGTTGTGGCGGCGGAACTCGTGTACGAGCTCCGCCATCACCTGGTATTCGGTGGCGCCGGGGCGGCAGAAACGCATCACCCGCTGGTGCGCGCGGGCGGCGATCTGCGCGGCGGTGCGCATAAGCTCGACCTCGCGCGAGGACTTGTAGAGCCGCATGTCATGCAGCACGTGATCCAGCGCCACGAACTCCTGCGGCGGATGGCGGCCGTTGCGCGCCTGGGTCCTGAGGCCGTTCACCCAGCCCACCACGCGCTGGTCGAAATCCGCATAGGCGCCCATGGCATAGAAGACCCGCGTGCGGTTCTCGAGCAGGCCGGGGAGTATCTCGTCGATATCGGTGATGGGAAAGGCGTCGTCGGCGCCGTAGACGCGCGCGGCGCCGGCGGGACCCGCGCGGCGGCCGTCCCAGGTCTCGCGCTGCGGGTCGCGATCGCGCACGAACAGGATGTACTCGGCCTGGCTGCGCCCGGGGACGAGCACGGCCACCGCCTCCGGCTCGCCGAAGCCGGTGAGGTACTGAAAATCGCTGTCCTGGCGGAACGGGTATTCGACATCGTTGTTGCGGTGGCGGACCGGAGCGGCGGGCAGCACGGCGATCGAATCGCGCCCCATCAGGCGCATCAACTGCCGGCGGCGGCGCGCAAACTCGTCTCTCACCATGGCACGCTGCGCCTAGTGCAGGGGCGCCGGGTCGGCGTCGGGCGCGGGAGCGCGGCGGGCGGTGCTGAGCTCCTCGTACAGGAGCTGCACGCCCACGCGCACGAACTCCACGAGCTCCGCGTAGGCGCTCTCATTTGATTCCTCGCTCTCCGCGCCATCCACCCCGGCGCGGGTGATCTCGGCGAAGTCGCGCACGATCTCCCCCACCTCCCCGGGCAGGCGGCTCGCATCGGGAATGTTGCCCGCGCCCAGGCCGTACAGGAACCCCTGGCACCATTCGGCGAGGGCGGTGGTGCGGGTGTCGATCGGTTGCGCGTCGCTCGGCAGCAGCGGCTCGAAGCCCATGTCGGGCTGCTCCAGTGCGTCGAGAGTAGCCGCGTACACGTCGCGCAGCGCCTCGGAGGCTTGCGGGTCCGCACGCCCCTCGGGGAGGATTTCGCGCAGCCAGTCCTCGAATTTATAGCCGGCCGCGCCGCACAGGCACCCCACGAGCGTGCCGTGCGCTTCGGCGGCTTCGGCGAGCGCATGCTCCTGCGCGAGCAGCTGCTGGATGTGCGGGTAGTCAGGGTGGTGCATGGGCGCCCCCAGTATAAATTGACCGGCAGAAGAGCGCGGCCCTATAGTTCCTGACATGAGTGACACGACAAAAACACCGCTCGACCTGGAGCTCGCGCGCCTCGCGAAGCGCGTCGAAGAACTGCTCGCCGCCCTGGGCCATCTGCGCGAGGAGAACCGCGCGCTGCGCACGCGGCACGAGAGCCTCGCCGGCGAGCGCGCCGCCCTGGTGCACAAGAACGAGCAGGTGCGTACCCGCGTCGAGGCCATGATCGGCCGCCTGAAGACGCTGGAGCACGGCGCATGAGCCAGGACCAGGCACGCGTTAGTGTAAGAATCATGGAGAAGGAGTACGTGGTCGCCTGCCCGTACGATGAGCGCTCGGCGCTGCTGGATGCGGCGGAATTCCTCAACGCCCGCATGCGCGAGATCCGCGACACCGGCAAGGTCGTCGGCCTCGATCGTATCGCCGTCATGTCGGCGCTCAACCTGGCGCACGAATTGCTCAAGATGAAGGAACGCGAGTCCAAGGTCGAGAGCGGCGCAGGCCAGCGCGTACGCGTGCTGCGCGAACGCGTCGAGAGCGCCCTCGGCAAGGCTGCGCAACTCGATCTGTGATTTGCGACCCAAGGCGCTTAAGCGCGACACCGTATTGGTGTACAGTGTTCCTCGCGTCGCCTGCGGTGTTCGATAAGCGAGCCGGGTTACCTCGGACCCTAATTGAAACACCCTCGGGACTTGGGGCTTGCGCGCAGCGCTGTGCAGGTCCGCCATGGAGCGGAAAGCCTTACCTGCCGCAGCTCGTCCCACTTGTTGCTCAGGTTCGAGAGCAACGGTTCGCACCGGCATCTGCGGGTGGCGCTTCCTGATTCGGCGTTGAGTGCTGCCCGCAGAGCGCTGCGGGCAACGCTTGATGCACGCCGGCGCAGCGTGCCGGCGCAGCTGCGGGCCGCCACGGCACAGCGCCTCGCTCACCAGGTCGATCGCGCGCTGCATCTTGCCGCCGGCCAGCGCATTGCGCTCTACGCCGCCCTCCCCCATGAACTGGACACCACGCCGCTCATCGCGCTGGCTGCCAAGCGCGGCTGCCTGATCTACCTGCCCCGCATCGACCGGGCGCAGCGCGCGCGCGGCATGCGCTTTGTGCAGATGCGCGGCGCGCTGCGCACCAATCGCCTCGGCATCGCCGAACCGCAGAGCGCGGCAAGCCTGGGTGCGCGCTGGCTGGACATCGTGTTCCTGCCGCTCACCGGCTTCGACCCGCGCGGCGTGCGCCTGGGGTCCGGCGGCGGCTTCTACGATCGGGCCTTCGCCTTCCGGCGCTGGCGCCGCTTCTGGCGCGCGCCGCGACTGGTGGGACTGGGCTATGCCTTCCAGGAGCTTCCGCACCTCGACGCGGCGACGCACGATGTGCTCATGGATGCCGTGGTGACCGAAGAGGGGATGAGGCGATGCGCTACTGGCTGATGAAGACGGAGCCGCAGACCTTCGGCGTGGAGCACCTGGCCGCGGCGCCCCGCCGCACCAGCCCCTGGGACGGGGTGCGCAACTTCCAGGCGCGCAACATGCTGCGCGATGAGATGCAGCGCGGCGATGAGGCCTTCCTCTACCACTCCAGCTGCGAGGTGCCGGGCGTCGCCGCCATCATGCGGATCGTGAAGGCCGGGTACCCGGATGCGACCGCCTTTGACCGCAAGCACCACCACTACGATGCGGACAGTGACCCGGCGAATCCGCGCTGGTTCATGGTGGATGTGCAGCTGCGGCGCCGCCTCAGGCGCGTCATCGCGCTCGAGGAACTGCGCAGCTACGCGACCCGGGAACTCAAGGGGCTGGTGCTGCTGCGTCCGGGCAACCGCCTGTCGATCACGCCGGTGGAAGCGGTGCACTGGAAGTTCATTCTCACGCTCGAGTGAGCCACAAGAGTGCGCACGCGCGCGCGCGGCATGGCGCATGAGTACGCGCAGCGCACGGTGCACACGCGCATCGCCTAGCACACTTCACCCCGTGCTCGCTTGTAATTTACACTCGCGTGTATATACTCGGACCCCGGACTAACCCGTCAATTTGGAGACCTAACATGGCGAAGGCAAAGAAGAAGGCCAAGAAGAAAGCTGCGAAGAAGAAATAGTGGCCTTATCTCGGCGGCCACGTAAGTGGCCGCTGAGTCGAATTACGAACACTGTGCCCGCGGCTATTGCGGGCACAGTCATTTCTGGGGACGGTGATGACGGCCGACGGTGACACCAAGAAGCGACGCGCGGCGCGGGCGGCCCTGGAACTCATCGCCGCGGGCGCCACCATCGGCGTCGGCACGGGTTCCACCGTGAATTTCTTCATCGAGGCCCTCGCCGCACATCCCGGGCGGGTGCAGCGCGCCGTCTCCAGCTCCGAGGCGAGCAGCGCGCAGCTGCGCGCCGCCGGCGTCACGGTCCTCGACCTGAATGGGCTCTCCGGGCTTGATCTGTACATCGACGGCGCCGATGAGGCCACCGCCGAGCGGCATCTGCTCAAGGGCGGCGGCGGCGCCCTCACGCGCGAGAAGATCATCGCCGCGGCCGCCGGGCGTTTCGTGTGCATCATCGACGACGGCAAGCTCGTCCAGACCCTGGGCAAGTTCCCCCTCCCCATCGAGGTAATCCCGCTGGCCCGTACCCTGGTGGCCCGGCAGCTGACCGCGGCCGGCGGCCGGCCGGTGTGGCGGGAGGGATTCGTGACCGACAACGGCAATCACATCCTCGACGTGCACGGCCTCACCATCCGCGATCCGGTAGCGCTTGAGCGCGAGCTCAACCAGATCACGGGTATCGTGGCGGTGGGTCTTTTTGCCGCCCGCCCGGCCGACGTACTGCTCATCGGCACGGCTCAAGCCGTCCTGACCCGCTGAGGAAACATCCGAAGTGCGTTCCTGAGCGCGCGCTCCGTCGCACGCCGCAGCTGCGCGGCGCTTGACCGCATTTCATGAATCCTCGCGCGTTCCCCCGCGTCCAAACCCGCGGTGAATGATTTCCCACATCCCCTTGGAGGACGCCATGAACACAGTGAAATTGGTTCGTCGTACATCCGCGTGGCCCGTGGCTCTCGGGTCGCTCGCGTGCCTGTTGGGCATCGCACCGGTGCTGGCCGCAGCGCCCGTGGAAACCCGCTCGGTTTCGGTCCGCTATGCGGATCTGGACCTCGCCAGCGCCGCCGGCGCAGCCGCGCTCTATCAGCGCCTCCAGGGAGCCGCCCGGGTGGTATGCGGATACCCGGACGAGATGGCAATGCTCAGTTTTGTGAACCGCTGTAACCACAGCGCGATCGCTGATGCCGTCTCGTCCGTGAACGCCCCGCTGCTGCGCGCGGTTCACAACGCGCATCAGGGGGCGACGGTGACCGCAACGCAAAGCGAGTGAGGTTACCCGCTGAGCACCGGCCCGGCCCGCAAGGCCGGGCGGGTGCGCAGCGCACGACATAATCCACTGCCGTGGGTTGAGCCTGTGAGGTCGCACACGCCTCGTACCTGCGCAAGTTCAGTAACGTGCATGCAACGGACGAACCTTAAAGTGCTCGAGGAGTTTCCATGTACGCTGAACCCACGGTCGAGGTCCCGAAGCTGCAATTGCCCGCCGACCTGGTGGCGGAAATCAGCCGCCGCGGCGCCGCGCGCACCGATTTTCATGTCGAAGGCTGGAAGCCATCGCTCCTGGAGCGCCTGGCGAGGATGCTAGGCCTCGTCTGATTGGCGCCGGGCAGGCTAGGATGCACGTATGGAGCGTCCTGGCCGCCACTTGTCCCGTCCCCTCTACGAAGGACTGCCGTGGATTTACATGGCGAGCGGGGTACTTACGCTCCTCGGCAGTTACTGGCTCGCGGCACACGGGGCGCTGAGCCTCATCGTGGGCCTCGCGGGCCTGGTGGCGCTCGTCGGCGGCTTCGTGGTGTTACTGCGGCGGCGGGACTATCGCGAGCTGCGCTCGCAGTACGCTGACCCGGATGCCCTCAGCCGCGAGGACAAGCCCTAGATACCCGCCTCGGGTGTATCCGCGGGAGCTGCGGCCCCGATCCCCGGTACGGTGTCGGTGCCTGAGCCGCGGGTGCGCGCCGCGCGCTCGTCCACGTAGATGAGTTCGTGCTTGCCGACCAGCACGACGTCGCCGTCGTTGAGGTAGTGGCGACGCACACGGTTGGACTTCACGTAAATGCCGTTGGTGCTGTTGAGGTCCTCGACTACGCAGGAGTGCGAGGTCGTGATCACCTGGCAGTGATGGCGGCTCACGAAGCGGCTGTCGATATACACGTCGTTGTCGGGCGTGCGCCCCACGATGAGCCGCCCGACATGCAGAGGGATTTCCTGCACGGTCCGCCCATCGGCCGCCACCAGCAGCTTGCCGATCGGCGGCACCGGGTGATGCGCAACCGCCGCCCCCACCACCCTGCCCGCGTGCACGGCTCCCACCCCGGCGCTGTGCTGCGTGCGCGCTGAATACTCGACCCAGCGCAATTCCTCCACCGCGGCCGCCACGTCCGCGCGCGTGACCGTGCCACGGTCGGCGGTGAAAGCGGCCATGAGCGCCGTATCGCACAGGGTGTTGACGAGCCGCGGCACGCCACCGCAGTAGCGGAAGATCACCGCAAAGGTGTCGGCCGCGAAAATCTGCCGGTCCCCCGCCCCGGCCACTTCCAGGCGATGCTGGATGTACGCCTGGGTCTCGGCTTCCGAGAGCGTCTGCAGGTGAAAGCGCAGCCGCACGCGCTGCGTCAGCTGCGCGAGCTCCGGCGCGTTCAGCTTTTCGCTCAGCTCCGGCTGCCCGGCGAGAATGATGCGCAGCACCTTGTCCTTGGTGGTCTCGACCCCCGAGAGCAGCCGCACCTCCTCCAGCACACGCATGGTGAGGTTCTGCGCTTCGTCGACGATGAGCAGCACCTTGCGCCCGGCGGCGTACTGCTCGATCAGGAAGTTGTTGAGCGTGCTGATGAGCTCCGCCTTGCGCATCTTGAAGGGCGCAAAGCCGAACTGCACCAGCACCGCCTGCAGGAAATCGACCACCGAAACCTGCGTCTGGTTGATCTGCGCGACCACCACGTCCGGCGGGACTTCCTTGAGGAAGGACTCGATGAGGGTCGTCTTGCCCGAGCCGATCTCACCGGTGATCACGACGAAGCCGTCCGTGAACCAGATGGTCGACTCCATGTACGCCTTGGCGCGGGCGTGCTGTTTGGACAGGTACAGGAATTGCGGGTCCGGACTTAGCCGGAACGGCAGCTCCCGCAGCTTGAAGGGTTCCAGGTACATGGGGTGTTGACTCGCCCCGGATGTTACGGGATGCGCACGCTCACGGCCAAATCAGCCAACAGGCGCCGCGCGCGAGCGTCGCGGGCGCGGGCGGTCGGCTCCACGACGGTGAGGTGCCCGACCTTGCGCCCGGCCCGGGGGCGCTTGCCGTAGTCATGCAGGTGGACGCCTTCGAGCGCCAGCACCTGCGAGGCTTCGGGCATCTGCCCGATGAGATTTATCATGGCGCTATGCCCGAGCGCGCGCGTCGCGCCCAGTGGCAGCCCGAGGATCGCGCGCAGGTGATTCTCGAACTGGCTGGTGGCGGCCCCCTCGATGGTCCAGTGCCCGGAGTTGTGCACCCGCGGCGCCATCTCATTGGCGATGAGCCGCCCGTCGCGCACGAAGAATTCAACCGCGAGGATGCCGGTGTAGCGCAGGTGCGTGAGCAGGCGCGTGAGATACCGCGCCGCCAGACGCTGCCAGCGCGGCGGGCCGAACGGCGCGCAGGTCAGCCGCAGGACACCCGCGCCGTGGACGTTGCCGCACAACGGGTAGATCGCCACTTCGCCGCTGGTGCTGCGGGCGCCGATGATCGACAGCTCGCAATCAAACGGCACCCACTCCTCGTACAGGAGCGGCACATTCCCGAGGGCGCGCCAGGCGCGCTCGGCGTCCGCCGGCACGCGCAGCAGCGCCTGGCCCTTGCCGTCGTAACCGAAGCGCCGGGTCTTGAGTACGCCCGGCACTCCGATCGCGGCGATGGCGCGCTGCAGTTGCGCGCGGGAGTTCACCGCGCGCCAGCGCGTCGTGGGGACACTCAGGCGCTCGAACAGCCGCTTCTCGGCGACGCGGTCCTGGCCGGCGCTGAGCGCTGCGATGGGCGGTGCGATCCGCGCACCGTGCGCCCTGCTGATCGAGCGCAGACTCGTCACCGGGACATTTTCCCAATCGAACGTTACCACCTCGCACTGGCGCCCGAGCCGCCGCAGCAGGCGCCGGTCCGTGAAGGCACCGTGCAGCAGCGGCGCCACGCGTCCGGCTGGCGCGTCACGCGCCGGGTCCAGGCACAGGAAATCCAGTCCCAGCGGGTAACCTGCCAACGCGAGCATGCGGCCGAGCTGGCCGGCGCCCACAATCCCGACGGTCATGTGCGCGGATTCGCGCGCGGATCGGGATGGGACAGGACGCTCGCCGTCTGGGCGGCGCGCAAGGCCTCGAGCGCCGTGGCGATCGCCGGATACTTGTTGGCGAGGATCGCCGCCGCGCACAGCGCCGCGTTGGCAGCTCCCGCGGCGCCGATCGCAAACGTCGCCACCGGCACCCCGGCGGGCATCTGCACGATGGACAGCAGCGAATCCAGTCCGCCGAGCGTCCTGGACTGCACCGGCACGCCGAGCACCGGCAGAATGGTTTTTGCAGCGGTCATACCGGGGAGGTGGGCAGCGCCACCAGCGCCGGCGATGAGCACCTCGAGCCCGCGCGCGCGTGCCCCCGCGGCATATTCGAACAACAGATCCGGTGTGCGGTGCGCGGACACGACGCGCACCTCGTAGGCGACGCTCAGCTTGTCCAACTGCGCGGCGGCGGACTGCATGGTCTCCCAGTCGGAAGCGGAGCCCATGATGATGCCGACGAGCGCTTGCATCACGGCATTGTAGCGAACAACGCCCGCAAAGCGCGAAACAGCTCCTTTGCAGCCGTACCGCTGACGCCGGCACGCCCGCGCTCGGCCTGGGCCGCGTGCACGCGCGCCGCCCACTCCTCACTATCGATGTCCGGTCGCCAGCGTTGCAGTTCGGCAATCGCCGGCGCGCCTTGGCTTATCAGCCGCTCGCGCCAGTGCTCGATACGCTTGAAGCGCTCAGTCTCCTGCGCCGCCAGCGCGCTGGCGGCAGCGAGCGCCGTGCGGATCGGCCCAGGATCGATGTCGCGCATGAGTTTGCCGATGAACTGACGCTGGCGTGCCAGACCGGCGCGGCTGTTGATGCGCCGCGCTTCGCGGATGGCATCCACCAGGGCGTCCGGAAGCTGCAGCGCGTCAAGCTGTGCATCGCGCAGCCGTATGAGCTCCTCGCCCAGATCCTGGGCGGCGTGCGCGGCGCGCTTGCGCGCGCTCTTGCTCGGTCGCTGCGGGTGCTGCTCGTCGTCCGGTGCGTCCGCGTCGGCTGGGGGCGTCACGGTGGTTCTCATGCTTAGGCTGTTACAATTTAACCTGATGCAAACGGCCGCGACACCTTCCGCCATCGGACAACTGCAAGACATCACAAGCCTGGCACTCGCGCAAGCGCGTCGCCACGGCGCCTCGGCGGCCGAAGCCGACGCCTCCGTCTCCCAGGGCCTGTCGGTGAGTGTGCGCCTCGGCGAGGTGGACACCGTCGAGTACCAGCGCGACCGGGGGCTCGGAGTGACAGTCTACTTCGGCAAGCGCAAGGGTTCGGCAAGTACCGCGGACCTGGGAACCGCGGCGGTGCGCGAGACGGTGGAGAAGGCCTGCGCGATCGCGCGCTACACCGCCGAGGATCCGCACGCCGGGCTCATCGAGCCGGAAGCCATGGCGCGCGAGATCCCGGACCTGGATCTTGACCACGCCTGGGATCTGCCGCCCGAGCGGGCGATCGAGCTCGCCCGCGAATGCGAAGCGGCGGGACTTGCCGTGGATGCGCGCCTCGCCAACTCCGAAGGCGCATCGGTGAGCTCGCAGCGTCACTCGGGGGTCTACGGCAACTCGATCGGCTTTCTCGCCGGCTTCTCCTCCACCAGCCACTCGGTGAGCTGTTCGCTCATCGCCCAGGCCGGGGATGACATGCAGCGCGACTACTGGTACAGCGTCGCGCGTGACCCGCAGGACCTGCAGGCGGTGGCGGCCGTCGGCCGCATCGCCGG
>Ga0210409_10003605_pt1 | contig 17121 bp, 11 predicted proteins | sample IncBWH17MmetaG_FD_161649 | JGI IMG/M metagenome (GOLD analysis project Ga0210409, IMG submission 161649) | Forest soil microbial communities from Barre Woods Harvard Forest LTER site, Petersham, Massachusetts, United States - Inc-BW-H-17-M | ecosystem: Environmental > Terrestrial > Soil >...
ATCGGACTTTTCCAGTTGCAGAATGTCAACACCGTTGCCGGCTTCGTGGATTGGAACTACCGGATGGATTGGCACTTCACGGACCACGATACGCTGACTGGAAGCGCCATTCGGGACACCGGTACGGTGGCTCCAGAATCGGCAGCGGCTTTGCCGGCCTTTGAAACGCAATTCAGTGGACCCGCAGAGATTTTCCGCGGCCAATGGGTTCGTGCTATCTCTTCGAAGCTCGTCAACGAATTGCGGTTGTCGTATACGAACATTGATTTTTCATTTCCCCTGACGCCGGGGACGCTTGCCGGACCTCTAGCCAATATTCCTTCCATCAGTTTCGGCACGGACATCAATTTCCCCTCCATCGGAGTCGCCAGCAACTTTCCGCAGGGGCGGGAGCACAACACCTGGCAGGTCCAGGAAGCGCTCAGCTATGCGGTCGGGCGCCAAACGATCAAGGGCGGGGTGGACATCACGGTACTCAGCCTTAACGATACGCTCCCGCTGAATACGCGCGGTTCGATTGCGTATAATTCTGGCGGAGGGTTTAGCTCTCTTGGGAATTTTATTGACGACTTTACAGGCGCGGATCCGGGGACGATCTCAAAAGGTTTTGGCAATCCGGACTTGAATTCAAATGCGACGATGTTTGCGCCCTACCTCGAGGACACCTGGAGGGTCAGGAACAACCTGACGCTGAGCATGGGCCTGCGCTATGAATACTGGGGCGCTCTGGCGAATGGGCTGGCCTTCCCGGCATTTAATACGAGTGCGGGAGTGGGTTTGGCGAACGCTACGGATTCGTCGTTCGCCAGCGATCCGGCAAAGTTTGACAGTTTGTTTTCGTTCAGACAGATCCCGGACAAGAGAAATTTCGCGCCGCGTCTCGGCCTGGCCTACACGCCGCATTGGGACCGGTTTCTGTTCGGGGACGGCAGGACCGTCCTGCGTGCCGGATACGGAATTTTTTACGACGGACTGTTTACAAATATCACCGACGATACCGCGGAATCGCAACCGAACTCTTTTGGCGGTAATATTCCCTCGCCGTCAGGGCGTGGCCAGCCAAACGCATCCGCATTTCCGGGGATTGCGCCAAAACTCAACCCCAAGCTTTTCATCCAGTCGATGGCCAGCAACTTGCATAACCCCCTGACGCAGCAGTGGAACGCGGACGTGCAGCGGGAATTGCCACTGGGCCTCATTCTGACGCTTGCTTACGTAGGCACCCGGGGCGAGCACCTCTTTGCCAATCAGGACTTCAATCCGCAGGTCTTCAACATTTCTGCAAACCACAATTTCGGAATTATCGGCATTCTTACAAACGCCGCGGACTCCCGGTACGACTCGGCGCAGGCCGAAGTGGAGAGAAGGATTCACACTCTGGTTTTGCGGGCGGCCTATACCTATTCGAAGTTCTTCGACGACTCTTCGGAAATAAACTTGACGACCGGCAGGAGCACCTATTCGCAGATCCTGACCAACCAGCGTTCGGATTGGGGGCCTTCGGCATTCGACCAGCGCCACCGGTTTACGGCGGCCTACGTGTGGCAGGTCCCTTATATTCGCCGCAATGCACTGCTTCGCGCGTTGACCAATGAATGGGAGTGGTCGGGCATCGCCACCATCGAATCCGGGACGCCGAACACGGTGGGGGTCGGCTTCGACAATATTGGCAATGGACATCCGAATGCCCGGCCCGACCTGGGCAACGTATCGGCCCCGCTCAATTCTCTGGGCATCGACGGCGGGGACTTCGGCGAACCCGGCTTCGTTTCCGGGAAGTACTATGATTTTCATTGCTGGGTCAATCGGGTCTTCTTCAGCAGCAAGACTGCGTGCCCCGACGAACCCGCCAGCACGTTTCATTTCATCGTTCCGAATCAACGCCCCGGGAATGTGGGCCGCAATTCACTGTTCGGGCCGGGACAGATTTACTTCGACACCGCCATTCAACGCGATTTCCCCATCCATTTCTGGAAGCTCGAAAATCAAGTGCTCGAATTCCGGGCCGAACTGTTTAATGCGTTCAACCACCCAAACCTGTACACGCCGTCGTACTCGATGATGGACATCAATTTCGACAATACGGCCACCACGATCAACGGCGGACGGCAAGTAAAATTCTGGCTGAAATATTCGTTCTAGGGAGCTTATTTCACGCAGGATTTGGATTTTTGCCGCTCCTGCGGGCAATGAGTTCGGCGCGCCCGATCGATTGTGGCTCCGGCGTCTCGCCGGCTTTTTGCAGTGTGTGGAAATCGAAAAAATCGCCGGCGGGACGCCGGCGCCACGATATAGGCACCGAACGCCAGTCTGATTTGGAACAGGGCGTGAGGAAATCGATCGCCGCTGGTGCGGGGCCAGCGGCGATAGAGAATTTTTATGCGGAGATTACTTGGAAAAACTGGCGACGGCCGCCGCTTCCGTAGGAAATACTTCAAACACCGTGACCAGCTTGGTCACCTGCAGGATTTCCTGAAATTTCGCGCCGAGATGGCACAGCTTCAGGGACGCGCCTTGGCCCCGCGCGCTAGTGTGCGAGGCGACCAGAGCGCCCAGTCCCGAGCTATCGATGTAGGTGACGTTGTTCATATTGAGAACGATCTTTTTTTGGCCGGAGGCCAGCAGCGACTTCACCTTTTCGCGCAGCGCGTTGCTCTCTTCACCAAGCACAATGCGCCCCTCCATCGCCACCACCACTACTCCATCCACTACTCGATCCGTCATTTTCAGTGCCACGGTCTATCCTCCTGACTTAAGCTTTCTTGTGAACTTGAATTTTCGGCGCCTGGAAAAGTCGCCCTCAATAGTAGTCCGAGCAAGACAGGTAATACCCGCACTTCCTGCAAACGAGTTTGCAACGCATCGGCTCCAGCCGCTCCGAACATACGGGGCAGAAACTGATGGGCTGGTCCACAGAACGCTGCCGCTCGCAGGAATCCACGCGAACTGCGCCCTGATTCCCATCTACTTGCGTAGTTGGTTCCACGGCCCGAAGGTTATAGCACAACCTGGGTAACGTGGGAAGAAACAAACCGCTGGCCGCCCCTGATACGGGATGCTCTAAATAACCCTGCTATTGCGGGGCGGGACGGTGTAGTGTTGACAGCGCGGCAGGCTCTGGGGGCTATTCACATTTCGCCCCCGGAAAACAGCAACCCCGGCAATCGCAGGCGCATCTGACCTCGTAGGGGCGAAGGCATGATCTCGAAGCTTCACGTTTTCGCAGCTGGACTTGCAGTGGTTCTGGCCTGCTCCCTGGCCGGCGCGCAGGCGCGCTCCGAAGCATCCTCTGCCCAGCGGCCGACCGGGCATGCCATGCCCGCCTCAAGGGCGCCGGCAAATCCGACTCGCAATTCCCCGGCCCCACCTCAATCAAATGCGCAAGCCAATGTGATTCATATCTCGCCCAGGGGACGGGTCACTACGGGGTTTGTTCCAGATGCAAATTCGTTCAGCTTCGACGATACCTCTGGCGTACCTGGGTTGGGATTCGATTTCCCCCACCTGGCGGCGATCAGCGGGGCGCTTCGCAACAATCCATCCATGCACTTCCGGCATCATGACTTTCGGGGGCAGGGTTCTTTCGTGCCAATCTTTTTTGGCGGTTACCCCTACTACTACGATGAGATGGGCTACGATCAATCAGAGCAACAAGCCGTGCAGCCATCCCAGCCTCAGCCGCAGATCATCGTGATTCAACAGCCGGCGCCGGTTCAGCAGAATGCGGACGCCGGGAGCAACTCGGGAAACTCTCCCGCCACTATGCCCGGGCCGCAAGCGGAAGCGCCCATCCCCGATGTGGGTAATTTTATTCTTGTGCGGCGAGACGGGCGCGTATTGCTCGCGTCGGCATTCTCGGTCGTGGGGTCGCAGTTGCAATACGTCACACCAGAGGGAATTCGGCGAACTCTCGAGGTTTCCGAGCTAGATGCTGCCGCCACGCAACAGATGAATGAAGCCCGCGGGACTACAGTAGAGATTCACAACTGACCTGCCTGAATTGAATCACAAAATATTCTTTTAGCGATTTGTGTGGCGGCTTTTGGCAACGCGGGCTCCCGCCTTTGGGATTCGGCCTAGAATGGACCAAAATCCACAGCCTGAAGCGTGTGCCACTGAACCCTCGGCCTATTTCGAGGTTTGCATGGGATGCGGCATGATGTAGCTGGTTTCGTGCGGGAGGCCGGCGCGCTCGAATTGCACGGTGATATGCGTGATGTGGAAATCCTGATCGAGCTTGGCGCAAACCGCCTGCAGGATTTTTTCGCTTTCATCCATGTGCATGTCCGGAATGCGCGCGTGGCAGGACAGCGCGACCATATCCGTCCCAATCGTCCAGACATGAATGTCGTGGACTTCCTGCACTCCCTTGATGCTCAGAATGGAACGCGCCACGGACTCGAGTTGGATCCCTTTCGGCAGCCCCTCGAGCAGGATGTTGCCGGCCTCCTGCAGGAGGGTCTTGGTGGACCAGAGCACCATCGCGGCGATGGCCACGCCGATCAGCGGATCGATCCACTGCGTTCCCGTCATTCGAATGGCCATGGCTCCGGCCAGAATCCCGAGGTTCGAAATCGCGTCGCCGAAATTGTGAATCAACAGACTGCGCAGGTTTAAATCGCGCCGGCTGCTCACGAGGGCGATTGTAATCCCGCCGTTGATGGCCAGAGCCAGGAGCGAAACGCCGATCATCCAGCTTTCGTGGACGGCGACGGGGTGAAGGAACCGTTCGAACGCCTCATAGAAGAGGCCTAAAGACACCAGGACCAGCAAAATTGCGTTGGTAAATGCGGCCAGAACTCCGGCGCGTTGATAGCCATAGGTGCGTTCGTGATCCGCGGGACGCGCGGCCCAGTGCAGGGCGATCCAGGAAATCAGCAGCGTGGGAATGTCGGAAAGATTGTGGAGTGCGTCGCTGACCAGGGAGATGGAATGTCCCAGGTAGCCGCCCAGCAGCTCGGCGACGACCAGGAAGAGCGTAGCGGCCACAGCTCCGGCAAGCACCCCGGTGGTCATTTGCCCGGAAGGGTGCGAATGGCCGGCTGAGTGATTGTGGCCATGCGCGTGGACGTGCATCCAGCCCATTGTACCGGGAGTCGCGCCCGGAGGGACAGTTGAACGTTGGCAGGACTGTATCTAGTGACGCGTATAATTCACGCACATCGGCGCGGGAAGATAATTGACTTACCCGGAAGCGCTCCCTAGTATTAAACGATCATCGATTCGAGCTCCTGTGCCATCCACCCACTCCATCGTAGCGGAACCAGCGGCTAAGCCGTCGCGCAAGGTGCCCCCTGAGCAGGCTGCCACGCTGCGCTTCTGGGGCGTGCGCGGATCGACTCCCACGGTCGATAAAGCCACGTGGCGTTACGGCGGCAACACGGCATGCGTGGAGCTGACCACTCCCGTGGGCGCGCGCGTCATTCTGGATTGCGGGACCGGACTGCGCATGCTGGGCCGCCATTTGGATGCGGCGCGCGAACCTGTGAAGCAAGAGCCGCACATTTTTGTTACGCACTATCACTGGGACCACATCCAGGGCATACCGTTTTTTTCTCCCTTGTACGCGGAACAAAATCGCTTCCATTTCTACAGCTTCCGGTCCGAGTACCTGGGTGCGGGCAGTCTGAAGCGCGTGTTCGAGGCGCAGATGGCGTATCCATACTTTCCAGTGGACCTCAACGCCATGTGCGCGAGGCGGGAATTTACAGAAGTGAGCGGCGGAGACCAGATCAGCCTGCCGGGCGCGCAGGTAACGGCGCGCTGGCTGCACCACCCGCAAGGATGCCTCGGCTTCCGCTTTGAAACTTCCGCTGGAACCGTGGTGTATGCCACGGACAATGAGCCGGGCAATCCCGCGTTGGACAAAAGTTTGCGGGAGCTTGCCGCGGGCGCGGATATCTTCATCAACGACGCGCAGTTTACTCCCGACCAGCTGGCCACCACGCGCAAGGGATGGGGCCACTCCTCCTGGCTGGAAGGCGTGAGAATCGCGGAGGATGTAGGAGTAAAAAACCTGGTGCTGTTTCACCATGATCCAGATTCCGCCGACAAAGCCGTGGATTACATTTTGCGCGACGCGCGCGGCAGGTTTGCGAATGTGTGGGCGGCGGCCGAGGGGATGGTGATGACGCTCGGCCAGGACGACGTCGACGTGGTCATCCCGGAGTCGCGCGAAGGACTGCGGCGCGACGCGCATTTCCGGGCGCGGGTCAGCGGCCAGACGGACGCGGGCCGCTCCTTCGAAGAAGAAACCGTGATCAGCGATTTGACTTTGCACGGCGCGCTCATTTACCTGGACCACAGCCCCAAGCTGCAATCCGAACTGCAAGTCCTGCTCGACAATCCCGGCATTGATGGCTCTTCCAACAGCCCGCTGCGCCTCCGCGGCTACGTCGTGCGCATTGAAGCGCAAGAGGATAAAGAACGCACCGCGGTCGGGATAGTCTTCACGGAATAAACGGCGAACCGTCCTGTGGGGATCGCTCCATTTTTTGTGCTTCTGACAATCGACCGCTGCGATTCTCACCATACTTCATGCTGGTATCGTATATGGTATAATTCCCCAGAATGGCTAAAGCGCGCAAGATCACGGTGGAAGTTCCGGCGGACCTTCTTGAGAGGGCCCAACGCGCCAGCGGCGCCGGCGTCACGCAGACCGTCCGTGCCGGACTGCAATTGATGGCAGCGTCGGAAGCTTATGCTCGATTGCTTCGATTCCGAGGCAAGGTTCGCTTCTCGCGTTCCGTGGAAGAGTTGAAGGACGATCGATGATTGCGGCGGACACCAGCACCTGGGTCGCGTATCTTGAAGGCGGCGCAGGAAACGATGCAGAACTGCTTCGACAGGCGCTCAGTGACAAACAGGCGGTTATGGCGCCTGTCGTCCTCTGTGAACTTTTGAGTGATCCCAAACTGCCTTCGCAAGTCGCCGAAGGGCTCGCTGGTCTGCCCTTGATCCAAACCACGGCCGGCTTCTGGCAGCGAGCCGGCCTGCTTCGGGCAAAAGTGCAGGCACGGGGGCGGAGAGCTCGTCTGGGTGATGCACTCATAGCTCAGTCCTGCGTCGACGAGGGCGTCCTATTCCTGACTCGTGATCGCGACTTCCGGGTATTTCAAACAGCGGCAGGAGTCGTTTTGTTGATCGACTATTGAAACGATCGACGCCCCGCGCGAACGCGCCAGCCCCGTCTAGCCCCGGTTCCTTTCGCGCGAATCGTCCAGCCGGTTGAACACTTGACATTCGAACACCCCAAGGTATTAGCTGCTACCGCCAATTAATTCTGGTACTCGCGATTTCAAATTTGAAATTTTAGGAAGATCTTTTGCGGGAGGGTGTGATGAAGATGGTGATGATATCGGCCGCAATGCTATCAGCGATGGCTTTGGTTTTGGTTGGCCGCGCTCTTGCGCAACAAACGCCCAAGGATGTAACCGCGGCTCCTCCGTTTACATCGGTTCCGACATTTTCTACAGCCAATATCGCGCGCCAGGGGCATTTCTACGTGGGCGGGAAATGGGTGGGCAAGCCGGGCCAGGAAGTGATGCGCGGGGCCATGTATGTGGAAACGTGGGTGCCGAAAAAGATTCGCTATAAGTATCCGATCCTGTTCGTGCAATCGGGAGGCGGGGAAACGAATGTGGCTTTGCTGCAAACGCCGGATGGGCGCCCGGGTTGGGCCTACGATTTTGTCAACCGGGGGTACACGGTTTACATGATGGATCTTCCGGCGCGCGGGCGTTCGGCTTATGTGCCGGGCGTTGACGGCGACTTGCTTCCGCCGCGGTCCGGCCCCTTGATGGAGGAGGTCTGGTCGGGGGCGCGCCCGCCATCGACACCGCAAAGCAGTTGGCCGCAGGCTACCAAGCACACACAGTGGCCGGGCGATGGGCCGAACAAAGGAAAAATGGGCGACCCGATTTTCGACTACTTTGCCAAAACCGACTCGCAAGCTCCAACAGGCAAGGACATGGAACAGCTTTCCGCGGACGACATTGTGGCGCTCGTGGATTTAATTCACGAGCCTGTGGTCCTGCTGCTGCACTCGGGTGTGGCGCCTTCCGGATGGCTGGCCGCCGATGCCCGGCCAAAGCTGGTCAAGGGTATCATCGCGGCAGAGCCGGTCGCGCCGCCCATCGAAAACGCCGAAAGAGGCGGGACGGGCCCGGGCCGCGTGTGGGGCCTGACCAATATGCCCATCACTTACGATCCGCCGATCAAGAGCGCCTCCGAGCTGCAAACCGTCCGCGAGAGCAATGCGGAAGGGCCGGACCTCATCCCTTGTTGGGTTCAGAAAGAGCCGGCGCATAAGCTCATCAACCTGGAGGGCATTCCGGTGCTCAATGTGTCCGGCGAGGCAAGTTATCACCGTCCTTATGCCCACTGTGTGGCCAAGTGGCTCAATCAAGCAGGGGTAAAGACCACGTTCGTGAAGCTCGAAGACGTGGGGATACGCGGGAACGGGCATCAGTTCATGTCCGAAAAAAACAGCGCGGAAATTTCCAAGTTCTTCATGGACTGGCTGGAAAAGAACGTGCCCTAAATTCGGGACGGGTGATCGCGGAAATGCGAGAAAGAATCTTCGGCCGGCCTGTGGAGGTTCGCTATGCCAAAACTTCGGTGGCTGCTCTTCGCGATTCTGATTAACACGTGTCCAAGCGTATCGGCGCAGACTTACGACGTCATCATTCGAGACGGGCACGTCATCGACGGCGCGGGAAATCCCTGGATCAAAGCCGACGTCGGAATTCGTGACGGGCGCATCGCCCGCATTGGGCGTCTCGAGGGCGCGCAAGCCACGCGCATCATCGACGCGACCGGCCAGGTGGTCACGCCCGGCTTCATCGACATGCACACGCACTCCGAGTATGTGCTGCTCTACGACGGAAACGCGCAGAGCAAGATCCGGCAGGGCGTCACGACGGAAGTGTTCGGCGAAGCCACTTCGCCGGGCCCGATTGAGGGGCCGGGCGTCGATCCCAATCAACAGCTGCTCAAGCCGCTGCGGATCGACCTCACCTGGAACGATCTCGACGGATATTTCCAGCGCCTTCTGAAAACCGGAAGCTCCGTCAATGTGGCTTCCTACGCATCGGCGTGCCAGGTGCGCTATGACGTGGTGGGCTTTGAGAACCGGCCGCCGACGTCGGACGAGATGGAAAAGATGCGCCGGCTGGTCGCATCGTCCATGGAGCAAGGCGCGGTGGGCCTGGCAGACGCGCTCGAGGCGACTTGCGGATACGCGAAAACCGACGAGCTGATCGAAGAAGCCAAGGTCGTCGCGAAATACGGCGGCATTTACGGAACCCACTTGCGTGGCGAAGGCGACACCGTGCTGGACTCCATCCGCGAGGCCATCGAGATTGGCGAAAAAGCGAATGTCCCCGTGGAAATTTTTCATATCAAGGTGGCAGGCTCCAACAACTGGGGACGCATGCCGGAGCTCGTCGCGCTCATCAATTCCGCTCGCGCCCGCGGCGTAGACATCAATGCCAATCAATATCCTTACATCGCGGCGAATCATCCCACGCTCCCGTTGCTGCCTCCGTGGGCTCTCGAAGGCGGCCTCGACAAAACCATGGAGCGCTTGCTGGATCCGCAGCTCCGCCTGCGCATCAGGCATGACATCGAAAACGGGCTGCCCGACTGGAACTCAAATTACGTGCGGCAATCCGGCGGGTGGCGAGGGATCGTGATCGGCGCCACGCACACGGAAAAAAATGCATCGCTCCCCGGCAAGAACCTCGAAGAAATCGGGCGCATGCGCGAGAAGGACCCGGCCAACGCGTTCTTCGATTTGCTGGTGGAGGAGCACGGCCAGGTGACTTGTATGCCTTTCATGATGAGTGAAAAGGATGTGCAGACGGCGCTGCGTGAACCCTGGGTGGACATCGCTTCGGATGGCTCATCGCTCAGCACCGAGGGATTGCTCAGCGCGGGGCATCCCCATCCCCGCAACTTTGGAACGTTTCCTAGAATCCTGGGCCACTACGTGCGCGACGAGAAGGTTTTGACGCTCGAGGATGGCGTGCGCCGGATGACTTCACTCCCCGCCCAACGGCTCGGCTTGAAGGACCGCGGCCTGCTGCGGGAAGGATATTGGGCGGACGTTGTCGTGTTCGATCCCAATCGGATCAGCGACACGGCCACGTTCGCGAGTCCGAAACAATATCCTGCGGGCATCAACTACGTCATGGTAAACGGCCGCTTGGTGATTGATGGGGGAAATCACACGGGCGAGCGGCCCGGCATGGCGCTGCGAGGACCGGGATACCGAGGAAACTGAATGACGAAAAAAGCTGAAAGTAAGGTCTAAAAAAAACCGCACCCTTGAAAGGCAAGGGTGCGGCACCCGAAAAGTTAAACCCGTTCAGAATCTGCGAATCAGCGCGCTGCTAGTCTAGCGGCTCGATCTTGACGATGGCGGCGCCGTGGTTGCTGCCCGTCCAGATGGTGGCGGGCGTGGTGGAATCGTCGGCGAAAACGCGGCGCATGTTGGTATCGAACGGCATGAGATATTCGGTGTCCTGGCCGGTCTTGGGATCAATCTTGGCAAGACGGTCCGTGGTCATGCCGCCAGTGTAAAGGTTTCCACTCTTGTCCCACGTCACGTAGTAGGGGCCGGACCAGGGAATCGAGAGCGGCCATTCGGTAATTTTCTTGGTCTCGGGATCGAGCATGCCGATCTTGTTGGCTTGATATTCGCCGAAGAAGGCGCGGTCCTGGGCGTCCGTGCGGATGCGGCGCGGACGGGAATTCGGAGTGGGCGTCTGGAACCAATCGATTTTTCCAGTCTTGGCGTCGATGCGGCCGATGTAGTCGGTGGCGAAGTCGGTAAAGTACAAGTTGTTGTGCGAGTCGGAATCGATGCCGTAAATCGTGCCGCGGCGGCTGTCGGGCAGCTGCTTCATCGGTTCAAAACGCTCGTAGTTGCCGGTCTTGACGTCGAGCCGGAAAATTTCGTAGTGGCCCGCGCTGTCCGTCCAGATTTTTCCGTCCACGTCGTAACGCATGCCGAGCATGTTGGGCTGAGCCGCGTCATCGTTCCATTGCGCTGGCAGGCTGAACGTTTTGATCGTCTCGGTCTTGCGGTCGAAATGGGCGAGGGCGCCCTGGTACATCATGCCCGCCCACATATCGCCGGCTTTGTCTTCTTCGATATCGAGGAGGCCCTGCGGATACCCGTGCTTGAGTTCCGGCACCGGGTATTCCTTTAACGCGCCGGTCTTGGGATCGAGTTTACCGATAAACATTTCGCCGAAATCGGTGTACCAGACCATGCCGTGTTCGTCGACGATCACGTCATGCGGCTCGACCGTCGGGCGCGGAAGATCGTATTCGGTGATGATCACGTGCGTGGCCTTGCCTGTGGGGCGGGGGAGCGTCTTGAAGTGGTACTCCCACTGCGAGACGGAACTCAGATTGACCGTCGAGAGAAATTCGGCGTTTTTGCGATACTGCTCCGGATCGCCTCCGCGATTCTGCTCGACGCGACGCTGGGGCTTAATCGGCTGGCTCACCTGAGCGTAGCCCATCATGCGCGTGATCACCTGGGTGAATTCGTCGGCATCATGCGTGGACTGGACGATGCGCTGCAGCGTGTGGCAACTGACGCAGTTCATAAGGAACGTCTTCTGTTCATCCGTGCCGGGCATGCTCATCAGCCACTCGGCGTTGGTCAGTTGAGGGACCATGTTCTTGGCCTTGACCAGCTTGAGGTCGGTTGTCGCCGGTTTCTGCGCGGCCAGATCCACCATTGCGGGGGCTTCGAGGTTGTAGCCGACGGCGCGAATCTTCAGCGTGTAGTGGCCAGGATCGAGGCGGCTCGCAGGAAAACTGAACTGGCCTTTGTTGTCGCTGATCACGCTGACCGTGATCGTCGATCCATCCTTCTTGGCGCTGACCACGACGCCTTCCATCGGCCCTTCCTCTTGCGAGCTCACTTGCCCGACGAGAGCCGGCGGACCGAGCGGGTCGGCCGCGGCGGATACAATTCTGGGCGCCGAATAAAAGACGGCAAAAACCAGGCTAACTATGGCCATCAGCATCAAAAATCTTGTTCGCATTGTTCCCTCTCTGGCGCAGAAATCGCAATCGAGCAAGCTGCACATTCATTCCGACCACTTCAAACATTGCTGATACGGCGTGAAAAAGCTAAACGAGTGACTCCTGAACGTGCCTGTTGACTGTCCGGCTGAACAGCAATATACACCAAACCGCTTGCGCATGGAACCGGGTACTGCCGTTTGCATCATGAGTGTTGAGTAGCACAGGCATTCTTGCCGGTGGTACTAAAACCCGCGTTGAATCAAATCTTTCGCAACTCGTCAATCCTGCGCTACGTGGCGATAGCGGCGTACGCTACAATAGCGAGTGGCTTCACGAGACATGGCGGATTCCTCTCCAACCACGGCGGATGCCGCATCTGCGACGACTCCCACGCCCGGCGCTGCCCGAAAAGGACGCGCCGGGGGCGCGTTCCGCGCGCTGAGGCATCGCAATTTCAGGCTTTTTTTCAGCGGGCAGATAATTTCCCTGGTCGGGACCTGGATGCAGACGGTGGCGCAGGCCTGGCTCATTTATCGCATTAGCGGTTCAGGGGCGCTTCTTGGCTTGCTGGGATTTGTCGGCCAGATTCCGATCTTTCTGCTCTCCCCGCTGGCCGGCCTTGTGGCCGACCGCTGGCCGCGGCGGGCCGTGGTGATCGCCACACAATCCTCTTCCATGCTGCTGGCTTTCATTCTGGCCGCGCTGACCATGACCGGACACGTGACCGGGCGCGCAGGGGTATGGGAAATGATTGTCCTTGCAACGATGCTGGGCATCGTGAACGCATTCGACGTGCCGGCGCGGCAATCGTTTTTCATCGAAATGGTGGGGCGCGAGGATTTGCTGAATGCGATTGCGCTCAACTCCTCCATGTTCAATCTTGCGCGAGTGGCGGGGCCTGCGATTGCCGCCGGCGTAGTTGCTGCGGTTGGGGAGGGCTGGTGCTTTCTGCTCAATGGAGTGAGCTATCTCGCCGTGATCGCGGGCCTTTTACTGATGCGCATTGAAAAAGCATACGCAGTGCACGACGGCGCCGCGCCACTCGAAAAACTGCGCGAGGGGCTCCGCTTTGTGCGGCATACGAAACCGATTCGCGCGCTGCTGGTGCTCGTGGCCATCGTGAGCTTCATGGCGCTGTCTTACACCGTGCTGATGCCAATCTTCGCCGACAGGATTCTGCACGGCGGTGTCAACGCCTACGGCACCTTGATGGGCGCGGTGGGAGTGGGAGCGATGTTCGGCGCGCTGGCGCTGGCGATGCGCCAAGAATTGCGCGGGCTCGGAAAAATCGTGGCGTATTCGTCGACGGGGCTGGGCGTTTCGCTGGTCTTGTTCAGCGCGTCCCACTGGTACTGGCTCTCGTTTGCGATTCTGGTCGTCTCCGGATTCACGATGATGATGCAGTTTACGGCCACCAATACGCTCATCCAGGCGATGGTGCCGGACCAGCTACGCGGGCGAGTGATGTCCATTTACTCGATGATGTTTCTGGGCATGTCGCCTCTCGGTTCGCTACTCGCCGGCACATTGGCGGACCACATTGGCGCGCCGGTAACGGTGGCGATCGGCGGACTGGCCAGTTGCCTCGGCGGACTGGCCTTTGCGCGCAAGTGGCCCTCGATGCGCGGCCCGGCGCGCGATCTCGTCGCCGCGCAAGGCATGATGTCACCCGCGCCGCAGCCGGATGAATCCGGCCCGCCTTCATGACAAGAGCGCATGCGCAGTAGCGCCGGACCGATTGAATCGTTAACGCAACAGCTTTAAATAGATATAAAATCAAGCGCTAATTAACGTCGGGCCTGTAGCTCAGCTGGTTAGAGCAGCGGACTCATAATCCGTCGGTCCCAGGTTCAAATCCTGGCGGGCCCACCAACCACTTAAATCACTTAGTGCCCATTTTGATTCTTCAGGGGGTGGCTCATTTCGGGGTTTTTCCGGGGACTCCGACAACGGTTTGATCAATTCTCCATGCTGCTGGAAGAGAATCTGCGCTGGCGTAAGCAAGACAATCGCGTGGCACTCAAAGTTTGTATACTTCTTCGGAGCAAAACGAAGCGTTGGGAAATAGCAAAGCAACGGAAGGTTGTTGCGCTCGACGAGACATTGCGCTCCTGCAGCTTTATTCGTTAGGCTGTAGGCAATGAACGAACACAAAATTCTCATTAATCGAGCTCCGGTCCTGACGCTGTGGGCGGCGAGCGTCGCCGAGCGGCTGGGATTTGATCGGGATGAGGCGCTCTCGCTCGGCAAGGCGGTGGCGGGCTTGAATGCTCAATCCAAGGGCCGGCGACTGGGCATATTCAAACCCGTGCCGGCCGAGGTCAAAAAGGCACGCGCACGAAAACGAGGAGAGGAATTCTTGATTGAGATTTGCGGGCGGCAGGTACCGGCAATCAGTACGCCGGACGGAATGCGGGCGGTGATCAAAAACCAACCCATCGAAGCACAGAGCGTGCAGCGTTACCTCGAGAGTAAGTTTGGCGAGTCGCTTGGCGCTGCTCATGCGGCCATGCGTGACCTCGCGAAAGTCTTCCGGCCGGAAGAGCTTTCAAAGAACGCATTCAGCCTTTATGAGGAGTTCCGACCGGCGATACCAAATGGAGTAAGAGGCTGGGGCGCCAAAGGGAATTTGGATATTGATCGCATCCGCACTTTGGCGTCGGAGAAATGACAGCGGGAATTATCAGCGTGCGAATTCTACAGCCAATGCGAGCTCAATAGGTCGACGCAAAACCATTAAATCGATTGATCCTGAAATCTTTGCTGCCTCGGGGAGACGGGCGTCATCTTCATGCGTGGCGGTTTTGCCTATGCGCGACAGCCTTCGGTCATTTTCCCCGCCTCTTCACTGCGATCTGGTCGGCAATTTCGATCGTCATCAAATCTTCGCCGATCTCCAAAGGTCCTGAGTATGTCTTTTGGGCTTCGGCGAGATCCGCCGAATCACCGCCATGCGAATAGACGGCCAGACGCGGCTTTACGCGGTTGAATACTACCGCCGTCTGTTCCGCAGTCGTGTGCAGATCCCGTACGATTTTTTCTTGTTGCGCGCGATCGCGTTCCGTTTGTTTCGGATTCGGCGGAGAAAGCCGCGAGACTTCATGTATTAATAGATCGACTCCCTGGGAATGCTTGATCAGGTTTTCTGAAAAGCGTGTGTCGCCGGACATTGCGACGGAGTGCCCCGCATAATCGACCCGATACCCGAACGCCGGCTTCACGGGTCCGTGATCCACAAGGAACGCCGTCACTTTCACGCCGTTTTCTTCGTAAATCACTCCCTCCTGAATGTCCGTGCTCGAACTTAGAATTCCCGCTTTTGTAAGCCGGTCATCAAAATCTCCCCGGACCCGGATATCGAATTCGAAGGTTTTGCCCATGAAATCCATCATTCTCTTGGTGCCCGCCGGCCCCCAGACCTGAAGCGGGGTCTTGCGCCCTTCGAGCCAGCCGACAAGAAGCAGGTCGGGGATGGAAAGGATATGGTCCGAATGAAGATGCGTGAGGAACAGCTTATCCACTGCGCCCAGAGAGACTCCGTATTCCGTCAGCCGCTGCGCGAAGCCTCGTCCGCAGTCGAAGAGAAGCTTGTCACCCATCGATGTTTCCACGAGAATGCTGGCGCCAAAACGCTGAAGATTCACACGCGGGCCACTGCCGGAGCCGAGAATTGTGACTTTGAGCGGCGGCGCAGCCGCTGGAGCCGTCTTCGTGTCCGGCGTTTGCGCAGGCAACGAGACGCAAGCGATCAACATAATTGTAACAAGCCAGGTTTTTTTCACGTGGACCTCGGCAACGAGATTGGGGGGAGTCTATCACGTGCTGAAAATACGCATCAATCACGACGAAAGTCTCCGAGACGATTGCGCCCGAATTACAACACAACCTGAAGTTCTCCAAGTGATTACTTCAGGCGGCGCGCGGAAGCGACTATTGAGCAGGCTGGCCGCGCAGACCAGACAGCCTCTTTTCGGAATGTCAGTTTTAGTGATTGGACGACTCGAACAAATTTTGATAATGACGTCTAATTGGACTTGGCTTTGTAACTCAGTGTCACGGAGCCTGCTCTGAAGGCAAATTCGTTGTGTCCGTAGGCGGAGAAGCGTACGCTTCCAAGCCGGATATGGGGATCAGGAATCCCGCCTGATTGCAAAGGAAGCCAGAGGCACAGTCCGAGACAACTGGCAAATCCAAACAGAGTCCCAACCGCAAATTATCGGATTAGCAAGAGGAGTGCGACATGACCCATCACAGACGGACGTCAGGTTATTTTTTTCTTGGGGCCTTCTTGATCCTCATTAGTTGGGCGCAGTTTGCATTCTCTCAAACGGAGCCGCCGGGCTCGGCTGAAAATTACGGGGTCGGAGTGGCCAAGGACGTGATGGTGCCGATGCGGGATGGCGTGAAATTGGCCACGGATATCTACTATCCGACGAAAGATGGAGCGCCAGTCCCGGGCAAGTTTCCTGTCCTGGTCTCACGCACCCCCTACGGAAAAAATCCAACGCCTCCGCCGGACGGCACAATGACTCCAGAACAGCAAAATCGGCAGAACCCGGCTGCCTACTTTGCTAGCCGCGGCTATGTTGTCGTGCTCCAGGATTGTCGCGGCCGGTTCAACTCCGAAGGAATGTTTTATCTTGACGTCAATGAGGGCCCGGACGGATACGACACCGTGGAATGGGCCGCCCGCCAGCCGTGGTCCAACGGCAAGGTGGGCACATACGGCGCATCGTACCTCTCGCAGGTGCAAAACGCGCTGGCCGTGTTGCGCCCGCCTCATTTGGCGGCGATGTTTGTCATGGTGGGCGCTTCCAACTACTACGAGGAAGGCGCCTACCGCGGCGGGGCGTACACTCTGTTGCACAATTTGTTCTACCCGATGTCCTTCGCCTCCAGCAGCCAGGAGGCTGAAAAAGATCCTGCCCTCAGAGCCGCTATGTTGGAGGCATTGAGCAACGAGCATCTGGGAGCCTGGCTGCTGGCCTATCCTTTCCGTCCCAATGCGTCCCCTGTTCTGTTGTCGCCAATAAACCAGCGATGGTTCCAGGACCAGATCGATCACTCCGGGTT
>Ga0210409_10003606_pt1 | contig 17118 bp, 19 predicted proteins | sample IncBWH17MmetaG_FD_161649 | JGI IMG/M metagenome (GOLD analysis project Ga0210409, IMG submission 161649) | Forest soil microbial communities from Barre Woods Harvard Forest LTER site, Petersham, Massachusetts, United States - Inc-BW-H-17-M | ecosystem: Environmental > Terrestrial > Soil >...
ATTCGCCATGTCGCATCATTTCGATACGCCTACCGCAAAAGAAGACCCCCGCATCAACATCTGCGACTTCTACTTGTTTCGCGGCCGCCCGGGCACAACGGTCATGGCTTTGACCGTGAATCCGAACTCAAAGAGTGGGGTAGTCTGTCACGGCAGAGGCCGCGGGTTCGAGTCCCGTCGCTCCCGCCAACCCCCATCCTGAGCCTACCTAGAGGGCTCAGAAAGTGACCACTTTCAGCCACACCATCGCTAGGGATTCGCCCTTTGAATTCATGTCCAGACCGCACTTGTTGACATGACTGCGCGGGTAGGGCGCAGTCGCGGAGAATGGTTTGAGCGGCTGGTCCCCTGCAACCTGCGCGCACGTCGGGCATTACAGCTCAGCGACCTGTACCGAGGGTTCGAATTCCTCTCCCTCCGCCATGCAGTCTGATTTGCAGAGAAACCCGACTGTCCTGCCCCGAAAACCGCAGGAAATCGCCGCAATTCCCAAATTCTTGCTCTTTAACGGGACCGGAGAAAGTGTCGTTTTAAACTTCGCGGGCGAGGTTTCGCACCTTTTTCTCCGGAGGGCAGATTAGCAGTCTGGTTTCCTCGGCTCCATTAGGCGAATGCCATGCGATCACAAATCGATGATGTGGCGAATCTGGAAGGTGATGAGCGAGATGCCGCCGAGGACTTCATTGTCATACAGTATTTTTTCCTCAACAGTTTAGGCGTCGCCGATATGCCTGCATCGCACGGTCTGCGCCCAGCAAGTGCGGATCCGAAGAAATACGACACCATGGTCAGTTCCGCAAACATCCTTGCTGGTCTCGTGAGATTCTGGTCGGGATGGTCCGGCGCGCAACGCAATACGTCTATGTCGCCTTTGAATTTACCCGGCGCGCCATCTAAGGGGGGATGCCGAGGGGCCAGCTCAAAAAATTCGGTGCCCCAAAGCGGATCGGCAAACAAACGCTCAACCAACTTGTCTTCGGCGATGTCGGCTATCGAGGGTTGAATAAACGCACTGGTCATTTTTAGATCACTTTAGGGTCTGACGCCGCGTTGCCGCAATTCCAGAAAAATTACGGGATACGAGAGTGTCTCCTGATTTTCCTGGACACTTCAAATGCCCGAGTCTTATCCAGAGGGCTTAGAAGGATCAAGCGATCCAGATCGTGCTCGATGTCGAGGTGCTGGCGGTAGAGCTCTTGATCGCAAGCATCAACTCCCAACCCGATGTGATCCACAAAAACTAACCACCATTCGGGATACTTGTGCCGGAAGCCGGCAATTCTCCGTATCTTGTCCTCGACGCAAAGACGCAAGTTCCATTCAACGTCGCCAAACACAAAACCGCCCATATCTCTGTCGTTGCAACCGGCAAAGACAAAGCACGTTGGGTGAGGACTACTAGCTTGGTGAATAATGTGCGCCTCGAAGCCCTCTGCGATCCTCAGCACGGAGAGCTTTTGACGATCCTGATTGTCTCTAAAGTCTTCAAGTTCCCGGCGCAAATCATCTTCGATTTCTTTCCAACGCGGAACCGGTCGCTTGAGCTTGCATCCTATGAACCAACTGGTGCCCGATTTTGCTGGACCGAGGGAGCGCAGTAGCGCGTGAAACTTGCGGCCCGTTGAAATGCGGTCGGTCTCCAAGCCGCGAAATCCTCCTGATTCCGTCAGTTCATTCTCATTCAATCGACGGACTTCAACGGCGATTCTGCCGTCCACTAAGAAGTCCGGAGGGACGTTGCCGTCAGGCTGATAAACGACGCGTCCCAGGCCCAGATGCTCAAGATAGTCCCGAACATGGCTTTCCGATTGGTCCATACGTTGACCGTATCGCAGTTGCTTTCCCCAGAAACGTAACAGCAGTAATAGAAACGGTTCTCAACCTCCGGTTTTCAGTTCCTCATCGAATCTCGTGTAGCGTTCCTTGTCAATCTCGGCAATGATCCTGAGCAGAGTAGTCGCCATTTTAACGCAGGCTTCTGCTTCGAGCTTGCCGAACCGGACCTAGGGGAGGACGATGTGAAATCAGTTCCTATTCGACGAAAAACGCAACCGATACAGACTCAGTGCATCAAAGTAGATAAAAGACAACAGAAACGAGCAGATCCGCCTTGCAGTCCCGCCTCTTGCAGACCATTCGTTCCACTGCGAGGGCGACTCTGGCTCGTCCCCAGGGGGACGTACGGCAAGAATACCCCGACTGTCATCAACAAGACTCTGGAGCATGTCATGACCAGAGGTTGTTTATGTTTCTAAAGTGGTCCTAAGGATGGTGGTACGACCCATGTAGCCGGTACCTTCTGTAACCCATGTCTCCTGGGCTGGACCGTGAAAAGATGGTCGGCCCTAGCAGACGATTTTAGAACTTTCGTCCTGACTTCAAACTTGCCAGACCTGCCCCCTTTTCAGATGGGTCAGGTTTAGAAAGACCGAGCTCAGATTCTTGCACACCGCGACGTCGCGGCGTAGCTTGCTTCGTATCTTGTAATACTCACTCAGCGTCTCGTAGATGGACATCCTCTCGTCATCAGACCCCGCCAAGAGGGCGGCTGTGCGGAACGCAAGTCTAAACGAGAGTTCTGCATCCAGCCTCCATAGTGCCTCCAAGGCAGTGATTGCGTCCACACGCGGTCCTCGGCTTGGTGGAAGACCCGGTCATAAATGGAAGAAAACGAGCGTAACGCCAAGAGGAGGGTCCCGGGCAGGCGCGCAGTGTCACGCGCTGTTGTACCACTACTGTTCCTCCTGATTGCGGTCGGCGCTGCCGCCCAAACGGCGAGTGACCTCACCGCTCGTTATGGCTATCCTGACGTTGAGCGATTCGATGTTCGTCCCGAAAATTTCCGTTAATTGGTCACGCGAAAAGCCACGTCACTTACAAGTGTGCCAGCGGGTGTGGTTACCTTCACCTTACCCGCGGAAGCTCCGGCTGGGACTGATGTCGTGATCTCAACCGGCGATACAATCACAAAGTTTGCCGGAATGCCATTGAACGTGACCGCAGCCGCGCCCGAGAGATCGTTGCCGTAAATGATCACGCTCGCTCCGACGGCTCCAGCCGTAGGCAACGTTTTAATAAACGGAGGAAATCCGAAAGTGAACAGGGTGCCACTGGCAACACCCAAAGTTGTTCCGTAAAAAAGCCCATTCGTTGCCTGCATGACTCCTGATGGTTGTACGCTAAGTTTGCAAGCAGAGGTATTGCAGAAGTTAAACAATACCGTGACGTCCCCGGCCGGAGTCATTTTGAAGAGAGTACCCCAAAGGTTTGAGATACCTCCCGATTCTGCCGTCCCGTAGAAGTTGCCATCGGTTGCCTGAATCAGTCCTTGAATTCTGATACCTTCGCTCGGGGTGAATGAATGCAGAGTGGTGAATGCTACTGCTCCGCTGGTCGCAATTCTGAAGATAGTTCCACTTGTTGCTCCATAAATCTTTCCATCAGCGGCCTGGAGCAGCCTAGTTCCAGGGTGCGATCCATCCGCACAATTCGCCTGCGCACAAAAACTGTATAAGGTCGTGACCTTACCGCTCGTAGTCATCTTGAAAAGCGTGCCACAACCATTTACCGAAGGACAGTTGGCTCCTGAAGTCCCCCCTTCTGAAGTCGTCCCATAGAGCAGGCCGTTACGCGCTTCCAGCAGACCTGCTATGGGTGCTGCTCCGTCGGTGCAACTTGACTGAGAACAGAAGCTGTGGAGCGATGTAAACTCCCCGGAAGCCGTGATCTTGAAAACCGTGCCCCCGCCAAGGTTTGTCGTTCCGTAGAAATTGCCATCACTGGCTTGAAGTAGTTCACTTTCAGGAATTTCGCCATCGGTACAAAAATTCCCAGGGCAGAAGCTGTAGAGCGTTGTCAGAGTCCCAGTTGTCGTTATCCGAAAAATCGAGCCGCCGTTGCGCGCTCCACCACTGCGCGTGGTCCCGTAAAGGTTTCCGTCGGTCCCAAAAATGATCCCATTGGGATGGCTTCCATCCACGCATGGTGCCCCTGTTTGACAAAAGACATGCAACGCTGTGATTACGCCTGCCGGAGTCACCTTGAAAATGCTACCGGTGCCAAGATGTCCACCAGCTTCGAAGGCGGCTCCGTAGAAGTTTCCGTCGGGGCCCTGGATGAGGCTTATGGGCCTGGCGCCATCTCCGGGTCCAAGCCGTGCGAGAAGGCTGAAAGTCTGGGCCGACGATGCGATCGTTGCGGCAAAGACAAGGATTAAACTGCACGCGACTCGAAGTGTCGAGTGCTTTCGGCAGAGACTGAAAAGTCGTGCAAAATCGGCGAGATTCATAAGCGGCCTCCCTCGAAAGTGCCTATCATACTCCCGAGGCGTGAAGAAGATCATCGGAGATTTGTGATTCAGCAGAAACAGAAATTGGTCGGCCCTAGCAGACGATTTTAGAAACATGACGTGCAGCCGCAACCTTCGCTTTCCAACAAGCGCAGAACTATCCGCAGATTCACAGTTGACAACCATCTTGTTCAGGCGGGTGCGGTAACGCTCTTTCTTAGAACCTTTCAACTTTACGCTGAGCGGTTCTGTGAGTCACGGAAGCAAAGCATGGGTTTTTCACACGGCAGAAACTGGGAGGCTTAAGGTTGTAAGATCAGCGGCCTAGAAATTGTCATTTGGAAGGGGTTCTGACACGAATGACTGCTGGGAAACGCGGTCGCACGACGGACAGGACCGCAAGGGGGGCGACTCCTGACGGAGTTCTCAACTCCTAGGTGACGTATTCTCCACGGTGGAGCTTCCGCAACTCCTCTGGTTTCGCTGTAAAAACATTTGTCCCTTTGCGCAGGAACACCCTCTCGTCGAACTGATATACGTCCTTTCTATTCCATGGGGGAACAATGACCACCAGCACTTCAGTCCCAAGCACAGACACTGATTTCAGTGCAACGACTGCGGCCGGTGCAATTGAGTTCTTAATTGAGTTCTGTAACGGCTGATCCAACTTTTGCCGCGTAACGTCGGTGCCATGAATGGTGCCGTCATCATCCACGCCGTACAAGATTATTCCTCCGAGGCGGGTGTGCAGCATCGCACCGATTTCTTTGGTGATTTTGCGAACGTCGGTTCCCGCAGCTTTGAACTCCAGTATCTGGTCCTCGCCGCTCTTGCACATATCCAAGATGATGGTCTCAGTTGGCAGAGCGAGCGGTTGGCGGAGAGACACCGTGTTGGAGGAAAAGGTAGTGTCCTAAGAGTGCGTTGCTGACTGGTATGGTTCTGGCGTCCATCCCTTGGCAACCGCGTCGCTAGCTTCCCTTTCAGCATCTTCCAGACCGAGAAAAGGGCCACTAACGAAATATGCTGCCGCGTCCAGTTTAGTGGTTCGCTGTACGAGCATCTCCCAGTGCCAAATTAGCCAGAATTGCTTGCCGTCAGATACTGTCTTTACAACCTTCATCGCTGGCACTTCGGATGCTCCTTATAGTGCGTTGATTGGGATTAGGTTGTCTTTAGAGTGACCGCTGGACTCAGCGAAAATACCGCTTTGGCGAATTGCTCCCCTCGCGCTTCCCGGCTAACCTCAAAAGTGCAATTTACGAAGTAAACGTTGTGTAATTCCATGGGCAGACCTCGATAAACGATACGGCTGTCTTGGATAATGATGTTCTTCATAAACATGTTGTCCAACAACAATCGCACATTTTTGTATACAACGAATGAGGGGCCGACAGTGGCTCGTGTATTCTCGTTGGGTTCTGTGAGAGGATGCATCTCGGGCAAGTCAGGGACGCGCGATAATCCGATCCAAAAGGATTCTCCCAGCGGCGATCCCTTCATCGCGTAATAGGTGTAGTTAAAATCAAACCCCTTCACCTCATCTGGCGAAATGCGTTGTAACTGAGGAGCAGTACCGACGTTAAGAAACGATCTGTAATTAAGCAATGCGACCGCACCGTTCCATGCCTCGGGTGTTTTTGTAGTCGCATCAACAAACTTATTTCCCGCCTGTGACACTATTGCCGGATCAATACGCTTCCCTTGCTGTAACGCCGTCTGGACCACTTTTTCTACCTGCTTAATGCTCTGCGGGTCATCAGGCCGAGCGGCCTTGATAACCTCTGGGGAAAGCAGCGCAAGAATCTGAGAAATTTGCTTCCCCTGCGCCACTACTTGTATCCCGATCCATCCCCAATACCAAACCACCGCAATGCCCAACGCTGACAGGACTGCGATTAGAATGGTATTTGGCGACTGACGCGGTAGAGCGGATGCCTCTTTGTGACCTTCAAGTTTGGCGATCCGCTGCGCGATCTGGCCAAGCTCTGATTCGATTGAGTGGACGCGCTTTTCTGTTACGGCCATTATCCCTAAGTCCAACAAGTCTGAATCTTGATCGGAGGGAAGAACTATAGTTCCCATAGAGACACACCCCTGTGCTAGACTGAGTTTGTTCTCAGCCATCCCCTATGGTCTGTGACATGTAACCACTGCCAGGTGGTTACGCTGTGGATGATACTCCTAGGCTAGAAGTTCTTCCAATCCCCACACATGGTCCGTAATCCCCGCTTCCATCGCCGTAGTGACTCTCAGGGTCGAATGCACGCCGCAAAAATTGTAGAAAGCGAAGTGCAACGCAACGGCAGCTTTCAGGTGCGACAGCTTCTTGCTGAAAGCGTTGGTCAATCTCGTAAACCTCCGACTCATCATGCGAATTGTTAGGTTCTGGCGCTCGATGTGGAAGTTGACACGAACTTCGGGTCAGGATTCCCGGTAACGACCTTGGATACCGACTCCACATACCGCGATGGAGCATAACCCTCTCTGACCGCTGGAAGATCTCCATAGATTTTCACCAACTGCGCGTAATCCACGGAATCCTTGAAGGTCGCATTGATGGCCGGAACATACGGTCCCCATCCGTCCGTAGTGATTTGCGGGCACAGTCCCCAAGCGGTGCGGGCGTAAACAATTTCTGTTTCAATGCGTAACACGAAAAAATTGATAGCTGAAAGGCCTTGCACTCATTGCCTTCGCGAGTTCACTTCCGACTTTATTTAATGGCAGAGGCTTGTCTATATTATTGAAAGCACTTCCCTCGAGGCCAAAAGATAGAATCAATCGATAAATAGCTCAAGATCGCGAAGAGTGGGCCGCGTCCAGGTCGCAACCGAATGCCGACCATGTTAACGCTTTGTACCAGTTGTTCAAAGGGGAGAAATGGCCGCAGAAACAGGACGAGAAAGTGTTTTCTGGCGGGGAAAAGTAACAGTCTGTGGGTGTAGGCGGAGACTTCTTAATCCGATCCGGATTATTGAGCACTCGGGACCACCTATCTTCCGATTGGCATCTCTGGCCGCTGCTCTGACTTCCGGGCTTTCGTCCGAGAGAAGCCCGTTGACCACAGGAATAGAATATTTTGCCCGTAGTTCCCCGAGATAGAAGACCGCAAATCTTCTAACCGAGCTCGATGAGTCTTTAGCCATCCTTAGCAGATGGCCTGAAAGGTTCTGGTCGCGGATGACGAAAACAGCTGTGAGAGCGGCTATCCTTTCGCCAACAGATGAACTTGAGAGTTTGCTTGCCAATTTATCGCAGTATAGCCTTTTGTCCCGCGCTTCCACGTCGGCGAAGGACGCGGCTACTCGAGAGGGTGTTCCGCTCATCAGCCCCTGCCAAAGCTTAGGCTTGATAGGAGGACAGCAAAGCCGCCGATGAATTGGCGGCTTGGTAATCTCGTTCGAACGGCCGAAACTGTTATGTAACCGTAAAAGTCGTGGCACTCGTAGCCGTTCCTCCGGGCGTGGTGACGGCGATCCTTCCAGTTAGTGCACCTGTGGGCACGACTACGGTGACCTGGGTGTCTGAATTAACAATGAAGGTCGCCTTCACGCCGTGGAATGTCACTTTTGTTGTCTGCTTGAGGCTGACGCCTGTGATAGTCACCGCAGTTCCTACGGAGCCGCTCGCGGGCGAGAAACTGGTAATCTGCGGCGTGACGCGGAATATTTTGTTGCTGTTCAGTTTTCCGCCGGAAGTCGTCACGGTGACAATGCCGGTGGTTGCGCTATTGGGAACAGTAGCCGTCAAATAGGTGCCCGATACAATAGTTCGGGTTGCGGCAGTTCCATTGAAAGAAACCGTGCTGTTCGTTGTGAAGCCTTGTCCCAGGAACTCGATCGTCTTTCCGACTTCGCCCGAGTAAGGAAGCAGGCTGACAAATGGCGGCAGAGTAAAATAATTGATGCTGAAAAACGTGCCTCCGATGCCGGTATTCTCCGTATCGCCATACAGTGTGCCATTCGTGTGCTGTATCAACGTGACTTGCGGATTACAACCGGGTCCGAAGGTGGAAAGGGACCGGTAGGTCGTCCCTCCGGGATTAACCAGTTGGAACAAAGTGCCGCAGCCCACGGTGTTTGACGACAACGAAGTCGTACCGTAGAGGTTTCCATCTGAAGCCTGCACCAAGCCGCCGTAGGGGTGGGCCCCGTCGATTGTAGAGCCGCTTTCGCCAGCGAAGCTATGAAGAGCACAAGTTGAAATACCGCCCACTATGAAGCATCCGTATGGGGGGAGAATGAACACCTCTCCTAGGAAGTGGACGCCACCGTTTACCGTAGTGCCATAGAAGTTCCCGTCACTGCCCTGGATCAATGGAGCGAACGGATTGTACCCACCCGAACCACCATACGAGAAGAACAATAGCGGGGTGAGTTTTCCCCAGCGCGTAATCTTAAAAACAGTACCGCCAATCCCGTTGATACCCTGATTGATATCCGCGCCCGCAGTACCATAGAAGTTACCGTCAGTCCCTTGCACCAGAGGAGCGTAAGGATTAGCTCCATCGGTCCCATCAAAGGTGTGGAGGACAGCGAACGCGCCTGAAGGCTTAAGCTTGTACACGGAACCGTATGTTGTGCTTTCGTTCCCCTGGGAGGCGGTCCCATAGAAGTTGCTATCTGTGCCTTGGATGGGCGGTGCCGTGGGAGCTTTACCGTCCGCGCCCCCGGTAAAGTTGTACAAAGTGGTCAAAGTCCCGCCCGGTGTTATTTTGAATATAGTTCCATAGCCCAAAGTGCCCCCATCAGTTGTCGTTCCGTAGAAGTTACCATCCATAGCGAGCGTCAACCCGCCAGTGGGGGAACTGCCGTGAGTCCCATCGAAGCTGTACAACACGCTGAGTGCCCCCTCGGGCGTGATCTTGAACACCGCGCCGAAACCGTTTGCTCCCCCCTTAGGCGCAGTACTGTACAGGTTGCCGTCGCGGCCTTGCGCTATGATGCCCGAATATTGCGGGTTCAGCGGATCTCCGCCCTTACTTCCGAAGTTGTATAGCACGGAAATCTGGGCATATGCAGCAGTGGCTAGGGCGGCGACGAGCAGCAGGATGGTAATGCACGTCAATATTCTGGATTTCATGTGCCTCCTCCGTGTGAAAGGCTGGGAGCCTCATCATCGGTCGGTTCGGTCGAACCACTGCGAAGGAAAGCGTAGGCGGGTACGGCTGAACAACTGCAAGCTTACAGTCAAAACGCTTGTTGTCAAGGAAAATGCCTGTTGCGGGCCAGAATGGCGCGTTACCCGGAAGGATCAGAGTGCAAGTCTCTTCTGTTGTTGTATTGGCCGGGCTAACTCGCACTCATCTTACTCTGCAGGGTGTCCCGTCCAAGCTGGCTTGGGCGGGGATTTTCTTAAGTGGTGTCTGCACCATGGGGAAGATTCCCATGCGCTCGCGAGTCCGCACCGTCCGCGCGATTCAATTTCCACTGTTCCCGGTTCGCCGCTCATATGGTGGCGAAAGCTGGGCGCTCGAGATCGATGTTGTTTCACTCTTGCTTGATCGAGTGCAGCAGGCCGAAGGTCTTTACTGGGTCACTCCGGTGCCTACGGGCGGGCTCACGTTCAGCGCGGACGGAAAGACCGCCACACTGCAGATGACCAACGTACCTATCATCGACCAGCCGCGTTGGCCGGCAATGGATGCTGAAACCACCCCAGCGTTTCTCGACTTCAAGCTCGTTTTTACTTCCACTGAGGAATCGGTCAAATACGAAGACCCGATGCGGCAGTATCGGTTTGAAGGCTTTAAGGCGATCGCGAAATTGGAAGCGAGTGTGCGAGTACCATCGATCGACTTCGCATTCAAGACTGATCCGCTCGACATGTCCAAATGTGATTTTGCGGTGATGGGGGAGGAAGTGAATGGCAAATATTACGAACCCAGTAAGAGCTGAATATCTCGTTCGTTTGAACCATTCGACAACGCCTTATTGGCGATTCACCGAGACCCTGCTACCCGCGTAGTTGGTGAAATCGCGATGTTACAACAGTTACCCATTTCTCAGGCGCGACGCAACTCCCAAATACGCGCCAAATGGTGATCGTCATGCTCAGCAATGAAGAGCAAAAGGTCTACCAATCGCATGGCTACTTTCAGCCTCGGATGCCAAGCGGTGCGCGCAAAGTCGTCCGGTCGGAAACTGGTCAGCAGTTCGACTTGGCGTTCGCGGGCTGCGCGGAAATCGGTGAGGATGGTCCCGATCTGCTGGGCATTATGTTTAAGTTCGATGTTCTCGTCTGGAGCAGGAGTCAGGGTCTCCGCTCCGGCCTGGTATTCCTGCAGGCGACGCCAGTGAATTTCCTCCGCGTCGAGCAAGTGACCCGCATTCTCCTGAATCGACCATTTTCCGCTGTGCTTTACGATCAGGTCCGCACGTGAAAGCCTGTGAACCGCATCCTCCAACCGCGGCGGAGTCCCCCGGACCCTTGCGAGGATGTTGGGATAAAGACTCACAGGAAAATCAAAGGTGAATTTCCGATTCACCCAGGGCACAACTTCGGTCATGGTGCATGCCTCCTGAAGCTAAAGGGCCTTTGAAAGTGATCCACAACAGCTACAACGGCTTTGCCTCGCCCCTAGCGTATCCTCGGAATCCAGCCCCGATGTTGCGGAGGCGTTGCTATGATTGCCACCGCGGCTAAACCCATAGAATCTTACCCGTCCTGCGCAAGATGGAAACGAGACTTTCGGCCTACTTCTAAGGGGGAGCCGGATTGTTGACGTAACCAGGCGTTTGCAGTGCGCCGTGAAAGGCGCCGGTCCACTCCCGATGTGCTGTGCTAGCAGACTTAGCCCGCTTTGCTGTCGGTTCACTCTTCTTTCCAGAATTGCTATCCTTCTTCAAGGTCGATCTCCTTATCCACTGTGATTGCACCGTTGAGTGCGCAGATCACTGGTAGCTTATCGCCATCCGTGATCGGGGATCGACCTTCTCATCCTATCTACCGGGTGGAGCGAACCAGTTCCCGGGCGGGAGTTGCACCCGCTGAAGTCCAGCGCCTTTCACGGCGCACTTTTTCGCCAACAACCCTCCGGGATACCGCCAACTCCACGGCGTTCATTGACTTGCCCCCGTATCCCGCCTACCATACCTCGACTCCATGATCGGCCAAACCAATCAAAACGTTGTGCCTCGTTGTGTTTCAGCAGGTTAGAGCACACTCAGACACACGACTTTTGATGGTTGAGACATGTTTTGAGCCATAAATCAGGGTTCCTGTGAGACACGTTTGAGACATGATCGCTCGCCCTTGATTGTATCGAGTATCATCAGGATTACCGTCAGAGTTCACCCGTCCCGATCTTACTAACTTGGGAGTTAGGTTCCTTTTCTCTAGACTGCCCCTGATTTGAACCCGACTGGAGGGTGAGCGTGGCTCACGATCTGTCAGATGGGTGACGAAGCTCGCAAGAATATTAGTGCCGCCCAGAAACTTCGGTGGGAGAAATGGCGGAAGGCGCACAAGAAATAACACTTCGGCCCTACGCCTGCGGTGTCGGTCTTCATTTTTTATCCTTCGTCGTCGGAATGAGGCAGCCACCTCTCATCGCCTCGGGCGAATAAATCCGTAGAGCGGACCGAGCCTTATTTCCGAGCAGATTTGCCCCATTGGGCGTGTTGCCAGATGTGGACCCTAACATTTTTCGTCAACAAACGAGGCCGGGTTGCGCTTTTCTTCTGGAACAGCTCCCCTTGCTGACTGTTATCGACTAGTCTTGGTCCCCATGCCCACGGTCGTCGTGATCACCATGCCCCCGCCCGCGATCGTGGTCGCGCCAATGGCCGTTGTCGTGGTCCTCGCGGTCCCAATGCCCTTCGTGCCATTCCCAGCCTTCGCGATAGTGGTCGTAATGCGGATGCGTCCAGCATGCCCCTTCAAAGGGAGGACGCTCCCAATGTCCCCGGACCCACTTGTAACGGTGGCCCCGCGGCGCCCAATATCCGTCTATCCAAACGAAGCCCGCGCTTGGCGGCGGCCCAGCCTCCTCATAAACGATTACCGGTGGCGGGGTCCCGATGTATACCGAAATCTGCCCTGAACTCGGCGAGGCGATAGCGGCTGCGAGCAGTGCGCCATACATCCAATTCGATCTCATCTTGTGTCTCCTTCTTAGAAACTCAAATCTAACGATGATCGCGAGTGGCCCGCCGCGCCTCAATGAGCATCTGACCGCATTTGCAGTTTATCGATGGGACAAAGCAGAATAAAGATGGCTATCGTAACTGCAGCCGGCCTGGGCGGATAAGGATTAAATGTTGAGAACGGGGCGATTACACCAACTGAGAATTACTGGTGAAATCGGATACTACGACAGCTATCCGATAATCTCCTTCCGTGGAAGTCGTGGAAGCTTGCAACCATCCGAACGTACCCGTTCCGAGAACAAGGTTGACTCTATCGGGTGCGGCCTTCTTGACAGGGATTGTGAGCCGTACTACGGTAACCTCGTCAGTACGTCTGGGAACGCAGGGAAAGCCTGGCTGAGAATGCGGTGTCACCTTCCCTTTCGTGTCGTTTTCCTTCTTTCACTCTTGATGTGCTTTCAGCTCGATCCCACGTTTGCCCAGATGTCCATCGCGAAGGCTCCTGCAACGACTGAAAAGAAAGCTTCTGAACTTAAACTGACGCCGGAGCAGAAGCGAGGTCTGCGGCTGCTTCAGTCCGCCCAGGCCGAAGCGGTGACTCTGCAGCCTGATATGCGGGCCTATGTGCTCATGCAAGTTGCCAATGGATACCAGAAACGAGACCCCAGCAAGGCTGCTGCGCTGCTGAAAGAGGCCTTCGCAGCTAGCCTTTCGATAGAGGATATGGCTCCGCCATCGGATGATGCGAAGTGCCAATCGATGCAAGGTTGCGGCATTAAGCCCTGGTTACAAAGTGACATCCTCTCATCCATGCGTTCGTTGACAGATGTGGAGGCACTACTGCCGCATGCGCAGCCTCGGGTGCGGCGCCAAGTAACAGAGTCATTGATTTCTCAATACGTAACAAAGAAGAACTTCGAAAGAGCCAGGGAACTCATCACTTCGCTGGCATCGCAGGGCGATTACCCCTATGACGCGGCAATGCAACTTATGCGGGCGATACCGCCGACAGCCACCTCGGAACGGGTCGCGGTCTTCGTACAAGCACTCAATGCCTACCGACAGCAAGGCGAGACCGGTTATAGCTCTAATGGTTTTGAGGGAATCTCGGGGATGGTAATGCGATTCTGGCACGACGTACCGCCCGAGCTGGCCGTGGATGCCATCGATCAGACCTTAGAACAAGCCAAAGATGCCAGCGCTGGGCCGAACAAAAATGGGCGCACGACATGGTCGGGCCACGGGGGGACGGTCACTCTTTCCTCCGTGTATCAGTTACGGCTGTTTCAGCTTTTGCCAATACTGCAAGAGTTAGACAAGCCAAAGGCTGAGAGCTTGCTGCGCGACAATCCTGACCTACGACCCCTGCTCGACCGCTTTCCCGAAGGCTTTCAAGCAGTAGAGCTTGACTACGAGTTTCACCCGCCGAAAGAAGGAGAAGCTCCGATCGACAACGCGGGCTTTTTCATCGGTGGGGATGCTCCTCCGTCCGTGATCGCGAAGGCCCTGGAAGGCCAAGCACTCGAACGCAGAAAGCAGCTGATCGTAGCCGAATCGGACACCGATCCGAGGCAAGCTGTGGCGGACGCGATGTCTCTGCCCGAGGTCCCACTATACCCAAGTCAATTCTCTCCGCGAGCCAGCGCTTTGCTCCGTATCGCGAAGAAACTCGGTAAGAAGAATCCGGGTGTCACGAAGGACGCGCTTGCCGAGATGCGGAAATCTATGAGTCAAACCTCTCTGGAACTCCAAGCCAGAGGCCTCAGCGAAGCTGCGGAGGAATATCTGGAGATCGGCGACAAAGACGGAGCCCATAAAACGGTCGAAGAAGCTCTTCAGCTAGCAGAAAAGCTTTATGCCAAGGACACTGACAGCGGGGATCCCAATCAGACATTCAAGGGGGAGTGGCGTTCCACGCAGCTGTGGCGGCGTTGTGTGGAGATCACCGCCCGCTTCTCGCCCAGCGTAGCCGAGGCGATCATCGCAAATATCAAGGACCCTGAGATCGCAACGTTTGAAAAGATCTATTTCGCTAGCTCACTGCTGGGGGCACCGCAAAAAGGCTTCTGGGTTTAGACTTCTGACCTGGCGAGTGGCCAATTCTAGACGGATGGGAACAGCGTTCCGAAAAATTTGGAAATTTGAAAATGGTCCCGAAGAGACTCTGAGAACAGGAGTCAATCCTTGGCAAAAGGGGCTACCAGAGCGTGCATTTAAGAACTGTTTCCACGGAGGAGGGCCAGCGCTTTCGGCTAGTCCGTGCCTGTTCTCTTGAATTCGTAAAGCATTTCTGCCAGCTCCAGTTGATCTCCTCCAGGCGTGAAACCCTGGACTCGTAGTTTCCTTTGCTGTGTCGAGGCTCGTCGAGTCGATCTACGCCACATCTCTCGCGGTCTGAATTTCGGAGGCGTAAGAAGGCATTGTGGCCCACTTCAAAGCGCGAATTTGATTGGCGATTTCAGGCGCGTGGCTTCGATCCGCAATCTGTGCTGCCGCTTCTAGTGCTTCATTGATGGCCGTTAGAGGAAGGCCATTGCCACCTGTTTTAAGGCTCGTCAGACCATACTTTGTGCGGAGATTTTCTGCCAGAGTCACAAAAACGCCTCCAGCTTCCGAGATTTAATGGCGGTTACTAAGGGCCAGGCTGCCATTGTAATGGAAAGGAAGGTTATCCGCTCATTGCAGCTTCGCGTACTCCACCTTGGCTTCTTTCAGGATGGGGATGTCGGGGTCGGCTTCTTTCCAGAGTGCGAGGAAATCTTTGTAGGCGGCGAGAGCCCGGACGCGGGCGGCATCGGCATCCGCTCCCTGCGAGGTTCTCGACTGCAAAGCGTTGGCACGCGCCACTCCCAGATGCGCCAACGCTCCCGTCCAACAGTTCCAGACAATGCCGCTGTGATCGAGGATTTTCTGGAACTCGGCGGCGGCGGCACCGCCACCGCCTGCCACCAGATATGCCTCGCCGCGCAGTATTCGCATTTGGATGGATGCCAAGGTCGACTTCACGCGCCACAAGAATCTGGCAGTGGCCGGCGCACCACTGATCGTCGCCACGGGATTAGGCGTGAAGGGTCTGACGGTCGCGGGGATGAACATCGCGGGAATTGCCCTGGGGACCGTGCTGGCGCTGGTCCTCAATTGGCTCCTTTCCATCGCAGACCGGGAATAGCCGATTTATCGGTAGGCTGGCAGCGGCGTGGCTACGCTCTGAGGGCTTTCATCGGAAACGCGTACCGCGAGCCTGTTTACGACATATAAGCGCCCGAAGCAGGGAAATGCCTGTCACCTTTTGCGATTGTCTCCGGACGGGCTACTCGGAGATCTGCGCGACGTGATTGCCAAAGGCGGGGTGAAAGAGAAGCCCGACGTCGGTTACTTGAACGACCAACAAGTTCTTTGCAAGTAATTCAGGAGAGTTTGCGATGAAGACTGGGTTTGCTCTTCCCAACATCGGGCCGGTCGCAACAGCCGAGGCGGTGGCCAAGGTTGCCCAGCGTGCTGAGGCTCTCGCCTACGACAGCCTTTGGACGATTGAGCGGTTGCTTTGGCCGGTCAAACCGCAGACACCCTATCCGGCTACACCCGATGGATTGCTCCCGGAACCGTACAAATACATTCTCGATCCTTTGGACACGCTGACGTTCGCAGCCGCCCACACCAAAACCATTACCCTCGGCACGAGTGTGCTCGATATTCCTTATCATAACCCGGTCACGCTGGGGCGCCGGCTGACCACAATCGACTTCCTATCCAATGGGCGCCTGCGTGTGGGGCTTGGTTTGGGCTGGTCCAAGGACGAAATGGACGCGACCGGCGCGGATATGAGGCGTCGCGGAGCCATGGCGGATGAGTTTCTGCAGGTGCTGAAAGCTATTTGGACCACCAACCCGGTCGAATTTCACGGAAAGTTCTACCAAATTCCCGAGTCCTATATAAATCGCAAACCGGTGCAGAAGCCCTACCCTCCCATCTATCTAGCGGCGTTTGCCCCGGCCGCGATGAAGCGCTTGGCGACGGCGGCCGATGGATGGAACCCCGTGGCAATTCCCGTCGACGGCATGGCACAAATGTTCGCTGCTGTGAAGCAAATGGCAAAGGAGGCGGGCCGCGACCCGTCGTCCCTGGTCATGGTGGTGCGCGCTAACCTGGAGATTACCAACAAGCCGCTGGGCGACAAGCGAATGATTTTTACCGGCGCAATCGAGCAGATCGAAGAAGACATTGCCGGCTGCAAGCGGATTGGAGCGCATGAACTCTTCTTTGATCCTACTTTCCAGGCGCAGTCGCTGGAAGAGTGGCTTGCCCTGATGGAACGGCTTCGCAAGTTAGTGTAGGAACCTGAACCGGCACTCCAATCCGTGAGCGAAAAGAGTTCGCCAGCCATTAAATCCTGCCCCAGGAACTGATGCGCTCGGGAGTGATCCGGATGACGGGTGCGTCATCGGGAAGCATTGCTGCCGCATACTGCGGATATTTGGCCCGGAGCTGACGGATGGCCTGGGCACGTTCCTGGCGTGCTGACTTCGGAATCAGCTTTGCCTTCCCACGCACCAAGATGTACCACAGTTGCCCCCAGTCTTCGTGGTACTCGTCGATAACGAGCGCGATTTGTGGCGATGCCTTGATGTGCCGCAGCCGCGCGAGCCTTTCTGGTGCAACACGCTTCGGTTTCCGGTCTACTGCCGAGTAGAAAACCTTGCCATCGTACACAAAACAGACTGGCACGATATGCGGTCC
>Ga0210409_10003607_pt1 | contig 17118 bp, 22 predicted proteins | sample IncBWH17MmetaG_FD_161649 | JGI IMG/M metagenome (GOLD analysis project Ga0210409, IMG submission 161649) | Forest soil microbial communities from Barre Woods Harvard Forest LTER site, Petersham, Massachusetts, United States - Inc-BW-H-17-M | ecosystem: Environmental > Terrestrial > Soil >...
GAGGTATGCGAATTGTCGGTACGTTATCTCTATAGTTAACACCTCAGTTCTTGTACTTGCTCTTCATGGCCTCGGCTTGCGATTTGAGGACCATGATCCGCTCGTCCAGTTCTTTCTTACTCCTTTCTTTGGGCATTTTCTGGACAATCTCGGAGAAATTGGGTACGGCGGCAGCTTTTGCCGCCGCATCTTTGTTGTAGTAAGAAAGGTCTTTAGGAATAGGAGTTTTGTCGAGCACCTTAACTCCATTGTACTCACGGTAATACGGTCCATTCTGTCCGGGTACCTGGTGCATATTTGTACCGGGTAGCCAAGTAGCCCGGTGCATCTTTGTACCGCGTCTCTTGTTTTTGTGTTTTGCTTTTTGGATGAATATCACTACGCCGTGAGGATTGACTTCTGCGGTTCTAATGTACTTGTGTTGTCGTAACCTAGCGGTCCAGCGTTTTATTTGATACTCAGGGAACCCTGTAGCTAGGCTTATCTCCTTTCGCGTGAATGGGTGGCCGTAACAAACCACACCTTCTCCACTCTCACTCACACTTGTTTGTTTTAAGAGGAACCAGAGAAAGAGCCACACTGACTCTCCCATCTTTCTCCAATGCTTCTCGCGGACTAAGCCGCCTTTTGCGCCAACCCAAAATAGTTCATCTGGTGACAAAGAGCACCTGACTCGCAGACTTCAAAACTCGACGAGTTGCGCGGCCTAGTCTGGAGCTGCGATGCTACAGTTGGGAAGACCGCGCACTCGTCAAAGAGTTTTTTCCCGAATCAAGGATGAACGATATTAGGAGAAAAATCAAGAACTTCTTGGCTGAGACGTTTCGCCGCTATCTCGCAGTACTTCTCTTCGATTTCTATGCCGATGGCCGTTATGCCATGCGCTCGTGCTGCCGCCAGCGTTGTACCGCTTCCCGCAAACGGGTCAATCACGAGTCCGCAATGTGTAACGCCACAGATCTTTAGCATTACGGAAAGCGGAATCTGGCAGGGGTGTTCTGTCTTTTCTTCCGAGACATTCTTGACTTGCTCTTCATGCCACCAATCGTAGAGGTCTCTTCCAAGTGAACCGCCGTCCATCAAGGCGCGGATCCGTCGGTCGTTTTGATTGAGGTACGGCTGCTTCATACGCGAGAAGTCGGGCGTAATTCCAAACCACGAAATCATGCGCCACTGACGCGGCGTATTTGCGTTGTACGTCCATGCGACACACTTTTCAGGCAGTTCGTTAAGCGCGAAAGAAATACCCACAGAATCTTCCGGGTAGTGCAACACAACGCTGGGCAAGCGAACCGTGCTCGAGATCAACTCGCGGTATTCATCCTCGGAAAGATTGTCTTTGTACCCGTCATAGTGATAGCCAATGTTGTACGGTGGGTCCGTAACCACCACGCCAGAAGCGGGCAGCGAGGGCAGTACTTCTCTGCAATCCCCGTGGTAGATGGTGATGCCGGCGTGTTGGTAGTACGGTTTCATGTGAGGAAGTTTAGCATTGACAAGCGCGGCGCACAAGTGATAATGTCTGCTCACGATGAGAATTACAGTAATAGTGAGCGATACAGAGTACGCAACAATCAAGGACGCCGCTGGCTTAATTCCACTGAGCGCTTTCCTGAAACGTGCGGTTCTCGACTGTATCGAGTACGACCTCGGCAGACGTGGAAAGAACGGCGCAATCTTGTACGGAAAACGGCGGGCCGGGGAATCCGCGCTTGCGGCGAAGGGCGGGAGCGCGAAAAACGGAAAGGGAGGAAAGTGATGTGGCCGATAAACAAAACTAAACAGAAGCTAATTGCAGAAGTCGCTGACCCTGAAGAGGTCGAGGTGCAAGCCAAAGCACAGGTCCTGACACTGGAAGATATAGAGCGAGAGATTCCAGACCCAAAGCCGGATACGCACCGCGAAGTGCTCAATCAAGCCAAGCAACTTCTCGGCTATAAGCCACGCGACATTCTCCTCGGAAATGTTCTCGCGGAATTAGAGATAGAGACGCTCGACTCCAAGCAGGTCAAAGCGTACATGGATTCCAAGAATCAGGGGCACGGGATCGGGCGAAAGAATTTCATCCCCTACAAGTTCACGGAGTATCGTTACGAGATTCCTGTGCATGTGCTCAATAAGGCCATCCAGATCAAAGAGAAATTGCCGGAAGTGGAATTTATTATCTACCACTACGAAGAAGGAGACCCGTTTCTTTTTGTGATGCACAATGGGTATGGCTGGTACATTGAAGCGTGGGATGAGCCGACATTTGAAGGACGGGAAGCACGTTGAGTGGACGATTGCACTTTGCCGAAATAAACAACGAAGGGCGCAGAAGCTGGGAAGTGTCTAACGTTGGGAGTGACTCCATTATTGGCTTAATCGAGTTTTGGAGCGCTTGGAATGACTATGTTTTTAGTCCATCGGCTAGCCCGCTTCACGTTTACGACGTTTCTTGCTTGAGGGAGATAGCGGACTTCGCGGAAGCAGAAACCGGAAAGTGGCGGGCGGCGGCGGGCGCGGGGCGAAGGTGAGCAAATGAACGACGGCTGGCACAGGAAAGATTTTAACCTGTACGATGTTCACCCCATTACTCTGAAATGCTTGGAGTGGGGATACTACAGACTTGCTGGACTTTTTCCCGAGCCGACAAAGCAGGTAGTATTTTGGAAAGAAAACTTCGGAATTAAGCTCGTAGTGTGTTGGCGGTGAAATGAGCGACACCTACTCCATAAAAGTTGACGGCTCCGAAGTAGGCCGCGTATCCGGTGAGCGCGTGGAGTGCGGTAAGCGGCTAATGGACAAATTCACGGGAGCGATGGAAGATGATCCGAAGTTGCTCCGCATCATGCGCGAAGGAAAATCCGTAGCCGTGTTCTACGTGAGCGCGGACGCAGGTGTTACGGTGGAGAATGTGGTGGAAAGTGCGTGACATGCTGGGCAACGAGTTGGCCGCTGGCGACCTGGTGCACGTGAAGTACGGCAACGAGTGGATCCGCGGCGTGCTCGCCAAAGTGCAAAGCGGAGGATTGTCGCTCGGCATCGCCAACCCAACGCAGAAAAACGGACAGCAGCAAATCACTCCCGATGTGATCGTGCTCCAGGTTACGATTCCACTGGGCGGCGACCCACGCGGAAATCAGCCGTTCATTGTGCGCTTGGATACCAAAGCGCAAGTAGAGGGAATTGTAGAATCCACGCTGAAAATGTGAGGGAGCCGAGACATGCCACCGATTGAAACTAAAGCAGGAAGTTTTATTCCAGCCCGAAACGAAGAGGAAGCAAAAGCTATCGCCTTTTCACTTGCACTAGTACGACAGGAAGGAAACGTTTTCTGGGTTGGCGCGACAGGATTCGAGGCACGCGGCGAGCGGGTGATTATTCGTGAAGACGAGCACCGTAGCGGATACGAATGCTTGAAGTGTATGGATAAAGAGCATCACACAATAGAAGGCAAAGAAGTGTCTGTGCTCACCTGCGAAGAGTGCAAGGGATCTGGGAAACGACCGAAGGCCGGGAACGCAGAGCTTACCGTGAAATGTTCCGACTGCGAGGGCCGTGGATTTATACCTTGTCCCGAATGCAAGGGAAAAGGAACTTCCACTGGCATCATCATCCCTGATAATCAGAAAAGCGAACCAATGACCGGAGAAGTAGTAAGCGTAGGACCGGACGCAAAATCGTATCATCTCGGAGACCGTGTGATGTTTCCGTCCTACGCAGGGAATCGCTCCACGCTTACAGCAACCGAAAAAAAGACAGGGCGCAAAGAAGAAGTGCGCGTGCGGATTATCCAGGACGGGGACGTGATCGCGCAGCTTTACGGCGAGTTGGAAATGCGCTCGTTCAAGGGAACGCAGGCGTTATATACTTCGGAATAGACAATCGGCTGGTGTAGCTCACTGGTAGAGCGTGGCCCCCGAGTGGGTTTTCCCTATAAGCGTACCGCCTATGTATGGACGACGGGCGAATACACTCAAGGGCCAGCGTAGGTGGTTCGATTCCATCCCCAGCCGCCAATTTTTATGAGCAAGTGGAAAATACTAACAGTTCCAGATGTAGCCGAAGATTACGAAGGTCACTTCCGCGCCGTCCGCCTCAACAGTCTCGGCTCTCTGTACTGGTTCGCCAAGCACGTCCTCGGCAAGGCTCGCCTAACTACCTTCCACAAATACCTGTGCGCTTCCCTTGAGTCCGATGATCTCCGTCTTGTGCTCGAAGTCCCGATGGGAATGTTCAAAACGACAATTTCAACAGCCCTTTCTATTTGGTGGGCTTTGAATTGGACCCCCGACGATGAGCACGAAATGTCGAAGTTGGGATTCGGTAAGCGCTGGATGCAGTACATGCGAAGCGTACACAATCCAAATACGCGCACGCTGGTAGCACACGAAATTGACAAGCGAGCTGTAGACATCGGCAAGGAAGTTGACTTCGCCTACCATGACAACGATTTATTCCGGCAGGTGTTCGCAGGAATCTTGCCAGATAGAAACTGCGAGTGGAACGATCACGCGAAATATCAGAAGCGCAACCGCGACTTGATGATTGACCCTACAAACCCAACTTACGCCTACTGTGGCGTAGGGCACGCGCTACAAGGTGTGCGAGCAGACAACACAATCGAGGACGACCTGTTTGGACGCAAGGCACAGAAGTCTATGCTGACCGGCGATGGTTCCATTGTTCAGGACACAATTCGCTGGCACCGGCAGTTGACTACTCGAATGGACACAGCAAGTGGAAAGGCTACGCGGCAGCTGGTTGTAGGCAATCGCTGGGGCCACGCGGACCTAAACTCTTGGATTCGCAAGAACCAACCGCAATTTGAGTTTCAGACGCACGACGCCCAGGGTGGGTGCTGCAAGCTACATTCGGAGCCTGGAGTGCCGATATTTCCAGAAGAGTTCTCATGGGAAGTCCTAGAGCAAAAGAAGATTGACAATCCACCTTACGACTACGCCCACTTTTACCGCAATTTAAGCATGCTGCCGGAAGAGTGCATTTTCAACAAGGCATGGCTGAGAAACTTCCGTTTCAAAGAAGCAGACCCACGATTCGGGAAAGACGACTTGCGAAACGCTCTGATGATCGAGCACGCCGTCTACGAAGGCACAGCCGTCAAAGACATCATGGCTGGCGTGTTGGAAATTACGATCATCGTGGACCCGATGCACGCTCGTAAGGTAAAGCGCGAGAAGCATGTGATTTGGAGTATTGGGTTCGACCCAGAGAGTTCGCGCATTTATTTGCTCGGGTTGTGGCAGAAAGACTGTACCTACTCCACGCTTGTCGAAGAGATGTACAAGCAATACGGCAACTGGACGATGCGGAATGGATTGAAGCAGGTAAGGACGCCAACGGTGTACATGGGACAGACTGCGAAAGAATTGCTTGCGTTCTACCTGACCGAGCGCGACAAGCGGGAGAAAATATCGCTAGACCCCATCGAATTCGAGGACGACGATTCGTTAGCAGCGATGAAGAACAGAATCGAATCCCTAGAGCCAACCTTCAAGGCGGGACAAATCTGGTGCAATCCAGAGCAAGGCCAGCAGAAAGAGTTCGTCGAGGACTACGAGAACTATCCAGCGGGAAAACTGGACGCTCTGGACGTTCTGGGACACTACTCCAAGATCGTAGAGATTGGCGACAACAAACAAGCGCGAGAGTTCTTACGGGAACAGATGGCAGCCTTTGCGAGCAGGCAATCAGGGATTGCGGGGTATTGAGATGCAATTCACGCGAGAAAACTTTTCCGATGTAACCGATACGATTGCTAAGGCTATGGAAAATGCGGACAAGATGAAAACCGTAATCATCATCTACGAAACCTACGAGGACAACAAAACGTCAACTGGCGGAGTGCTAACGCAGGATAGTGCAAGCCTCTCCCAAATGAACTGGCTTATTGACATGGCAAAGTGGTGGCTGATGAATTTAACTACCCGCGAATCGGACTGATTTGTGCTAGTATCCGCCTATGGCCAGTCCAGCGGTAACGACATCGATTGACGCAGTTGAGTCAGAGTCGTTCGCCCCCTGCACTATAGAGTTTGGGAAAGATGTTGAAGAGGCAATCAATCACTTTCTCGAACGCCATCTAAACTCCCGCATCGCCCAACTCCGCAACATCCACACGTCATTACTTCCAAAGTGGAAGCGCATCGCAGAAGGTAGGCCGCTCCAAAAGAACCGCTCATTCCCGTTCGAGGGAGCCAGCAATCTAGTTCACCAAACTGCCGGCGAAGCTATTGACGACCTTGCAGCCCGAGTGTTGCAGCTCACGTGGATGACTTCTCCGATTGTGCTGTACCGCTACTTCACAGGGACCGTGGAGCAGAAACTCGCAGAGAAGTACGCCCACCGAGCAGAGACGCTGATGCAGTTCATGGACTATGCAGCGTATGACCCGCGTGAACTGAATCTCTATCCACGAGAAAACAAGTGGTGGTATGACGGGGCAGTGTGCGGGAGATCATGGCTCATCGTAGCACCCGAGAGCAGAATCGAAGCGGTCTACACCGGCTACCGCGACAAGAAAGCACAGTTTGAAAACCGAACACTCTACGAAGGTCCGAAGCTAATCAACGCGGACTACGAAGATATTCTCTACGACCCTGACGTAAAAGTATTCGAGGAGACAGACCCACTCTTTCGCCGCTGCACGCTAGACATTCGCAAGATTCGTGAGCGGGTGTTCAAGGGAACATACCGCAGGTCCGAAGCGGAAGAGGTCATGGCGCAACCTGACCAGCCCAATGAAGTGAAGCAGCGGGAGAAGCAGAAGAAGGGAATCACGCAAGAATCTACTGGCGACCAGACAACGGCCAAGTGGGAAATATGGGAGTGCTACTTCTCGTGGTGGCACCACGGCAAGAAGCATCGCCTCATGGCTTGGTATCACCTGAAAACGAAAAAGATTCTGAACTGCGTTTACAACTTCATCCCTGACAACCAGATTCCGATTCTTGAAACACGCTTAACGGTGGATGGCCGCGGATTCCCTGACTTGCTGGAGCACTACCAGGAAGAAATCTCGACAGCCAAGAACCAGCGCAACGACACAATCACTGTCTCAATGTGGGGAATCAACACAGTAGACCCGCAAAACAAAAACCTCGGTCCAAACTTCCGCCTCGCTCCAAACGTATTCCTACCCGTGAAGAAAGACCAGTTCGCACACTACGATGTGGGCAACGTTGCGTTCGCAGGATTGTCGCTGCAAAACGAGCAGGCAATGATTATGCAGGCAAAGGAACGCGCTGGTGTAGGACCTGCTATCTCTGGAGCAGGAGCGGGAGGAACAAACAAAAAAGGCGCGTATTCAGCAATGGGTACGCTATCCGTAATGCAAGACGGAAACTCGCGCAACGACCACAGGACATCGGACTTCCGCCACTCGCACGTATCAGCGATGTCCCTGCTTACAGACTTCTACGGATTCCTTGGACTAGGACGCAAAGGGAATTCTTTCGGCCTCGATGATGAAGTTCTGGAAGAGGCGCTTGACGATTACCTCAAGCGCAAGATGCGAATTCCCACACGCGCCGCGTCCGCAAGCCTCAACAGGGAAATTAGTAAGCAGAATTTAATCATCTTGAAGCAAGCGTATTCCGCTTACGTTAAAGAGACGAGTTCGCAGATGCAAGCAGTTATGAATGAAACCCTGCCGATAGAATACCGCAAGGCATTGTTGAGCTGGATAAAAGCGGGAACGAAGATCATGCAGGAGACGTTCAAAAACTTCCAGGTGTCGGACAACCCAGTAGAGTACGTGCCGAATATCGAATACAAGTTACCGGAGGAGGCACCAACAAATGGCGCGGCGCAAGGAAAGCAACCCCAACCAATCTCTCCGATGGCCCTCCCTGTTCAGCGACCCGGAGAAGGCGGAATCCCTATTCTCGGCGGAGGGATGGAAGGAACTGCTGGCGGACCTCCGCGCTAAGAACGAAGAGTCTAGCGATGAGATCGTACACAACGTGCCGTACACGCCAGAGCAGATAGCAGTGCAAAATGTTCAACGCGGAGCCTGCTTGGTAATGGAAGATTTATTGGGACTCGAAGAAGAGTATCGAAAGTGGAAGGCGGAAAACAAATGAAACCAGTTGTCCTAAGATTGTGCGATTGGCCAACATGTAACGACGAACTGAAGGTTGTAAGCCAGCGATGGTGGGACCGATTTCTTCTGTCTCAGGCCGTGGCACTCAAAATCCCATTGACCCCCAAGGAGCAAGTTCTGGCAGACAAGATAGTGCTTGACACGCACCCCAGCGGTAGCCCTATTATCTCTGTTAGAGGTACTGAGAGTAATGGGACTTTGGAACAAGAAACCGGGCGAGGGAGACAACACGCCAACGCCGCAAGATGAGTTAATCGCAAAGTTCAGTTCCGTTGTAGCGGAAGCCCTCAAGCCCATCAACGAAAAGATCGAATCGCAAGCCGCTGAAGTAAAAACCCTCACGACAAAGTGGACTGAGATTGAAAATGCGGGAGCCGCTGAAGCTGAAGAAGCACGCCGCCGCGCCGCCGCTGCCGCAGATTCCGACCTAACTCCCGAGCAGAAAGCCGAGAAAGAGCGCCAAGGACTTTTCGCGCAAACCGTGTTGACGAACGCACGCATCACGGAAGGTGAGTGCGTAGCCGAACTCAAGGAAAGTTTCCCGAAGTTGATTCCCGAGTTTTTGCAGATGTGCGCGAACACTGATTGGAAAGTGAAAGCACTTCCCAACTACAAGCAACAGTGCATGAACGCGATTGACTCGCTGATTGGCCGCGAAGCTCGCAAGGGCGGGCTTCGCTACCAGAAGCAGACAGAAAAGTTTGTGATCGAAGATGCTGGCGCACACGGCAATGGAGATGTGAATCCTCTCGCCAATGGCGATTACGACTGGACCGATGAACGGTCAGGCAGAACAATCACTGGCTCTGAGCAGTTGGCGAAAATGGGCCTGTCTGCCAAGGACCTCGCAGAAATGCAGAAGAGGGGGATGGTCTAATGGCAATCTCAGTAAAAGGCATCCCTCGCAAGTTGCTGGAAACGATTGTCGAGAACAACGGGACCGATCCGTCAAAGTGGAACCAAGAACTACGAGACTTGTTCGACACGACCATCGAACCGGAACTAGTTTCCACTCCCATCTCTGGCAAGATCGACAAATTCTTTAACACTGATTACCACTATTTCTTCGCCTTCGATTACGCGGGACGCCACGAGCGTGTGGAAGAAATGCGGTTCGCCGGCTGGGAATTCGCAACCACGAACGATGTCAAGATGTGTACCGAATCCAGCGTTGTTGCCCGCAAGAAAGACAAACCCTCCAAAGATGGCGGCGAAGGATTCTCCGATGAAATCCGCAGCGGCGACCGTCGCCTGATGAAACTCCCGATGAATATTTGGCGCAAGCACAAAAAGGCGCAACTCATGGCTGCGTTTCAGCAGTCTTACCCGCAGGCATTTGGCAATTCGGGCCGACCGATGGAAGCGGCCTCGTTGATTCCCGGATTCAAAACGGAACTGATGGACCCTGCGGCTATTGCCGAAACTCGCCGGCAGGCAAATCCTTCCAATTCCGTAATGGCAAAGGAGCGATAAACACATGGCTGCTACCGCATTCGCAGACGCGATTGAAGCATACGGCGATGATGGGGGAGCGAAATCATTCCCTATTAACTGGCTACCAGAAGAGTCCGGCCAAACCTTTCCCATTGGCGTGCCAGTTCAGGTGAACGGAACAGACGGCGGTGTGCAGATTTGGGACGGAACCACTTTGACCGCTGGCATTGCTGGATTCTCGGTTGTCGCAGCGCAGAATCTTGGGACGACAGGCGCAGGTGCCGCTGCACCATTTGGCCCGATTACTGGCGCAGGTTCCAACGTAGGGAGTTACTCGCCAAACTCAACACAGGCAAGCGCAGTAATCTCGCCTCCTGGCGTACCAATCTCCATTGGACTTGCAGCTTTCGCAGTAGCCGCTCCAGAAACCATTTTCATCGGGAAGATCGGCACCAGCTTGACAAACCCCGGTCCGGTCGCAACGACAAACCAGCAAGTCGGCGTAGCATACGGGCTGACCAAGGACACGCTCACCGGATTCTGGTACGTGGACGTAAACAAGACTGGCGGCAGCGCGGCAGTTCGCGTAGTCGGCCTTGGCCAACTGGAAGCAGTCGGCACAGTCGGCGGACACGTTTTGTTTGTTGTACTTAACGCGGTTGCTCAGATTTTCGACTAGGAGTCTTTTTAGCTATATGAAGGAGTTTATGACAACGCGGACATGGCCATGTTACTTCAAGCATTTTGGAGTAGTCGGCATGGTGTGCATGTGGCTTGCACGGCTTTCCGCAGATGTCACAAACCTTCGGCCTCACAAGGAACCCGACATAAAGAGCAGCTCTGACAGCAGCATGGGCAATAGTCTTCTCAGGGTTCTGTTTTTGATAAAGACGGACTTTAGCTCTAATTTTCCCCGCATTTTTCCTGCACCATTCACGCGACATTTTGCTGTTCCGAGCAATTTGTTCTTCAGTTTGCTTTTTGCGCCACTCGCGATGGTAGGCATTGTATCGCTCGCGGTTGTTTCGATGCCATTCGAGGTTTGCTTGAAGAGATTTCTCTGGGTTTGCATGGTAGCGGACTTTGCTCCGCTTCTTAATCTTTTCTTTGTTGCGTTGGTACTTTTCACGATCATACCGTTTTTGAACTTCGGGGTCTTTGTAGGGCATAGAGGGAATGTATCATGAAATACTTTTCTACTCAAGAGAGAGGTGAATAGCCGTGCCAGGAAACATTTTACTGCGCAATACCTTCCCCCCGCTTCTTGCGCCTGGGTTACGTTTTATTTTCTGGCAGGCCACCGACCTCAAGGAGCACGCTCCACAGTTCACCCACTACATCAACGAGATGCAGTCGGAAGATGCCTACGAGATCGACTACGAACTCTCGGGCACTGGGCCGATGCCGATGATGCAAGAAGGATCTGCGCCCGCCGCTGATGGCATCATTCAGGGCGGCACGCGGAAGTATGTCCACATTCAGTACGGACTGCTGACCGAGGCCACGCGGCAACTGATTGCGGATGACAAGTATGGAATCATCAATAATGTTCCCAAGTCCCATGCACGCTCCGCACTGTACGCGGAAGAAGCGGTATCGTGCTCTCTGTTCAACCTTGGCGGAACTTCCATCACTACCACGAACGGCGTTACGCTGTTCAATACCGCGCAGCCTTTGATGGGCGGCTCACAGGCAACGACTCTTGCGCCTAACATTTCTACCATCATCAATTCTGCCGGCACATACCCGAATCGCCCAACCCCCGATTCAGATTTGACGAACACTGCGTTGCAGCAAGCCATCACAATGATTGCGCTGCAACCCGATGATCGAGGGATTCCGGCCCACGTAAAGCCGAAGTATCTTGTTCACGCGGAGCAAAATCGCCGCAACGTGCGCGAGTTGCTTGGCTCTGGCGGCGTGCCTGGATCGGCAAACAACGAATTGAACTGGATTCAGGGCGAGCACTTGACTGGCCTTGAATTGAACTACCTGACCACACCTTTTGGATGGGGCTTGCTGACCGACAAAGAAGGACATCAGCTCAAGAAATACAATCGGGAGCCGCTCATGGCCGCGACCGATGACGATTTCAAGACGGAAGTTTTGCTGTTCAAGTCTACGATGCGCTTCAGTGTTGGCGCGACAACCTGGAGAGGGACTTTTTGGTCTTACGGAACGTAAACAGGTGAACTGATGGCTCTTATCTTCGAGGAAACGCTCAATCCGTGGTGGGAACAGTTTGCGATAACTGGATTTCCCAGCGGCTTAGTGATTAGCGGTCAGGTCTATCGCGGAACAAAGTATCAGTTGACCACAGCCCAACTTCTCGCCCTACAGACTACAGCCGTTACGCTTGTCCCAGCGCCGGTTACAGGCGGGGGTATCTCTACGCCTCCTGCGGGATTCGCCTACTATCCAACACGGCTAAAGGCCGAGTACATTTTCAATTCCACTGCATTCACGATTGCGAATGCCGACAACGCTTTCCAGATCGAGTACGTGGGAAAGTCTACCGCCCTGCTGTCCATGCTAGTGACCGGATTGGTTGACCAAAGCGCTTCGACCATCGCCGTTAACTCCGTGACAACTCCTGGACCTAAGATCGCGCTCGCAAATTGCGCTAACCTCGGCCTCGAAGTTAAGCTGATTGGGACAACCCCTGCCCTTACTCTTGGCAATGGCGCGGTGAATTTGTTCTTGGAATATACGATCATTCCACTCTTCTGAGGTGCGGCGTGCGGCATTTGGCTACTCTTTCCGAAGGAAAGTTCGAGCGCAATCCTTTCCACATTGAATGCTCCTGTGGAGTGGCGGGGGACTTTGCGAGCGAATCCGAAGCACGCGATTGGATGCAGGTAAAACACTTTGCGAAACTGAGCGGCATTGCCTACGGAGAATTCTCCTCTGCCCCCACACCTTCAGCCCCAGCTTCTCTTCCTTCGGGGAAGCCGGGGACTGAGGGTACAAAAAAAAACGAAGCTCCTCTTCAAACTGAAACTCTAGGTGACGCATGATTTGGCGCGGGTACATGGAGCATGTATATTTCACATGCCAGCGCACGAATATGAAGTGGCCCGTGGACGATATGTCGTGGGACGACGGGAAATTGGTTTGCAATTGGGCGAAGGACCAAGCAATCAATGGTTCGTTTGAATTCAGAACTGCAATCGAGGCCGCTAAGGATCGGCACGAACTTGTACCCGACCCCAAAATTATCAATCCGGTTGACCCTAGCCAGCAACTTTTTAACTTGCCTGCAAGCAGCGGAGGACTGTAACTAGTGAGCGATAAAACAGGCAATCCGTGGAATTTCACAAGTACTGACCAAGCGACTTCCACCGCAATCACTTCGATTGTGCGAAATGGTCAAGGCTCTGCGCTGATTACAGTCGCCAGCACTGCTGGCATCGCTGTGGACCAGTATATTTCTGTTCAGGGGACCACCGTAGTAGGCTGGCGGGGCGGATACCGAGTGCTGATGGTTCCGAGCGCAACGACGCTGCTAGTAGGGATTACGCCACAGCAATCTACGCTGGCGAACAATGGCGCGAACGGAAACGTGCTAACCGCCGAATACATGGGGAATATCGAAGTAACGCAGATGTTGTGGGACGGAGCAACGACTGGCAGTCTTTTGGTAACTGACTTGTCCGGTACAACGGTATGGAATCCCTCTTCTCCTGCATTCAGTGGCACGTTGACGTACATGAAGGCATTCCCGGTTGCAGGGCTTGTGCTTAATACGATCACTAGCGGACTTTTGCAGATTTCTGTATGAGGCGGAGATGAGTTGGCAATCCAGATCAAGGGCGATGGAACATTTTCAATTGAGTACGTAGGCAATCCGACTTACGCAGGTCTGCACGTCCAAGCCCCAGAAACAAACATCCCCGATAACGCTTCCCCTTCATTCAATAACTTCATGCTTCGCAACGCGGAGATACGCTCACGCCCTGCGCTAGTTCAACCGTTTGGCGGCATCGGGACATGGCAGCTTGGCGTTACTTCATTTCTGGACATCAACGGAACCTATCACACTGTAGGTTGGTCAGGATTTAATCTCTACCAGTACAATCCGGCACTGCTGCCGGGGAATCCTTGGGCACTCGTTGGACAAGCCTCACCTGGGAACATGCAAACAAACCCAGTGGCGTATCGGGCCTTTGCCAACACAATTTACTACACCAACGTAGCGTTTATTGCATCTCCCCCACATCGGCCAGGTGGAGCAGGCAAGCCTCCAGTGATTACACCGTTCATGGGGTATTGGGATGGTATCGCAGCGGCACCAGTGTTCACAACGGTATTCTCTGACGCATCTGTATCTCAGTCGGCTGCTGGAATTTCCAGAACGAATTCACCTACCGTTGGCGGTTCGCTTCCGGGTGGGCCAACTATGGTTGGTCCGCTTGACATCGGAGCGGGGTTCATTGGTGAACTGAACAACCAACTCATACTTGCGAATATCAGCGTAAAAGACGAAGGCAAGGGAACGATCTTCAAGTTCCCGAATCTAATCTGGTGGAGCGCGAATGGACTTCCGCTACAGTGGGACCCAACGGTAAACACTAGCGCAGGATTCAACCCATTCTTGGATGTGCCTGACTTGATTACTGGAATGGCTACGATGGGAGTAGCGGGGTACATTTTCCGCACAAACGGAATCACGCAATTCGCGCCCACTGGCAGCGCGGTTGCTCCCTTCCAATTCGATCACATGTGGTCCTCCGAACATGGAATCGGCAACGTGCAGCCGTGGTCTATCGCACAATACGGGCCGAGCGCAGCGTTCGTGGCAGAGGACAACATCTACTCGCTTAGCATTACGAGCGCTAATCCCATCGGTGGGACTGCGCGTGATGCAATCTATTCTGACATTGCTAACGCAGTGGCTTCTCCCTTCGCAAACATCACGCCAAAATTCAAGGCAGGGTATATTTACCTAACCTACGTCATTCTCATCCCGATGAATGGCTTTGTGCGGATGTACGTGTACTCGTTCGAGGAAAAGAACTGGGCGACTTGGGATTTGCCGATTACTGGGAATCCAGTGCAGTATGCGCTGACCTGCGCTCCCAATTTAGTGTGAAGCCATGCCTAGCCACCCCGTAATAATTTCGCTCACTCCCAACAATGGACCCATCGGTACGGGCGTGATCATCAACGGAAGCGGATTCATTGACCTGATCTTTCCGCAAACCCCAGTTGTAACGTTCAACGGCGTATCGGCAGTAGTTTTATCAGCTTCCCAAACGCAGATTTATACGCAAGTTCCCGTTGGCGCGACTACCGGAAATGTCGTGGTCAACAATGGCAGTTCGTCCAGCAACGGTGTGCTATTCACCGTAAGCGCTTCGGGGCCTGCGCCAACTATTTCATCGCTCACGCCTAATAGTGGTCCAACTGGGACTACCGTAATCATTGCCGGAACGAATTTCGGATCTTCCCAAAACACGAGCACAGTAACATTCAACGGCATAGCGGCTTCGGTATCCAGTTGGAGTTCAACGTCCATCACTGCATCCGTACCAGCCACGGCGAGCACTGGGAATGTCGTTGTGACGGTTGGTGGAGTGGCGAGTAACGGCCTTCTATTCACAGTCACCACTCCCTCGAACGGAGGAACAGCGCAGCCCTTGAATCTGTTCCTAATTCTAGGAATGAACTTCCTTACGCCTGCAATCTGGACGCTGGACCCGACAAACTTTGACGATGCAGGAATGGGCGGATTCTACTTCTGGAAAGAAGAGGATGTGATTGCAGGGCGCACTCCGACAGTGAGCCGGGTAATTATCTCTTACCGCAATTTAGGCGTAGCGACGTTCACGCTAAATCTAGCAGGTACAGATGATTCGGGAGCCACAGTAAGCAACTCCACTCCGGTCTCAGTTGGGACTGCTTCAGCCACAGGCAGGATTTGTTCTAAAGTAGTCGGCCTTGCGCTGACAGGTCAGAATCTTCAAGTATCAGTTTCGAGAGTGCCAGGTTCCGGCCCGTTGTCCATTACTAAAGTACGACTCGAAGGAAGGGTAGAAACTACGGTGTACTGAGATGAGCAGAGCGCAACCAACATGTTTGGGCGATGAGAAGGTTCCACGGAACCTAGCGCGGTGGAGTGAGCGAATTGCACTAGTCTTAAATGGGAATGTTAACTTCGGCTCCACAATGTCCAATGCGGACAAAGACAAGAACATTAATTGCTGGAAAGTTACAGGAACCACGCCGGGAGCTGCTAACACAGACTTTACCATCACGCATTCTTTGGGAAGAATACCGCTAACTATTGTCGGGCAAGATGGAAATAACGGCGGAATTTTGTACCGCGGCTCAGTTGCGTGGAGTAAAACCACAATAACACTCCGCTGCACCACGGCCTCAATGGTGTACAATCTGATTGTTGCGTAGGAGGAAGGCGTGTCCACACCAAACATCAACTGTATCCTCCAAGCCCTAGCCGTGGTCACGGACCAGAACACTACCAACTTCCCTCAAATTGCGAGTTTCGATTTCCAGAATCCAACTTTACCGAGCGCTGCAACTGGCGGCACTGGCGTGTATTGGGAGCCTTATTTTCAGGCGACAGTAGGAGGGGTTGTTGTCCCGTTGCCAGCAGCAAAAATATTTGGTCTGCTGATTAAAAACCTTAGCGCCACGTCAAACCTAACGGTCCAGTACACGCCCGCAGCGGGACTCCCCGCGCCGGTCACCGTTGGTCCGGGTGGAGTGTTCATCTACTTTGACCCGTCCGAAGCAGGACAAGGGATTACAGCAGCTACACTTTTTGGTGTTGGTGGAACGGTTTCTGCATCCGTTTTGGTGGTGGTATGAGCGTAGAACAGCCATCAAGCACGACTCTGCGAATCAGCGACCTCACGAATAAGGTTGCGGCAGCATTGCAGAATCGCTCTGACGTTACAGAAGACGCAACCAAGCAACCTAACCCCGAAATGCGACCGAGCGCATGGATACGCGATGCGTTGCGCGAGATTACTGCCAACTATCCTTTCACGGAATTGCAGAAACCAGGACCACTTGTAACAATCGGTCCAGGACTAGGCTGGCAGGGTAGCAACTACATGTATCCCGTAGCAAGGTTTTTGGAAAAGGGTGACGATGTAACGATTACCGAGGACCCAGTTATTTTCCTGACGCCGCTTCAAGCGGCATCCGTTGGATTAGTGGCAACGGCAAACAACGGAACCGCATATCCGATGGATTACATGACGCCGAAATCTATCCAGACAATTCTCTTCACGCCTGGTGGAGTGCCATTTCGCTATACTCGTTACGGGAATATGTTCTGGTTCGGTTCCCAGCCAGGGCAAAACTACAACGTTTATCTTCCGTATCAAGTACGACATCAATTTTCCAGCACCCTTGCGCAGACCATCATAAAAGTCCCCGCTGATTGGTACGACATCATTGCGTTTGCGGCGGCAGAGAGAGGGGCACTTTATCTGCGATGGAACGACCAAAGTAGTTATATCCACACCATTTTGTATGGTGACCCTGAGTACCAAGAAAGCGGGGGAGAAAAGGGTAGACCCGGACTAATCGCGGCGCGTATACTTCAG
>Ga0210409_10003608_pt1 | contig 17113 bp, 15 predicted proteins | sample IncBWH17MmetaG_FD_161649 | JGI IMG/M metagenome (GOLD analysis project Ga0210409, IMG submission 161649) | Forest soil microbial communities from Barre Woods Harvard Forest LTER site, Petersham, Massachusetts, United States - Inc-BW-H-17-M | ecosystem: Environmental > Terrestrial > Soil >...
GGCCCCCGGATATTTGCGCCTCTCTTACGCCACATCTATCGAGCGCATTGATGAAGGACTCCGCCGTCTCGACCGCTTCTTCTCGAGAGTCGAAGCCGCGGCCTGATTCGTGACACCCGAGCCGCTACGCCCCGAACCCTTCCGTTTGGAGCCGATCTTCAGCCCGCGCATCTGGGGAGCTCGTTCTCTGGCGCCATTGTTTCCTGATAAAAAGGACCTCGCGGAGCCTTTGGGCGAGGCGTGGCTCACAAGTCTCGATTGCAAAATCGCGGCTTCGGCGTTTCAGGGTAAAGCCCTCGCCGAAGCATGGCGAGACATCCCGGTACAATGGCGCGGCACCAAGTTTGCCGGCGACACGGATTTCCCTTTGCTCGTGAAATTTATTTTCCCGAAGCAGATGCTTTCGCTTCAGGTTCACCCCGACGATGCTTATGCCTCCATTCACGAACGCGCCGCGGGAGGCCGCGGAAAAACCGAAATGTGGCACGTGGTCTCCGCGGAGCCCAACGCTTACATCCTTTTAGGACTAAAACCCGGCGTGGACAAGAGGGCATTTCTTGCCGCGCTGGAAAATCGCGCGCTGGAAGCTGTGTTTCAGCGCGTTCCCGTCCATGCAAGTGACACCATTTTTTTGCCGGCCGGAACTCCGCACGCGATTGGGCCCGGAATGATTGTGTGCGAAGTGCAGGAATATTCCGATTTGACCTACCGCCTGTATGATTTCGAACGGCTGGATGCCAACGGCCAGCCGCGCGAGCTGCACATCGAAAAAGCCTTGGACGTAACGCATTTCGGTTCCACTCTTGCCGGTAAAACAGTCGGCCTTCCGCTCCCGGCCGACGATGCGGAACGCACGCTGCTCGCGGCCTGCCGCTACTTTGCAACCGAACGCTGGGAAGTCTCGTCCCCTGCCACGCTCGGGATGGACCCTGAACATTTCGATCTGTTCGTCGTGGTTGCCGGGAGGGGAGTTCTGCGAACGCAAGACTTCGCGTTTCCGTGCGAACAAGGAGAGTGCTGGTTCCTACCTGCGAACCTCGAGGAATGCCATTTCATTCCGATGGAGACAGCAACCTTCATTCGAACTTATGTTCCAAACATCCCCACGTTACGCAGAGAATTGGAGCAGGTATCGGAGAGCACGGCCGTGAGCCGCACGGTCTTTGATTAACATGGCACATCAGATGGCACGCCGATGGCAGCGGATAAATTAACCACGCACGCGGTGATTTTGGCCGGGGGACGCGGAACGCGATTCTGGCCGCGCAGCCGCGCGCGCACACCCAAGCAACTGCTGAATATCGTCGGCAAAGAAACGATGTTGCAGCAGACCGTCGCGCGGCTCCGACCACTCATTCCCCCGGAACGCATCTGGACGGTCACCAACAGCGAGCAGGCGCAAGAAGTGCGCAAGCAGGTCCCGGGCCCGGCGCGGCGTCGTGTACTGACCGAACCTGTCGGACGCAACACCGCGGCGGCAATCGCGTTGGCGGCCCTGCATGTGCGTCACTCCGCGCGCGGCGATGCGCTGCTCGCAGTTTTGCCAGCTGATCACTTCATCGCGAATCCAGAGAGATACCGCGTGATCGTGCGCGCCGCCCTCGAAATGGCCCGTGAACCCGGCCGCATGGTTGTTCTCGGCATTCCCCCGACGCGTCCCGACACCGGCTTTGGTTATGTCGAGCGAATGGGAAACGCGCTCGATTCCAAAGGCTTTCCCGTGTATGCCGTGCGTCGATTCACCGAAAAACCAGCGCTGGCGCTCGCGAAGGAGTACGCAGGCTCCGGCGACTATCACTGGAACGCCGGCATGTTTTTCTGGCGTCTTTCGACATTCCTCGACAATCTAAAAAAGTACTTGCCGAAAACATACGCGGCGCTCGAGTCGCTGGCTGCAAGCATCGGCAAGCGCAGCTACGAAAAACATCTGCGCGATGTGTACCCCGCGCTCGAAAATATTTCCATCGATTACGCGATCCTCGAACCTGCGACTCGCGAACCGGGCGCCTCCCGAGTCTTCGTGATTCCCGCCGAGGTAGGCTGGAGCGACATCGGCTCCTGGACCGCGGTGTACGAACTACTGGCAAAAAAAGCCGGAGACAATATCTTTGTGGGCGAAGGTCAAGCCGTCGACGCGCAGGGAAACTTTTTGTGGAGTCCCACGAAATACATTGCGGCCATCGGCGTGCGCGATCTGATTGTGGTCGAAACTCCGGATGCCTTGTTGATCTGCCCTCGCGAGCGCGCCCAAGACGTCGGTAAAATTGTAAAAAAACTCGAAGACGAGCAGCGGAAAACTTTACTGTAATCCGGGCTGTTTTCCGCCGAGTCGCGTCACGTATACTCAAAGTTTATGACTTCCATTCGCTTTGGCACGGATGGCTGGCGGGCCATCATCGCCGAGGACTTCACTTTCGCAAACGCGCGCATCGTTGCGCATGCCATCGCCCGCTACGTCGTGCGCGGCGAAGACGCCCGCAAGGGCGTGATCATCGGATACGACCACCGTTTTGCTTCCGACCACATCGCCGCGGCCGTGGCGGAGACCATCAGCGCTACGGGCACGCCCGTCTGGCTCGCTGACAAACCTTGCCCCACGCCCGCCATATCCTTGCTGGTGCGCCAGCGAAAAGCTGCGGGCGGACTCGTCATCACCGCCAGCCATAATCCCGCGCGCTGGAACGGCATCAAATACAAAGCTAGCTATGGCAGCAGCGCACTTCCTTCGATCGTGGCGCAGATCGAAACCGAGCTCGCCGCCGTCCAGCGCGACGGCGTGCCGCCGCTTCCGCCCCACAAAGAGTTAATCCAACCCCTCGATCCGCGCGCTCCCTATCTCGACACCATCGAGAAGCTGGTCGACTGGGACCGTCTGCGCAAAATCAAATTTCGCTTCCTCTCCGACGCCATGCACGGCTCCGCGGCGGGATTGCTTCCCGATCTCTTTCGACGCAACGGCATCGCCTGCGATGAAATCCGCGGCACGCGCGATCCCCTTTTCGGCGGCGCGCATCCTGAACCCATCGAACCGCACATCGCACCGCTGCGGCAAGCAGTTCTCGCGGGGAAATATGATGCAGGCTTTTGCGCGGACGGTGACGGCGATCGCATCGGCGCGATCGATCGCGACGGCTCGTTCGTCAACCCGCATCAGATCTTCGCGCTCCTCGTCTGGCACCTTGTTGGAACGCGCAACCTCCCCGGCGACATCGCCAAAACTTTTTCCGTCACCAAGCTGATCGACAAGCTCGCGACGAAATTTAACCGCAAGCTGCACGAAGTTCCCATCGGCTTCAAATACATCTGCGAGTTGATGCTCGAGCAGAATATTCTCATTGGCGGCGAAGAGAGCGGCGGCATCGGTACCAGCCTCTACCTCCCCGAGCGCGACGCCACCGTCTCGGCTTTGCTTCTTGCAGAGTTGATGGCGTGGCATGGCAAGTCGCTTGGCGAACTGCTACGTGCGCTCCACGCGGAATTCGGCGAATATCACTACGGCAGGGTTGACTTGGACCTGAAGCCCGGACAAAAAGAAAAAGCGATCGAGCACTTCTCCGATGGGAAGCTTCAGAAGCTACTCGAATGGCCGGTAGCGCGCCGCGAAGACATGGACGGCGTCAAGTTGTACCTGGGTGAGACCGGCTGGATCATGGTGCGCGCCTCCGGAACCGAAAATCTGCTCCGCGTCTACTCCGAAACCAGCAAACCAGAAACCACGCGGCGCGTTCTTGGCGCGGTGACCCGCGCCGTACAAGCTTTGTAGCCGCAGGCAGTCATGCCGGCAATCGATGTCAACACGGAGATATACGATGGACACCGTCAACCTTAGCGAGAAATTCAGTCGCTTCTCCGACTATTTCCATCCCCGCGTAATCGGAGAATTGAACGATTCGCTCGTTAAAGCCGTCAAGCTCCAAGGCGAATTCGTCTGGCACCATCACGACAACGAAGACGAACTCTTCCTGGTCGTCAAAGGAACGCTGCGGATGAAATTTCGCGATCGCGAAGCGGTGGTCCGCGCGGGAGAATTTATCATCGTGCCCAAAAGCGTGGAGCACTGTCCGGTAGCGGACGAAGAAGTCCACATTGTCTTGATCGAACCCAAATCCACGCTGAATACAGGTAATATCACTAACGAAAGGACCGTCGCACAGCTCGAGCGCATCTGAACACCGCACCAGCTCAGCAGTGACAATCGATCTTCTATGGAACGCCGCTTCTACACGCTCGATGTGTTCAGCACCACGCGCTTTGAAGGCAACCCGCTCGCGGTCATTACCGACGGTGACGGCCTCTCCGACGACGCCATGCTCGCCATCGCCCGCGAAATGAATCTTTCCGAAACGGTCTTCGTGCAAAAGCCCACCGAGGACAACGCACTCGCGCGTCTCCGCATTTTCACAACGCGCGAAGAACTCAAACTCGCCGGGCATCCCGTCATTGGCACCTGGTTCCTGCTCGCTGAACTCGGCGTCGTTCCCGCGCAAGAAGGCGGCGTCCACATTTTGCAGCAGACCGGCGCAGGCGTTTTGCCCGTCGAAATTCGCTTCAAGGAAGGTCGGCCACAGCGTGTAACCATGACGCAAACGGAAGCCGCCTTTCGCCCCGCGAAAATCAATAAGAAGGCGCTGGCAGCCGCGCTGGGCCTGACTCCGAAAGACTTCGATCCCAAGCTGGAGCCCGAATTCGTTTCCACCGGCATCTTCAATTTGATGATTCCGCTCCGCAATCGCGCCGCGCTCGGAAAAATCGTCATGAACATGATCGCTATGCGCAAGCTGCTGGGGAAAAACGGCACCATGGCCTACTGCTTCACGTCGGGCGGCAACGGAAAAGTTTTCACCCGTGGCATGCTCCCGTGGGAACAATACGAAGACGCCGGCACGGGTTCCGCCGCCGGCTCGCTGGGGGCCTACTTGGTACGCCAAGGCAAACTTTCCGCCGGTCACACGCTAACCATCGTGCAAGGCCAAGAGATGGGCCGCCCCTGTCAAATCGAAGTGGAGGTCACACAAAGCGGAAAAAAGCTGATCCCACGCGTCAGCGGCGCCGCCGTAAAGGTATTCCAAGGCACCATCGAAGTTTAGCCCGTCCGAAGAGTTGTCGGTCGTTTGCCTTCTTCGGACTCAGTGACTTGCTTTTCGGACACGGAACTAGGTAAAGATCGCGGTGATGTCGCTTCGGCCAGGTGCGGTAGCTTTTTCCACCCGAATCGGAGGAGCCTCTGCTCCGCTTCAGAACTCAGGGTTAAGCCTTCTCAGCGGCCTGTTGAGGAGTAACCAGCGTCTTGCGGAACGCGTCCAGGATACCATTGACGAACGCCCCGGACTCCTCCGACGAAAACTTCTTCGCTAGATCGACCGCTTCGTTCAACACCACTTTCGGTGGAGTATCCGTAGCGCGCAGCTCATACATCGCCAAACGCAAAATAGCCCGGTCGATGATCGCCAGTCGCTCCAGACGCCAATTCTCGGCGTGCTTCACAATCAACTCATCCAGGGAAGCCACGTCGTTAGCCGCACCTTCAAACAGCTGATTCGCAAATTCGCGCGTCGAGTCCGTAGCCTTCGCGGCCCGCCAGAATTTGTCTTCAAGCTTTGCTGGCTCTTGGTGGCTCATGTCCCACTGAAAAAGCATCTGCATTGCAAACTCGCGGGATTTTGTGCGCAGCGACCCCACGTTACTTGCGCCGCGCCTTTCCGGACGAATGCAGCGACGAATCAGCCGCGCGCAGTTTACGCGAAAGTTGAGCCATCTCGATTGCGCCAAGCCCCGCTTCAAATCCTTTATTGCCGCCTTTTAACCCCGCACGATCGATAGCTTGTTCCAATGTGCCGCAGGTAAGCACGCAAAAAATAATCGGCAGCCCGCTGTCCATCTGCGCAAGCTGCAATCCCCGCGCGGTCTCCGAGCAAACATAATCATAGTGGGTAGTCTCCCCGCGCAAGACGCATCCGATCGCAATCAGCGCGTCGTATCGGCCAGTAGCGGCCAATTTCTTCGCAGCGAGCGGCAGCTCAAACGCCCCCGGCACGTAAACCACATCGACGTCTTTGCTCGCGGCGCCCGCGCGTTCCAACGCATCGACAGCAGCGGAAAGCAATCGCTCCGTGATAAAGCTGTTGAATCGGCTAACGACGATCCCAAAGCGCAATCCAGAACCGCTCAGTTCACCGCTAATCTTCCCCGGCTGTAGTTTTTCCGCCATTTAGAATTTCAAAGCACTCGTCCGCCAAACCCTTTTCGCTTTTTCATTGCTTCTTTTACTTCCTCACTTTGCTTCTACTTCCCCTTAAACTGCGCCACCCGCTTCTCCAAAAATGCCTTCGTGCCCTCACGCATATCTTCGGTAGCGCACGAGAGTCCAAACAGCGTCGCCTCCAGAAACAGCCCCTCCTCCTGTGGCATTTCAATTCCCCGCTCAATCGCTTCCATCGTGTACTTCACGGCCAGCGGCGCGTTCGCAATAATCCTTTTAGCCATCGTCTCCGCGGCAGGCAAAAGCTCCGCGGGTTCATAAATTCGGTTCACGAGCCCAATCCGCTGCGCCTCCTCCGCCGTGATCATCTCCCCGGTAAGACACAATTCGTGCGCCACACCCTTGCCGCACAACCGCGCGAGTCGTTGCGATCCTCCATACCCGGGAATAATCCCCAGCTTCACTTCAGGCTGGCCAAGTTTCGACGTCTTGCTTGCAATCCGGATCGAGCAGGAAAGCGCCAACTCGCAGCCACCACCAAGCGCAAAGCCGTTGATCGCACAGATCGAAGGCTTCCCCATCGTCTCCAGAAGCCGAAACACACCCTGCCCAAATAGAGAAAAATCCTTTCCGTCCACTGCAGTCCGTTGCGCCAGTTCGCCAATGTCCGCACCTGCCACAAACGACTTTTCGCCCGCGCCCGTAAGAATCAGAACGCGCACCGAAGCGTCATCGCGCGCGTCCACCAGCGCATCGCGCAATTCTTCGACGGTCTTCCGGTTAAGCGCATTCAACACCTTCGGTCGGTTGAAGGTAATGAACGCAATCCCGTCCCTCTTCTCAAAAAGCAAATTCTCAAATCCCATTTCGCCTCTCGCCCCCAAACGGCATCCTGCTCCCTGACCCAGTTCCCAATGCAAGTCAGTTCGTACCTAAAATTTCATCGCCTTCGGTTTCGCTGGATCCGAGTAATCATAAAATCCCCGCCCAGTCTTCCGCCCATTCCACCCTGCCAGCACCATCCTCTTGAGCAACGGCGGCGAAGCAAATCGCCTCTCCCGGAATTCCTCGAACATAATATTCGCAATGTAATACGTCGTATCGAGCCCCACAAAATCAAGTAGCGTAAGCGGCCCCATGGGATGCCCGCAGCCAAGCTTCATCGAATTGTCGATATCCTCAATCGACCCGACCCCTTCTTCCAGCGCCCGAATCGCATCGAGAAGATAAGGCACAAGCAGCCGGTTCACGATAAACCCGGTGCTGTCGTGGGCCCGCACCGGCGTCTTCCCCAACCTCGCCCCAAACGCCACCATCTCCTCATACACCGCGGGATCGGTCGCAATCGTCCGCACCACTTCCACCAGCTTCATCACCGGTACCGGATTGAAAAAGTGCAACCCAACAAACCGATCCGGCCGCTTCGTGGCCGTGGCAATTTCCGTGATCGTCAGGGACGAAGTATTGCTCGCAAAAATCGTCGCCGCCGAACACAAGGCATCTAGCTTGCCAAAAAGTTCGCGCTTCGCCGGAAGCTGCTCGATAATCGCTTCCACAATCACATCGCAATCCTTCAAATCCTCAATCGCGGTCGTGCCCCTTAATCGTCCGCGAATCTCGCTCTTCTGTGCGTCGGTTAAAGTCCCTTTTTCCACCATCCGCCCAAGATTCTTCTCGATGCCCTTCAATCCCTTGTCCACAAGTTCGGCGGAAACTTCGCGCACCACCGTAGTGAATCCCGCTTGCGCCGCCACCTGCGCGATGCCCGAACCCATCAAACCACACCCCACAACTCCCACCCTTTGAATCGCCATTCATCCCTCGTGAAAGCCGACCGCACCTATTGTAGGGGCACAACATCGCTGTGCCCGATTTCCGAAACTTCTACCCGTATCAACGGAACTTTATTCCCCGCCAGCAAGCACGCGCCGCTAATTGTACGGCGCCTCGACAATCATTGCGATTCCCTGTCCGCCACCAATGCAAGCCGTAGCCAATCCATATCTCAAGTTATTCCGCCGAAGCTCATTGAGAATCGTGATCACCAGTCGCGTGCCCGTCGCACCCAAAGGATGCCCCAGGGCAATCGCCCCGCCATTCACATTCGTCTTATCGCGATTTAATCCCAACACTTTCTCCACCGCCAGATACTGCGCCGCAAACGCCTCATTCACTTCCACGCGATCCATCTGTTCCAGCGTCAGCCCCGCTAGCTTCAACGCCTTCTGCGATGATGGCACTGGCCCGATTCCCATAATGCTCGGATCCACACCGGCCACCGCCCACGAAACGATGCGCCCGATCGGCTTCAACCCTCGATCCCTCGCCGTTTTCTCACGCGTGACCACAACGGCGGCAGCACCATCCACAATGCCGCTGGCATTTCCCGCTGTAACGATTCCATCTTTTTTGAACGACGGCGGCAATTTCTCTAGAATCTCCATCGTCGTTTCCGCCCGCCGGTGATCATCGTCACTCACCACAATCGTCTTTTTGCCGTGTTTTACTTCGACCGGCACAAGCTCTTCCCGAACGCGGCACGCTTTATAGGCAGCGTCGGCCAATTGCTGGCTGCGCAAAGCGTAGGCATCGGCGTCCTTCCGCGTGATCCCCTGTTGTTCTGCAAGCTTCTCCGCGGTCAGCGCCATCGGCAATCCACAAAACGAATCCGTCAGCCCCGCCATCAACGAATCTTCCAATGCACCTCCGCCTAAGCGAAGGCCGGTGCGCGCACCGCGAATCACAAACGGCGCCTGCGTCATATTTTCCATGCCGCCAGCCAGGACCATGACCGCCTCGCCCAGCAGCAGTCGCTGCGCCGCTTGCGAAATCGCCTCGATGCCCGACCCACACAACCGATTCACCGTAACCGCGGGCGTCTCCACCTTCAGCCCCGCTTTCAAACCAACATGCCGCGCGCCATACAGCGCGTCCGCGCTGGTCTGCATCACGTTGCCAAAAATCGCATGATCGATTTCCGCCGAATCCGTGCCAGACCTGCGAATCGCCTCTTTCGCAGCGTGTGCCGCCAAGTCAATCGCGGACACCTCCGAAAACGAACCGGTATACCGCGCCATCGGCGTCCGCGCCCCCGCCAAAATCACTACATCGGTAGGAAACATTGTCTTCTCCAAATCCGTCCAGCCTCAGCAAGTCCATAGCCGGCTATCTTCTTTGTCTAACCTCTTAACCTCAAATCTCCAATTTCAGATCTTCGGACTCTCCAAGGCCACAATCGTATCCCCGCCGGCCTTCCGAGCCTCTTCCGCCGAACTCTCCGCCCGGTTAATCAAGTCGGTGACGATGTCCTCGCTCTCATAGTCAGGCTTCGCCACCGCTTCCACGATCCCCGCGCTCAAGGTGATCTGCGTCGAATCCCAGGGCGGACGCAATCCCAAAGCCGCGCGCCGCAATTTGTCCGCAAGATTCTGAGCTCCCGCCAAATTCGTGTCCGGCAAAATAAACGCCAGCGACCACGATGTGTATTTTACGGCCACATCATTCTGCCTGACGATTGGCTGCAGCGACCTCGCCAATTGCTCCAGAAATCGCTCCACCGGCGATTCGCCGTGCTGTCGCAAAATCTCCGCCCCGCGATCGATCTGCAAAATCGCCAGCGCCAGCGGCGTGCCTTGCGTCCGCGAGCGATCCGCTTCGGTCAGCAAACAGCTCTGGTACGAGCTGCGGCTCAGCAAGCCGGTGCGTTCGTCGGACACCCCCATGCGCCGCACCAGAGATCTCAACCGCGTGTGACTCACGCTCATCAGCATCTGGTCGCCGATCGCTTGCAAAAAATATGCCTCGTTGGGCTTCCATTTGTGTGGCTCCGAGTGAGCCACGATCAACATCCCTGCCGGAACCTGCGTTTCTTTGTCGGTGATGATCACGCCCAGCGCGGTCGCCAAGCCCAGTTCGCTCAAAATTGAGCCTTCCGTCGCATCCACCATCAGCGCACCCAGCTCATCGGGCTGGGCCTTTTCCATGTGCGCCAGCAGGAACACCACCTGCGCTCCAGGGGCCACACGCAAACTTTGCGCGCAATACTCCGCAGCCAGTTCCGGTGGCCGGCCGGGCGTGCCGACGACCGCGAGCGCTCGCGCCGCGCGAAGATAACCGCCCACCTCATTCACCGCGGTGTTGAGCATGGCTCGCGGCGTTTGCTGCCGGAATATTTTTTGGTTGATCTCCGAGATTTTCGACAAATCCCGCAGTGTCTCGGCCGTGTACACCCCGCTTCTCCCCGTCATTCCCGAAGTGGAAGGCTCCGCCACAGGTTCTGGCTGTGATGCGGGAGCAAGTGGCGGTGGCGGCGCCGCGACCGGTTCGGGTGCTTTCGGTTTCGGCGGGCCTTGTGGCCACCAATTCGCCACCTGGTACAGATTTCGCAGCCGCGGGTGACGCTCCTCTTCCCCGGGAAACATGGCAGCAATCTTCTGTAAGCGCTCCTGTGCTTTTCCTTGCAGTGAGTACTGCAAAAAAATTTCGGTCTGCACGATTAGATCTTCCAGCGCCTGCATCTTGCGCCCTTCTTCCGTTGCCGCTTGCGATGCGCCGGAGCCCGATGGGTGGGTCTGAGCGGCATTCGGCGCGCCCACGGTGCCGGACTGGGCAAGTCTGGCCTCGATGCGCTTCAGGAAACCCTCATCGACGCGGCCGTGCATGCGCTGGATGCGTTCCTGATTGCGATGGTCGTAAGGGTCGATATCCATGAGTTTTTCGAACGTTTCTACCGCTTTTGTGCCATTTCCACCGTTCAGGTGAACATCAAAGAGCTTGATGAGGATTTCGAAATATTGCGATTCGCGGTTCAATTCGTTGTAGAGCGCCGCCCAGAATTCCAAAATTGGTTGCGAAGTTGGATGCTTCGCGCCCAATCCGTCCATCTGCGTGGCGAAATCGTTCTGCCGTTTGTCCGCGAACATACGCCGGTTGAGCGCGCTGAGGATTTCCACCGCTTTCGGATCTTGCCCCGCAGTGGCGTACAAATCGGCCAGCTCGAACAGTCGCGTGGCGCCCTCGTTTTTTTCGCGCAAAAGGCCTTCGAGGACCTCTCGGGCGCGGTCCAGCTGCCCGGACGACATAAGCGCGTCCGCGTAGGTGTCGAGAAAACTCGCGTCTTTTTCGACCGCCGCGAAAGGCTCAAGCAGCGCCGCTGCGCCCGCAGCATCTCCCGATTTCAGCATAGCGTCGGCGTACAGCAACGCGACGCTGCGCTCCTGCGGAGCCAGCTTGTACGCGCGGCCCAGATATTGTAGTGCTTCGGCTTTCGCTCCACTCGCGGACGCCAGCTGTCCGGTCCGCAAAAACGCCCGCGCAGCCAGCGCGTTCTTCCCGATTCGTTCCGCGGCTTCGGCCAGACGAAACTGGCGCGAGATATTTTCGGGCGCCAGCTGCGCGGCGCGCTCCCAGCAAAACAGTGCATCCTCGGCTCGGCCCGCCTCGCTAAAGATTTCAGCCGCCTTGCTGTATTGCTCGATCGCTTCGTCGAAGCGGTTCTGTCTTTGCTGAAGGAAAGCGTAGCGCGCGATGCGTTCGGGCGGCTGGTTCCCCGGAGTCGGGCGCAGGAAGCGGTTGTAGATCGCCAGCGCTTTGATCTCGTCGCGCGGCTCGACCAGCAAATCAAACAGAAGCCCGTAGTAAACCGCCGCGCGGTCCGGTTGCTCCAAGCGCGCGTAGAGGTCGCCCAGCGCCTGTGTCGCCTCCTGGTGTTGCGGCGCCGCATCGATGACCGCCAGATACGCCTCGATGGCGTCCTCGACGCGGTTCTTCTCGAGAAAGCGTTTGGCGCGTTCCAGGTGCTTGCTGATGTCTGCGGCCATCCGTGCGGCTTGCCTTTAACCCGAATTGCGAAGAGCTCGCGAAATTCTCTACGCGTTGCCGTGCTGTGCTTAAGCGCTCTACATCCGTGCTGTGGCTCGACGCGAGGTCAGCACGTCCATGCGCGACGCAAAACGCGAGTCGTTTCCTATTATGGGTCCTTTCTAACTATATACCGCTGGCGATAGAGGGGCAAAACACGCGCCACGTAACGGTACGGAAATGCCAAGGCTTACGTGCTGCGGCGAGTTGTGGCAAACTGAGTGATTACACGGCGCGCTTTTTGCGCTGCATGCGGCGCTGGCTTCGCGTGTGGGAAGAGCTCCTGCCGGCTATGGACACGAATGGATCCGCAATTCATACGCAATTTTTGTATCATCGCGCACATCGACCACGGCAAATCCACCCTAGCGGACCGTTTGCTGGAGATGACCGGTGCGCTCACGCAGCGCGAAATGCACGAGCAGGTGCTCGACTCCATGGATCTGGAGCGCGAGCGCGGCATCACCATTAAAGCCAAAAGTATTCGCCTTCACTACAAAGCCAAAGATGGAAGCACTTACCGGTTGAATCTGATCGACACGCCCGGGCACGTCGATTTTTCCTACGAAGTTTCCCGCGCTCTGTCCGCATGTGAAGGCGCTCTGCTGGTAGTCGATGCGAGCCAAGGCGTGGAAGCGCAAACCGTCGCCAACACGTTCCTCGCGGCAGGACACAACCTGACGATTCTTCCAGTAATAAACAAGATCGATCTTCCCGCTGCACAGCCCGACTTCGTGAAAGAGCAGATCGAAAACGTGCTGGCGATTCCGGCGGCGGATGCCTTGATGATCAGCGCGAAGAGCGGCATCGGCGTCGAGGACGTGTTGGAAGCCATCGTGAAGCGTATTCCTCCGCCAAAAGGCAGCGCGGAAAATCCGTTGCAAGCACTGATTTTCGATTCGTGGTTCGATATTTATCGGGGAGCAGTCGTGCTGGTGCGTGTGATGGAGGGCCGCGTCACACAGCACACCAAGATCCGCCTCGTCTACAGCAACGAAGTCTACGAAGTGGAAACGCTCGGAACGCTGACGCCGAAGCCGGTCGCGCTGGACGAACTGGAAGCTGGCGACGTCGGATTCGTCGTAGCTAATATCAAGGACGTCGCTGATGCCCGAATGGGCGACACCTTGACCGAGGCGGATCGGCCTGCGCCGGCGTTACCTGGATTTGAAGAGATCAAGCCGATGGTCTTTGCCGGCTTGTTTCCTGTGCTCGCTGACGATTATGAGCCGTTACGTGATGCGCTTGGCAAATTGAAATTGAATGATGCGGCATTTTTTTACGAGCCCGAGAATTCAGCGGCATTGGGTTTCGGCTTTCGCTGCGGGTTCCTGGGTTTGCTGCACATGGAAATCGTACAGGAGCGCCTGGAGCGCGAGTTTGGGCTGAACCTGATCACCACCGCGCCGAGCGTGCGCTATCAGATTACGCGAGTAACCGGCGAAGTGATCGAAGTCGACAGCCCCGCGAAATTTCCCAATCCCAGCGATATTGAAAAAATTTCCGAGCCGATCATCAAGGCCATGATCATTACGAATGATGAATCCGTCGGCGGAATTTTGCAGCTTTGCCAGGACAAGCGCGGGACGCAAAAAGGCTTTGAGTATTTGTCGCCGACGCGCGTGATGCTGACTTACGAATTGCCACTGAACGAAATCGTGCTGGACTTTTACGACCGGCTGAAGAGTGTTTCGCGCGGTTACGCTTCGCTCGACTATCATCTCGCGGGATACGTGGAATCGGATTTGATCAAGTTAGACGTGCTCGTTGGCGGGGAACCTGTGGACGCCCTCTCGATGATCTGCCATCGCGAGCAAGCCTACGAGCGCGGACGCGAACTGGTCACGCGGTTACGCAAGCTGATTCCGCGCCAAATGTTCGAGGTGCCCATTCAGGCAGCGATCGGGAGCCGCGTGATCGCGCGCGAAACGGTCGCGGCGATTCGCAAGAACGTGCTGGCCAAGTGCTACGGCGGCGACATTTCGCGCAAACGCAAACTCCTCGAAAAACAAAAAGAAGGCAAAAAGCGCATGAAGCGCGTGGGCCAAGTCGACATCCCGCAAGAAGCCTTCCTCGCCGTCCTCAAAGTAACCTCCACGGGCGACGAGGAGTAACCGTTAGATCCCTTCTTCTACACCGCTGGTTTCATTGAACCTTCTTGTGTTTTACTTCGGTGGTTAGCCGACCGCGGTGCAGGTGCAGTGCTACGGTGTCGCCTATGGCGACTTGCCTGGAGTCAACTAGGATCTTGCCTGCGGCGTCGGTGGCGATGGCGTAGCCGCGTTCTAGGACGCGGGTGGGGCTGCGCTCTTCGAGTTGGAGGCGTAGACGGTCCAGGCGGTCGCGCTGCACGCGGAGGATGCGTTCGCAGCGTGCGGATAAGTCGCGATCGCGTTTTTCTAGCTGGCGATGCAAACCTGCGATTTTGGCACGGAAATCAAACGACAATAGCCGTAGATGCTGGTTGGCGTGGCGACGACGGCCTTGCTCCATTCTTGCGCGAAGACCTAACTCCAGGCGAGAGTTAAAGCTATTGGAGCGCTGGCGGAAGTTTGCGATCTGCTGGCGGAAATCGAAGGAGATGATTCGCAGATGGCCGGCGGTGTAGCGCTTGCGGGCGCGCTCGAGGTTGGCGCGGAGGCTGTGTGCCAAGCGTGCGGTCATTTCGTCCGCGCGTTGGCGCTGTTGGCGCAACAGATGAAGCGGGCGGCGGAAACCGGGGTGGGCCGCGTATTCGTGGACACGACGGCTGAGGACCAGGATGCGGTAGCGGATTTGCTCGGTCAATGCACCGCGAAGCTCGGCCACGTGCTTATCAAATTCGCGCCGGGTTTGCACCACGAGTTCAGCGGCGGCCGAAGGCGTGGAGGCGCGCACGTCGGCGACGAAATCAGCGATGGTAAAGTCTGTCTCATGGCCAACGCCCGCGATGACCGGAATCGCAGAATGCGCGATCGCGCGCGCCACGGTTTCTTCGTTGAACGACCATAGATCTTCGAGCGAACCGCCACCACGGGCCAAAATCAGGACGTCCACGGTTTGCTGGCGATTGAAATATTGGACCGCGCGGACGATTTCGGCGGCAGCGCCTTCGCCTTGCACGCGCACGGGATACAGCGTGAGGTGCACGTTGTGAAAGCGGCGGCGAAGAATGCGGACGACATCGCGGACGGCAGCGCCCGTGGGAGAAGTAACGAGGCCAATGCAGCGGGGGAGGAGCGGCAGCGGTTTTTTTCGGTCGGCGGAAAACAGTCCTTCCGCTTCCAGGCGTTTCTTCAGTTGATCGAAGGCGAGTTGCAGCGCTCCCAAGCCTACCGGCTCGATATTCTCGATGTAGATCTGATATTCGCCGCGCGTTTCGTAGACGCTGATGGAGCCGCGCACGGTAACGTGAAGGCCATTCTCCGGGCGAAACTTCATCAAGCGGAGTTGGGTCTTGAAGCAGACGCCCTTGATTTGCGCGCGGTCGTCCTTGAGCGTGCAGTACAAGTGACCCGACGCGGCTTCGTGACAATTCGATAGTTCGCCCTCGACGAGGATGTCGGTGAAGTTGCGGATGAAGAGGTCGCGGATCCGTCCAGTCAACTCGCTCACCGAAAAGACCCGGCGCTCGGGCATGAGGTTGAACTGGAGCTGGCTCATGGGTGGCGGCCGGATACGTGTGACTGAGGATTGGTTAAATTCGACGGTCGACAGTGGAAGGTCGAAGGTGGGAGCCGTGATCGAAAGGACGGAAGACGAGGATCGGAACGTGAGCAGGCGAGGAAGCGAGTTGGCGGCGCGAAAACCAATGCAAGAGTATAACACTCCAAAGCGGCGATCCTTTGTTTTCGCACCAGCATGGCGCTCGATGTTCTGGCTTAGTTGGATGGTGATCACGGGCGACTAACCGTTCGCCGTGATGGCGGGACTGTTCACGGCGATTGCGTTCTCGCCACGAAATGCCAGCTTCATTTGCTGTTTAGACAATCCCGGTAATAACCCTCTGCAATGGCTCTAAGTCAACGATCCGCCGTCTGGGGGACTACAGGCAAACTCATTGTGCCGAGGAACTCTTCATAAGCTTGCGCAAGTCCCGCGGGCAGGCTAGTTTTTGTCTGCGCCGGCGCAAAAAATCCCCACCCCCCAGTAGCACGGTAACCGGAACCACTGCGCACGGAGGAGGTTCCGAGACTTGCTAGGAAGAGAAGCGCAAGAGCTAAAAGAACTGCAACGACAAGGGATGAGCATTCCTGGTTTCAGCAAGCTGGCCGGCTGGGACCGCAAGACCATTCGCGAAAGTACCGACAGCAACGAAGTGCGCTGCCGGAGTACGCTTTTCTAGGCAAACTTTCAACCTTCTGAATCATGATATATTTACCCCTGATTTAAGGGGCCAGATGAATACGACCAGGCTTTTCATACCAAACCTATTTGTCGTAGCAGTGTTGAGCTTAGCTTCTGTAGGATGCGGCGGGTCAGGCGGTGGATCAGGAAGTAGTGAGACTGCGATGCTAAGAGTAATTAGCGGATCCTGGGCCGTCGGGTCATTGAGTGTAATCGTTAACGGGGCTACAGTCGCCACCAACATTGCTTATCCTATGTGCGTAAACGAAGTTTGCGAAACCCTTAGCAGCTATCTGACCGTGCCAGCAGGTGGAGTGGCTTTTGCTGTGGAGAGCACGGGTAGTACGACAAACTTAGTGCCACAGCTCGCGAATCTTAATTTAGCGCCTAACACGCACAATACGTTGATTGTGGTGGGAACTGTGGACGCAATCCCAGCAGGAGGCTACTTGCTTCGTGATGACGATACTCCGGCCACCAATTCGGTTAAACTGCGCATCGCCAGTACCGATCCAACCGTTGGCACATTAGCAGCTTGGGTCCTGCCGGACGGCACCACGCCGAGCGGTACTCCCACGATCAGCAACGTCATGCTTGGCTCAGCGTCCAGTTATCTTACGCTGCCTCCTGGGGCTTACGACGAGACCTTCGCTATTACCTGTTTTGTTGGCCCAAACTGCATCGGGGTTGGACCCACTACGTTGAGTGCCAACAAGAACGTTACAGTGT
>Ga0210409_10003609_pt1 | contig 17108 bp, 12 predicted proteins | sample IncBWH17MmetaG_FD_161649 | JGI IMG/M metagenome (GOLD analysis project Ga0210409, IMG submission 161649) | Forest soil microbial communities from Barre Woods Harvard Forest LTER site, Petersham, Massachusetts, United States - Inc-BW-H-17-M | ecosystem: Environmental > Terrestrial > Soil >...
GAATTCTCCCCTCGGGCGGGCGCGGTACTACAACCTGGCGGATATGGTGTTGGTGGTCACTAATATCGGGACCAACTTCGTAGTGACCGGGACCAGTGGGAGGGGCAACGGATTCGCCACCCCTATTCCCACGAACGAATTGAGCCTGTTTGTTTCGACCTCCGCGAGCTTCTGGGACGCGCGGGAAAGCAAGACGGTTCTGCCTGTTGATATCAACATCGCCAACCTCACCGCATGGAGCGCCACCAACTCCGACGTCAGGAAGGTGCTGGGGTCCATGGATGTTTCCTCGGTCTACGTGTTGGACGCCAGGACATTGCCCGGGAGCAATCTTGGAGCTGTGCGGGTGAGCCAGGGTACACAACTGCCGCCGCGCGGGCTTACCGTTGCTACGGCCAGTCCCCTCTATGTATGGGGACACTACAATCAGTATAACCCCTCCAACCTGGGAACCAGCAACACCTCGACGACTCTGCCAGCTTCGATCGCGGCGGACGCCGTCACCATCTTGTCCGGCAACTGGTCTGATGCCAACAGCTCCGCCGCAGTTGCCTCGCGCTCCGCCACGCCAACCACTGTGAATGCGGCCCTCCTTGCCGGCGCGGTCAACACCGCCGGAGGCGCTTATGGCGGCGGGATGGAGAATTTCCCGCGTTTTCTGGAGAGCTGGGGTTTGTCAAACCCATTCACCTATAACGGCGCAATGGTCAAAATGTTCCCGAGCCTTTACGCCACTAATACCTGGGGCAATTCAAATGTCTATGATCCTCCCATGCGCAACTGGACGTACGACATAAACTTCGACGATCCCACCCGGCTTCCGCCTCTGACCCCAGCGTTTGCGAAAGTGGTCCGAGGCATTTGGACAACCCTGGCCCCAAACGTGACTGTGGCCCCACCAGATCTGTAACATGCCCGCAGCGAGCGAGCATGAGAGTTGCTCAGCAGATGTTGGTTCACTCCTGCGTGGGTCCCGGACTAGAGTTGGATGGCAGCAATGCCTCCGCTCGGTCGGACGTTCCCTGCTTGTTGCGGGACTGTGGTTTGTTTGCTCCAGCCCGGCAGCCGATCGTTCCTCCACCGAGTTCGAGAGCTCACCCATCCGTAACGATCCGGGCCAGGCAGAGTGGCTCCGCGAGAAAGCCCGAGAGGCGCAGGATCTCCATCGTCTGCGGGTCGCGATCCCGCGTGTCGCTCAGCCAGGCGGGGTTGGCGAAGGACCTGCCAGGGTTACCACGAACCAGGCCAACGGCGGGCTGGGCCCGGATACCCTCCCCCAGCCTGCCACAGTCCGGGTTCGGGATCTTTTACTGGGCGCGCTACTTTGCCTGATTGGATTGGTAGCACTGCGCCACCTCGCGCCCGAAGCCACCAATGCCGTTTTCGCGCACCTCCTCCCGAGGCCTGCTGCTTCCCGGTTGAAGGAGGACCCTTCGCCCCGTGTCCCTGCTGACGAGCGAGCTTTCGCCGAGTTTCTCGTTGCGTTCAAGGCGGGTCCGCGCGGCGCGCGGAAAAGCCAGGCGGACGCTTCCACTACTTCGGTCAGCGCGAGTGTACACAACGGAACGGGCTCTGGAGTCGGAACCATCGTTGATCCACGGAAAGCTTTCCTTGCCCAGGCGCCGCCACAGCTTTTGGCGATGCGAAATCTGCTTCAAGCGATTCCGCCGGAGTCTGCAGAGGCCACTCGGCAAGCCTCTCTCACCGACCTGTGCGTCCAGATCCGCTCACTGCAGGATATGGCTTCACTTCCTCAACTGCTCCCCGCGTGGCAGTTGGCTTCGGCCGTCGGAGGCTTGGTCAGTCAGCTGGCCCAACGAGCAAGCAATGTCACTCCCAACAGACTCCGAACAGTTGCCAACGGATTGGATCTGTTGAGTGATCTATGCCAACCTGGCCTCGAACCGGAGCTGGCCACCCGCCCGCCCCTTCGGCTGCTGGCCGTTGACGACGATCCTATCGGCCGCCATGCGGTCGGCTTGGCTTTGAAGAAGGCCTTCAACCAGCCTGACGTCGCCGCGAATAGCGAGGCCGCGTTGGCGCAGGCCTCGATGATCAGCTATGACGTTATCTTCCTCGACATTCTGATGCCCGGTATGGACGGCTTCGAACTTTGCTCGAGCATCCGTCAAACGTCACGTAACGGGAACACTCCCGTTGTGTTTGTTACCCTGCAAAGCGGCTTCAGCGCCCGTGCCAAATCCCACCTCGCCGGCGGGAACGATTTTATCACGAAGCCGTTTTTGACGTTCGAGATTACGGTGAAAGCCCTCGTATTGGCCCTGCGTGGCAGGCTCGAGAAACGAAAAATCAAATCGCCCGCAGTGCCGGTCGCAGGATACGTCTCGCCGCTGGTGGCTGTCTAGAATATTTGGAAAGGACATTGAGTGGCGTGCGCCGTTTAGTGCCTGGTAAACACGATCGCGCTCGACCTGGCACCTCCAAACCCGCTCCGCTCGGTCTCGTCTTCCAGCAGATCAGGTTCTTAACCGCTCAGATACTCCATGATAACGGAAGTGTTATTTCGATTGTCAGGGTCGGCCAGGCCAAGAGAAAGAATGTTCTTTGGCCTGCCTGGCGCGGGCTGCGAGACAGGGTTGTCGCCAATTATAAAGTGTTCGTTGGCGTACAGGCCGCAGTGGTCACTCGACTGTCCACGTGAGTCCACATGAGGGATCCTGGGTCCTCTCAGCCCAATCTAGATGTAAACGAGATACCCGACCTCAGCGGGGTCGGATCTTGCCCATCCCCTGAATCTGGAATTCGGACGGGATAGTGCTGCGTATTCGCGGATTCCATGAAGGCAACATTAATATTCGATACTTTTGCGAAAGTTGGTCCTCGAAGGGCGGCTTGTGGTCGTGTTTAACCCATCAAGGCGTGATCACCTTCGATGCTGTTAGGCCCGGGGCCGGCGACCCCAGCAATCCCGCGGCTGGCACCAAAACTTGAAACTGATGTTAGGGGAACGGAATGACCAGCACTGACTGGCAAAACTGCCTGCTTAGGCCAAGGGCGTCCTTGGTAGGTGTTGCTGGTGTCGGCAATCTTCACGGTTTGGGAAGCATGCGTCTTGGTATGGCCTACTATTTTGTCAATGAGTTACTTGGGTTATGGAGACGCAGGTCGAAAAGCTCCCTTTTCCTGAAAAATCGTCGGTTAAACTTACACTGTAAATGGAAACTTCGTCTCTTGGGGATGAGGGAATAAGCTCGTATCTTGCTACTGAATAAGGCATTACGACTTTATAACCCTTTCAGGCATATTTCCTGCTCTTGGACCACTGAGCCTCTGTCGGCACGGGCAAAGGCAAGAAAACACGAATATAAGTATAATGCAGAGCGATCTTGTTAAATACCTGGCCTGCGCGGCGGTGTCACTGGGCCTAGGTGCTTCCGTGCAGGCAAACACAATTACTGGAAGCCTCGGATTCGCGGGCACATATATCCCAGTTGGTGAAACCACCGCTGGGGATTTGAGCACTGCAACCTCGGTGTCGATTTCCTCTCCCATCTTCGTTTTGAGTGCAACGGGGGATTTCACAGGGGCATCATTCCTGGCCAACTCGTTTGTGTCGTCCGTCGGCGTCAATGGCAACGGCCCTGCAATCGGACAATTATGGTCAGTGGCGGTTGGGCTGGTAACATATACATTTACGGTTACATCTGAAAGCCAAACGTTCACTTCCGCAAACCAGCTCAACTTGGCCGGCACCGGCACGATAAGCGACGGGAATCCAGCGGATATTACTTCCGGAACCTGGCAGTTAGGTTTTGGAAACAGTGGTGCGTCTTTTACTTTCCAAAGTACCAGTACCGCTTCTGTTCCTGACGGTGGAACGACGATCGTGCTGCTCGGTGCTGCTCTTTCCGGCACAGTACTGATTCGACGGAAGCTCGTTTAAGCAAGAATTGTTAAGTGATTTCTGTTCCACTGAGGGCAGGAACGAGTGTTCCTGCCTTGTTCATTGTTAGCACCCGCGTTTGTGAGAACATTACGGCGATGAGTGCCACCGGCTGAGACCACGACCCGCTGTCGAACAATCTACTAAGGCTGTCGGCTCAATCGCAGCGTCAAGGGCTTTACCACACCACGGCGAATGGGGCCACAAGTGCAACCACAAGCGAGACATGACCAGCGTGACCGCGGGGTTCGCTGCAGTCGGCGGGTTGAACTGAGCCGCTCCGCGGCAGGAGGAAGGGAGCGAACGTTGCATTCGTGGCGGGGCTGTAAATTTATTCGTGTAAATGGTCAAACCACGAGAGGATAGCTAACTATGGCCATTACCGATGCAATTTTGAACGAACTACTTAAAGATTACCAGAAGCCCGAAGATTTGTTGGGTAAGGAGGGGCTGCTCAAACAGTTGCAGAAGCGTCTGCTGGAAAAAGCCATGGACGCGGAGCTAACGGTGCATTTGGGCTACGACAAACACGATTCGGCCGGCGATAACAGCGGCAACTCCCGCAACGGCACGACCCCCAAGACCCTCAAGGGAGAGTTTGGGAAGCTGGCGTTGGAGAGTCCGCGGGATCGCAACGGGACCTTTGAACCTCAAATTGTGGCCAAGGGGCAACGGCGCTTCGAGGGCTTCGACCAGGCAATCCTCAGCCTGTACGCCCGGGGGCTGACCACTCGCGAGATCGAGGGGTATCTGTTGGAGATCTACGGAGTGGAAGTTTCGCCGGGGCTGGTGTCGCAGGTGACCGAGGCAGTGTGTGCCGATGTGAAGGTCTGGCAGCAGCGGCCCCTGGAGGAGGTTTACCCCATCGTGTATTTCGACGCGCTGTGGGGCAAGGTACGCACCAACGGGCAGGTGGTCAAAGTGGCGGTCTACCTGGCCCTGGGGATCAAGATCGACGGAAACAAGGAGGTGCTGGGGATGTGGGCCGCCAACAGCGAAGGGGCCAAGTTCTGGCTGCACGTGTTGACCGAACTCAAGAACCGAGGAGTGCGCGACATTTTCATCGGCTGCGTGGATGGGATTAAGGGCTTCCCCGAAGCGATGGAAGCGGTCTTTCCGGCGACCCAGGTGCAGTTGTGCCTGGTGCATATGGTGCGCAATTCTCTGAGCTATGTGGGATGGAAGGAACGTAAGGCGGTGGCGGCCGATTTGAAAACGATCTATCGGGCGGCCACGGAAGCCGAGGCCGAGCAGGCCCTGCAGGCTTTTGAGCACAAGTGGGACCGCAAATATCCCTCCATCAGCAAGAGTTGGCGCACGCACTGGCCGGAGCTCATCACCTTCATGAAGTATCCGGCCGAGATCCGCAAAGCCATCTATACGACCAACGCCATTGAGTCGCTCAACCGCTCCTTGCGCAAGATCAGCAAAAATCGCGGAGTCTTTCCCCACGAGGAATCCCTCCTGAAGCTCTATTACATGGCCTTGGAGCGGATCGCCAAAAAGTGGACCATGCCGATTCACAATTGGAGTGCCGCGCTCAACCGCTTTGCCATTGAATTTGCCGAGCGGATGCCGCAGCTAAATTGAACTCCCCCATGAAAGCGACAATGAAAAGGACCATCTCCTATCTATCCCCCAGTCATCAAAATCGCGTATAGGCTAAATTAGCGCGTAAAGTTTTCCGACATTTGCATGAAAAGAAGAAACTTAACCCCGCAGAGCCTTACCACATTCGACCGCAGGGGGTCGCGAGCTATGGGCTCGCAGCCCGCCCCCCTGCTCGTTTTAGCTCGCTGCGCGGCCCTCTAAAAATCACGACAACGAAAACAAAAACCCAAAAGAAAAACCATTTACACAAAATTCTTTACAAGACCTTCGTGGCGGTCGTGAGTTTTGCCGGGAAGTTGCCCTCACTCGAAGGCACTCTTCCCGGCCTATGCATAAAACAAACTATCCCTCTATCACCAAATTCCAAGAGCTTGTCGAGCTTAAAGATTACCGTAAGCCGACCAAGAAAGAGTAAGTCCGGTATGTCCGCAAACTGGCCGAGCACTTCCAGTGCGACCCGGCCACCTTGACCGAGGATCAGCTTCGCCAATACTTCCTGTTCCTGCGCGAGCACAAGCATTACTCCCGCAGCCCTATGCAGATGGCCAAATACGCGCTGCTCTGCTTTTTTGTCGAGTGCCTCAAGATTACTGGTTGGACCGTCTTTCGAGAGTTGCGCATCGCCCAACCCCAGGTGCTGCCCGTCGTCTTGTCCCGCGCTGAGGTCAAGAGCCTTCTGGCCGCCGTGCGCGAACCGCGCTTCCGTACCTGCCTGGGCCTAATGTACCACTGCGGCTTGCGCGTAGGCGAAGCCACCCGCGTTCGGGTCAAAGACATTTGTGGCCGCGAGAAGCCCCCGCGCCTGCTGGTCAGCAGCGGCAAGGGTGGTAAACAGCGCTATGTTCCTCTTACCCCAGCCATGGTCGAGGAACTGCGCGCTTGGTGGCGCATCCATCAGAACCCCACCTTTCTGTTTCCCACGCCCGGCCGCGGCTGGGCCGACCGCACTCTGACTCTGAGCCAGGCAATGCACCAGAACACCGGTCCCATGAGCGAGAACTGCGTCCAAAGTGCCTACCGCCTGGCGCGCGCTGCCAGCGGCGTCAATCCCGGCTCCACAACGCATACGTTGAGGCACAGCTATGCCACTCACCTCCTGGAGGAAGGCGTATCGCTACGCCAGATCAGCACCTACTTAGGTCACGAGTCTCTCGATACCACCGTCATCTACACCCATCTGACCAACGTCAGCGAGGCCCGCACCCAGGTGGCTCTGGACACCCTCTACAAAGCACTCAAGGCCTAACTAAAGCTCCGGCTTTGATCCCACTGGCCGAGGTCCTGCGCCGGCACTGGCCGGCGTATGAGCAGAAGTATCGTGCGCGCCTCTTGCCCTCACATCGGCGCGCCGTCGCTGCCATTTTGTCCTGCCGCACCCCCGCACTGGGAGGTCAACTCTTCCGGTGCGAGTGCGGCCAGGAACATTATGTTTACCACTCCTGCAATCATCGCGCTTGTCCCAAGTGCGGTCATGCCGATGCCACGGAATGGCTCGATCGCCAGCGCCAACGGCTCCTGCCGGTGCTTTATTACCTGGTCACTTTCACCGTGCCAGCTCAGCTGCGCAAAATCATCCGTTCCAACCAAAAGATTCTCTACCCATTAATACTCCGGGAAGGTGCTGGAGCCTTAATGGATATCGGCCGCGATCACAAAGATCTGGGCGCCCAGCTTGGCCTCTTGGCCGTCCTGCAAACCTGGACGCGCGACCTGCGCTATCATCCGCACATCCATTGCGTTGTGCCTGCGGGCGGCCTCTCCTCCGATGGCCTGCGCTGGGTCAGTCCCAGACGAGAAGGCTACTTCCTGCCCGAATCAGCGCTGGCCATGCGCTTTCGCACCCGCCTCAAACTAGCCATTCAGCAGAGCTGCCCTACACTGTTCATCCAGATTGATGCCGTCGCCTGGTCACTGGACTGGGTTGCTGATGTTCAGCCCGTTGGCACCGGTGAACCCGCCCTCAAATACCTTGCCGCTTACGTCTACCGCACGGCCTTCAGCGCCCAACGCATTCTCTGCGACGATGGGCAGTCCATCACTTTCACCTATAAAGATCAGGACCGCCGCCCCCAAACGGCGCGCCTGACCCCTGAACGGTTCCTGCACCGTTTCCTGCAACACGTATTGCCTCAAGGACTGCAGCGTGTGCGCTACTTCGGCTTCCTTAGCGCAGCCGCCAAAGCCAGGTGGCAACGAGTCCTGGCGCTGCTGGACTGGCAACCTCCTCCCGCACTTTTACCGCCGCCGTTGCCATTGCCGCTTTGCCCGCGCTGCAACAAACCTATGGTATTGATTGGCCAATTGCCTCGTGCCCCTCCGCGTTAGTCCTTTATGTCTCCACTATCAGTCGCCCTCTGCTTTTGGCGCCGCTTCTTGTGCTGGCGTCAGCCCAGAGTGCTTTTCTGCTCCCCAGTCTTTCCTTCATTCGAGCTGCCCTGTATCGATGCGATTCGCCCCACAATCCCCTATAACTCCAGATCCAAACGACTCACTCAACGTTGGCGCGGTTTAGCCCCATTCAATTCTCCAGAAACAAGATTTTCTCCTCCAGCACTGTCTCCAAAGCAAAAGACAAGCTGGCGTTCGACGGGCTCGTTCAACCCCTGATAGCATCGAGGCTCGCGCGACTACGCCCTCCCGCTATTCCGAGATCCCTGGTGCGCTCGCTCAATGCTATCTTTGTTCGTTTCGTTTTAGCCTTCATTTATTCCTAATTGTGGGCTGGTGGGTTTCAAGGTAATGCGCCGGCAGAATACTTACTGTCTTGGGACCCACCACCACAGCGCACAATGTCGTAGAGACTGCCCGATAAGGTTGTTTCCAGCTGCTCACCATGACTCCGTTTGTCCTTATACAATCCAGGTTTGCTTGCACCCACTGTCCACGGCAGGTATGGTTGTTTACCCACCGCGAACTGTTCGAAAACGAGTCATTTCTCTTTCGGCACCGGGCAGGAAATCACCCGGAGACTCGCGGGCTGTTTTTCAAGCGAATGCTTACACTCCTGGACGGCTTCGGCAGCGTCTGCGAACGTCTTTATTCCAACCGGGAGCCATTCGGGCTCTCGGTTTTCAGGCATGTATGCGGCCCGTCCATAGATTCGGTGCTTGTAGTAGATGCTACCATCCGCCAGCGAACGCTCCTTGAACACGAAAGAGTTCGCGAGAGTTTTCGGCAGACCACCGGGGCGAAACGATGGCCGAACAATAGATCATGTGGGTTTGGCAGTCGAACCAACTCGAAACCCAACTGCGCTTCCGCCTCTGTGATCGTAAGTTCTTCCGGGTTCATAGCGCTTAATTTTGCGAGGGCTGTCTGGAAGCGGCCCCCAAGGAACCACCGAAGGGGAGATATACCGGGACGCCCAAGCATGGGGACAGAAAGCCAGGCAGGACAAAAGTACCCACCCAAACTTTTGACATGGCTGGACGCCCGGCGAAACCCGCCGAACAAACCCAACAGTAAGAACAGTTCAACCGATCTTCGTGAACCGAGCATGAAACGAGCGTGACAAAACTGTCATAATCAAACAAGTTCCACCTTATGCAGTTTTACAAGCTCGCTCCTAACCCGACCTACAGCAACCGTGAGGTTGCGGAAGAGTGGGGCGTAACCACCCCAGGAGGGGGTGTGTCGGAAAGCGAAACGCAATATCTCACGACAGTCCCATTCTTCAACCCGCTAACCGATCTTGGCCGATACCGGCCTCAGGATTACGCCTTCGGCACCGGGCATTACACAACCCAAACGGATTACTCGCTCTTTAACTATGTGATTAAGGGCCAGAGAAATGCTCCCTCGATTCTTCGCCGGTGAAAGACTGCCATCGCAACCTAGCCCTGGTTTTCATCATTGTTGAACGCCATCGGGCCACTTCCGGGGAAAATCTTCGTGAAGAACGATCCAGCTCACCGACAGTCGCCGCCGATTCGAACGCGTCGCCGACAACCAGTGCGTTTCCGGTCGCCCCGGGACTGGCGGCTGTTCCCTGGAGCGTGTTGTTCGCCGAGGGTGAACCATCGGAAATCCGACCAATCAACCGATCACAGGCCGATGCGGATTGAGACTCCATCCCAGAGCTCGATTACCAGCAGGAACGCGGGACCGGGACGGCCCGCCGAACCCGCAACCGGGACTGTCGCGCTACTCGGCGCGGGCTTATGGACGGGGGCTCTAGGGTTGGCGCAGTCGGAAGAACCGATGGGGAGCGTTCGTCACCGGTGATGTGACCTGCATCGGGGAACCGTTGCCGATGAAGTTGGTGTAGAAGACCCAATTGGTACTCGCCGGGTCGTCGTTGCGTTGAACCGTATAGCTCTGATTGCTCACCGTGCCGAATGAGAAACTGAGTTTGCCGCCGGAGAGTGTTGGATTGAATGTTTGCGGCGGCGCCGCGTTCGAAACGACAAGGAATACGCCGTTGGTACGGTAGTTTACCGAGACGCCGCCGGGCACGTTGAGAGTAGCGAAGGCGCCGCTCAGGCTGCCGCTGGCAAGAATCTGGAACTGGTCGCCAATCGTCGGAACGAAGATATTCGTGAGGGTAACGTTGAGGGTGCCATTGAGCGAAGCGTTGCCAGCGACGATCAGTTGATCAAACTGAGCAGCATTGCGTCCGCCCAATTCAATGTTCAGCGCACCACCGCTGGCCTGCGAATAGTTGCCAATGAAGTTGAGCGTGCCGATTGAGTTTCCCGGGCTGATCACGCCGGCTGTATTTGCCACCGAGCCGGTGATGCTGCCGGAGCCGGTCACGCTGCCGCCTTGAATGTTAATGGTGTTGTTCGCAGACAGCGCGCCGCCATTGAGCACCGTTGTTCCGCCGGTCTGGGTATAGCCGCTGGGAAATTGAATCGTGCCTGATCGCAAGTCAATCGTGCCTAGGTTGTTGAAATTGATGTCTGAATCGAGCGAGGAAACCCCGTTGCCAGCCGATTTTCTGAAGATGCCGAAATTGTTGAATACAGGCCCACCACCACCACCGCCCTGGCCGGTTAGGGCCGCGTCGCTTTGGAGATCGAAAGTGCCTCCCGGAAGATTGTTAAACGTGCTCCCGTAGGGAAGGTTCACACCGCCACTGCCCGTCTGGGCCATCGTGCCGGCATTGTTCAACAAGCCGGAGACGCCCACGCCGCCGCTACCGGAAAGAGTCATGGTGCCTGCGTTTGTGAACCGGTTTGCATTATAGCCACCGGAGATCTGCCCGCCCGTCCATTGCAGCAAGCTGCCCGTCACATTGAAAGCTACACCACTGGGTCCGGGTTGCAGGGAGCCCCTGCTCAACAGCACGGTGCCAGCGCCTGAACCCATGAACGTGCCGGAAAAGACTGGTGACTGATTCGTGCCAATGAGGTCGAGTGTAGCGCCTGCTCTCACCGTGAAAGTCCCGTTGGAACTCGTCCCACTTCCCGTCAGCGCCAGAGTGCCGCGTTGCACATCGACCGTGCCTCCGAGCAGATTGAAGTTCGGCGCGATCTGCGAAATGCCGTTACCCGCCGATTTTCTCAAAATGCCAGAATTGTTGAAGGCCGGCGCTGGACCGCCACCGCCTACTCCTGTCATCCCGACATCCCCTTGTAACTCGAACAGACCGCTCGGCAGATTGTTGAAGGTGCTCCCGGCGGGAATGTTTAGCGAGCTGGTGTTCGTTTGGACCACGGTGCGAACATTGTTAAACAGACCAGCCAGTCCAACACCCCCGCTGCCGGAAATAGTCAGGATGCCCGTGTTGGTGAAGAAATTTGCACTATAGCCACCGGCGATCTGCCCGCCGGTCCATTGCAGGATGGTGGCGGGAAAATTGAACACTACACCATTTGGCCCGGGTTGCAGAGAGCCTCTGCCCAACAGAACGGTGCCAGCGCCTGAACCCGTGAACGTGCCGGAAAAGGCCGGTGACTGATTCGTGCCAATGAGGTCGAGTGTAGCGCCCGCGCTCACCGTGAAAGTCCCATTGGAACTCGTCCCGCCACCCGTCAGCGCCAGAGTGCCGCTTTGCACATCGACCGTGCCTCCGAGCAGATTGAACGACGGGGCAATCTGGGACAGGCCGTTACCCGCCGATTTTCTGAAAATGCCGAGATTGTTGAAGATGGGCGTGAAGCCACCACCGCCCGCTGCCGTAATACCGCCATCGGCTTGAAGATTGAACAGCCCACTCGGCAGGTTATTCACGGTGCTGCCAAAGGGAATGTTCAGAGATCCGTTGTTGGTTTGGACAAAAATGCCTCCATTGTTCAACAAACCAGACACGTTTTCGCTCGTCCCGTTGAGGTTCAAAGTACCTGTGTTCGTAAAAACATTGTCGCTGTAGCCGGCCGAAATCGTCCCGCCGATCCACTGGAACAACGAGCCGGGGAAATTGAGCGTCACTCCGCCAGCGCCGGCGCCTAATTCGCCCGCCTCCAAAAGCACCGTCCCAGCCCCTGAGCCACTAAAGCTCGCTGCAAAAATAGCCGAGTTGTTAGTCGGCACCAGGTTGAGAATCGCACCCGCGACGACATTGAACACGCCACCCGTATAAAGACTACCGGCACCTGGCAACAGAAACACGCCCGAATTCACCCCGATCGTTGCGCTGTCCGCTGTAAGATGAATGGCTGGATCAAGCACAAATACGCCGCTGCCGGTCGACCTGGTAATGGACCCACCGCTGATTACCTTCAATGCTGGGGCTGGGCCGCCGCCGCCCAGCACTGTCACGTCACCATCGCCTTGAAAATCGAATGAGTTGGCGGTAATCCCGGTCCCGTATGGCATGTTCAAGCCACCATCGCTTTGAAGCGTCAGGCTATGCAATATCACCACCACATCCAGGTTTACCGGCACTCCGCCCAGACTCCCCAATATCACATCAATGCCCGCTCCATTCGGGTAGGCGGCCGTGCTCCAATTGCTTGGTTGCGTTTCCACCTTAGTACCCGTGCTGCACACATCGCTAAACACGACAGACTGGCTCCAATTATTATTGTTGGGCCAATACCAATCCGTCAGCTTATTGCCAGGTATGCATTCCCCTTGGAATTGGCCCAGCGCCTGCCGGTCCCAGGTCACTTGGGTCTGCGCCGGAGCGCCAACGATGGAGAACACCACGGTCAGCCCAAGGCAGGCGGCCAACGGTCGATCTCGTGCTAAAACGAATGGAGGAGTCATGGCGTGTCGGAGAGTGGGGGCCTCCACCCGGAAGTCAAGCACCATTTCTGTTTTGATTACGTGAAGGCGGATTCTCAATCTTTTATGTCTCAACACCGAAGCGTTGGGCTATTGTCGAATGTGCCTCCGTGACGGGAGCTTGGGCGTTGCGTTGACACTTGAATCGTGTAGACGCTGCTCCCGTAGCAGCCGGATGAACGCAGGGTCAAATAAACCTTCCTCTAATCGCTTCGACCGTTCATCAGCAGGCATTTTTCCTTGCCGCTCTGTTTTATCACTCAATTTCCCAAATCACTTTCGATCCCTGTTCTTGGTGGTCCGACTTCCTCCCCACGCAGACGAGCCATGGCCAAAAACTTGGAGACCCTCGGGTGTGGCGGGCCCAAGCTATCGCTCCGTGTTGACGGTGTTGACGCTGTTGATCGGAACAATTGTGCCGGGCGATGCCGTCCCACCATCTGAGTTTCATTCAGCGGGATGAGCAATCCGAAGCTCAAGACCTTCTTTCGGAAGTTCCGCTTGTCCAATTTGGTTTCGAGAACTGCCTCATAGAGATGTTGGAGTTGCGAACGGTTGAACTTCGGCGGCAACAACTCAAACCCGATAGGCTGATATCGCACTTTGGCTTTAAGGCGGGGGCAAAGGCGCTCGCCAGAATGTCGATGTGATCGAAAGCTAGCTTTGGAACCTTGGAAATCGGGAACCACTCGGCGTTGGCAGCATCGGTAGCAGCTTTCTCGCGATGACGAAGGGTACTGCGAACAGCTCGAGAGTTATCTGCAAGTACACAGCGATGCCGAATTCACGCATGGCATTTGTCCCGAGTGCTCGGAGAACGTCGCACCGGGCGCCGCGGCAGGTCCTCAATACGTTACGATGGTCAACGCCATCACGCCCGAGACCGCTTCCTAAATCCTGTCGGAGTGAGTTGATGGGGCTTCAACATGGCTGCGCCGCCGTGAGCGCAGAAAAGTGCGCGTCTCTTAAACGTTGTTCGCCCACCTAACGCTCCACCGTCGACAGAGATTCCTGGGCAACCATTGCAGAAGTGTTGCGGTTCAGTTGAGTTGGCCTAGAATAATGAATGTGACGAAGCGCCAGCTAATCCTGTTGGCGGAGGACGATGCCGATGATGAGTTACTGGCCCTTCGAACCTTTCGGCAGGGCCAAGTCCACGCGGATGTGGTGGTCGTTCGCGACGGCGCTGAAGCATTAGATTATCTCTTCGGAACAGGCGTGTACGCGCGGAGAGATCTGAGCCAGATGCCGACACACATTGTGCTCGACATGTATTTGCCCCGGATGAATGGACTGGAGGTCCTCCAGCGCATTAAGAGCGATGAACGCACCAAGGCTATTCCAGTGACCATGCTCACAGGTTCTGATTACGAGGTGATTACCAGCGAAATACTGCGACAGGGCGCGGCCGCCTGCGTCATGAAACCGATCACCGCCTCCGACTTGCGCCAAATCGGCGCACCAAACGGCCCTGCTTGACTGGCGGTCGCGTTTCCTCGGTGGGCTTGCCCAGGAGGCTAAAAGCGCACTTGCTGGGCGGAGTGCTGAGCAAGGCTGAGCGCGGTGAACTCAAGATGCCACTGCCGGTGGGTCTGGTTTATGACCAGGACCAGAAGGTGATGTTCGATCCGGACCAGCGCTTCGCCAATCCCGAAGGTCAGGAGCGCTTCAAGGTGCAAAGGTATTGGTGTCCAGAGTGCGAACTGATCGTCTCCATATTGCCGAGCGAGCGTTTGCCTTACCGGCCGCTGCAGGGCCCACGCGTGGAAGCGTTTTTTAACGCGCAGGCGGAGTTCGGGTCTGGACCCGATCCTCCGCCTGGCCAGCTCGAAGCAGGATGTCTTCGGCGAGCCTGGACTCGATTCCAGACCAGAGTCTCAATGTTACAAGAAGCCCATTTAGGACGTGCGCCTTCCGCTTATTTGAACATTCGCTACGCTGTGGCTTTTTCGGCGAGCAAGCGACGCAACTTCAATTGGAGCCGACGTGAGCTGACCGACAGAAATAATCGCAATCGTAAAACTTTGACGCAACCATGCCCCTCCATGCTCAGGCGAGGTGACGGACCAAATGGCGCTGCGGGTCAGCCCAAACATTCGGGTGCCCAATGTTTAGAAACTCACAGGTCCGAATCCGCATGAATTGTGGCGGAACTCAGCGGTGTTTTGGAACAGACATTCTGGCATGCGACATACCGGGCACGGAAACTCCCTTCCAGCGAACTTTGTAGGCTTTACCTTTCTAGAAGGATCCAATCTCAGTGTGGCCGCCTGTGACGTCCGTTATGTAAGCAGAGTGCACGCCTCGATTTCAAGGTTAACGCGGCAAGCTAATGCTCCCGGCGGCCGTCGCTTATCATTGTCGTTTAGCCGATGCTACTCCGGACGTTTGAACAAGTGAGAGCTGCCTCTCCTGATGGGTTTTGGACTCTAGAGTTATGGCTCCCAGCTTGGCTCCACAAGGCAAGTCGCGGTGATTTGCTAGAGGAGTCGTCCCGAATGGAGCTTAGATGGCGAGCCGGGAGGAATGCTACCGCCGTGCTGCCAAAGCCTCTCGCGAAAGCGCCGAAATGCCACTCAAGGCGGCTTCCGTATGGGTTGATACTTCTTGCCACGAAAAAACGCACTGGGGTTGGAAGCTAAGCGGCGATTCCGAAAACCAGTCGTTAACCAGCAATTACTATGCTCAGCGTGTATATGAAATACCCAGCGGCAACAAGGGCCGCAAGCCTGGCGCTCCTTTTGCTATCCGCCGCTGCGGTTGAGGCAACGCAACGGCGGACCCTCCACACGCCCGTTCCCGAAGTAGCGGCGCAGTCGAAGCGAATCGAATTCCTGCCTGCCACGAATCGTCTGCGGCTGGATATTGGGCTGCCGTTGCGCAATCAGTCCACCCTCACCAACCTGCTCCACCAACTGTATAATCCTGCCAGCACGAATTTCCATCGCTTCCTGTCGCCGCAGCAGTTTACGGAGCAATTTGCGCCGACGGAACAGGAGTATCAAAGCGTGATGGATTACGCCCGATCGAACCGGTTGGAAATTGTAGGCACCTTCAGCAACCGCGCCCTGGTGGATGTGGCCGGAAGTGTTGCTGCGATCGAGGCCATGTTCCAAGTCCGCTTGGGCCTGTACCCGCATCCCAGCGAAGATCGGCGGTTTTTTGCCCCGGATGTTGAGCCATCCATAGAGTCCGGCTTGCCTATCTCTTACGTGAGTGGTCTGGACAATTATGTCATTCCGCAGCCCCTCGGCCAGGGCACCCCCCTGGTCGGGAACCAGATCGGCCTGCCAGCCGGTGGTTCCGATCCGACAAACACGAGCCTGTACCTCGGAAATGATTTCAGAAATGCCTATGTTCCGGGTACCACACTTACGGGCGCGGGTCAGGTCGTCGGAGTGTTCGAGCTGGGCGGGTACACACCTAGTGACATCCAAACTTACGAGACCTATGCCGGGCTGCCGAGTGTGCCTATAAACAATGTAGGCTCCCTGCCTGTTGGCCAGAGCAATCATGAAGTAGCTTCGGACATTGAGCTGCTCATCGCTATGGCACCCGGATTGAAAGCCGTGAACGTTTATGATGCCCCAACCCCTGAGGAGGCCCTCAACGAGATTGCATCCCCCTCCAAAGGAGAGGTGCTCCCCAACCAGGTCAGTTGTTCCTGGCTCGTTTTTTTGGGCGGCACCCCTCGAGCCAGCCTTCATCCAGATGGCGATGCAGGGGCAGTCCTTCCTCATGGCCTCGGGGGATACAGGGGCTTTTGGCAATGGCGTCTATGCTGGCCTCGCGCCGGATTACCAATATGTGACGGCCGTTGGCGGGACAAAACTGGTCATGAATGGGCATGGCGCGTCCTGGAGATCCGAAACGGTCTGGAACGATTCACCCGGGACCAATTATGATATCTTTAGTACTGCCTTTGCTTCAACCGGCGGAATCAAAGACACGTTGGCCATTATCGAGATTCAGCCCGCTTAGGCTTCGCAGGTCTTACTCTTGTCTGCCGAAACAAGAGTGAGATATTCTTCGCGCACTCTTCGCGCACCATGACCGGAAGTCTCGGGAGTGTAATGCACCTCTGGTCTCGCATGGGGTTCGATTCCCCACATCTTCATACCAACCCCAAGGTTAGTTTACGAGACCAAGGCCGGGACAACAAACAGGAATTATTTACGGACAGCGCATCCGTACAAGATTTGCGTGACTAAAGCGGTGTTTCAGGTTCTGATCGTGGAAGACGTGAAAACATGCGGGAACGAAAAGGGAGTCTTGTGAATCAAAAGGTAAGGTTACTCTGTCGAATGTTTTCAAAAGTGGAGTGGGAATATCTCATGAATCAAGGGCAATTCTCGAAACAACTAGCGTCAGCAATGGATACGCTTGACGATGTTGAGAAGCTCTCGGTTTTGGGAGAGCGAAT
>Ga0210409_10003610_pt1 | contig 17107 bp, 10 predicted proteins | sample IncBWH17MmetaG_FD_161649 | JGI IMG/M metagenome (GOLD analysis project Ga0210409, IMG submission 161649) | Forest soil microbial communities from Barre Woods Harvard Forest LTER site, Petersham, Massachusetts, United States - Inc-BW-H-17-M | ecosystem: Environmental > Terrestrial > Soil >...
CCGTTCCAGAAGCATTGGGGCACACGGTGAGATTCGGAACGTCATAGTCCCACGAAAGGGGCACGGGCAATCCCCCGATAATGGGATTCAGCTGAGTGTCCGACACTGGCCACTCAAATCCCTCGAAAGACGATGCCGTCACAACCGGGGGAGCACCCAGAGTATATGCCGCGACAAAGCAGGACAACCCGCCGCCTCCGCCCTTGTGCGTCGTGTCCTGCGAGTAGAATTCAAAAATATTCTTGTCGAAGTTGGTGGAAGGACAACTTTGCCCGCTCGCCTTCAGGAAGCCGGGTCCACCAAGCCCCGGAAAGTTGGGCGGGAAACTGTAGTGGGTGGTCGCCGTGTAGAGGAAAGTCTCGCAATCCGACGCCCCTGAACAAGTCAGTTGAAACTCCGTACATTCTGGATTCCCAGCTTCGCTGAAATCGCCGTATGGAGAGCAGCTGAAAGTGGAGAACAAGGAACCCGGATTAAACGTGTTCGCGGGGGTCGAGCCCGGATTGGACGTTGACTGCAGCACTGGAATCGGGAGGACGGTAATCTGCTCGCCTCCCAAATTATCAAGCGCGGCTAGTTCGTAGTCGTCAGTCCCGATCGGGAATATGGCAGTCGCGCCGGCCGTTATAGTTTGTGTCTGCGGGGCATTGTAGCCGCCGCAGTTGCTGCTGTCTGGCGCTAGCCCAAAGGTTCGCGACTGTCCTGGAGCCAGAGTCCCGGTAAAGCTGTCAGAGGCCTGGCCATTCGGCGCGCAATACGGCGGTCCCGCCAAGGGCGAGTTCCCCGACAGAGTGATGGTTCCGGTGAAGCTCGAGCTCCCGTTGTTGGTAACCGTCAGAAATCCACTGTCAGGGCTGGCACAAATCGGCTCGATCGGGCCGGTGTTGCCGCTGGAATTGCAGCCGCCGAACTGATAGAAAGTCTTCACGTCAAATTCATATCCCGTACCCACGAACTTAAATGTTCCTGGCGTCTGGGAAGTCTCGTAACTATCTCCGGGGTCGCAACCGGTCGGCGAACCTCCTTGCACCACGTAGGCATCCGTTTCGGCCGTATCGCATGGGCTGGTTTGGATAACGCCAGAGTGAATCTGACTGTCGTAAACGCCCAGTCGCAAAGAGCCATCGGAGCTTTGGATTGAGAGCAGTGCTCCACTTTCGAGACTCTGTGCAAAAACCATGGTTGGAATGAACACACTCAGTGCTACAACCGCTGCTAGCGCGGAGATCTTCATAATCGGTACCCTTGTCCTTTTGTAAGTTCGCGTTGACACAGCGAACAAATTGAGATTGCGCCCTAGGGCGACACTGAACCTCGGAGGGGGATGCCGAGGCGCGCATCCGAGAGTTAACATCACAGGATGCCGCGCAGGAAAGCCGTCCATATAGTGTGGCTTGGGACTGAACATGTCAACACAATTTATGCTCCGGCTATGGCGAATGGCGAGCTTCGATCAGTGCGGGCGAACTGTACAGACGGACCGCAAAGTTTTGCACTTGCGGCGGTCTTGATGAGGCTGAATAACGCTACTGGCGGAACCTACTGTCACGAACGTGTGTTCCTAAGCTTGCCAGTCGAATGCCGACTTGCAGCCTAAGGATGCCCATCGTAGGGCTACAGAAACCCAGCGGAAGAAACGAGTCCCGTGCAGCTACTTGGGCGTTCCCATGTTCTTGATGTCGTTAACAACCTTGGGGGCGACGTGGTCCAGTGCCTGCAGCACAACTTCCCCCAGTGAACCTATATCTTGTGCAACCGCTGAACCGGTTGCGGCAACGGTTGCATCCGAGACGCGGTATAACTTGTATTCGACAGTCGTGTGGTATTCCGGGATATTCGTGGTCTGTCCCGGCTTGCCAGACGCCCCTCCTTCGTTATGGGCCTCCGTCACCGTCGTGAATAACACGAACGTACAATTTTTCGCCTTCGCCTCGGCCGTAACTTGATCACCGGCGGCGTCTATTGGCACCGCTTGCACTGGAGACTTCTTCTGCTTGCTGAAGGCTTTTACCAGCCGATCGCGGCCAGCAACGCCCGTAATCCCGCTCGCAGCGCCAACTACCGTCACACCGACGCGGACAGCCTGGCTATCGTCGGCAAAGCTGAGCCCTGAAACCAGACACGCGATCAGAAAGAAACAGCCAACTGCAAGCCGAATTCGCTGCATGTAGCGCCTCACGAAGGCAGATTTGCCTGACAAAAGAGTACAGCGAACCTGGCCGTCAGACAATATTTTCTGCGGTTCCTGTAGCAATAGAGTTGAGAGAAGGGTTGGGGGAACACACCCGAGCAGTTTAGTGAGCGAGCAGAGAGGGAGACGGGGGCCCGACCTCACTGCATCAGCCGCTTGAGTGCGGCCCGAGCATCGCCGAGCTGAGCGAGCCGGGGTTGAGTACTTGTGAAGTAAGAGAGAAACTCCTGATATTCGTTGATCGCCTGATCGCGTTTGCCGGTTCGCTCGTAAAGTTGGCCCAAGTAATAGTGAGCCAGGATTCCAATTGCGGGAAAACGTCCCGCCATAACCTGGCCGTTCTCCAAGCTGCGTTCAACTCGCAATACATCGCGAAACTCAGTTTCGGCCGAGGAATAGTCGTTGGTGAGCAGATGGGCGCGGGCTTTGAGATAAAGCAGATAGGGTTCTCGAAAATCGGGGATGCTAGCTGCGCGGCTCAAAGCGGTCTGCCCATCCCCGTTGTGCACTGCGGCGGAGACTTCAGCGTAGGCGCGGTCAATTTCAAGAGCCCGAGGCGAGATCCAAGGATGGCTGGAGGCGTAGCGTTGTAGACTCTGCTGCGCCGCAGATTTGTTTCCCGCCATGGTTTGCAGGAATGCGACCATCTGCTGTTCCTCGTCATTGAGCTTTTGCTGCTGAACGAACGAGAGAGCAGAGGAACCCTCGCCCAGCAGAAGAGAGAGGACAGCGAATGGCCGCAGGAAAATCTCGGCAACCTCGCTTTGTTTCGCCTTTCCCAGTTGCAGCACCGCCTCCCGATAACTGGCAAGCGCGCCTTCAAAGTCACCCGCCGTCTGCTTGAACTGGGCCTGGAAGCCCGGAACATAGAGGCGAGAGAGAGGAGACGTGCGCTGCGCATATTGCTGGAAGGCCGCGTTGGCCACGTCGGGTTTCTTCTGGTCGGTGTAAACGATGGCCAGTTTCAGGTACTCTCCGTAATCACTGAAGTCCGGTTTCAGCTCGAGCACTTTGCGGTAGGAGGCGACAGCTTCGTCATCCCGGCCAGCCATGAAGAGCACGTCGCCGCGGCTGTCGAACGGATTGGGATCGCCCGGGCGGACTGCAATGTAGGCATCACTTGCAGCCAGTGCGCCGTTGATATCGCCCCAACGCGCCAGTTCGTACGACTGAAAGTTCAGCAGGTCTTCGTTCTTCGGATCGAGCGCGAGTCCCTGTTGGAATAGCTCGACAGCCTGGTCACGTTTTCCCATGCCGGACAGAAAGGTTCCCAGGATGCCACGGTCTATGGTGGACCGCGGAAATTCCGACACGATTGCCTCGCGCGCAGCCAACTCAGCCTCCGGGTCCCGCGTCCGTGCGGTTTTGAGCCTCTGCAACGACAGTTGCTCGTAACGCGGCAGGCGCGATCGCAACTGCTCCACCTTGACAGCCGTCTCCGTGCCTCGACGCACATCGCCCTCAAGATTGTACTGATCGGTCAGACGCAGGTACGCCAGAGCAAACTGGGGATCCAGGCGAACCGCCTCTTCTAGTTCCCGGATGGCGTCCGTAGTAAGGAAGCGTCGGCCATAGTCGACGCCCAACTGGTAATGACGATAGGCTTCGACGTTCGAAGTGGAAGCCTGCTCGATCTCCGGCGCTTTTTGCGGCACCTCAGAAGCGGGCAAAAAACTGCTGGCGATGTTCGCGGTAAGGCGGTCGACCATGCCGAAGATGCTCTGCACATCCTGCCCTTCCAGCTTGTCTGAGAACAGTATCTGGCCAGTGCCCGTATCCTGCGCGCGCACGTCAAGCCGCAGTTGTGTCGGTCCAATCTTCAATAACGCGCCGGTAATATAGGCATCCGCGCCGGCATCGCGCGCGACATTCTGCGCCTGCGCAGGATCCATCGACTTGCCGTCCTTGCTCGCCCGCTGCACCGCGCTCATCACGCGCTCGGTGGAGAGCACGTCCAGGCCTTTTACCTGGGCCAGGTTCGTGGTCAGCATGTCGGTAAGGCCATTGTCGAGCCAGTTGAGCGACTGGTCCTGAGAGAGATTTGAGAAATACAGGACCGCAATCGCCTTGTGGCCCGCAATGCCGGCAGGATGAGCGGCCCGACCTCGGAAGAACCAGAAACTAGCAAGCGCGGCAACAATCAACGCGGCTACCGCAGAGATGAACAACCACGTGCGTTTGCGTGCCGTGGCGGTGGTCGCTCCCGGGCTCACCTGTCCCGATGCGGCTGCGGTGCGTGAAGACGATCCTGCCGCGCTGGCGGGAAGAGCTGCCGATTCGGCTGGCGGCGGAGTGGCGACTGGTGGGGCAGGCGGCGCAGCCTCGACGATCGCACTCCTGCCGGATTCTGTATCCCGCTTCAACCTCTGAAGATCAGCCCGCATGTCTGCGGCATGTTGGTAGCGAAGGTTGCGGTCCTTCTCGAGGGCCTTACTGACTATCTCTTCCAGCTTCGGAGGAAGATCAGGATTAAGCCGCACCGGAGGCACCGGCACTTTGCGCAGAATGGACTCGAATATCGCCGCGGTACTGTCACCGCGAAACGGGAGCGTACCTGTGGCCATTTCGTAAAGAACGACGCCAAAGGAAAACAAATCCGTGCGCGCGTCCAGGTCCTTGGCCCGTGCCTGTTCCGGCGACATATAGGCTACCGTGCCCAGCGTGCTGCCCGGGCTGGTGAGGTGCGGTTCGCTGAATGCCGTAGCGCTGGTCTCAGCGGCTTCGGTTTTACGGGCAACGACCTTGGCGAGGCCGAAATCCAGCACCTTGGCCAGGCCGCGCCGGGTGACAAAAATGTTGGCAGGCTTGATGTCGCGGTGAATAATGCCTTCGCCGTGAGCGTTGTCGAGCGCATCCGCAACTGAAATGCCGATGTCCAACAGTTGGTCAAGATCCAATGGCCGCCCGACGATCAGATGTTTCAGGGTCTGGCCGTCGAGGAATTCCATGGCGATGAACGGCTGATTGTCGTGCTGTCCGATCTCGTAAATGGTGCAGATATTCGGATGATTTAACGCCGAGGCTGACTGGGCTTCCCGTTCGAACCGGTCCAGCGCCTGACGATCCTTGGCCAAGTCTTCGGGCAGAAATTTTAGCGCGACAAAGCGGTGAAGGGTTGTATCTTCAGCCTTCCATACGATGCCCATCCCGCCACCACCGAGCTTTTCGAGGATGCGGTAGTGCGAAATGGTTCGCCCGATCACTGGCGAAAAATGTTACGTTGCTTGTTCAAGCAAGTCAAATGATACAGCCCGGAGTTAAGTGGATGAGTTCTATTTCCGCGGCTATCGCAGTCATCAATTCTAAGGCCGACGCGCGGGCGCCGGGCCGGGAGGAAGAATTTCAGGCTCCCCGGCGCGGACCCGCTGATAGGTTACGTAGAACACCGCAGCAGTCCAAGTAGGAAACAGATCAAGGCCAGGAATCATTTCTGCGAGAAGCGTAGGCAAAAACGCCCAGTGCCAGCCGAGACATCGGATAAGAATCGCCGCCGTAGCCACGTCGAGGAGCGTGTCCGCCGGCGACAGACCCCCGCCGGCAAACAACGGCAATGCGAAGATCTGAATGGCATCCGCGGCCATGGCAACCAGCCAAGCCAAGCGGTGCTCCGGAGGGCGGATTGCCTTAAGAAAGTCAGAGCCCCACATAAACCACCTATCGATAGGATATAACGAACCTGCGATTCGAGCGATAGAAACGGCATAGGCTGCGGCCACCGCAGCATGTAGGCGGCTCTGAATGTTCATCGGCCACTTCGCCATCGGTTTTGCTGCCAAGAAGTTCGCGCCGCGCACTTCCTTGGCGGCGCTGCTCGCCGCGCCCCTATTGTCCGACATGCTGTGGCCGGTGTTATTGCTGCTCGGTTGGGAGCGCGCGCGCATCGATCCCGGCAACACGCGTTTCACGCCGATTGATCTTACGTATTACCCGTGGTCACACAGCTTGCTCATGTGCATCGTTTGGGCTAGCACTTTCGCGTTGATCTATTACTGGATCGCGGGCTATCTGCCCGGCACGATTGCCATCTGGATCGGCGTCGTAAGCCACTGGATCCTGGATTGGGTAAACCCACCGTCCCGATATGCCGCTTTATCCAGGCGGGGCTCGCTTCGGTCTCGGACTGTGGAACTCGATCGCCGGTACCCTTGTTGTTGAGATTCTCATGTTCGCGACCGGCGTCTGGCTATATGTACGCAGCAGCCGCGCCCGCGACCGTATCGGCCATTAAGCATTTGTCGTCTATGTGGGGTTCCTCCTTGTGGCGTACATTGGCGACCGCTTTAGCGACCCACCCCCAAGTGTCACCGACATTGCATGGACCGGTATCATCGCCATGATTATCCTCATTCCCTGGGCATGGTGGTTCGACCGCCATCGTGTTGTCCGCGACTCAGGAAAGGGTTAGTCTTCGCTGAAGATTCAGGGAAGTTTGACCTCCGCGGAACTCGGTCGCTCGGCCCCCGTGAGTTTCCAGCAGCTTCGAGCAATTGCCCAGTCTTCCTGAGCGCGTATTACTAACACGCGAACGGACGAATCAGCGGCGGCGATGTCCTGATCGGAAGGAGCACTGAGGTTCATTTCAGGATCGAGCTTTAGGTGGACATACCCAAACTTCTCACAGGTCGCAACGCGCACTTCGGGAGAGTTTTCTCCAACTCCGGCGGTAAAAATGATTGCGTCCACGCCGCCGAGCACGGCGATCATCGCGCCGATCGCGGATTGCAGGCGATGAATATAAATGTCGAGCGCAAGCTTGGCCCGTTCGTGACCATCCTTGACCGCGGCGAGAATTTGCCGCATATTGCCGGAGATTCCCGAGATTCCGAGCAGCCCCGATTCCGTGTTCAAGATCTCATCGAGTCGCTGGGCCGATATTCCCTTCTGCTTCATGAGGTACGTGAGAACGCCCGGATCGACCGACCCTGAACGTGTCCCCATCATTAAACCTTCGAGGGGCGTAAAACCCATCGTCGTGTCAACGCTACGGCCATCTCGAATGGCCGCAACAGAGCAACCGTTTCCCAGGTGACAACTCACGAGCCTCACGGAACTCAATTCCCTGCCCAGCAATCGCGCGGCGCGGCCGGCGCAGTACTGATGATTGATGCCGTGAAATCCGTAGCGGTGAATCCCGTTCGAAAACCACTCATAGGGGCCAGGATAAACTGCGGCCGCCAGCGGCATTTTGCGATGGAATCCGGTATCGAAAACCGCAATCTGTGGCACCGGTCCAAGCATTTGTTCGACAATTTCCATCCCTTCCAATTCGGCTCGATTGTGAAGTGGAGCAAAGGCGGAAACCTTGGCGATGGCAGCTTTGACCTCGGGCGTGATCGGTACGGGATCTTCGTAGTGAGGACCGCCGTGGACGACGCGGTGTCCGACAACATCAATTCCAGAAGGGGCAGAAACCGCTCGGGTATCGCCGTTCCAAAGCGTACTGAGCAATTGCTCAACGGCCTCGGCGCGAGAGCCGGCCTTTGTGCGCTCTTTCCGGACAGTCCCTTTCGCATTTTTGACCGAGACTTCAGCAACCTCGCCATCCCACTCGATCTTGCCTTCCCAGCGGCAAGGAGGTGGGTCGTCAGGAACTGAGTCGCCGATCTCATAGAGACTGCTCTTCTGGCTGCTCGAACCAGAATTGAGGACGAGAATCTTCATCAGTACGGCCAAGTCCAATTTTCGATTTCCGGCATATCGTCGCCATGTTCGTCGATGTACTGTTTGTGGTCGACGAGCTTATCTCGCAGGAATTCCTTGAAGTGCGCTCCCACCCGCTGTAATCGAGGCACGCGGTCCACCACATCCCCGGCCAGATGAAAACGATCAATCTCGTTCATCACGGTCATGTCGAAAGGAGTTGTAGTGGTTCCCTCCTCCTTGTATCCGCGGACGTGCATATTGTCATGATTGTGCCGACGGTAGGTGAGCCGGTGAATCAGCCAGGGATAGCCGTGATAGGCGAAAATGACCGGCTTATCGATACTGAACATCGAATCAAAGTCAAGGTCCGAGATTCCGTGCGGATGCTCCGATGGAGGTTGCAGCGTCATGAGATCGACTACATTGACGACGCGAATCTTGATGTCCGAGAAATGCTGCCGAAGCAAATCCACGGCGGCCAGCGTTTCGAGAGTTGGCACATCGCCGGCGCAGGCCATGATTGCGTCGGGCTCACTGCCCTGATCGGTGCTCGCCCACGACCAGATTCCGATTCCGTTTGTACAGTGTTCAATGGCCGCTTCCATGTTGAGCCACTGCGGCGCAGGTTGCTTTCCCGCCACAATGACATTTACGTAGTTGCGGCTTCGCAAGCAGTGATCTCCAACCGACAACAAACAGTTTGTGTCGGGCGGCAGATATACACGCACAACATCCGCCTTCTTGTTCACCACGTAGTCGATGAAGCCGGGGTCCTGATGGCTGAACCCATTGTGATCCTGACGCCACACGTGCGAGGTAAGCAGATAATTCAACGACGAGATCGGACGGCGCCAGGGGATGTCGTTTGAAACTTTCAACCATTTGGCATGCTGATTGAACATCGAATCCACGATATGGATGAATGCTTCGTAGCAGGAGAAAAAGCCGTGACGCCCGGTAAGCAGGTAACCTTCGAGCCAACCCTGGCACATATGCTCGCTGAGCATTTCGACGACTCGGCCGTCAGTCGATTCGTGTTCATCAGTAGGTAAGAGCGGCTCCATGAAGACCTTGTCCGTCACTTCATACAACGCATCCAGACGGTTGGAAGCGGTTTCGTCCGGGCCGAATACGCGAAAATTCTTCGATTCCAGGTTCAAATTCATCACATCGCGCAGAAAGGTCCCGAAAACCCTGGTGGCTTCCCCCATTTCCCTACCCGGACCAGTTACCTTAACCGCGTAGTCGCGGAAATTGGGAAGCAGCAGATCTTTGAGCAGCAGGCCACCATTTGCGTGAGGATTCGCTCCCATGCGGCGATTTCCCTTTGGCGCGAGTTCAGCAAGTTCTGAAATAAACTTTCCGACTTCGTCGAAAAGTTCTTCGGGCCGGTAGCTCCTCATCCAGTCTTCCAGAATTTTCAGATGCCCCGGTTTCGTTGCCAGGTCCGTTACCGGAACTTGATGAGCGCGCCACGTACCCTCGACGGGTTTGCCATCCACAAACTTCGGACCGGTCCACCCTTTCAGGCTGCGCAGAATAATCATGGGCCACGCCGGGCGATGCGGTGCGCTTTCAGAGCGCGCAGTCTTTTGAATACTCTTAATTTCGGCGAGTACCGAATCCAAAGTGGCAGCCATGAGCTGGTGCATGCGCTCGGGTTCATGGCCTTCCACGAAGTATGGTTTGTAACCGTATCCGGTGAACAGGTGCGTGAGTTCCTCATCGCTCAAACGCCCAAGCACCGTAGGATTTGCGATCTTATAGCCATTCAAATGAAGAATGGGCAACACCGCTCCGTCTCGCGCGGGATTAAGAAATTTATTGGCATGCCAACTGGTCGCAAGCGCGCCGGTTTCGGCCTCTCCGTCTCCGACAACACAACAGGCCAGCAGATCGGGGTTGTCAAAGACCGCCCCATAGGCGTGCGCGATGGAGTACCCTAACTCTCCTCCCTCATTAATCGAGCCAGGAGTTTCGGGGGCGGCATGGCTTGGGATTCCACCCGGAAAAGAAAATTGCTTGAAGAGTTTCCGCATCCCGTCTTCGTTTTGCCGAATGTGAGGATAGAACTCGGTGTAGGTACCCTCGAGATAAGTATTGGCTACGATTCCCGGCCCGCCGTGACCTGGTCCCGTGATGTTGATCACATTCAAGTCGTATTTCTTGATGATCCGGTTGAAATGGACGTAGATGAAATTCAGCCCAGGAGTCGTGCCCCAGTGACCGAGGAGTCGGGGTTTCACATGCTCGATTGTCAACGGTTCACGAAGCAGCGGATTCTTCAAGAGATAAATTTGGCCGACGGAAAGATAGTTGGCTGCGCGCCAGTAGGCATCGATCTTTCGCACCTCATCCGGCGAAAGTGGTTGGTTCGACGTCGCCAGCTTCGTTTCCACGGGAGCTAGGGGAGACATGACAGTTCTCCTTATAGTTAGGCTGGGTTCTTAGATTCCGTCTGGCGGAGAAAGGACAGATGAATTTCAGGTTAATTCGCAGCCGTAACCCGAATCAAGGCCTGGATCCTAGGTTCGCGTAGAAACGGATTGCAAATTCGGCGTGAATACGGTCACATCGCCGACCTTTTCTCTATTGAGCGGCCCCCGAAGATGCGTCGCGTGATCGATCATCCACAACTCCGGAATGATTTCTCCGACCAGTTTGCCGTGGCAAAAGAGTCGAACCACCGAACTCTCGGAAACCACGATCCCAACTGCGTTGGTTACCGCACTCATATTGGCGACGGCGATGTGACGGCTGCCGAGTCCCAGCGGCACGTCCGCGCTCGAAACCACCGCGTCGAGGTAACGGCAAGCAGAAAGAAAGATTCCGCTGCGACTGACCACAAAGCCACCATCCAGTTGCGCCAGTTCCTTAATCGTCCCCCGAAGATTGAGATCACTCACGTGGCGCGACAACTCCGGATGCCCGACCAGCGGATCGAGAATCAGAGACCTCGACCTTGCCAGCACTGCCTCCTCATCTCCAAGCGTGAACAGAGTACCGATGCGGCGTCCCTCTCGGCCTTCGCGAGCGATCTCGACCGCAAGCTCGATAAGAGAGTCCAGAACCTCGGGATCGTATTCAGTTACCTGGCAAAGAATGCTCTCAAACATCAATCACCCTATTCTCATCAGAATGAAACCGGTCAACTTTTCCTCACAGACGCTTACCAACTCCTTTGCCTTTTGATGCTTTTTTGCCAATAACGAAATCAACAGTACTGAACCCGCAACTCATCAAAACCGTGGGGTAACAACGAAACCAAAGGGATGAACGCGAGTTTTGTCAGGTAGGCCACCAGCTAAAACCCTCGGTAGCATGAAAGATGCTCACTGCGTGCCGAGGGATTCACTATGTACCCATAGATAGCGGCAGGGTTTTGGCCGGGCAGTTTCTTCATCGGGGTGTCAGACTCTTTGAGTTGCTTCCTACGCGAACAGTGAAGCCGAAACTCGCCGCCTTCCTTCCAGTATTTCGAAACGGTGGATCTATGATCCATAGCGTTTCTCTGCCTCCGATCTGAGAGGCACGCGAGCGACAACCGTGGTGCCACGGTTCGGCTGCGATTCGATTGAAATCTCGCCCTTTACCAGGTGGAGTCTCTCCCGCATGCTGATGAGACCCAGGCCCTCGCCATTCATTGCCAATTTGGATTCGAACCCAACCCCTCCATCGCTGACGGTTAGTTGAATTTCATCCGATACTCCGCGCAGTTCCACTTTGAAGCTCCGCGCACCGCTGTGCTTGACCCCATTTTGCAAGGCTTGCTGCAAAACCCGGAAAAGACAAAGCGAAACTTCCTGCGGCAGAACCGGCGGAACGTTGGTATGGCGAAAGTCAATCTCGACTTTTTGGTACTCCGACAGCTCCCTGCAGAAGCCCGCAATCGCCGGCATAATTCCGAGGTATTCCAGCTTCGAGGAGTGGAGGCGGTGCGATATGGCCTGAATGTCCATTCCGATATCCGTGACGCTCTTCCCTGCATGTTGAATGCGACCGCGAATCTCATCTGGCGAATCAGGAAGATTTTGTTTCAATAATTCCAGCTCAATGGCCAATAGCGCAAGACGCTGGTTCACATCGTCGTGAAGTTCTCTGGCGATCCGGGTGCGCTCCCGTTCCTGGGCCTCGATCAATTTGCGGCTCACGTTGGAAAGCGCTTCTTCCGCAAGCTTGTGGTCAGTAACGTCGATACTCGAACCGATATACCCTGCAAAAGATCCGTCGGCATTAAATCTCGGCACTCCCGAATCCGAAACCCAGCGATATTCTCCATCGTGTCGCCGGAGCCGATACTGCATCTTGAACTCCTCGCGCCGATCGAATGCCTTTGTATAGGTCTCCAGGCACGCGTTTAAGTCTTCAGGGTGAACTCCCTCTGCCCAACCATTTCCGAGTTCAGCTTCAAATGTTCGTCCAGTAAACTCCAGCCACGGCTGATTGAAGTAGTCGCACAGCTTGTCGGGACCGCTCATCCAGATCAGCACAGGAGCCGTATTGGCGACCAGGCGGAAGCGCCCTTCGCTTTCTCGCAGCGCATCCTCGGCACGCTTCCGCTCGGTAATATCGCGCGCGATCTTGGAAGCGCCGACGATCGCACCCGCAGAATCTCTTATCGGGGATATGGTCAACGAGACATCGACCCTCTTGCCTTCTTTCGAGACACGGACGGTTTCATAGTGCTCTATGGGCTCACCCGACCTCAACCGTTGTAGAATTCCAATCTCCTCTTCCCGCAGTTCCGGCAGAACGAGGATTGAAATCGGTTGTCCGACCGCTTCTGCTTCGGTGTATCCGAAGATACGCTGCGCACCGGTGTTCCAACTCGTGATAATTCCTTCTAGGTTCTTGGAGATAATCGCATCCTCCGAGGATTCCACGATCGCTACGTGTCTGAACCGGGCCTCCTCCGCATTTTTGCGCGCGCTGATATCCGTTACCACGCCTATGGTTCTGAGCATTCTGCCGTCATTGTCGAAGAAAGCACGAGCACTCTTCTCCAACCAAATCAGGCCGCCATCAGGGCGCAAAACGCGGTAGCTCACCTGACAGTCGGGGTTCTGGGGCGTTAGTTTGGAGCAGCTCTTGTCTACCTGTTCGCGGTCGTCTGGGTGGACCTGCTCCATCAGTTCCCTGCGCGTCGCCCGGATTGGTTCACCTTCCCCAAGAAGATCGACAGATTCAGCGGACCGCACTACGATGTCCGAGGCAACATCCCACTCGTACGCGTACATTTTTCCAGCCTGAATCGCCAGCCTTAACCGCTCCCCACTTTCCCGCAACGCTTCTTCCGCATGTTTTCGCTTGGTAATGTCGATCGAAACGCACACCAGTTCATTGGCCTGGCCGTTTCCGCCAATGACGTTGACAATGTTGCGCAGCCAAACGGTTCGGCCATCCGCGGCGATCATTCGGCACTCGAACTCGTGTTTGAGGTTTTCTTCGGTAGCTCTGGCGATGAATGCCAACACCCACTCCCGATCCTCGGGATGAACGTGATCCTTCCAAAAACCCGGATCTTTTACCCAGCTCTGCGGGGAGTAACCAAGAAGCTCTTCCGCCTGCTTGCTGGCATACGTGATCGCTAATGTTGGAAACTCCGCTCGCCACACGATGGCCCGAACCGTCTCAACCAGTTCCCCATAACGAGCCTCAACCTTCTTTACATCCGTAATGTCTTTGAAACAGATCACGACCCCGCCATCACGCGTGCGAAGAGGAGTCGCAGTTGCTGCAAACCAGCGTGGCTGGGTCGGCAAATCGTACCGATAATCGTAGCGCAGGCGTTGAACAGAGCCCTTCATCACGGTCTCAATAATGGCCAGGACTTCACGCGCCTCCGGCCAACTATCTGCTGAGTTCCGCAAGAGCTCCAGGTAGTTGGTCCCCACGACAGCAGACCGTGAGGGGCTCCCAATTTCCTTCATATTGCGACTCCATGCTTCGTTCACATCGATGATGATTCCTTTCTTATTCAAGACGGCGATCAGATTCTCGAGCGAAGAGAGGATGGAGCCTTTCAAAGCCAGGCTGTCGCTCAGCGCAACTTCAGACAATCGTTGTTGCAAGTTTCCAACTCGAACGTCAGCTACCAGTTCGCGCTTCGTGAGATGTTCCTTCAGGAAGACACATGTGGCCAGGAGAACAATCGAAACCAGTAGGACAACCAGACGAAATGCTTGTATGCCCGCATGTTGCTCCTGGCGGAAAACTTCCCAAACGCCGATGAGAGGGATGGAGACAACCGCCAGCATTGCCAATCGCGAAGTGAAGTCCGCGTGACTCGCATCGAGTTGGCTTGGCATTACCACCGCTGGCGGCAGTTGCCGGGCTCGCATCGGCACCCATGCATACCAACAAACGGCAGCGGTTTGTGCGAGAGAGTAAATGCTTCCGTTATACGGCCGTCCGGTGTCGATGACGAAGTTGGCGAGCGTGGAACTCAACGCGTACAGCACAGACGCTCCAAACAATTGCAGGTAAATCGATCGCCAGGAGCCCCGCGCTCGTGCAACCGCAACACCGACTGCCACAAACAGCGTCACATTCTCAATCGCGTAGAGGATGTCAAATCGAACGCCGTACTTATCAGAATTCCAAAGATATTGATGAGGGAAGAGCGCGTACGCATAGAGAAACACCCAAACGAAAAGCAGCAGAAAAAAGTTCAGGCTAGCCCGTGAGAAATTCTTGTCGGCTCGGCTCAGATGAGGCTGGATCGCCACCGCGGCCATGAAAGGCACGACATGCAGAAACAGCGCCGGATCGGCGATCGAGCTGTCGGGTACGTCCGTACCCAGTCCGATTACGTAGTACACGTAGAGCCACTGATCCAATGCCCATAGCCCATAGCCGCAGGCCATCAATGCCCAGAAGAAACCGCTCCCGTCAGTCTGCTGTATAGCATTCCGAATCGCAAAAACGCCGCCTAACAGAAGCACTACAAAATAGACGATTGTCCCAAACCTGGCCGTGAGGGTATTTGTGCCTAAAACGAGAGAAAGAGTGCCTTTGATGATCAATAGCCCGATCGTCGCGGCTGGCCACAAGTACAAGCGAAAACTGGAGCCAGAAGAGTCGGACGATTTGTGGGCTGGGATGTTCATGGTCAAACGCTGCCTGACACGATAACCTGATCTCCGGTTAATACTGTAGATACGGCGGCGCGTGGGTGTAGAAAATCCCGTAGGCTGACGCACGGCAAATTCATACCGACGTGACTCGGCAAGGCGCTCCCAGCCTCAATTCTTCTAGAGTGTTTACCAGGGAAGATGGCGGTCAGGCTGGCCTGGTTTCCCCTTTTTTTCAGTCCTCAAAACGCCATTATTCTACACGCGCTTGTGCCTAAGTGATAGTCAAGACGAGGGAGCCGCTGGTTCCACCGCTGCTGCAGCCAAGATTGCCCGAGTTTCCGCTAGGAGTATTGACCTTCACGCTGGCGGTACCGGCGCCAGAGATTACGGCGGTGGTGATCGTGGCCTGCAACTGCTGACTGCTGGTAGCAAGAGTGGTTAGAGTCGTCCCGTTGACGACCACGACAGAAGACGAAACAAACTGGCTACCATTCACAGTAAGCAGAAAGCCCTTTTGCACTTGCGCGAACGCAATCGTGTTCGGAGAAAGCGATCCAATGACCGGGACTGGCCGAGAACTCCCGCACAGGGGATTGAGTGCATTGCATCCTTGAAAGACGAGCAAGGCGAGCAGCAGCACGCTGAACGAGCGCACAAGAGCTTTGATTTGTTTCATAGGGCATCCTACACCCGTCTGCAGGCCTCAGAACCAAAACTCGACTCCCGCGAGTGCACCTTTCTGGGTCAAGCGAAGAACTATACGAGCGGAGCCCGAACTGCCCCAACTTTGGTGCCCCTCGCATAGCACGTTCTGGCGTTGACCAGCGGGGTTACGGTTGCTTACTGTTGAAACCATTCGACTCCCCCAAGGTAATCTTGATGGGGATTCTCGAAAAAATTCCGACATTTCTGACCGTAGGCGTGCTGGTAGTTATTTTTGTGTGTCTGAAGCGCCAAGCACGTAGCCCCCGCCTGACCCTCTGGACGTTCGGATGGGCACTCGTGTTCACGCATTTCCTGGCACAACTGCTGGAACCAGAGCGGGGCCACGTCAGTTCCCTTCTGCTGGCCGTCGATTCTGGATCGCTGCAGGCGGCTGCTGTCTGCTTCCTAGTCTCAGTGTCATTCGTAGTGAAAGAATCCACGAAGAGAAACTTGCTCCTACTCATGGTCGGTGTGCCTTCTGTCGCGTACGTGGCATTCGCGGGCTGTGATGTCCGCGCGCGTTGGCCTTATGTGTTGTGCCTGGTAGCTTGCTTCGGTGGTGCGGCATACTTCTTCCCCCGGTTAAACAGGAAGATGTGGTACCTCGGGGCCCCGGCCTTCCTCTGTGCGCTTGCGGGAGGGTGGGCGATTCTCGCCGCTCTTCGCGGCTCGTTCGATGAAGGGACGATCGCACTTCTCGGAATTGGGTTTGCTCTCCCGGGCGTGTTCATTTGTAGGAACCAATGGCGAAGGTCACCTGCCATGTTGACCATCGCCGGTGGATTCTTCTGCTGGGGTGCGGTGTTTCCCATCGGGTTGCTGATCGATCGGATCGCTCCGAACCTGATCATTCCTGGAGAACTGTGGAACACACCCAAGTTCTTCGTCGCTTTTGGAATGATTCTGGCTGTGGTGGAGGACAAGTCAAAATCGATCTCAGGCATGCAGCACAAGGCACAAGTGCTCAACCGCCAACTGGAACGCTTCTCGGCGATCACTTCCCGGCTGTTGAGCGGCGCCAGACCGGATACCATGTGTCCCGCAATCGCGGCGGCAATCACCGAAGTCAGCAACTTCCGTGTGGCCGTAGTCCAACTCGAAGATGCAGAACGCAGGCTGCGAGTGGCTGGCTCTAGTGGCCTGTCGTTGGAGTCTCTGCGGAACCTGGAAGTTCACGCACTGAATTGGACGCTCGATCACGTTAAGAACTTGTGTTCCCATGCGCAGCTCATGGGGAAGAATTTGTACCTACTGATCCCGCCTGGAGCGATCCCATTTGCATTGCGCGGAAACTCGAATGCGCGCTGGGAAAACGGCGAAGAACTTTTGATACCGCTCTGCTCAGCTGGAGGCGCAACCGTGGGTTGCATCCGATTGTCTTCGCCCCGAGACCCGAATGTGATCGATGCGCTTGAATTGTCCCGCATCGAAATGCTCGCAGCCGATCTCGCGGTCGCCGTCGAATTGAAAGCCCTGCACACGCAACTGGTGT
>Ga0210409_10003611_pt1 | contig 17107 bp, 16 predicted proteins | sample IncBWH17MmetaG_FD_161649 | JGI IMG/M metagenome (GOLD analysis project Ga0210409, IMG submission 161649) | Forest soil microbial communities from Barre Woods Harvard Forest LTER site, Petersham, Massachusetts, United States - Inc-BW-H-17-M | ecosystem: Environmental > Terrestrial > Soil >...
GCGCGAGCTTGGCGGTCATGCTGGCGAGCAGGCTGGGACCGGCGGACGGTGCGGGAACGGCCGACGATCCGGCCGGCGGCGGCGTCGGCGGCTCGGGCTCCGCCGGGCGGGCGATCGCGGCCAGCCATCGATCGAGATCGAGCTTGGCGGCCGTGAGCTTGCCCTCGACGGTGAGCGCGGGCTTGAGCGTCAGTGCCAGCGAGCCCGAGAAGCTGTCCTGGCCCAGCGCCAGCTTGAAGTCCTTGGCCGCGACGGCGGTCTGCGAGACGTCGACGCTGCCGTCGAAGCTGAACTTGCCGGCGAGCAACGGCGGCAGCTTGGGCTCCGGCTGGCCGGCGATCTTGGCCAGGGTTTCGGCGAAGACGACCAGATTGTCGGCCGAGCTCGACGCCAGGCCGACGGCTCGCGCGTTCGCTCCGAATTCGCTCAGCGTGCCCTTGAAGGAGAGCTTGCCGCCGCCCGCCTCCAGCGCAACCTCCGCAATGTGGCCCGCCGCCGCCTTGGCGCCGACCGCAAGGTCGAGCCTCAGCGGCGCGCCGTTGACGGTGGCATGGCCCACCAATGAATAAGGCCCGTCGATCGAGTCGACCGAGGCGCTGAAATTCGCTTTCTCGGCCACCACGGTGAGACCGGCCTGGGAGTCGCTGAAGATCAGCGTGCCGTTCTCGATGACGACCCGGCCGAGCGACACCGGCAGGGGTGTGCCGGCTCGTGGTGCCGCGGGCTTGGCCTCGGCGACCGAGGGTGCGAATTCCCAGTTCGGTTTGCCCTCGGCATTGACCTCCAGAACGATCTTGGGCTCGACCAGCGTCACCTCGTTAACGTCGATCGTCCCCGTCAGCAAGGCGAGCAGGGAGAACCGCACGGTGACCGACTTCACCTCCACCATGTTCGGGTTCTTCGCCCCCGCGGCGTTGAAGAATTTGACGCTCGTTACGGTGGCCGTGGGTACCGGCAGCAGGCTCAGGAAGACCGGGCCGTCGAGGATCAGGTCGCGGCCAGTCGCTTTCTTGACCGCCGTGATGACCTCGGCCTTCCGCGCATTGAGATCGATCAGGCTGGGTGCTACGAGCAGCGCCACGATCACCAGGCCGATGAGGCCGGCGGCGCCGATCGACAGTCTCTTGCGCAGGGCAGGTGTCATGGAACGCCCCCGTTGCCAGACATCGAGAGACTAGCGCATCGGCCGACGACGCGGCATAGACATTTGGGGATGAACAGAGCGACGAAAAACATGGCCGACATCGTGAACCTCCGACGCGCGCGCAAGGACAAGGTGCTGCGCGAACGCCAAAGCGAAGCGGAGGCCAACCGCCGCCGCTTCGGCCGGACCAAGGCCCAGAAGGCAGCCGACAAGGACGCCGAGGCGCGCAGCCGCCGTGGGCTCGATGACAAGCTGTTGGACCGCGAAAAGCCCTGACGCGACGCTCTAACGTGGCGGGCGATTGAGCGCCAGCCGCTCGAAGAAAGCGCGCGTGCCCTGGTCGGCGCCGGGTCCGGCCACGGCGCGCACGTTGGTCAATTCCAGGCGCTGGCCGCTGTCGGCGTCGATCAGCACCGGCTCGAGCGGCCGGCCGTCGCCGCGATTGACGAGGTCCATCGGCTTGCCGCTGCGCGCCGCGACGCCGAAGCGATCGCCCCACTGCTTCAGCCCGACGATGACGGTGAACAAGGCAGCGCCCTTGTCGGTCAGGCGATATTCATGGCGCAGCGGACGCTGGCGGTAGGCGGTCTTGCGGAAGATGCCGGCCTCGACGAGCTTCTTCAGCCGCGCCGTCAGCACATTGCGCGCGATGCCGAGATTTTCCTGGAAGTCGTCGAAGCGGCGCACACCGTAGAAGGCGTCGCGCACGATCAGCAAGGTCCACGGCTCGCCCACGACATCGAGCGCCGAGGCGATCGAACAATTCATTTGCTCGTAGGAGGTGCGCCGCATGGCGGGAAAGTATAGGCCCGCAGGAGCGGGGCGCAATCTGGCCGGCTGCGCGCGATTATTGCGCTGCGAAGGAACCTAACGCGGCGGTGAGGGGCGCGGCGCCAGCCGCAGTGCAAGGTAGCCGACCAGCGCCGAGAGCAGCGAGCCCGCGAGCACGCCCAGCCGCACCTGCGCGTGATGCGCCGCATCGTCGAAGGCGAGCGTGCCGATGAACAGGCTCATGGTGAAGCCGATGCCGCCCAGGATTGCCACGCCGTACAGGCGCCCCCACGAGCCACCGGCCGGCATGGCGGCAATGCCCAGCACGATCAGCAGACCCGCGCCCAGCATGATGCCGATCTGCTTGCCCAGAAACAGGCCGGCCACGATGCCAAGCGGCAGCGGTGCAACGAGGCTCGCCAACGACACGCCGGCAAGCGGCAGCCCGGCATTGGCGAAGGCGAAAACCGGCATGATGAACCACGCCGACCACGGCTTGATCGCATGTTCGAGTCGGATGGCGGGTCGTGTCCCCTCGGACTCACCTGCGGCGTCGCCCGCGGATTTGAGCGGGATGAACAGGGCGAGCACGACGCCCGCCAGCGTGGCATGCACGCCCGACTTCAGCACCGAGACCCAGAGCAGCGCGCCCAGCACCAGGTAGGGCGCGAGGCGGCGCACGCCGGTCGCGTTCAGGATCGCGAGTCCCGCGATGAAAAGCCCGGCGAGCGCCAGGGCCAGCGCCGAGAGATGGTCGGTGTAGAAGATCGCGATGATCAGGATGGAGCCCAGATCGTCGACGATGGCGAGCGTCGTCAGGAACACTTTTAGGGCAAGCGGCACGCGGCTGCCCAGCGCGGCCAGGACGCCCAGCGAAAAGGCGATGTCGGTGGCGGCTGGGATCGCCCAGCCGCGAAGCGCCACCGGGTCGCTCCAGTTGAAGGCGACGTAGAAGGCGGCCGGCACAGCCATGCCGCCGATGGCGCCGGCGATCGGCAGCGCCACCTGCGCGGGCTGCGACAGCGAGCCCTCCATGACCTCGCGCTTGATCTCGAGGCCAACCAGCAGGAAGAAGAACGCCATCAAGCCGTCGTTGATCCACAGCAACAGCGGCTTGTCGAGATCGACGAACTTCCAGGAGAGGCCGAGCCGGGTGTCGAGCAGGCCCTGGACCGCGCCAGCGAGCGGCGAATTGGCGAGCGCCAGCGCCAGCAGCGCCGCCACCAGGAGCGGGAGCGCCGACGCCGCTTCGCTGTCGATGAAATCCCTCAGCCGGTTCGCCTGCACGTCATCCCCCGGACAGCAAAACGCCCGGGTCTTTCGACCCGGGCGTCTCGTGAAAATTCAGATCCAGGCTAATCGCGGCTCTGTCCCATGAAGGCCATGAGGAACTGGAACAGGTTCACGAAGTCGAGGTAGAGGCTCAGCGCGCCGAAGATGGCGACCTTCTCGGCCATCTCGGAGCCCCAGGCCTCGGCATACTGCTCCTTGATCTTCTGGGTGTCGTAGGCGATCAGGCCCGAGAAGATCAGGACGCCGGCGGCCGAGATGATGAAGCTCATCGTGCCCGACGGCCAGATCATGTTGACGAGGCCGGCCAGGATCAGGCCGATCACGCCCATGAACAGGAACTTGCCGACGGCCGTCAGGTCGCGCTTGGTCGTGTAGCCGTAGAGGCTCAACGCGCCGAACGCGGCGGCCGTGACGAAGAAGGTGCGTGCGACCGAAGCGCCGGTGTAGCGGAACAACAGCAGCGACAGGCTGACGCCCATCAGCGCGGTGACCGCCCAGTAGACGGCCTGCACCGCTCCGACGCTCATCGTCGCGGCGCGGAACGAGACCAGCAGTAGCAGACCGAGAGGAGCGAAGATCGCGATCCAGCCCAGAATGTTCATGCCGACCGGGATGATCGCCCCCCCGCGCGTCACGCCCATCTGGAAGAAGATGTTCTGAAGCGCCGGGAAATTGAAGACTGCAAAGGCCACGATGCCCGACAGAGCGAGCCCCGAAGCCATGTAGTTGTAGACGCGCACCATGTGGGTGCGCAGACCGACATCGAACGACGCCTGGTCGGCAATCGTGCCGGGGCGGTTGAAGGTGCCGAAGTTGGGATTCGCCATTTGGTCTCTAGCCTCCAGGGGGCCTCATTATCGAGCCCCATTCGCTCGCCAATTTGGGCACTCAGCGCGAGTGAATCAATAGCGTTAACGCTTTGTAATGTTGCGATTTACTTTCACAGCAGGGGAATTTTCCGCCTATTCGTTGCGCAGCAGGGCAAGCGGACGCTGGCGCAGCGCTGCCAGGGTGCCGGCGAGGCCGAAGGCAAGGGTGAGCGCCATGGCGCCCAGCGCAACCGCCACCGCGACGGTGGGCAGGAAGATCCAGTCGAGCCCCATCAGACGGCGCACCACCAGATAGGCGCCGAGCGTGCCGACTCCCAGCGCCGCCAGCGCCGTGGCGAGCCCGAGCGCTGCGAACTCCCAGGCGAAGATGCCGGCGATGCGCGCGCGCGTGGCGCCCAGCACCTTCATGACCACGGCCTCGTGCACGCGGCGCTGTTGGGTGGCGAGCATGGCGCCGGCCAGCACCAGCACGCCCGCCAGGATACTCAGGAAGCCGATGACCCGGCTGGCCAGCCCGATATTGCCCAAAACGTCGGCCGCCGTCGCGATGGCGTCGCGGATGCGCACCACGGTCACGTTGGGGAACTGGTCGGTCACGGTCTTGAAGATCGCATCCTCGGCGTCGGGCGTGGCCTTCACCGTGGCGAGGAAGGTGTGCGGCGCCTTGTCGAGGATGCCGGGCGAATAGACGAAGACGAAATTGATGGCGAGCGTCGTCCATTCGATGCGCCGCAACGAGGCGATCGTGGCCTCGATGTCGCGGCCCAGCACGTTCACCGTGATGGTATCGCCCAGCTTGAGGCCGAAGGCATGCGCCAGCGCCTCGTCGAAGGAGATGAGCTGCGGCCCGTGATAGTCGGGAGGCCACCATTCGCCGGCGACGATGCGCGAACCCTCGGGCGGCGTCGCCGAATAGGTGACGCCGCGGTCGCCGTCGACCGCCCAGCGCGCGTCCGACGGCACCGCGACCTCACTGACCGGCTTGCCGCCGATCCTGACGATGCGGCCGCGCAACGACGGGACCTTGTCGAGCGCGCCGGCGCCCGGAATGGCGGCGATCGCCTTCTCGAAGGCTGGCATTTGGGTCGACTGGATGTCGACGAAGAAGAAGGCCGGCGCATCGCTCGGGATGCGCTGCGTGAGCTGCTCGCGGAGATTGCCCTCGATCAATGCCGTCGCCACCAGCACGGTGAGGCCGAGTCCCAGCGACAACATGACGATGGGCGTCGGCGCACCGGGCCGGTGCAGGTTGGCGAGCGCCAGCCGGAGGCCGGCCAGCCGGGGCTTGCCGGCGCGCGCCGCGGCCATCATCAGGAGCCGGGCCAACAGCGGGAAGGCGATGAACGCCGCCACCGCCCCCAGCACGAACCAGCCGGCGATGCTGCGGCTCTCGGCGGTGAAGATGGTGAAGGCGGCCAACGCCAGGGCGACGGCGCCGATCAGCAGCGCATCGCGCCACGGCAGCCGTCCAACCACGGCCACCACGGCGCCGCGCATCAGGGTCGCCGCCGGCACCCGGCGCGCGCGCATCAGCGGCATCAGGGTGAACATCAGCGAGACCAGCAGGCCGAACGCCGCGGCAATGGCGAGCGGCTCGGCATAGAGCGCCACCCGCGCGCGGACCGGCAGCACCTCGGCGATCAGCGACTGGGCCAGGAAGGGCAGCACGGCGCCGATGACGAGCCCGATCAGCACGCCCAGCACGGCAAGGGCGGAGAGCTGGATGAGATATGTCGACAGGACCAGCCGCTCCGGCGCGCCGAGACATTTCATGATGGCGATGGTGCGCAGCCGGCCGGCTAAAAAGCTCGAGATGGCATTGCCGACGCCGACTCCGCCGACTAGCAGCGAGGCGAGGCCGATCAAGCCGATGAACTGGGTCAGCCGGTCGAGCCAGAAACGGATGCCGCCCGCCGCCTCGGCAAGCCCCCTCACCCGCCAGCCGGCATCGGGAAAGCGGCTCTTGAGCGCGTTGATGACGGCGACATCGGACGTGCCGGGCGGCAGGCGCAGCCGGTACTCCCAGTTCAGCAGGCTACCGGGTTGGATGAGGCCCGATTCGATCACCGCCTCGAAGGGGATCATGAGCCGCGGGCCCAAGCTCGCGAAGGCATTCAGCCCGCGATCGGGCTCGCGGGCGATGATGCCGCGCACCTCGACCGTGACGTCGCCCACCCGCACGCGATCGCCGGGGGCCAGGTTCATGCGCTTGAGCGCGGCCTCCTCGACCACCGCGCCCCATACGCCATCGCGCTTCGCCAGCGCATCGGCGAGCGAGCCGCCGCCTTGCAGCTCGACGGTGCCATAGAGCGGATAGGCGGGCTCGACCGCCTTGAGCTGCACCAGGGTCGGCCGGCCGTCGGATTTGGTCGGACGCGCCATGGCGCGGCTGTCGATCCAGCGCACGAACTGGCCCTGCGTTTTCAGGAAGTCGATCTGCTCGGGCGTCGCTTCGCGGTAGAGCAGCGAGACCGCCACGTCGCCGCCCAGGATCTCGCGCGCGCAGGCCTTCTTCGACGGCGCGGCTGAACGACAGGATGCCCGTGATCGCCGCCACGCCCAGCGCCAGGCAGGCGATGAACAGGCGGAAGCCGGCCAGCCCGCTGCGCATCTCGCGCCGGGCGAGGCGGAGGGCCAGGTTCATCGCAAGACCGTCACTGGGCCGCCAAGGCGGCCGGCATGCGCTCGTCGCCGACCAGAAGACCATCGGCGATCCGCAGGATACGATCGCAGCGAGCGGCCAACGCCATGTCGTGGGTGATCAGGATCAGGGTCGCGCCGTCAGCGCGCGCCAGCTCGAACAGCAGATCCATCACCTGTTTGCCGGTCGTGCCGTCGAGATTGCCGGTCGGCTCGTCGGCCAGCAGGAGCTTGGGGCGGGTGACGAAGGCGCGCGCCACGGCGACCCGCTGCTGTTCGCCGCCCGAAAGCTGCGCCGGATAGTGGCCTATGCGATGGCCGAGTCCGACCCTCTCGAGTGCCGCTTCGGCCAGTTCGAAGGCATCGCCGCGGCCGGCGAATTCCAGCGGCAGCGCCACGTTCTCATGCGCCGTCATGGTGGGGATGAGATGGAAGCCCTGGAAAACGATGCCGATATTGTCGCGCCGCAGGCGCGCGCGATCGTCGTCGCCGAGCGGCCCGAGATCGCGGCCCGCCACCTCGACCCAACCCGAGGTGGCGCGCTCCAGGCCGCCCGCCACCATCATCAGGCTGGATTTGCCGGCGCCGGAGGGGCCGACCACGGCTGCGATCTCGCCGGCGGCGATGTCGAGCGTAATGCCACGCAGGATATTGACCGTGCCGGCATCGCTTGCCATGTCGAGATGGACATCGGAAAGACGGACGATGCGGCCGTTGACAAGCGACGAGGCGGCGGCGGGTGGGATGGTCAAGCGGACTCCGGAAAAGAGGCCATGGTTCTCAGCAGTGGATATGGTCGTTTTGCGGCGGCGGTCAATTCGCTGCTGGTCACGATTCTGTTGTGCCTGGCGGCTCTGTTCGGCTTACAGGGGGCCCATGCACAAAACACGCCGGTCAAGCTCGCCATCCTGGGTGACAGCCTGGCGGCCGGCTACGGCGTCAAGCCCGAACAATCGATCCCGGCCCGCCTCGAGGCGGCGCTGAAGGCGCAAGGCCGCCCGGTGGCCGTCATCAATCACGGCGTGTCGGGCGACACCACGGCGGGCGGCCTCGATCGGGTCGACTGGATGCTGGCCGACAAGCCCGACATCGTGATGGTCGAACTGGGCGCCAACGATGCGCTGCGCGGCCTCGATCCGGCCACGGCCGAGCGCAACCTCGACGCCATCATCACCAAGCTCAAGGCGGCCGGCGTCACGGTGTGGCTGGCCGGCATGCTGGCGCCGCGCAATTTCGGGCCCGAATACACCCGGCAGTTCGACGGGCTCTACAAGCGGCTCGCCGAGAAATACAACGTGCCGCTCTACCCGTTCTTCCTCGACGGCGTGGCGCAGGATGCCGCGCTCAACCAGGCCGACGGCATCCATCCCAATCCCAAAGGCGTCGACATCGTCGTCGAACGCCTGCTGCCCTTCGTGACCAGGAATCTCGACGATTATGCCGCGTCTGTTCGTCGCCCTGCCCGTCCCTGAAGAAATCGCCGACGATCTTTTGGCGCTGCAGTCGGGCGTGCCCGACGCGCGCTGGATCGCGCCGGAGAATTTCCACGTCACGCTCTGCTTCGCGGGCGCGGTCCACGGCGCCGTCATGCGCGACCTCGAGGACGAGCTTGCCGACATTGCCGGTCCGCGCTTTGCCGTGGCGCTGGCCGGCGTCGAGCAGTTCAGCAGCGGCAAGCAGCCGCGTGCCCTGGTCGCCACGGTTGAAAGAAGCGACCGGCTCGCCTGGCTGCAGCAGAAGGTGTCGACCGTGGCGCGTAACTGCGGCATTGAGGTCGAGCGCCGCAAGTTCCGCCCGCACGTCACCCTCGCCCGCTTCGGCACCGGCGCGGAGACCGGCCATCATCTGGCGCAATTCATGGCCAGCCACTCCACCTTCAGAGCCGGCCCGTGGATCGCCGACCATTTCGCGCTCTATTCCAGCCGCAGCAGCCGCAGCGGACGGATCTATACGGAAGAAGCGGGCTACGGCTTGTCGTTCTAGTCAGTGGCGTTTGAAGTACTGCACTGCGCGCTCGTGCTTCTCGGCGGCGGCGCGCGATTTGAAGGTGCCGAGGTTGCGGCGCTTACCGGTCTTGGGATCGGTCTTGCGTGAATAGAGGCGGTATTCGCCCGACGAAAGCTTGCGGATCATTGAGGATCTCCATCGCTACAGGTTTGCTGTCATCCCGAGCGCATCGAGGGACCTTTAAGGCAACAGCAAAGGTCCCTCGCTACGCTCGGGATGACAATTTTACTGGAACGTCCCTAATCTCCCGGAGTTGCGGCAAACATCCTTCATAGAGGACATCGATGAAACCCCACGTCATCTGCCACATGGTCTCGAGCATCGACGGCCGCATCCTGTCGAGCCGCATGCGGCCGAAGGGCGCCAACTCGGGGGGCTTGTTCGAGCGCCTGCACGACGAGCTCAAGGGCGATGCCTGGCTGATCGGCCGCGTGACCGGCCGCGAATTCGCAAAGAGGGACTCCTATTCGGCGCGGGCTGGCCAGGTGTTTCCGCGCGAACACTGGTTCGCGCGGCGCGACGCGGCCGCCTGGGGGATCGCTCTCGATCGGCACGGCAAGATCGCCTGGGGCCGTTCGGAGATCGGCGGCGATCCCATCGTCGTGGTGCTGACGGACCAGGTCTCGGACGCCCATCTCGCGGGTCTTCGCTCCGAGCAGGTGTCCTACATCTTCGCCGGCACGCACGACATCGATCTCGGGCTGGCGCTCGAGATCCTGAACCGGGAGCTCGGGATCAAGCGCCTGTTGCTGGAAGGCGGTGGCGGCTCGAACGGCTCGTTCCTGCGCGCCGGCCTCGTCGACGAGATCAGCCTGGCCATCCTCCCAGCCGTCGATGGCGCGAGGGGTGCGCCGAGCGTCTTCGACTCGAGCGACAAAGACGCGGGCGTGCCTGCCCCGATCGAATCCATGACCTTGCAAAGCAGCCAAGTGCTGGAAGGCGGCGCGGTGTGGCTGCGCTACCAGCTTCGCAACAGCTAGCAGAAAGGTCGATCGCGGCCGGTGTCATCCCAAGCGTAGCGAGGGACCTGTAGCGGATTTCAGTTCGATGATCTCGCCATTGGCCATCGGCTGCGACGTCTCGGCAGCCCGATAGTCCCTCATCCACTCTGATGCCGCGGCAAAACCCCTGTCGCGGCCCCACAGGTAGGCGCGAAAGAATTGCCCGTGTCCGACGGCGATGGCGAAGTCGCCGTCCAGCGCCGACAGGCGGCAATCGAAGTCGGCGAGCCTTGCCATGAAGGCACGGAACGATTCGGCGTCCGGACCGTCGACGTAGTCGGGATCGCAGCCGCGCCAGTAGGCTTCGATCCACGGCCGGCGAACATCGGCGGTCGTGCCCTTGCATCGCGCGGGACTGAGATAGGTCAGTTCCTGGATCGGCCAGACCTCGCACGGCGTGCGCGGCCAGCGTTCGCGTATCGGCGCCGCGGTCTCCTGCGCCCGGAGGAAGGGCGACACGATCAGGCGATTGGGTCCGATAGCGCACTGCCACAAGGTTCCCTGAACGGCATGAGCCGCTCCGGCAGTGGCTTGCCATCAGTTCGGCCATGTCGATCCCGCGGTCGTCAGCTCAGGCACTCAAGGAAGAACTTGCCTGCGGCGCGTCGCCAACAAGCGTCACCCGCCTCGGCCGACGCCGGCGACCGCGCACTCAGCCGCCGCAATCCGCGTCCATCAACGACCTGGCGACATGAGCAGTGACCTTGACGGCAGTATTGTCAGACACCTAGTCTTTATCAATGGCACGCTCGCTGTGGAGGAACTGGCAGTTACTCCTGGCAGTTCTGACGTTTGCTGGAGTTTTGGCAGACGCACGCGCTCAAAGTGCTACCCAGCAAAGAGAAGCGGCGGTGTTGCAGGCCCGCGCTGGCCACATGGCCGAGGCTCAGGCGGCGTTGCGTGCGATGCTGGCCGCCGGCACCGACGACGGCCTAGTGGCGATGGACCTGATCACGCTCCTGCAACAGGACGGTAATTCCGCCGAGGCGGTCGCGGTCTTCGAGAAGGCGGCGCGTCCCGATCCGCCGGACTACGCCCTGCTCGCGGCGACGCGGGCCTATCGCGACCTGCGCCGCTACGACGATGCGGCGCGTGTTGCGCGCCAGGGCGTGCAGCGCTTTCCCAACGACACGGTGTGGCCGTTGATCCTGTCCCTGGTCCTGAGCGATGACGGGAAGACGGCGGAAGCTCTGGCCATCCTGCGCCAGCCCGCCGCCCAGCGCGCACCACCGGTCGAACGCCTGCTGGCCGAAGCCTATGCCTGGCGTCGGGCGGGCGATCCCTTCAAGGCCATGCGCATCTATTCCGAGGCGATCAAGGCGGCCCCGGCCAATCCGGGCGTGCGGCTCGAGGCGGCGGGTGTGCTCCAGGACATGGGCGCACCCTTTGGCGCCGAGGTGATCGCGGGCACCCGGACGCCGTCGATTGCCGCCGACCAGGCGGCCGCCATGACGCGTTGGGGCGCCCAGGTCCGCAGCTCCGACCCGGCGCGCCGCTTCGACGGCACCGATGCTGCGCTCGCCCGGCTCGATGGGTTGCTGGCCGCCCTCCCGCCGCCACCGGCCGAATCGGCGCTGCGCCGTCGCCTCAGGCTCGACCGGATGGTGGCGCTGCGCGACCGCGTGCGCATGAAGGAGGCGGTGGAGGAGGGCGAGGCACTGCGCGCCGAGGGGCCGCTGCCGCAATATGCCGAGGAGGCCTACGCCGACGCTCTGCTCTACATGCGCCGGCCCGAGGACGCGCGCGACGCTTATGAGCGGGTGCTGGCGCAGAGTCCCAAAGATGTCACGGCGCGCTACGGGAAGTTCTACGCCGCCGTCGAGCTCGAAGATTTCACCACAGCCTACGCCACGATCGATGCCCTGGTGGCCGACGAGCCGGTGTGGCGTGGCTACAAGGACGATCCCACGCGCTACGACAATCCGGCGCGGGCCTATGCCGAGGTCACGGCGGCACAGGCGCGCTTCTACGGCAACCAGCTCGGCGAGGCGTGGGCGCGCATCACCAAATTCTCCGACGCCGCCCCCGCCGACAGCAACGGGCGGCTCGCCGTCTCCCAGATCGCCAACGCTCGCGGCTGGCCGCAGCGCGCCGAGGCGGAGGCCCAAATCGCCGCCAGCCTGGCACCGCTCGACGTCGGCTCGAAGATCGCCCTGATCGAGGTGGCGATCGCCAATTACCGCTTTGCCGAGGCCGAGCGCATGACAGCCGAGCTTCTGGCGCTCTATCCCGAGAACCATGCCGTGCGGCGGCTGGCGCGCGACCTCGATGCCGCCCGACGCTGGCTGTTCGAGGCCGAGGCACGGCCCAGCAACTCCGACGGCGGCGGCGCCAATGCCGCGGGCCAGGCGCTGACGCTGCAGGGCAAACTGACGACGCCGCCGATCGCCGACAACTGGCGCCTGTTCGCGACCGGCGACTATGCCAACGCCCATCCGCCCGAAGGCTTCACCGAGCGGACGCGCGTAGGGGCTGGCGTGGAATGGCGCATCCCCGAGCTCACGGCCACGCTCTATCCGACGCAGTCGTGGGGCACATTGCCCAGGCCGGGCGGCGTCGCCACCGTCGACTGGCTGGTCACCGACCAAGTGCGGCTCTCCTTCGCCGGCGAGCTGTACTCCTGGGACACGCCGCTGCGCGCCCTGCTGTTCGGCATCACGGCCGACGAATATGCGGCCAAGGCGACCTATCGCTGGCACGAATCGCGCAGCATCTCGGGAAGCTTCGCCTACCTGCCCTTTACCGACGGCAACCAACGATTCACCGGCGGCGTCACTTTCAAGGAGCGGCTGATCAATCTGCCGGGCTTCGACCTCACCGGACTGGCCGAGGCCTACGCCTCGAGCAACAACCAGCCCAACGCCCCCTACTACAACCCGACACGCGACCTGTCGCTGACCGGCGGCTTTCTGGCCGAGCACGTGCTGTGGCGGCGCTACGACACCAGCCTGGTGCAGGCGCTGACCGTCGACGGCGGCCTCTACTCGGAGTACGGCTTCTCCGACAACTGGATCGGCACGCTGAACTACGAACATCGCTGGCGCTTCGATCCGCTCACCGAGTTTCACTATGGCGTCTTGCTGACCCGTCGTGCCTACGACGGCTCGATCGAGAACACGCTGACCTTCATCATCGGCCTGCGCCAGAGGATCTAGGACGATGCGCCGCTTGCTGTTCCTGCTTCTGTTCCTGGTCGCCGCCGCCGTGATCCCCGAGGCGCGCAGCCAGCCGGCCGGGCAACGCTTCGTCTCGATCGCCTTCCACGACGTCGTCGACCGCCCGGACGAGCTCGAGACCGATGCAGTCACCGGCCGGTCGCTGGCGCAGTTCTTTGACTGGTTGAAAGGAACCGGCTGGACCGCCGTCTCGCTCGACGACCTGGCGGCCGCTGCGCGCGGCGTGCGGCCGCTGCCCGACCAGGCGATTCTCATCACCTTCGATGACGGCTACAAGAGCCTCTACACGCGCGTCTTTCCGTTGTTGAAGGTCTACCGATTCCCGATTGTATCGGCGCTGGTCGGCAGCTGGATGGAGGGCGAGGCCGGTGGCACGGTATCCTACGGCGGCGACCGGAGGGTGCCGCGCAATAACTTCATCTCCTGGACTGAGGCGCGCGAGATGCAGGCGTCGGGGCTGGTCGAGTTCGCCTCGCACAGCTACGCCCTGCACAAGGGCGTGCAGGCCAACCCGCAGGGCAGCATGACGCCGGCGGCCGTCACGTGGACCTACGATCCGGCGACGCGGCACTACGAGGACGACCGGCAGTATGCCGCGCGCATCCGCGCCGACCTTGTCCGCTCGCGCAGCCAGCTCGCCGCCAACCTTGGCCGCGCGCCACGGGCGATGGTGTGGCCCTATGGCCGCTACACGGGACCCAGCCTCGAAGTCGCCAAGCGGCTAGGTTTCAGCTTCTCGCTCACACTCGAGGCCGAGGCCGCCTATACGTCAGACCTCTTCGCCATTCACCGCTATTTTCCGACGCGCAATCCCCCCCTTGGCGAAATCGCGGACAACCTGCGCTTCGATGCCCCGCAACCCAGGACCCGGCGCATCGCCTGCCTCAGGCTCGATGCCATGGCCGCGTTGGGCCCTGGAGCGCAGGATGAAGCACTTGGCCAGCTCATCGAGGACGTGCGCAAGCTCGGCGCCAATACCGTGATGATCCATGCCTATGCCGCGCTCTCGTCGCCCGGCGCCCCGCTGGGCGACGTCTTCTTTCCGACGGCGCTCAGGCCGCTCAAGGCCGACCTGCTGTCGCGCGTGAGCTGGCAGCTGCGCGGCCGTGCAGGGGTCGAAGTCTACACGCACCTGCCCGTCGACGCTGCCGCAGCGGCGGTCGGCGCGGCGCGCGTGCCGGCGCTCTATGCCGACATGGCGAAGTACACTGTGACCGATGGGATCACCTTTGACCTCGGGTCGATGCCGGCTCGGCCCGCGGTCGTGCCCAGCCTGCCCGGGGAAATCAGGGCGCGCCGCGCCGTGCTCAACCTGTCGGCTTTCACCGGTCATGACCGGCTTCTGCTGGAAGCTTATCGCGCCACGGCGGAAATCGATCCGCGTCAGCGCCTGATGGTGAGCCTCAGCGCGCCAGGGCCCCCGCCCGAGTGGGTCGATGTCGGCCTGCTGCCGCAGAGCCGCGATGTCGCGGAGACGGCGGGCCTTGCCAGGCGCCTGCGTGCCGAGGGCTGGCTGCGCCCGGATGCGGCGGGCCGCGTCGCCTTCGCCCTGCCGGCCGAACCGCGGCTCCAGGTGGAGGCACTGCGCCAGGCCCAGCGCCACGGCGCATCGGCCTTCGCGCTCTGCCCCGACCAGCCGGCGCTGCCCCCCGCGCCCGCGCTGTCGGCGGCGTTCTCGGCCGCCACCTATCCCTACAGGCCCTGAGGCGCGGGCCATGTTCGACAGCTTCGCCGACTTCCTCATCGTCGCCATTCCCATGTTCTGCTTCGGCTATCCCTTCATCATGTCGTGGTATTGGATGGCCGGCGGCGCGCTTTTCTATGTCACCCGGGAGATTTCCTCCGACGCCCAGGGCGGTCCGCAGCCCGGCGAGATATGGCCGCCGATCAGCCTTCTGGTGCCGTGCTACAACGAGGGCGACAACGCCGAGGAGACGCTGGGCACGGCAGCGGCGATCGACTACCCCGCGTTCGAGATCATCGCCATCAACGATGGCAGCCGCGACAACACCGCCGAGGTGCTCGACCGGCTCGCCAAGCGCATTCCCAACCTCAAGGTCGTCCATCTCGCGGCCAACCAGGGCAAGGCGACCGCGCTCAATACCGGCGCGCTGCTCGCCAAGCACGAGCTGCTGGTCTGCATCGACGGCGACGCGTTGATCGATCCGCAGGCGCTGTATTGGATCGCCCGCGACTTCCGCCGCGCGACGGTCGGCGGCCTGGCCGGCAATCCGCGCATCCGTAACCGCACCTCGTTGCTGGGCCGCCTCCAGGTCGGCGAGTTCTCCTCGATCATTGGCCTGATCAGGCGGGCGCAGACGACCTATGGCCGGCTGTTCACGGTGTCGGGCGTGATCTGCGCCTTCCGCAAGCGGGCGCTCGAGCAGGCCGGCTGGTGGTCGCCGCGCACCATCACCGACGACATCGACGTCACCTGGCGCGTGCAGGTGGCGGGCTGGCGGGTGACCTACGAGCCGCACGCCATCGTCTGGATCCTGATGCCCGAAACGCTGCGCGGCCTGTGGAAGCAGCGCCTGCGCTGGGCGGAGGGCGGCGTGCAGATGATGGTCGACTTCTTCCGGCCGATGGTGCGCGGCGCCTGTCCGTCCCTGCTGCCGACCTACATCAACTACCTGCTGAGCATTCTGTGGGCCTATATCATGGCCTTTTCGCTGATCATCGGCGTGCTGTGGGCGGTGGGTCTCGCGCCGCCCAAAGTGCTGCCCGGCTTCCAGCTCATCCCGGAATGGTGGGGGCTCACGCTCACCATCACCTACCTCGCGCAGGCCCTGGTCAGCCATCTGCTCGAGCAGCGTTTCGAGAAACACATGCTGCGATCGCTGTTCTGGATGATCTGGTATCCGCTGGCGTTCTGGATGATCAACACCGCGACCGCCGTCGTCGCGCTGCCGAGCGCGCTACTGAAACCGCGCAAGGCGACCTGGACCAGCCCCGATCGGGGGCTGCGATGACGGACCGCCCGCTCGTGAAGGCCTGGCCGCCCCTGATCGTCGCCAGCAGCAAGCCGAGCTGGGTGAAAGTGCGCGACGTTGCGCTTACGGGTCTCATGTGGCTGCTGTTCGCCATCATGTTAGAGACCGAGTTCGAGATGTTCTTCGGTCGAAATCTGGCGCGGCTGGGCCTGAGCGACTTCGACAGCGACTGGAGGTGGCGGGAATTCTTCCACGCGTTGCGGCCGTTCGTGGAGGTGGCCGTCGTGCTGGTGACGCTGCTGCTCGTGGCCGGCATGTTCACCCTGCGCCGCGTCGCGCGCGGCAGGCTGCTGCCGCAGCCGGCGCCGCTCACCGTCGGCGAGGAGGCACGGCGCGTCGGCATGGCGGAGGCCGAGCTCATCGCCGCGCGCGAGCTGCGCGTCGTCGTGGTCCATATCGAACCCGACGGCAAGCACCGGATCGAGCCACGGCAGGCGGCACCGCCATGACCCTTCGGCCTGATCGAAAATATTGACCGTGGCGGACTCGTGCGTATGGGCCTAGACCTCACCCGTAACCACCGCCCACCAGGGGAGCAAAAGGGGCCGGCCTGCCGACCTTCGTTCCAATCTCAGGAACGGCGCGCATATTCCGGCATGTAGGCCATCACCATCAGCGCCGAATAGAGATAGGCTGAGGCCAGCAACAAGTGATGCAGCAGGCGACGCGCTAGGTCCCAGGGTGCGTGCATTGATTGCACAAATCTCGCGGAGTATGTGTCCCCTGGAAGGTTGGATCGTCTTCGAGCTCACCAGAGCAAAGATCTCAGCCCTGCAACAACCGATCTAACCGCTGCAACGCAGCGTTTGTCCATTTGCCGTACAAAAACCAGGAAAGTGTCGTAATACCCGGCCACGTCCTGCTGATTTCGGGCAAAATTTCTCGGCCAGCCGCGTCGGTCAAGTCTTCGTCGAAAACGGGGATAATCGCTGCGCGACCCGCCTTGTTGGCAGTCTGCGGCAGCAGCGTGCGAACGATCCATTGTGTCGGGAGTCCCCAGTCCTTGTAGTAAGCCATGGGTGCCAGAAATTCCAAGGCCTGCGAGAACTGCGCGGCGTCCTGGGCGACCTCGCCGAATTCCGGTGGCAGGATGTAAGCTCCCAACTCGAGACCAGGCTTGATCGCGTCGAGCGCGGCGCGCAGTTGCTTGACGTGGTCGGCAATCTGCATTGCACGCCAGGCATTCCACTGCGTGCGTTGAGGGTTGTCCTTGGAAAAATCAATATCGATAGGGTCGAAACCGAAACTCGCC
>Ga0210409_10003612_pt1 | contig 17106 bp, 19 predicted proteins | sample IncBWH17MmetaG_FD_161649 | JGI IMG/M metagenome (GOLD analysis project Ga0210409, IMG submission 161649) | Forest soil microbial communities from Barre Woods Harvard Forest LTER site, Petersham, Massachusetts, United States - Inc-BW-H-17-M | ecosystem: Environmental > Terrestrial > Soil >...
GAGGTCCGGATCGTGGCTGTGGGGCGCGTAGAGCGGGTGGTAATGGCCAGGGTGCGCCGCCGGCGGCAAGAGCGGCCGCGTGCCGAGCGGCGGGGGCGTAAGCGCAACGGGCGTCGGTGGCGCGAGCGCAGCGGGCAGCATCGGTGCCGCCAAGGGCGGCGGCGCAGACTGCGCAGGCATCATCGGTGGCAATCGAGGGATGTGCCTGCGCATCGCGGGGTGAATCACGCTTGCATTGCTCATGCGGCCATCGCTCCTCCCTGCCACTCACTGAGCGCCGGGGCGTTCACGCCGTCGTAGCCACTCGTCCCCGGCTTCGTTTTCCACGGGTAGACCTTGACCGGAGCCATGGTCATGCCGAGGCCTGCGAGCACGTTTTGCAGCGCGCCCATGGTCTTCGTTCCCGGGAAGCCATCGGCGCCCAGGCCGGCGGCAGCTTGAAACGCCGAATAGATCGGCATGTCCGCACGCTTGTAGCCGTGCCCGATAAGCGCACTGTTCATGGTCGTCGCGGCCTTCTGCACCGGCGTCAGAGCGGCCGGAGGCGTGTACACGGCCGGAACGACCGCGGGACCAGCCGGCCCAGGCGCGGCCGGAGTGACCGCGACGACCGCCGGCGCGGGGCTCGGCGCTGGCGCGGCCGGAATGACCGGGACGGCCGGCGCGGGCCGCGCCGCTAGCGCGGGTGCGCCTTGCCATTCGGTGAGCATCGGTGCGTTCACGCCGTCGTAGCCGCTCGTCCCCGGCATCGAACGCCAGGGGTAAATCTTCACGGGCGCCATCGGGACGCCGATGCCCGCGAGCGCCCCTTGCAGCGCGTTCATCGTGTGCGTCCCCGGGAAGCCGTCGGCCGAGAGCCCCGCAGCGCGCTGGAAGGCAGAGTAGAGAGGCATGTCCGCGCGCTTGTACCCGTGCGCGAGTAGCGCGCTGTTCATGCTCGTCGCGGCCTGCTGCACGGGCGTCAGCGCTGCCGGTATTGGCGGCGGTTGCGTCGGGCCAGGACCCGGGATCACCCCGGGGATGAGCGTCGCGATCCACCCCTTCACTTCCTTGGCGTAGGTGGTCAGCCCCGGGTCGGTGACGTTGCTGACGACGCGCAACTTCCAAAGCCGGCCGTTGTGCATCTCTTGCACTTCGGTGCCGACGGGACTGCTCGCGAGAAGCTCTTGGAAGCGCGATTGCGTGCCATCGCGCGCGATGTCCGCGTCCGTCGCGAGCTTCCACGTGTAGCCGCTCGGCGCCGGCGTTGCGGGCATGGGCACGGCCGTCGGCGGCGCACCTGGTGGTGGCCCGGCTGGTTGCGGCGGGGTTTGCTGAGCGACGATGGCTGTCGACTTCGCCCAGAGCAGGCCGGCTGCGATCGGGTACTGGAATTGAATGGTCGCCGCGAACCCTTGAAGCTTGGCCGGGTCCGTCTCGCTCGTCAGCGCCGCGATCACAGCTTGGCGTGTCTGCGCGTCCATGTTCGCGTCGAGGCCTGCCAACCCTCCGGGCGTCGGTACGACGGGCGCCGGCACGACGGGGGGCAGCGCCGGAGGCACCACGAGGGGCGGCCCAGCCGAGGGCACCGGCGAAGGCGGCAGCGGCGGTCCAGGCTCGACTGCGACGGGTCCCACCGCGGGCGCAGGTCCGACCGGCGCGGCGGGCGCGGCCGGCGCGAGCTCGGCGGCGCGCTTGCGCAGCGCGGCCGCCGTCAGGTGGTAACCGAGGCCGTCGAGCTGATCGGCAAAGGTTCGGAGCTCGGCGGCCGTCCCGAGCTTGATCGCGCCGAGGGCTTGCGCTTCAAGCTGCGGCGGCAGGTTCGGATCGAACTCGAACGTGCCCGACGTCGGCGGCGCACCGGGAGCAGCCGGAGCGCCGCCGGGTCTGGGTGCGGCCCCCGCTTCTTTCTTTCCGCTGAGCGCGAGCGCACCGAGGCCGACGAGAGCGGCCAGAGCGATGAGCGGTCCTGCTGCCATGACGAGAGCTTCCTTTCAGTGCATCCCTAAAATTCGAGAGGGGTCCTCGATCCGTCCGTCGGGCAGACGGATCGCGATGTGGTAGGTGGTCACGAGCTGGCCCGCGCGGTTGGGGATGTCCTCCACCGTGATGTGAAAGCGCGAGCCGCGATCGCGCCAGCGCACGCGAAGCTCGGCCATCCTCCACGAGGCCAGGTCTTCGCAGTCTCCGTTTCGACGTTGCAGCGTGTCGGGGATGTCCTGCCAGTCGTCGCGCCCGTCGGGCTCTTGCTCGTAGCGCACACCGCTCTCGTAGAGGTTCGGGGTGTGCGGGTAGCGCATGAGAAAGAAAACATTGGCGAGCGTCAGGGCCTCTAGGAGCTTGTCGAGAACGAGCTTCTTTTCCTCGTTCGGCAGGACTTCGAACGACGCGAGGCAGATGCGCGGCGCGTACACCGGGCCGGCTCTCCCCGCGCCCCTACTCGATGACCGTGCCGTACAGCACGCTCTTGAACGCGTGCGGGTTGTTCGCGTCGTTGTTGAACATCGAGAGCGTGATCGTGATGCCCGGCTCCGCGGTATCGAGCTGCATGCGCACGCCCACCGAGAGGTTGGAGAAGCACTCCGAGGGCATGTTGCCGGGGCTCGCGAGTTGGCTGTCCTTGCCGACCTTGATGTCGTTGACGTCGAAGTTCAGCACGATGCTGTTCGGCACGGCGAGCCGCTCACCGCGAAAGAGCACTTGCGGCTTTTGCTCGATGCCGACTGTCGTGTTTGCCGGAACCGGCGTCGTGAGCGCCGTCTGGAAGCCGATCGGGAACTCGCGCGGCTCCTTCGGGTGCTTCTCGATGACGGTGGGGCCCTCTTGCGTGCGCACGTAGGCGACGGGCACGCCGCGAGCCAAGGGCTGCGCCACCATGGGCGCGGGAGGAGCCATCGGCGCCGGGTCGGCGCCGACGATCATCGGCCGCCCCCATTGATCTGTGTACGTGTAGCCACCGGACGGTGCCGCTCCGGTGAACTCCATCAGCTCGGCGTACTCGCCCCCGTGATGCGCCGGCATCGCGCCGACAATCTGAGAACGCGAAGCGGCACCTACGATCATTGCTCGTCCAGCCATGTGCAAACCCTCCGAATCGGTGAGAGAGAGACGCGCGGGGAGCGGCCCTCGTCATGCGGGCCGCTCGAGCGCGCTAAAACAGAACTGCCGCGTGCGCTTACGGAGCGGGCGCGTACTCCACGTGATGCATGCGGCCGCCGTACTGGCCGCGCTGCCCGGTCGTCATCTGCGCGGGCTCACCGCTCGTCGTAGTCGCCTTTGCAGCGGCGCGCCGTCCGGCTTCGGCGCCGAGTCGATAGGAGAACGCGCCCGTCGACGCGTTGCCGAGGTTCAGGCCGTGCTCGTCGTACTTGCCGAGTCCGCCAAACATCGCCATCCCGATGAGTGCCAAGCCCGCCGTCAGGTCCGCCGGGATGCCCATCACCTTCACTTCGCGGTAGCCGCTCGGATCGTCCTTGGGTGGGTCGCCCCAACGCTCATTTGCGTAGCCCCACGCAGCGAGGCCTCCATTGACCTCGACGATCGCCATCGCTTGCGCGATGCCGTGCTCTGCGCGCTTTCGCATGTTGGTCATCCTCGTGACCAATCGCTCTTGAAGCTCCTTCACCTTCGCCAGGGATTCGAACGCCATCGCGGTTCACCTCCGTGGCCCAAAGAGAAGCGCTCGCCCGCGCATCTCAACAAGTGGGAAACGCACTGCACGTGCAGCCTGCGCTGCAGAGATGACCGCGCGTTCCTCTGCGCGCAGTCTGCATATGCAGAGCGTTTCCCGGCTTGCCGAACGCGGTTGTATTCTGTCGAATAGGTCTCCCCAGTAAGGACTGCACGGGGCCCTGCACGCCCCTTGTTTCAGGAGTTGCGAGTCATGCAACAAACGAAAGCTCCTCCGTCGACGACGATGACGCGAGGCCAAGCTGCGAAAAAAATCGGCTGCTCAAAAACGCGCGTCCGTCAGTACGAACAAGACGGACGTTTGCATGCGGTGAGCATCGACGACAAAGGCGTCCATCACTACGCGCGCGAGGAGATCGAGGCGTTCGCCCGTACGCGCAGTCACGCAACCGCCGATCGAGTGCACGGCACGATCGCGGCCGAAGTCTTCCAGCTCTTTCGCGAGGGCGTCGAGCTGCCGGAGATCGTGATGAAGACGCAGCAAGCGCCGCTCACGATCCGAAAGCTCTATGAAGAGTACCGCCGGCCGCTCGGCTACCAGCCGCCGCCGAAGATCGACCTGGACGAGTACGAGCGCAGCGCCAAGGAGCTTGATCAGAAGATCGCCGCGATGCGCGAGCGGCCGGCACTCGTCAAGGCCAACGGCGAAGCGCGCACTCGCGCGCCGCTGGTCCATGGAGTGCGCCATGCTGGCGACAAGTGAGCCAATCCGGCCCGGAGAGACGGCGACGCTCTTTGTGCTCATCCCGAAGAGCGACCCGCGCGTTGATTTGAAACCCGTGGGTGTGTGGATGGACCCACCTACTGCGGCGGCCTTCGAGGGGCCGTTGCGCGTGGATGTGTTAACCGCGGGTGAGACGGTCGACGAGTGCGGCGTGCTTGCGGCCAGCGTGCGCCTGGTCGTGCAGAACCGGCGCGGCGCGGAGGCCGCCGTCTTCCGCGCGGAGATCCAACTCGCGCCCGATCTCTCGAGCATGGCGCACGAGCTCGGCAACATTGTGGAGAGTACATGGAGGCAGGGACGCGATCATCCCGAGGCGCCGCTATTCGGTGCGCACGACGATCGGGCACTCGGCTCCGAGCCCCAGGGGCGCGTTTGGTTCAAGGCCGGATGAGCGCCGATGGCGACGGCAACGGCACCGACCGCGTTTGAGTATCTCGGCGTTCCGCTGAACCAAGACGACGACGTCTTTCCCGTGGCGCAGGGCATGGCCTACCGCGCGACGGTGAGCGTCTCGAGGGATTACGCCAAGCTCGCGATCGCCGATGCGCTTCGCGCGCGCGGATGGTCGGATGTGAGCTTATGGGAGCCGAGCGAAGCCTTGCCCGCTGATTGGCCCAAGGAAGATTTGCGCAGTGGCCTCGAAGCAAACCATCGCTGGGTTCGTGGGCAAGCCACGCGGTCGGGCCCGAGCGACGCGCTCGAGCGCGTTTCGAGTGTGCATGCGATCATCACGCTGCACCTCGCCATCTACCGCATCGCGCAGCTTTGGAAGCGCGTGCCGGCACCCGATCAGGGCCTCATCATCGGGCCCGGTCCGGGCGCCCATGGTCTCGACGCCGACATCCCGCCGGCCATCGCCGGCGCCGTGCTCGAGGCGTGGACGAACGAGACCGACCCGGGCAAGCTGCGCGCGCTCGGTGCGACCATGCGCCAAGCAGGCCTTGGCGTCGCCGCCAATGTGCTCGACCAGCGCGCGCTCGTGCTCGAAGCCGGCGGCATGCCCACGGCGCAAAGCGTCGCGCGCACAGGCGAACGGGCGGGCGGCGCGATGCTCTTCGCTTCCATCCTCGCGACGCTCGCCGCGCTCCTTCGACGTTAAAGCAGGAGAAGACTGCATGAGGCTCCGTCCCGTTGCCATCTTGACCGCCGGCGTCGGCGGTGGCCTGTTCGCTGCGCGCTGGTTGGGCGAGATCGTGCCCGATTCGCTCGCGGCGAGTGTGTCGATGTTCGCCGCGGGCGCCATTTCAGGCACCCTCGTCGGGTTGCTCGTCGGCTACTCGTGGGGGCGCGCTGCGGCCGCGGCTCGGCCGGCCCGACACAGCTAGCCGGCACGCTTTTCTTGCCTAGCACCGATGTACGAATGTACATTTGTGCAAATGGCCACCCTAACGATCGCGGTCTTGAACCAAAAGGGAGGCGTCGGCAAAACCTCGCTCGCGGTCAATCTCGGCGCCGCGGCGCACCTCGCGGGTCGTCGCACGCTCATCATCGACATGGATCGACAGGGCTCGGCGTTCGATTGGAGCTCGGCGCGTCGCGAGGGCTCGAAGCTCGACGGGCTGGCGGTCGTGCGCGCCGATCGGGCGCTTCCGGTCGCACGGCTCCGCGAGATGTCGGCGGGGTACGACGTCGTGATCCTCGACGGTCCGCCGCGGCTAGGGGACGTGACCCGCGCGGCCGCCTGCGCCGCAGACGTCGTCCTTGTCCCGGTGCAACCGGGCCCCTTCGACTATTGGGCTGCTAGCGAAACGCTGGAACTCTTGAACGCGGCCGACGAGATGCGGGCCGAGCTCGGTCGCCGCCCCGTGGTGCGCCGCTTCGTAGTCAACCGTGCGTCGCGCGGCACCGTGCTCGCACGAGAGGCGTCCGGCGCGCTCGAGGGAAGCGCTCCGATCGCCGGCGTAGTGCACCAACGCATCGCCTTCGCCGAGTCCTCGGCCGTCGGCGAATCGGTCGTCACGACCGACCCTCACGGTGCGGCGGCGCTTGAGATTGGCCGACTCTGGCGCGCGGTTCGGCGCATGGCGGAGGCAGCATGACAGCAAAACCGAAGCTCAACCTGGTTCGCCCGAGCGCCGCGCATACCGACTCGAAGCCAAGCCGCACAGCCTCACGCCTCGACGTCGGCGAGGCGCGGCTCGTTGTGCAAGTCGCGCCCGACCAGCACCGCGCCATCAAGATCCGCGCTGCCTCGCTCGGATTGAGCATCCGTGACTATGTGCTCGGGCTGCTCGAGCGGGACGGAGCGTTTCGCGACCCCTGATACAATGCCCCGAGGAACTCGGCGACCCGACATCTCCAAGGCATTCGGCGTCTCGCTCGCGACCTTCTACCGCTAGGTCCGACCACAGGCCATCGCGTCGGCTGCGGCACCGAGCTCGCGGACCAGTGCGAAGCGTCAGTCAGCAACGAAACCAGCGCAAGGGTAGCAACGATGATCGACCGATACGATGCGACGGGGGAACCGATGACTGCAAAGGATATCCTTGCACGCGCATTCGACGAAAAGCGCCCTTGCGTGCTCTGGCTTGGCCAGGACGCGTGGGCGCAGCCGAGTCGACCGGACCGAGTGCTCGCCCTGTTCCTCGAGCAGCGACTCGGGCGACTGTCGTCGCCGGATGCGAGCTGGCGGGACGTTCTCGCGAAAGAGATCACCGCGGCCGACTACGAGTGGCTCACGGAACGGTTTGAGCGGAATGTCGTCGCAGAAGGGATTACCGAGGCGCTCGATCTGCCGTGGAGCGCGGTCTTCACTTCGTCGATTGATCCCGTGCTGATACGGCGGCTCGAGACCAACGGCCGACAACCCGAGGCTCTCGTCGCGACGGATCACGTGCCGGCCTCTCCGCGCAGCACGACGCGGCCCCCTGTGTATTTCCTGTTCGGACGCTCCAGCGAACACGCCGAACCGACGCGGTGCCCCCCGAAGAAAGCCGCAGAGCTCACGCGACGCGCGAACGTGGCGATCGTCCTCCTCGATCGGTTGGCCGAGACCGTCTCGGCGATGGGGGTGCTCGTCATCGACGGCTTCGCGCCGGGGCGTGACTGGCTCCAGCTGGATGCCATGTTTAGCGCGATCCCGGCGGGGACGAGCTTGCGGGTACTCTGGTGCGGCGCGCGGACGTCGCCTGATGATCAATTGGTTTGCGAGCTCGTCGAGGACGGAACCCTGGTCCTCGAGCCGCGGCGGCTTTCCGAGCTCGTCGCCGAGATGACGGCGAGCGGCATGCTCGGGGAGCGCGCGCGGTTCACGCGCCACGAGACGGGCATCATCTCGCTCGCCAACGAAGACTTCATCGATGTCGCGCCGGGCCTGCGGCTACGTGTCGAGGCGTCCGCAGCCATTGTCGATGACGAGTGGACGCAATCCCAGCGGCTCCTGTCGACCGCCGCAGAAGAGGACGCGTTCCACCGCTTTCACGGGGAGCTCGGCGGCACGCGCCTGCTCGTCGAGGGCATCGCCCGTGGCTTCGCGATCGTTCGGCCCTTCGAACCACAGCTCCACAAGCGCGTTGGCGAGCTGATCGAGCGTCGGGGGGACGTCGAGCGCTTCGTCCTGCTGCACGGGCAGTCCGGCACCGGGAAGAGCGTCGCATTGGCCCGGGCGGCCCTGATGTTCCGGACCGAGCGGCCGGTTCCCGTACTCTTCGCGAGTGGGCGGATACCTCTGCGCCACGACGTCGAGGAGTTTTGTGCCGTTGCTGAGCGCCAGGGCGCTCAAGCGACGCTCGTGCTCTGCGACGCGAACGCCTCGCCGCATCTGTACGCGCAGCTCTCCGAGGCCCTCCAAAGCCGGGGGCGCCGTGCCGTGATTGTTGGCACCAGCTATCGCATCGAGGACACGAAGCTCCGCTCGGTAGACGTGATCCTTGCGCCGGACGAGGTCACACCGGGCGAGCGCAAGCAACTCGTCGAGCTCGTCGGGCGTTACGCGCGGCTGTCGCAGGAGGAACTCGACCTCCTCGCCAGCCAGAATTCGGACCACGTCTTCGCGTATCTCTACCGTATCCTCGCCTCGAGCAGGGGCCGGTTGATTTCGGGTGTCGCCGGCGAGGCGCGCGCTGCCGAGGAGTCGCTCCGGCAACGTGGCCAACGGCACATCACGGGCAAGAGGTTCGCCTCACAGCTCGCGCAGCAGCTGATGGCCGCCGGCCTTCAGGGTAGCAGCATGCCGCTGTTCGAGCGCTCGGCCGGGTCGGCGTTCGGCAACGACGCGGCGGGGCGGTTGATCGACTACGTCATGGCGGCCGGCCGCCTCGACGTGTACGTGCCACTGAACCTTTTGATGCGCGTGCTCCGGACGCACGTCACAGAACTTCGATTCGATCAGATTGCAGGCCTTTTCCGTGACATCGACTTGTTCCGCTGGCGCCAAGACGAATACGGCATCGATCTGCTCGTCGGCCCGCGCCTAAGCCTAGAGGCGGACCTCATTTGCCGTCGCAGGCTCGCCGACCCGGGGCGCGAGCTCGGGTGCCTCGTGGAGCTTCTCCTGGGCGTCCGCCCCCAGGGTCTCGATCGATCCACTGAAATGACCTTCCTTCTCGATCTTCTGCGGAAGGTCGACGAGCGAGGGCCGCGCGGCGCCGTCTACGCTTCAGGATACCTGTCCATCGCCGAGGCGCTCACGCGGCTGCGCGCCGAGCACGGCCTCGACCACGCGAGCGTTATGCTCCAGGAATCCAATTTCCGCCGTGCGTGGCTCCGCACGACGAAGAGGGAAACCGGTGTCTCGATCGAAGAGCGGGAACGCGTCCTCGACGACGCACGCAAGGTGGTCGACGAAGCCCTGCGGCGCGCCCAAGCCGAACCGCGCTGGGCCTCGCCGCGTGCACGCCAGGATCTCTTCGTCGAGCGGGCCGCGATCTATGGGTTTGCGGCGGTCGGACACGCGGTCCGCGGTGAGTCGCCCGAGCGGGTCTGGTCCGACTATGAGGCCGCACGCGAGGCGAGTCGCCAGGCGATGGGCGTCGCGCCGAACTACTATCCGTATGATGTCGCCCTCTGGCTCCCGCTCGACATCCTCGACAACGCCAACGAGCTGACCGAGATTCAGCGCGCGGAGATCGTGGCGGACATCTACACCGTCCTGGATCGCATCGACGCGGAGGGGCTCCCCCCCGATCAGTTCTCGCAGTTCCATCGGAAGCAGGACCGCATAGGTCGAGCGCTCCAGAACTGGAAGCTCGTGGCCGCCACGCAAGCGGCGCTTGAGAAACACAACCCCGCGCTCGCCGTCTTTCTGGAGGCCCGCGCGTTCTCCAAGAACGCACTCGACACGAAGGCCCGTCCTGTCGGAGTAGAGCTCCGCAGGGAGGCCGAGAAAGCGATCGAGCTCCTCGAGCACAACTGGGACAAGATAGGCCAAGACGCCCGATGCCTGCGGCTGCTGCTCGAGCTTCAGTGGTTCGTCGCGACCGACGAGCGACTCCTCCGACGCGAGCGGCGACCACTGCCTCACGATGCGAATGTCCGCACGAACCTGCTTCGCGTCCTCACCCAGATTTCTTCCGGTCGAGGCGACGTGCTCGACAATCCGCTTCGATACCTTGAGGCCGTCTTGACGTGGACGCGCCGCGAGTATCCGCGAGCGCGCGAGCAGTTCTCCTCACTTGGGCGCGACACGGAGTACGAGGATCGCCATCGGCCGCGGCGGCGCTTGTTCATCGCCGATGCTGATGGCGCACCGGTGAAGCACCGCGGCCACTTGTCGCGTGAAAGGAACCCGGGGCACTGGCTAATCGAGGTCGAGGGGAGCGGCGAGATCGGGTTGCTGGCGCGAGACTTCCCCGGTCACACCCTCCAGACGGGACGCGAGGTGCACTACTTCGCAATCGCGTTCAACTACCTCGGACCGATCGCCGATCCGCTCAACCGGTACGAGGTGCCGGCGTGAGCTTCGCGAAGGTGATGGAGCTCTATCGCCAGCTCCGGCAGGAGCTGGTCCGATACGGCGGCACCGACGCGTTGCCGCCGATCGAGGGGCTCGCTCTGCCGACGCGAGAAGACGACGAGCTGTCGTTCATCAGGCTGGTGGTCTGGTCGTACGCGCTGCTGCAGGAGAATGGGCGCGTAGCCCTTCGGTTCCTGCGTGAACTCGGAAAGCTGCCCAAAGATCCGGTGAGCGAGTGCGTGATGTCGCTGCGGGCGTGGCTGACGCACAACCTCTCGCTCGCGAAGGACAGCGACCGCCAGCGGCTCGATCTCGCGCGCGCGTGGATCCGCGAGAGCTGCGGTCGCCACCTCATGTTGGATGCCGAGCACTGGCAGCGGTGCTTCCACACGCTCTGCGCCGCTTTGTGCGAAATGCTCGAGCGCGCGCTCGAGTCGTGCGCTGTACTCGAACACCCTATCGATGGACCGCACAACGTCGAGGAGTTGTGCCAGCGGCTGCGAAAAAACTGGGACGGTTACTTGTTCGACCAATACGTGCGCGCCGCAGCGGAGCGATTCGGGCTGGACGACATCGACGTCGTCGCATTCCGTACAAGGCACGTAACGGAATGGCGCAAAGTCGTGGACGTCGCAGAAGACGGAAAAAGCGGCCAGATCCTGACGCAACGGATCGAAACGGACCTGTTGAAGTGGTTTGGTGATGCCCTCCCGCTTACAGCAGCGGAGGTGCTGCAACGCGTGCCGCTGTCGCCCATGGAATTGTCCACGCTGTTGCTCGCGGTCCGGAGACACGCGCCGATCTCCCGCCTTCAGCTCGAGTCGGTGCTTGAGGGGCTCGCGGAGCATCTGAGCGTGGTCGCGCGCGCGAGCGCGCCAAGCGCGGATCCGGGCGTGGACCCCCCGCGATGAGCGCTCCCCCCGCCAGCATGGCGCGTCGAGGTGGCGCCATAGTCGGCCCGAGAGCTACGGACCGCCCCCGCCGTGGGATGCGCCACGCCGAACGATGGACAAATGTACATTTGTGCGCGGTAACTAGAGCTCGTTGCGCTCGCGCTGAATGCGACGTCGCGGCAAGACGCGCGGCAGGAGGCCGAGCGCCTGAGCCTTTGCAATGAAGGCGATCGGCCCGAGCTCGTGGTAGCGCTTGCAACCCTGCCGGTGATGGAAGGCGATGTTGGACACGTTCGGTTGCGCCCACGCCAGATCGCCGCAGAATGGGCACAGAAAGGCCGATACCAGCTCGCCGCCGAGCGAGATCGACACGTAAGGCGCTTTCGTGCGCCGCAGGCCTTCGGCTATTTCGTCGGCCATGCCGGGCCGCGGCATGTTGGGCGGGGGAGGCCCCCCACCACGCTGGCCATTGCCTTCCGAGTACACGACGCGACCTGTACTGTCGAACGCGTCGAAAGCGACGCTCTTCTCCCCGCCGGAGCGAAGCATGATGCGCACGGGACTAACGGGCGTCGCTTGCGGCGCACGTATTAGCGCAGCCTCGGCCGGTTTCTTCGCTCGCGCTCGCGCGGCACGCCGTGCTGCGGGCTCGTCCAACGCGAAACCGAACGCGGCAAGCACGCGCTCGATTTCGGCAACCTTTTTTTTGCCCACGTTCTTGAGCTTGAGTAGGCGTCGACGTCCAAACGAGCAGAGGTCGCCGATCGTGCCCAGCCGGCGCCGCCACTCCGCGTCGCCTTCGGTCTGCCAGAGCAAGAGCGAGATCGCTTCCGGCAGCGGCAGATCCTCGATCGGACTCTTGCGGCTAAGTCGACGGCGGGCCATTGGCTGGCGTCCCGTTCGGTGTCGCCGGCGTCGCCGGCGGCGCCGGCGCGGGGGCCGGGCCGGGCGTGAAAAAGACGCGCGGCTGGGGGCCCGGTGCACCCTCGACGACGCTCGTCACTACCCCGTGCCCGGTGGTCTCGTCGCCCGTGAGGCCCGTCGGAATCCCGAACGGCAAGAGCTGCACGGCGCCGCTGTCGTCAATGAGCCCGCCCAGGCGCGCGAGCGCGGCGCGCAAAATGGTGTTCACAAAGATAAACTGCTCTCCCGCTGTTCCAGCCTTCGGAGGCATGAGGTTGCGCTCGTCGACGAGCGAGGATTCGAAAAGCTCGAGATCCTCGCTGTCCACGTCAGCGACGAGCTGAAGAAGCTGCACGAGCCCATCGCGCACGAAAGCCACGGCCTCGAGCCGCTCTTTGGGCGTACGGAGCTCGCGCGGCATCGGTTCGCCGCTGCGCTTGACGCGCGCGCGTTGCTCGTAGAACGCGGCGCGCTGTTCGTTTTCTACGCGTTCGTCACTGCCCTCGGGCTGCTTGGCGGCGCGTGCGCGCAGCGTGGCGCTCGTCGAGTCGTAAGCGGCTGCTAGGGCCATGCGCTCGTTGAGCTCGACGACGGCGGGCGTTTGCATCATTGAGCGCAGGTCATGGAGCGCAGAACTGAAGCGCGCCTCGATGCCGAGCACGCGCATGATTTGCGACAGGATCTGGCCTTCGGTCGGCGGGGGGACTGGCTGGGGAGTCGTGTTCATGGCGGCGCCTAGTGTACCCACTTCATTGGCACGAATCGCCGGCGAATAGGCCCGCTCCGCGGGCCCCCGCGCCCAAGGCAGTCGCGATACGCTCCTCGCCCATGGCCGACGCGAGAATCCGCAGAGCCCCGATTGCCTTGGTCCCAACGTATTCCGGTGCCGTCGGAGAAGCCGCCGTCACGACCGCTCTTCTTCGATGCGGCATTCCCGTTGCCCATTCGTCTGTACGACCGGCGGCGCGGGGCGAGCCTTCACACCACTTTGTCGGCGTTGCTCGATCCGCCGAGGTCTCCGGTTGCCCGCTCTGCGCCGCCCGCCTATCCCGTGGCGATGCCCGCCGAACGAACCCCGTCGAGGGGGCGCTCCATCGTGAAGGCGCTCACCTACCGCGTCTTCATCGTGTGCCTCGACTTCGTCGCCATCTACATCTTCACGCACAAGGTGGAGGTCGCGCTCGGCTTCATGCTCGTGAGCAACATCTACACGACGGTCGGCTACTTCCTCCACGAGCGACTCTGGGCCCGCATCCGATGGGGCGCGGAGCCGAAAACTGCGAGTTGAGCGAGGATCTTCCAGACTACGGACCGAGCCACCCAAATGCCCGGTTGAGAAAGCCGCTCGCGTCCTGCTCGGCACACCGCCCGTGGAGTACGATTACCCGCTCGGGTTCCCAGTCGAGCATCCGCCGCAGACAAGCTCGCGCCAAGTCGCGTCGGAGGAAACTGAGCCTGAAGTTCTTTGGCGTCGAGCCGTCCGGCGCGAGCATCGCGTTGCGACGAGCCCAGAACCTCTGTGCGGAGGACGACAAGACGGACGGCTCGTGGTTCTCGATCAGGTCGCCGAGGACAAGCGTTCGCGTAGCTCGATGGAAGAAGACGACTTCGTCCATAAAGAAGCTGCCACGGAACACCATCTGGTCGATCTCACCTGCCCATGACGCAGGCGCTACGTCGCCGAGTACCGAGTCGATGCGTAGGTCGGGACGCTTCCTCGAGAGCCCCGGCGGCGCGTGAAGCCCTGCTGCTGGATACGCGCGCACCCAGTCGCTCACGTTCAGGTGGTGCAGCTTGTTCGGGGTCACGAGGTGCGCGACCCGCCCGAGGGCATCGACCTTCGGCTTGAGGTCGGGGCGCCACTTGACGGGAGAGTTGATGATCAGCGAGCCATCTCGCAAGCGGATGACGACGGACCTCTGCGCGTACGTGAAGCTCACGGGAATCGGAGGGGCCCAGTAGGGGATCGTGCCGCCGTCGATGAACCAGATGTCGTCGGCGAAGCGTTTGAGGCTCATCGAGCCGGAACGCTACTGCAGGGCGACTCCCGATCGAAAGGGCCCTCCGGTACGATCGCCGCGACAAGAAACGGTGAGCGCCGTCGACCGTCACAGCAACCACCGGAACGAGCTGCGGAGCACCTCGGTCCCGTTCGCCATCGAGCAGCTCCCGTGGGCGATGACAAGGCGTTCTGGCGCCCACCCGATCACCTTGGATACGGCCTCGCGTGCAGAGCGTCGATCCAGGAACGACCATCGCCCGTCGAGCGGTGTGCCGCCGTTCGGGCCGGCGACACCCCCCACCTTCCATAGCCAACGCAGCCAGGCTGGCTTGCCTCGTTCGTCGTGCTTCTGGATCAGGTCGCCGACGAGGCACGTGCTCGACGGCCGATGGAAGAAGAGGACCTCCGTCATGTAGACGCTCCCCCCAATCCGCACCTGCTCGATGTCGTCGCGCCACTCGGGCGGTGCTTCGTCGGTCAGCTCGTTGGCGAATCGCAGATCACGACGCTTGTTCGCTAGGCCAGGAGGTGCGTAGAGGAGGAGCGACGGCCACGCCGCAACCCATTCGGCGAGCGCGAGGTGGTGCAGCTTGTTCGGCTCGACGGCGTAGCGAGGCTCCCCCAATGAGCCGATCGCCTCTCGGACTTGTTCATCTAGCCGGATGGGGGACCACAGCCAGAGCCCTCCGCCCGACAGACGTGCGACGGCCATCCGGGTCGGGAACGGAAACCCATACGCGCGTACGACCGGGCCGTCGATGATCCAGAGGTCTTTGCCCACGGGTTCGAGGAGCGGCATGCGCGCGTCATTCCTTGGCGAGTACGCTTTCAGCCGAGACTTGCCGCCTGAGGATCCACCCACCGATGCCCGACGCGGACATCCGAAGAACGGCGTCGCGGACGGCGAGCCTCGCGCGGTTTTCTGGGACGAACCAGCGTGCGATGCCTCTCCCGGCCTTCTGCTTCTTCAGGATGGCGGGTCGCAGACGCTGCTCGTAGCGGGTGAGCGCCGTGGCGACGTCTCCTTGGCACTTCTCAAGTTCCTCTGCGAGGACGTTGGCGCCCCCCACGGCCATCGACGCTCCTTGCCCTGCGAGGAGCGAGACGCACTGGCATGCGTCACCCATCGGTCCAAAGATCGCGGACCACCGCGACGAGCCGAGGGTCAAGGCGCTAGTCTCCCCATTCCTTCGCCAGCTCGGCAGCCCGCGCGAGCTGCTCTTGCCGGCGCCGGTCCAAGTTACAGAGTTCGTCATTCTGGCGCTTCCGATGCCACTCGTCGCGCTCTTCACGCGTGGTCGGGCGGCGCTCCTTTGATCCTTGGCAGAGCTCGCCGACGACAGAGAACAGTCCCGGCGGCGCTGGCGTCGGCTGGGCCAGCTCCACCCAGCCATGGGAACGCACCGTCGTGGCTGGCCGAGCACCCCGAGCGGGCTCGCGTTGCGGCCGGGCCCCTTGCGCTTGCCGCTTGCGGCCCTCGTGCGCGAACCGACCGACGGAGGCCCCATCATGAAAGACGACAGCAAAGGGGTTGCAGCCCCCTTGCGACTTAGACGACCCGCGGGCACTGCGCGTGCGGAGCCACTCGTCCGCCGCGGCGCCAACGACGGCCGCCGCAAGCTCCTCAGCCGAGCAGCCCTCGGTCGCGCGGTTGCGAAGCGCCTTGCGCTCCCGCGCTCCTACCTTTCCAAAGCCGATCTCGTCCCATGCATGGGCGATGGCCACGATCTCCGGCTCACTTACGGTCCCGAAAATCTCCGCCTCCCTCACCTCGGGCGTTGGTTCGGGAATGGGGGGTAGCGGTTCCGGGAGAGGGGTAGGGGAGAGAGGAGGTTCTTTAATAACCTCTGGATCTGGTTCCATGGAACTGGCTTCCGGTGGGGCGCCGGCACTGGCTTCCGGCGGGTGCGGGCATGTCGCCTTCACCGGGCCCTGCGGAAAGCGATCCACGAATGCCGCCAGCTCGGCAAGGGTGACAAGTCCCGGGGCGTAGTAGATGCGATCTGCTCCGCTCGCCCGACGCTCGCGGCGCAGCCGCACGATCCCGAAGCGCTCGAGTATGGCGACGAAGTCGCGCACAGCGCGGGAGGAGTAGCCGCTGAAGCTCGCAATCGTTTCCTGGCTTGGCCACGCCTCCGCGTTCGACTGCCAGAAGCACGCGATCGTCATGAAGACGAGCCACGGACCGCGAGAAAGCGCCGCGAATACTGGCCGGCGCCGGACCTCGCGAAGTCCAAGCCCAAGATTGTCACGGAAGCGAAGACGTTCTCGGAGAGGGAAAACATCGTCTGGTTCCCCCGGACCCGCCGGGAGAACCTTTGCAGCATTGAACATGGTGCACGCCCCTCCGCGCTCGGAGAGCGCGGGGAAGGCCCGAGGCGGGCGCAGGATCGCCGATCGCATCCCGCGCGATGGGCGGCGCGTCCCCTCGGGGCGTTCGCTCTTGAAGCGCGTAACGCGCTCCGTACGACCGACGTCAGTGACGCCGCGTCGCCTTCGGAATCCGCGTGCAAAGCTTCTTGCGCACGGACAGACGAACCCCTATGCTTTGTCTCGTCCACTGGTCAGTGTCCGACAACAAAGCTCCAAAGACGGCCTTGCTTGACGCGGGTGGCACCGCGGTGAGCGAGGCCGTTTAGATTTGGGTGAGAGGGCTACCGGTTTGCGCCTAGCTCATGGCGAACCCCCTCGCGGCTCTGGCGCAGCGTCACGCACGAGCGATGGCAGCGACGCGTGCGCAGTTGATAATCATCCAAGCCCTGGCAGCAGGGTGGAGTGAGGGGGCGCGCAAACTCGTCGGAGACGCGGAGGCCGTCCGCAAGTCGACAAGGATCGGTGTTGGACCGTGGCGATCGGCTCGCACGCGTCCACCGCCGCGCGGTGGACTCCGCGGCGCAAGGGCCGCAATTCGCGGCGCGCACGCGTTCCCGCGCGTTCAGTGGACGCCGATCACACCGTTTTTCACACCGTTCGGCCAGCGTCGGGGGGTAACGCGTGGCCTGCTCTCGGAGACGCCCACACC